>Ga0207868_1000846_pt1 | contig 26949 bp, 24 predicted proteins | sample Passage237B_FD_187370 | JGI IMG/M metagenome (GOLD analysis project Ga0207868, IMG submission 187370) | Cellulose adapted compost microbial communities from Newby Island Compost Facility, Milpitas, CA, USA - Passage2 37B (SPAdes) (version 3) ... | reverse complement strand
GTGGGCCTGGTGACGGGCACCTGCTTCGCCGAGACCGGCAACCACGTGGTATGCGTGGACATCAACGCGGAGAAGGTCCGGATGATGAGATCGGGCAAGGTGCCGATCTATGAGCCCCACCTGGACGTGATCTTCGAGCGCAACATCCGCCAGGGCCGTCTGCACTTCACCACCGACCTGAAGGAAGCGGTGGACCACGCGGAGATCATCTTCCTGGCCCTGCCCACGCCCCCGGGCGAGGATGGCAGCGCCGACCTGAGCTACGTGCTCAAGGCCGCGGGCGACATCGGCAGGCTGCTGAAGCGCTACACCGTGCTGGTGGACAAGAGCACCGTGCCCGTGGGCACCGCTGAGAAGGTGCATGCCGAGGTGGCCAAGTACACCCAGGTGGAGTTCGATGTGGTGAGCAACCCCGAGTTCCTGCGCGAAGGCTTCGCCGTGGACGACTTCCTCAAACCCGACCGGGTGGTGGTGGGCACCAGCAGCGAGCGTGCGCGCAAGCTGATGGAGGACCTCTACAAGCCCTTCGTCCGCCAGGGCAACCCCATCATCTTCATGGACGAGCGCAGTGCCGAGCTGACCAAGTACGCCGCCAACGCCTTCCTCGCCGCCAAGATCACGTTCATGAACGAGATCGCGAACTTCTGCGAGGCCGTGGGCGCCGACGTGGACAAGGTGCGCATCGGCATGGGCACGGACTCCCGCATCGGCAAGCGCTTCCTCTTCCCCGGCATCGGCTACGGTGGAAGCTGCTTCCCCAAGGACGTGCAGGCACTGGCCAAGAGCGGTGCGGAGGCCGGCTATGAGTTCCGCATCATCAACAGCGTGATGGAGGTGAACGAGCGCCAGAAGACCGCGCTGATGCCCAAGATCATCGACTACTACGGCGGCGACATCAAGGGCCGGCACTTCGCCCTGTGGGGCCTGGCCTTCAAACCCGACACGGACGACATCCGCGAGGCGCCCGCCCTGTACATGATCGAGGCCCTGACCAAGGCTGGCGCCACCGTGACCGCCTTCGACCCCGAGGCCATGGGCAACGTGGAGAAGCTGATCGGCGACAAGATCGCCTACGCCAAGGACGAGTACGCCGCGCTGCAGGGCGCCGATGCCCTGATCATCTGCACCGAATGGGCGCTCTTCCGCACGCCGGACTTCGGGCGCCTGGAGCAGGCCCTGAAGGAAAAGACCGTGTTCGACGGCCGCAACCTGTACGAGCTGGACGAGATGCGTGCGAACGGTTTCCATTATGTGAGCATCGGTCGCAACGTGGTGACCGCCGTCCACAGTCCCAGCACAACACGAACGACCGCCAACGCCTGACCCCATGGCCAAGAAGGTGACCAAGAAGACGGCCAAGCGTGCCGCCGCCCCGAAGAGGACTTCTTCGGCGAAAAAGGCCGCTCCGGCCAGGAAGAGCGCCTCGGCGAAGAAGGCCGTACCTGCGAAGAAGAGCGCGCCCACCCGCCGCAACGGTCGTGTGCCTGCGCGCAAGGACCGTGTGCTGATCACCGGCGCCGCCGGCTTCCTGGGTTCGCACCTGTGCGACCGCTTCCTGGCCGAGGGCTACCACGTGATCGGGATGGACAACCTGATCACCGGCAGCCTCAAGAACATCGAGCACCTCTTCAAGCGCGAGGATTTCGAGTTCTACAACCACGACGTGTCCAAGTTCGTGCATGTGCCGGGTGAGCTGAAGTACATCCTGCACTTCGCCAGCCCCGCCAGCCCGATCGACTACGAGAAGATCCCCATCCAAACGCTGAAGGTGGGCTCGCTGGGCACGCACAACCTGCTGGGCCTGGCGCTGGCCAAGAAGGCCCGTATCCTGGTGGCCAGCACCAGCGAGGTGTACGGCGACCCCAAGGTGCACCCGCAGCCCGAGACCTACTGGGGCCACGTGAACCCCGTGGGCAAGCGCAGCATGTACGACGAGGCCAAGCGCTTCCAGGAGGCCATCACCATGGCCTACCACCACTTCCACGGCCTGGAGACCCGCATCGTGCGCATCTTCAATACCTACGGCCCGCGCATGCGCCTGAACGACGGTCGCGTGGTGCCCGCCTTCATGGGCCAGGCCCTGCGCGGCGAGGACCTCACCATCTTCGGTGATGGCTCCCAGACCCGCAGCTTCTGCTACGTGGACGACCTGATCGAGGGCATCTACCGCCTGCTGTTGAGCGACTACGCCGGTCCGGTGAACATCGGCAACCCGAAGGAGATCACCATCAAGCAGTTCGCGCAGGAGATCATCAAGCTCACCGGCACCAAGCAGAAGATCGTGTACAAGCCCCTGCCGCAGGACGATCCCATGCAGCGCCAGCCCGACATCACCCTGGCGAAGAAGCTGCTGAACTGGACGCCCAAGGTGGACCGTGCCGAGGGCATGCGCCGCACCTTCGCGTATTTCCAGTCGCTCACCCCTGAAGAGCTGAACGAGAAGGAGCACTTCGATTTCGAGAAGTACACGCGGAAGTAGGCTTCTTTTTCCGCAGCCAGGGCCATGGACCTGCTCCACATCGCCGGCGTTCCCGAGCCGTACAACCTGCCCTGGCACCTGGGCATGGAGAAGGGCCGGTTCGCAGAGGCGGGCATCGACCTGCAATGGCACACCGTGCCCGAAGGCACCGGCCGCATGTGCCAGATGCTGCGCGATGGCGTGCTCGACATGGCCGTGCTGGTGACCGAGGGTGCCGTGACAGACATCCTCAACGGCGGTCCACACCGCATCGTGAGCACCTTCGTGGAGAGCGCCCTGCCTTGGGGCGTGCACGTGCCGGCCACATCGTCGCTCCTCACCCCCGCCGACCTGAAGGGTGTGCGGTACGCCATCAGCCGCCTGGGCAGTGGCAGCCACATCATGGCCATGCTGCACGCCGAACGCACGGGAAGGCGTCCCGGACCGGACGACCTGGAGGTGGTGCACAACATGTCGGGTGCGGCACGCCGCATGGCCGACCCCCCGCCGGTGATCTTCCTCTGGGAGCGATATGTGACCTCGCGCTACGTGGAGACCGGCGTGATGCACCGTGTGGATGTGGTGCGCGGTGACTGGCCCGGCTTCACCATCGTGGCCCGGGAGGATGTGATCCGTGACCGTGCCGAAGTGATGGAGCGGGCGCTGGCGGTGCTCGCGGAGGAGGCCATCGCGCTGCGCGAGGATCCGCACTCCGTGGAACTGGTGATGCAGAACGGCGGCTTCAGCGAGGAATTGGCGCGCGAATGGCTGCGCCACGTGCGCTGGCGGGTGGGGAGGCCTGACCCGGCATCGCTGGCCGGGCTGGTGCGAACCCTGCGCGACCTGGAGCTGGTACCGGCCGAAGTACCGGACATCGCCCGGATCGTGGCCTGAGAGGGCGGGAAGTTCGGCCCGGCTGCGGTACTTTCGCCGCCCCGACCCCCATGGCCTACACCGCCCATCCCACCGCCGTGATCGATGAGGGCTGCACCATAGGTGACGGCACCCGCATCTGGCACTTCAGCCACATCATGCCGGGGGCCGTCATCGGCGAGAACTGCAACATCGGCCAGAACGTGGTGGTGAGCCCCGGGGTGGTGCTGGGCCGCAACGTCAAGGTCCAGAACAACGTGAGCATCTACACGGGCGTGATCTGTGAGGACGACGTGTTCCTCGGGCCCAGCATGGTGTTCACCAACGTGATCAACCCGCGCAGCGCGGTGAACCGCCGCGACCAGTACGCACGCACGCTGGTGGGCCGCGGCGCCAGCATCGGGGCCAACGCCACCATCGTGTGCGGCCACGACATCGGCGCGTTCGCCTTCATCGGCGCCGGGGCGGTGGTAACGAAGACCGTTCCGGCCTACGCCCTGGTGGTGGGCAACCCGGCCCGCCAGACCGGCTGGATGAGCGAGTTCGGGCACAAGCTGAAGTTCGACACCAACGGAGAGGCCACCTGCCCGGAGAGCGGCCAGCGCTACCAACTGGCCAATGGGCGGGTGACCCGCATCGCGTGACCGATGAGCAAGGAACCCAAGATCAAGTTCGCCGTGGTGGGCTGCGGCCACATCGGCAAGCGCCACGCCGAAATGGTGCAACGCCACCCGGAGACCGAGCTGGTGGCCCTGTGCGACACGCGCCCCATCGAGGAGACCGGCGCCGCCTCCTTCAACGTGCCCTACTTCAACGACATGGACACCATGTTGCGCGAGGTGCCCGGCATCGAGGTCGTGAACGTGTGCACCCCCAACGGTCTCCATGCCCCCATGTGCCTCAAGGCGCTGGAGGCCCGCAAGCACGTGGTGTGCGAAAAGCCGATGGCCCTGACCAAGGCCGATTGCGAGGCCGTCCTGTACAAGGCCCTGCAGGTGCACCGCATGGTGTTCGGCGTCATGCAGAACCGCTACTCCCCGCCCAGCCAGTGGATCAAGAGCGTGGTGGACCAGGGGCTGCTGGGCGACATCTACCTGGTGCAGGTGAACTGCTACTGGAACCGCGACGCCCGCTACTACAAGCCCGGCGGCTGGAAAGGCACCTCCAGCCTCGACGGCGGAACGCTCTTCACCCAGTTCAGTCACTTCGTGGACATCATGTACTGGCTGTTCGGTGACATCACCGACATCCATGGCCAGTTCGCCGACTTCAACCACCAGGAGCTGACCGAGTTCGAGGACAGCGGCCTGGTGACCTTCCGCTTCCGCAACGGCGGCATGGGCTGCCTGAACTACAGCACCGCCGTGTGGGACCGGAACCTGGAGAGCAGCATGACGATCATCGGATCGAAGGGCAGCGTGAAGATCGGCGGGCAATACATGGACCAGGTGGAGTATTGCCACATCCGCGACTACACCATGCCCGAACTGCCGCCCACCAACCCCGCCAACGACTACGGGGCGTACAAGGGCAGCGCCAACAACCACGGTTTCGTGGTGGACAACGTGGTGGCCACGCTGCGCGGCAGCTCCACCCTCGCCACCAATGCCCTGGAAGGCATGAAGGTGGTGGAGATCATTGAACGCATCTACCAGAAGAGGGATGAACGATCTGTATGAACGCCTGATCCGGAAGGAGGCCAAGCTGGCCGTGATCGGCCTGGGCTACGTGGGTCTGCCCATCGCGCTGGCCTTCGCACGCCGGCTGAAGGTGGTGGGCTTTGACATCAACCAGGGCCGCGTGGACATGATGCGCCGGGGCGAGGACCCCAGCGCCGAACTGGAGCCCCAGGCCTTTGTGGGGTGCGACATCCACTTCACCGCCGACATCAACGACCTGAAGGACGTGGAGTTCTTCATTGTGGCCGTGCCCACCCCCATCGACAGCCAGAACATCCCCGATCTGCGCCCCCTGCTGGGCGCCACGCGCACCGTGGGCCAGGTGCTGAAGAAGGGCGACCATGTGGTGTACGAGAGCACCGTGTACCCCGGCTGCACCGAGGAGGACTGCGTGCCCCTGCTGGAAAGCCTCAGCGGTCTGAAGTTCGTGCAGGATTTCAAGGTGGGATACTCCCCCGAGCGCATCAATCCCGGCGACAAGGAGCACACCCTGGAGAACATCGTGAAGGTGAGCAGCGGTTGCGACCCCGCGAGCGCCGAGCTCATCGCCAAGGTGTATGAGCTGGTGGTGAAGGCCGGTGTGCACCGCGCCAGCAGCATCAAGGTGGCCGAGGCCGCCAAGATCATCGAGAACACGCAACGCGACGTGAACATCGCGCTGATCAACGAGCTCTCGATCATCTTCAACCGCATGGGCATCAACACCTACGATGTGCTCGAGGCCGCCGGCACCAAGTGGAACTTCCTCAAGTTCCAGCCCGGCCTGGTGGGCGGCCACTGCATCGGCGTCGATCCCTACTACCTCGTGTACAAGGCCAAGCAGCTCGGCTACCACGCCCAGATCATCGACAGCGGCCGCTTCGTGAACGACAGCATGGGCGGCTATGTGGCCAAGCAGACCGTGAAGAAGATCATCGCCGCCGGCACCAACCCCGCCGACGCCCGCGTGCTCGTCATGGGCGCCACCTTCAAGGAGAACGTCACCGACATCCGCAACAGCAAGGTGGCCGATGTGATCAACGAGCTGAAAAGCTTCAGCTGCACCGTTGACGTGACCGACCCGCACGCCGACAGCGACGAGGTGAAGCACGAGTACGGCTACGAACTGGCGAAGGAGATGAAAGGCCCGTACGATGCGATCATCGTGGCGGTGAACCACAGTGAGTACTCCAGCAAGGACGAGGCGTGGTTCAAGGGCATGCTGAAGCCCAATGGCGTGCTGGTGGACCTGAAGGGGGGGTTCAGGAAGAAGGTGAAGGGATTGACGTACTGGAGCCTGTAGGAACGCACGTCACCACTGGGATGACCATGCCACGCAACCTCCTCATCACCGGCGGCGCCGGCTTCATCGGCAGCCATGTGGTGCGCCGCTTCGTCACGAAGTACCCGCAGTACCGCATCATCAACCTCGATGCGCTCACCTACGCGGGCAACCTGGAGAACCTGCGCGACATTGAGAACGCCCCGAACTACACCTTCGTGAAGGCCGACATCTGCGACGCCGAGGCGGTGACCAAGGTCTTCAAGGACTTCGCCATCGACGGGGTGATCCACCTCGCCGCCGAAAGCCACGTGGACCGCAGCATCAGCGACCCGCTCGCCTTCGTGCGCACCAACGTGTTCGGCACGGTGACCCTGCTGAACGCCGCCAAGGAGGCGTGGAAGGGCGCCTTCGAGGGCCGGCGCTTCTACCACGTGAGCACCGACGAGGTGTACGGTTCCCTGCACGACCCCGACACCTTCTTCACCGAGACCACGCCCTACGACCCGCAGAGCCCGTACAGCGCGAGCAAGGCCGCCAGCGACCACTTCGTGCGTGCCTACGGCAACACGTACAACCTGCCCTTCGTGCTGAGCAATTGCAGCAACAACTACGGCAGCCACCACTTCCCGGAGAAGTTGATCCCGCTCATGATCAACAACATCCGCCACAGCAAGCCGCTGCCCGTGTACGGCAAGGGCGAGAACGTGCGCGACTGGCTGTGGGTGGAGGACCACGCCGCCGCCATCGACCTGATCTTCCACCGGGGCGGCAATGGCGAGACCTACAACATCGGCGGGCACAACGAGTGGCGCAACATCGACCTGGTGCACCTGCTCTGCCGCATCATGGACCGGAAGTTGGGCCGACCCGAGGGCGAGAGCGCCAAGCTCATCACCTACGTGACCGACCGCGCGGGGCACGACCTGCGCTACGCCATCGATGCCTCCAAGCTGGAGCGCGAGCTGGGCTGGAGACCCAGCATCACCTTCGAAGAGGGGCTGGAGCGCACCGTGGAATGGTACCTGGCGAACACCGATTGGCTGGACCACGTGACCAGTGGCGCGTACCAGCAGTACTACCACGAGCACTACGCGCAGGGCTGACCGTGGCGGCCCGTTGCGTTCGCACCTTTGCACCCATGGGCCTGTTCAGCAAGCTTTTCGGGAGAAAGGAAACCCTGCTCCCCGCCGTCGACCTGGGCGTGCTGGGCACCGACGTGCACTCGCACTTCATCCCCGGCATCGACGATGGTGCGCAGACGCTCGAGCAGAGCATCGCGCTGCTCACCGCCATGCGCGAGTTGGGCTACCGCAAGGTGATCACCACCCCGCACAGCATGGCCGATGGCTTCCGCAACACGCCGGAGATCATCCGCGGTGGGTTGGAGAAGCTCCGCGCCGAGGTGGCGCGCGTGGGCCTCGACATCCAAGTGGACGCAGCCGCGGAGTACTACCTGGACCACGAACTGGAGAAGAAGGTGTCCGAGCGTACCGTGCTCACTTTCGGCGACAACCTGCTGCTGTTCGAACTGCCGTTCATCAGCGAACCGGCCGTGCTGCACAGCGTGATCTTCCAGATGCAGACCATGGGCTACCGGCCCGTGCTGGCGCACCCCGAGCGCTACGGGTTCTGGTACCAGCACTTCAACCGGTATGAGGAGCTGAAGGAACGCGGCGTGCTCTTCCAGCTGAACACCGTGGCCTTGGGTGGCGCGTACGGTCCGCAGGCGAAGCAGATCGCCGAGCGGCTGGTGGATGCCGGCTTCTACGAGCTGCTGGGCAGCGATTGCCACCACATGGGCCACATCGAGGCCATCCGCAATGCGCTGACGAGGCCGCACCTGCACAAGCTCCTGGCCAGCGGGAAGCTGCTGAACGCCCAGTTGTGATCAGCCGTGTACCCGCCGCTCATCCGGCAGGAAAGCGCACAGCAGCCCGATCAACGGCAGAAAGGCGCACACCACGAACACCGTGTGGATGCTGGTGGCATCGGCCAATGTGCCCAGCACGGCACTGCCCAGGCCCGCCATGCCGAAAGCGAACCCGAAGAACAACCCGCTCACCAGCCCCACGCGACCGGGGATGAGCATCTGGGCGTAGACCACGATCGCGGAGAAGGCGCTGGCGAGCACCAAGCCGGCCAGCACCGCCAGCACGGGCGTCCACAAGGCGTTGGCCCAGGGCATGGCCAGGGTGAAGGGCGCCGCGCCCAGGATGGATATGCGGATGATCGTGCGGTGCCCCACGCGATCGGCCAGCAGCCCACCGATGAGCGTGCCCACGGCCGCCGCGAAGAGGAAGAGGAAGAGCTGCACCTGCGCGCTCCGCACCGAGGCGCCGAATTTCTCCATCAGGTGGAAGGTGAAGTAGTTCGACATGGCCGCCACATAGAACTGCTTGGAGAAGATCAGCAGCAGCAACACGGCCACCGCCCCGACCACCTGGCGCCGCGGCAGCTTCTTCGCGGGCGTTGAAGGGGTCTTCGCGGCCCGATGGGCGCGGATCACCATCATGCGCAGGTACCAACGCCCCACGCGCCACAGCAGCCACATGGCGATGAGCGGGATAAGACCGAACCACCCCACGTAGGCCTGGCCCAGCGGCACCACCACGGCGGCGGCGAGCAACGGGCCCAAGGCGGTGCCGGTGTTGCCGCCCAATTGAAATACCGACTGCGCCAGCGCGCGTCGCCCGCCCGAGGCCACGTACGCCATGCGCGAGGCTTCGGGATGGAAGATGGACGAGCCCACGCCCACCAAGGCCACCGACCCCAGCAATGCGGGATAGCTGCCTGCCTGCGCCAACAGGACCACCCCGGCCAGCGTGAACAGCATGCCGCCCACCAACGCGAAGGGGCGCGGCCGCAGATCGGTCCACAGGCCCACAAGTGGCTGCAGAATGGACGCGGTGAACTGGAACGTGAGGGTGATGAGGCCCACCTGGGTGAACGACAACGCGTAGCGGTCCTTCACCAGCGGATAGAGCGCGGGCACCACGGACTGGATGGTGTCGTTGAGCAGGTGCGCCACGGCGATGGCGACCAGCACGGGAACGGCGGTGCGCTCGGCCACGTGCCGGGTGGTGGGGCCGATGGAGGCGGGGGCCGGTGCGAGCTGGGGTTCCGTGGGGGTGCGCATCGAGCGCTGGGCCGGTACGCGCCGCGAAGGTAGGATCGGGCGCCGGGCTCAGTCGCGACCCGCCAGGCGTGCCAACGCGGGGCGGTCCAGCGAGCCGTTCCACCAGCCCTTGTCGAACTCCGCCCCCAGGCGTTCATAGAAGCGGATGGCACCCTCGTTCCAATCGAGCACCTGCCACACCATGCCGCTGTGGCCGCGCTCCAAGGCGTAGGCGGCGCAGGCGCGGAAGAGCGCCTCCCCGATGCCCTGTCCGCGGGCGCTCTCGGTCACCACGATGTCCTCCAAGTAGAGGCGGCGGCCCTTCCAAGTGGAATAACGCTCGTAGCACACGGCCATGCCCACCACCTCGCCGAGGCCCTTGTCCGAAGACCGTTCGGCCACCCAGCCCATCCACACCGGGTCGCTGCCGAAGCCGGCGTCGAGCATGTGCTCCAAGGTCACCGTAACGGCCTCTGGGGCCCGCTCGAAGAGGGCCAATTCCTCCACCAGTTCGAACATGCGGGGCACGTCACGGGGCTCGGCGCGGCGGATCTGGATGTTCATGATCGGGGCAGGGTAGGGCGCAAAGGTGGCGAAGAGCCGCGTGCCCGGTCCGGGGGCGCTATGCACCGGTTGTGGATAGATATCCTGGCCTCCTGTTCGGTGATTCCGATGCCAACTCCTACCTTCGCGGCCGCGTTCGCCGGAGTGATACCGGCGGAAGTGGAACAGCAACATGGGGGCGCACTCCCTCGGATAGCATAAAACGCTCATGGCCAAGCACATCGGTAAGGTCGTCCAGGTCATCGGACCCGTGGTCGACGTTCGCTTCGAAGGAGGCAAGGACCTCCCCAACATCTACGATGCCCTGCACGTGACGCGCGCCGACGGTTCGGTGCTGGTGCTCGAGACCCAGCAGCTGATCGGGGAGGACACCGTGCGTGCCATCAGCATGGAAAGCACCGATGGTCTGCAGCGCGGTGCCGAGGTGCACGGTCAGGGCCAGCCGATCAGCATGCCCGTGGGCGACGAGATCAAGGGCCGCCTCTTCAACGTGGTGGGCGCCCCGATCGACGGCATGCGCCCCGTGGACACCGGCAAGAGCTACCCCATTCACCGCGATGCGCCGAAGTTCGAGGACCTGAGCACCAGCACCGAGGTGCTGTTCACCGGTATCAAGGTGATCGACCTGATCGAACCCTACGCCAAGGGCGGTAAGATCGGTCTGTTCGGCGGTGCCGGTGTGGGCAAGACGGTGTTGATCCAGGAGCTGATCAACAACATCGCCAAGGGCCACAGCGGCTACAGCGTGTTCGCCGGCGTGGGTGAGCGCACCCGCGAGGGGAACGACCTGCTGCGCGAAATGATCGAGGCCGGCATCATCAAGTACGGTGAGGGCTTCAAGCACAGCATGGAGGAAGGCGGCTGGGACCTGAGCAAGGTGGACTACGACGGGCTGAAGACCAGCCAGGCCACCTTCGTGTTCGGCCAGATGAACGAGCCCCCCGGTGCCCGCGCCCGCGTGGCCCTGAGCGGTCTCACCATCGCCGAGTACTTCCGTGATGGCGATGAGCAGAGCGGCGGCCGCGACATCCTCTTCTTCGTGGACAACATCTTCCGCTTCACCCAGGCCGGTTCCGAGGTGAGCGCCCTGCTGGGCCGCATGCCCAGCGCCGTGGGTTACCAGCCCACCCTGGCCACCGAAATGGGCGCCATGCAGGAGCGGATCACCTCCACCAAGCGTGGTTCGATCACCTCGGTACAAGCCGTGTACGTGCCTGCGGATGACTTGACCGACCCCGCGCCGGCCACGACCTTCGCCCACCTCGATGCCACCACGGTATTGAGCCGGAAGATCGCCGAGCTCGGTATCTACCCGTCGGTGGACCCCTTGGACAGCACCAGCCGGATCCTCACCCCCGCCATCGTGGGCGAGGAGCACTACAACTGCGCCCAGCGCGTGAAGGCCATCCTCCAGCGCTACAAGGAACTGCAGGACATCATCGCCATCCTCGGCATGGACGAACTGAGCGAGGAGGACAAGCTGGCCGTGGCCCGTGCCCGCAAGGTGCAGCGCTTCCTCAGTCAGCCCTTCTTCGTGGCCGAGCAGTTCACCGGTCTGAAAGGCGTGATGGTGCCCATCGAGGAGACCATCAAGGGCTTCAACATGATCCTGGACGGCGAAATGGACGAATACCCCGAGGCCGCCTTCAACCTGAAGGGCAGCATCGACGAGGTGATCGCCGCCGGCAAGAAGATGCTGGCCGAAGCCGCCAAGGCATAAAACCATGTGGACCATGTGCACATCGACCCGGTGCATATGAACACATGAGCACCTGAACACATGAAAGTCGAGATCATCACTCCCGATGCCCAGCTCTTCAAGGGCGAGGCCAGCTACGTGGGCGTGCCCGGCGTGGACGGCAGCATGGGCTTCATGGAGAACCATGCCCCGCTGATCACCGTGCTGAAGGCCGGACAGGTGAAAGTGCGCACCGCCGAAGGCGATCGCTCCTTCCCGGTGAACGGGGGTGTGGTGGAGGTGAGCCACAACACCGTACTGGTGCTGGCCGAGTGACCACCGCCCTGCGAACGAACGAAAAGCGCCCTCCACGGGGCGCTTTTCATTTCTCGTCCGCTCAAACCGCGAAGACCAATTCGCATCACCGAACTTTGTCCCGGCCCCCTAACATCATCCCCCATGCGCATCCACTTCCCCTCCCTGCTGCCGATCATCCTGTTCATTTCCCTGCTTACCCCCCGCACGGGCAATGCCCAGTTCGACGTGGGTGATAATGTGGCCAGCCTCGGCGTGGGGCTGGGCGGGAACTACGTGTCCCACACGAGCGCATCGCCCGGACTGGCCCTGGGCTACGAGCATGGCGTGAGCGACCTCGGTGCCGGCGTGCTGGGCATCGGCGGCTATGTGGGCTTCCGCACCCTGACACACCGCTGGAATTGGGGCCCGAACTATGAGTACGACTGGCGCTACACGTACCTGATCCTGGGCGTGCGCGGCGCGTGGCATTACAACGACTGGCACGGGGTGAGCGAACTGGACACCTACGGCGGCCTGATGCTGAGCTACAACATCGTGAGCTGGAAGGACAACACCGTGTACCCCTCGGGCGTGGTGCGCGCCAGTTCGGGCTCCGCGGCCAGCGGCCTCGGCCTCACCGGCTTCCTGGGCGCCCGCTACTACTTCAGCAACAGCTTCGGCGCACAGCTGGAGCTGGGCTACGGCGTGTCCGTGCTGAACCTGGGCGTGGCGTACAAGTTCTGAGGGGGCTCCCCCCACCCTCCCGTGCCCGATAGCGTCCGCGGGGCGATCACATCACCGGCGCATCGCCTTCATCAGCGGTAGCGGTCGCCCGGATGGGGCGGATACCTTTGCCCCCCAACCCAGAGGCATGTTGCGCACGGAGGACATCGAGAAGCGTTTCGGCGACCACACGGCGCTGGACGGGGTCACCATGGAGGTGCCCACCGGCCAGGTGTTCGGCCTGCTGGGCCCCAACGGCGCGGGCAAGACCACCCTGATCCGCATCATCACCCGCATCACCGCACCGGATGCGGGCCGGGTGCTGCTCGACGGCCGGCCCATGACCGACGCCGACGTGGTGCGCATGGGCTACCTGCCCGAGGAGCGCGGCCTGTACCGCAAGATGAAGGTGGGCGAGCAGGCCCTCTACCTGGCGCGGCTCAAGGGCCTGCCCAAGGCCGAGGCCACGCGCCGACTGAAGGAGTGGTTCGAGCGCTGGGACATGGGCGGCTGGTGGAACAAGAAGGTGGAGGAATTGAGCAAGGGCATGGCCCAGAAGGTGCAGTTCATCACCACCGTGCTGCACGAACCCAAGCTGCTCATCCTGGACGAGCCCTTCAGCGGCTTCGACCCGATCAATGCCGAGCTGATCCGCAGCGAGATCCTGCGCCTGCGCGATGCGGGGATCACCATCATGCTCAGTACCCACAGCATGCCCAGCGTGGAGGAGATGTGCGACCACATCGGCCTGATCGACCGCGCGCATCTGGTGCTGCACGGCAGCGTGCGCGACATCCGTCGGCGCTACGCCACCAACACCTTTCGCATCGAGTACAAGGGCAACAAGGTGGCCCTGGCCAACGCCCTCTCGTTCACCGGCGAGCTGCTGGACGTGCACGAGGGCGGTGAGTACAGCACGGCCCGTGTGAAGCTGACCAAGGGCAGCACCGCCAACGATGTGCTGCGCCAGCTGCTGCCCGCGGTGGAGGTGCACGGGGTGCAGGAGGAGATCCCGCGGATGCACGACATCTTCATCCGTGCCGTGAGCGAACGCGCGCCCGACTCCGTGGCGGCAGACATCACCGAGTAGCTGGAGCGATGAACAAGATCAACCTCATCATCTGGCGGGAGTTCATCACCCGCGTGCGCAAGCCCAGCTTCCTGGTCATGACGGTCCTCGGCCCCCTGCTGATCGCCGGGGTCGGCTTCGCCGCCGTGTACCTGGGCATGCAGGACGACACCGACCACCACGTGCTCGTGGTGGACCCCAACCAGGTGATCGCGAGCCGGCTGAAGGATGCCGACCACGTGACCTTCATGGTGGACCATGTGGACTGGAGCGACAGCGCCTTCAAGGCCAGCCCCTACACCGTGATGGTGCGCTTCACCGAGGAGATCACCGACCCCACGGCCGAGATCTACTACAAGGACCTGCCCACGCTCATGGTCCAGCACACCATCGCCAACGAGCTGGAGAAGGCCATCGAGTTGCTGAAGCTGCAACGCGAGGGCGTGGACGAGGAGGCCTATCGCCGGGTGCGCAAGCACTTGATCATGCGCTGGATGGACATCGACAACGCGGGGGTGGAATCGCTGGAGCAGGAGCGCGCGGGCATCGGCTTCTTCTTCGGCTACTTCATGTTCATCTTCATCTTCCTCTACGGTGTGCAGGTGATGCGCGGCGTGATGGAGGAGAAGCAGAACCGCGTGGTGGAGGTGCTGATCAGCTCGGTCAAACCCTTCCAGCTGATGATGGGCAAGATCGTGGGCATCGCGCTCGTGGGCTTCACGCAGTTCGTGCTGTGGATCGTCCTCACCTCGGCCCTCTTCGGCGTGGGCACCGCGGTGCTGCTGAAGGACCGCTTCGATCCGCGCACATTGGCGGAAACGCCCATGACCGCCCAGATGCAGCAGCAGCTCGCCGCCGAGTTGATGAAGGCCGACACGGTGGACGAGACACCCAAGATGATCCGCGCCCTGGCCATGATCGATCTGCCGCTCACCCTCGGGACCTTCTTCATCTACTTCATCGGCGGATACCTGCTGTACGCCTCGCTGTTGGCGGCGGTGGGCTCGGCGGTGGACAGCGAGGCCGAGACGCAGCAGTTCATGCTGCCGGCCACCGTGCCCATGGTGCTGGCGCTGATCATAGCGCAGGTGGCCGTGTACAATCCCACCAGTCCCGCCGTGCTCTGGTGCAGCTTCATCCCCTTCACCAGTCCGGTGGTGATGATGGTGCGCGTGGCCATGGGCGCCGCGCCGCTGTGGCAGCTGGCCGTGAGCATCGTGCTGCTGATCGTCACCTTCATCGCCACCACCTGGCTGGCCGGACGCATCTACCGCACGGGCATCCTCATGTACGGCAAGAAGGTGACCTGGAGGGAGATGGGGAAGTGGCTCTTCTACAAGGGGTGAGAATGCCGGGAGTTGGTGGTTGGCGAATGGAGTACAGCGGATAGGAGTGGCCGGATCGTGCATGGGAAGTGCACCATCCACCAATTCCCAGTCGCCAACTCCCATCCGCCGATCCCATCCACCAGAACGCAGCGAGCGAACGCCTACTGACGTCCGTCAGTTCGCGGGCGCCGCGGATCCCCGCTCTTTGCAGCGTGATCGCCAAGCCCCTGACCAACGTCACCTGCTTCCATTGCGGTGATCCCTGCGGTGCCGACCACCGTGTACACCAAGGCCGTGACTTCTGCTGTCAGGGTTGCCAGGTGGTGTACGACCTGCTGAACGAGGCGGGCCTGTGCGACTACTACAGCATCGAGCGTCAGCCGGGCGTCAAACAGGCGGCCTCGGCCGATGAGCACCGTGCCGAGCTTTTCGCGCTCGACGAGGTGCGTTCGCGCCTGGTCGAATTCAGCGAGGACGGCATCACCCGCGTGCGTCTGCATGTGCCGCAGATGCATTGCAGCAGCTGCATCTGGCTGCTCGAGAACCTGCAGCGCATCGATCCCGCGATCATGCGTTCGCGCGTGTCGTTCGCCGACAAGGAGGTCACCGTCACCTTCCGCGAGGACCGCCTGCCGCTGCCCCGCCTGGTGCAGCTGCTGCGCCGCATCGGCTACGGCCCGCAGGTCACCGCCGGCGAGAAGCGCAACACCACCGTGCCGCGCATGGTCTACATCCGTCTGGGCGTCGCCGGCTTCATCTTCGGCAACACCATGATGTTCAGCTTCCCCGAGTACCTCGGGGCCGATGGCGAGGCGGGGCTGAAGACCGGGCTGCAATGGCTCACCGTGCTGTTCTCCTTCCCGGTGGTGTTCTTCCTCAGTACCGACTTCTTCCGCAGCGCTTGGGCCGGTATTCGCAGCCGCACGGTGAACATCGACATCCCCATCGCGCTCGGCATCGTGGCGCTGTGGACCCGCAGCCTCCATGACGTGATCAGGGGCACCGGTCCTGGCTGGTTCGATTCGCTCGCCGGCCTGCTCTTCTTCCTGCTCATCGGCCGCTGGTACCAGGCCTACACCTACCGCGCCCTGCGTTTCGACCGTGCCCTGGAGGATTTCCTCCCCCTGGCCGTGCTGCGCCGCACCGCCACAGGCGAGGAACCCGCCAAGGTGGCCGATCTGCGTCCGGGCGACCGCATCATCGTGCGCGACCAGGAGCTGGTGCCGGTGGACGGCATCCTGCGATCCGGCACCGGCCACATCGACAACAGCTTCATCACCGGCGAACCGTTGCCCGTGCGCAAGAACGTGGGCGATACGGTCAAGGCCGGCGGTCGTCAGCGCGGAGCTGCCATCGAGCTGGAGGTGCTGCGCACCTTCGCCGATAGTCGTCTGAAACGCCTATGGGCCGAGCAGGAGAGCGCGCATGAGCGCCCCGCCATGCCCCGCCTGATCGATGCCGTGGCGCGCCGCTTCACCATCGCCGTGCTCGCCATCGCCACCGGTGCCGCGCTGTTCTGGTGGGGCAAGGACAGCAGTCAGGTGTGGCCCGTGGTCACCGCCGTGCTCATTGTGGCCTGTCCTTGTGCGCTTGCGCTCAGCATGCCCTTCACCTATGGCCACACCGTGCGCCTCATGGGCCGCCGCGGCCTCTTCCTGCGCGATGCCGAAGTGGTGGAGCGCATGGCCCATGTGGACACCGTGGTGTTCGACAAGACCGGCACCCTCACCGCCCGCGAGGCGCACCGCGTGCACTGGCTTGGTGCACCGCTCACCGCCGATGAGAGCGCCACGATCCATGCCCTGGCCCGCAACAGCACGCACCCGCTCAGCGTGGTGATCGCAGCGGAGCTGAAGGCCCATGCCGATGTGGCCGGGCCCGCCACCGCCGTCCACGAATTCCCCGGCCAGGGCATCGGTGGCACTGTGAACGGCCAGCAGGTCGGTATCGGCTCGGCCGCCTTCTGTGGCACCACCGACCTGCCCCGCACCGATGGCGAGGCCCACGTGCACGTGACGATCGATGGCCGTCACCTGGGGCATTTCACGATCCGCAAGCAGGCGCGCGACGGCATCACCGATGCGGTGCGACAGCTGCGTGCCCACCACCGTACGGCCCTGCTCACCGGCGATGCCCAAGTGGATCCCGTGCTGGCCGATGCCTTCACGGGATGCCCCGTGCACACGCGCAGCTCCCCGGTGGACAAGCAGCAGGCCATCCGCGAACAGCAGGCTGCCGGTCACCGTGTGCTCATGGTGGGCGATGGCCTGAACGATGCCGGTGCCCTGGGGCAGTCCGATGTGGGCATCACGGTGACCGAGACCACCGCCGCTCTCACGCCCGCCAGCGATGCCATTCTTGATGCCACCGCCCTGCACCGCCTGCCCGGTTTCCTGGCCCTCGCACGCAAGGCCCGCCGCATCGTGCTGGCCAGCCTGTGCGTCTCGCTCTGCTACAACGTGGTGGGCGTATCACTGGCCGTGGCCGGCTACATGACCCCGCTCTACGCCGCCATCCTGATGCCGCTGAGCAGCGTGAGCGTGGTGGGTTTCGTGAGCGTGTGCGCCTGGTGGGCGGCGAGGAGGACGATCGGGTAGGGAAGGGCCGTGAGGTCGCGTGGACCAATGTCCCGCCCCTTCAGGGCTCAAGGGCCGATGACCTGGCTCGGATGCCAGCGGACGATGTACGCGGATCCGTCATTTTGCCCCTTCGGGGCTGACGGAAGCGATGGCCTGCGGGATCAGGAGACCCCTTCTGGCACCGCACCCCGAAGAGGCCCCATTGGATGACCCGGATATCGAACTGAGCGCATCCGGCCACCCAGCCCCGAATGGGCATCATGTTATACTTCGGGCTATCACCCCGTGAGTTTGGGGCCGAAGGCCCTCCCAGCCCTGAAGGGGCGATACGTCCCGCCTTAGCGCCAGATACTTCGCCCACCGAGGTTGCTCATGGTGTAGCCACATTTGGGGCAAGGCCCCGGGTGGCTCCAAGGCACCACTTCGTGCTCTGGGTTCATGGGGCAGCGGATCGGGATCTGGACATAGTCATCGAGAATGGGGGAGAATTCACGCACGGGTACATCGTACAACTCCTCACAGGCGGCACAATGCACCGTGCTCAGTGCGAGGAATTGGCCCGATTGGACACCAGCGCAGCACTTCGGGATGTCATGGCCGCAGGCGGAACAAAGCAAGGTGTACATGATGCCCATGGCTGTTCGGGTTGGCGTGCAAACTAAAGCCGGTTGGGGCTACGGCCCGTCATGGTGCGCAGCCACAGTGGCCTGGGCCGTCGGCCTTCGGGAATATAAGGACTTGGGCTTTGGGGTGCGTTGCCCGGTGCCGGGTCGGGGGGGCGGTGCATGGCCGAACAGGCTTTGGCCTATGGCTTTTTGGCCCACAGCCGCTTGGAGCCCCTGCTGACTGGGTAATTACTCCTTGCTTGAAGCGGGCGAGATAGTCCGCAGGAGCTATTTCCGGTGGCTCGAGACCATGGTCCCGCGCCGTCATCCCATGGGGCCGGCCTCACGGTTCCAGCCCCGACTGACAAAAGTCATCCGGCCCCCTGACCATGGTCAGCCCCCGCCGTTCCGCGGCCCGGCACCTTCGCGGCGTAAAGAGCCGGAGCTGTGAGCGTCATCTTCCTACTCCTTACCGTGAGCACCTTGGTGGCCACCGTATTCCTGGTGGGTTTCATCTGGGCTGTGCGCAAGGGGCAGTACGATGACGACCGCTCGCCCGCCGTACGCATCCTGTTGGACGATGGGGTGCAGGCGGAGAAGCCCATGCGGAATGGCGAATGGCGGATGGCGAACGGGAAGGACCAGGAGGCCGATGGTGAACAGCGAATGGCGAACGGGAATGAGGTGAGCGTGGATGGTGAAAAGGAAATGGTGGATGGGATGTCGCTCTCCCGTTCGCCATTCACCATTCCCCATCCGTCATTTCCCGCTCGCCATTCTCCGACCTCCATCCGCCAACTCCCGTTCGCCCTCCGCCATCTCCCCTCCGCCGACCACCATCATTCCGCACAACCCGTTGCACCATGATCGAACGTTTCCAGTACGATAACCGCATCGTAAAGAACTTCCTGTTCATCACCATCCTCTGGGGGGCGGTGGGCATGCTGGTGGGCCTCATCGCCGCGTTGCAGCTGGTGGTGCCGGGCTTGAACTTCAGCGAGTGGACCACCTTCGGGCGGATCCGTCCACTGCACACCAACGCGGTGATCTTCGCCTTCGTGGGCAACGCCATCTTCGCCGGTGCCTACTACAGCCTGCAGCGCCTATTGAAGACGCGGATGTTCAGCGATGTGCTGAGCAGGATCCACTTCTGGGGCTGGCAGCTGATCATCGTGGCCGCGGCGATCACCCTACCGCTGGGGATGACCCAGGGCAAGGAGTACGCCGAGCTGGAATGGCCGATCGACATTGCCATCGCGGTGGTGTGGGTGGTGTTCGGCATCAACATGTTCGGCACCATCCTGAAGCGCCGCGAACGCCACCTGTACGTGGCGATCTGGTTCTACATCGCCACGTGGGTCACGGTGGCCATGCTGCACATCGTGAACAGCATCAGCATCCCGGTGGGCCTGGGCAAGAGCTACAGCTGGTACGCCGGCGTGCAGGATGCGCTGGTGCAGTGGTGGTACGGCCACAATGCGGTGGCCTTCTTCCTGACCACGCCCTTCCTGGGCCTGATGTACTACTTCCTGCCCAAGGCGGCGAACCGTCCGGTGTACAGCTACCGGCTTTCGATCATCCACTTCTGGTCGCTGATCTTCATCTACATCTGGGCCGGTCCGCACCACCTGCTGTTCAGCGCGCTGCCCGAGTGGGCGCAGAGCCTGGGCGTGGTGTTCAGTGTGATGCTGATCGCACCGAGCTGGGGCGGCATGCTCAACGGCCTGCTCACCCTGCGTGGTGCGTGGGACCGCGTGCGCGAGGATCCCGTGCTGAAGTTCTTCGTGGTGGCCGTGACCTGCTACGGCATGGCCACGCTCGAAGGCCCGCTGCTGAGCGTGAAGGCCATCAACGCCATCGCCCACTTCACCGACTGGATCGTGGCGCACGTGCACATCGGCGGCATCGGCTGGAACGGCTTCCTGACCTTCGGCATGATCTACTGGCTGGTGCCGCGCCTGTTCGGCACGAAGCTGTACAGCACCAAGCTGGCCCACGTGCACTTCTGGCTGGGCACCCTGGGCATCATCTTCTACGCGGTGCCCCTCTACTTCGCCGGCTTTTTCCAAAGCCTGATGTGGAAGCAGTTCACGCCCGACGGCTACCTGGTGTACAAGAACTTCCTCGATACCGTGCTGGAGATCAAGTACGCCTACTGGCTGCGCGCCATCGGCGGCTCCATCTACCTGATCGGCGTGTTCATCATGGTGTACAACGTGGTGAGGACGGTGAAGGCCGGCAAGCTCATCGCCAATGAGGACGCCGAGGCGCCCGCGCTGGAGAAGCTGGACAAGGAGCCCGGCGGTCACTGGCACACGTGGATCGAGCGTCGTCCGATACAGATGCTGGTGCTGAGCCTGGTGTTGGTGGCCATCGGCGGGCTCTTCGAGATGGTGCCGACCTTCCTTGTGAAGAGCAACGTGCCCACCATCAGCAGCGTGAAACCCTACACGCCGCTGGAGCTGCAGGGCCGCGACATCTATGTGCGCGAGGGCTGCTACACCTGCCACAGCCAGATGATCCGTCCCTTCCGCAGCGAGACCGAACGCTACGGCGAGTACAGCAAGGCCGGCGAGTTCGTGTACGACCACCCGTTCCAGTGGGGCAGCAAACGCACCGGTCCCGACCTGCACCGTGTGGGCGGCAAGTACCCGCACAGCTGGCATTACTACCACATGATGGATCCCACCACCATGAGCCCAGGTTCGTTGATGCCCGCCTACCCGCACCTGCTGGAGCACAAGCTGGACACCACCACCACGCGCCGGAAGATCGAGGCCATGATCACACTGGGCGTGCCCTACGCCGAGCACTTCGGCGAGGACTTCGCCGCCCGCGCCAATGCGCACCTGATGGAACAGGGCCAGGCCATCGCGACCGAGTTGAAGGCCGGCGGCATCGAAACCGCCGCCGACCAGGAGATCGTGGCGCTGATCGCCTACCTGCAGCGTGTGGGTACGGACATCAAAGCAGCCAATCCCTGATCGCACACCGATGCTGAAGTTCATCAAACACCACATGGACACGATCGCCGGGATCGGCATCTATCCCGTGCTGTCGTTCGTGATCTTCTTCGGCATCTTCTGCATCGCCCTGTTCTACGTGTGGAAGGCGCGCCGCACGCACATCGACCACATGGCCGCCCTGCCGCTCACCGACGAACCGAACGCCTATGACACCGACCGTCATGAACGCTAACGCCCGCCTGCGTGGCATCGCCACCATCCTCGCCATCGCCCCGGCCATGGCGCTCTTCGCCCAGGACTCCCCCGCCGCCATGGGAACGCCCGCCTTCGAGGTGGGGCGTCCGCTGCTGTATGCGCTGGTGGCGCTGGCCGTGGTGCAGGCGATCTTCATCGTATCGCTGGCGGGCATCATGCGCACGCTCGGCGGCCCCGGCGGCTGGGTGAAGAAGCTGGCCGTCAAGCGCACGGGCCGCGCCGGCGCACTGCTTCCGCTCGCGCTGCTGTCGATGCCCGCCAAGGCACAGGCCTACACGGGCGATAAGGGCATGAGCAACTACGAATTGTTCTGGGTGCTGGTGGCGGTGAACATCTTCCTGCTGATCCTGTTGATCGTGCAGCTGCACCTGGTGCGCGGTCTCACCAAAGTGGTGGTCGGCGTCACCGAGGAACCCGATGCGGCCACCGCGCCGGCAGGTCCCACCTGGGTGGACAAGCTGCTGAAGAAGCTGACGCGCCAGGCGACGATCGAGGAGGAGAAGGACATCGAGCTGCACCACGACTACGACGGTATCAAGGAGCTGGACAACGTGCTGCCGCCGTGGTGGCTGTGGCTATTCTACGCCACCATCCTCTGGGGTGTGGTGTATCTGGTGAACGTGCACGTGATCAGCGTCTGGCCCGATTCCCAAGGCGCGTACCGCGCCGAGATGGAGCAGGCCCAGGCCGATATCGACGCCTACCTGGCCACCCAGGTGAACACCGTGGACGAGAACACGGTGACCTTCACCGACGACCCGGCCGTGCTGGCCACTGGCCGCGAACTCTTCACCACCTACTGCACCGCCTGCCACGGCGCCGACGGCAGCGGCTCCGAAACCAGCGTGGGGCCCAACCTCACCGATGCCTACTGGCTGCACGGCGGTGGCATCAAGAACGTGTTCAAGACGATCAAGTACGGTGTACCCGAGAAGGGGATGATCGCCTGGAAGACGCAGTTGCAGCCCGCCGAGATCCGCTCGGTGGCCGCCTTCGTGATGTCGTTGCAGGGCAAGGGCAGCCCAACCGGCAAGGCCCCGCAGGGCGAGCTGTGGGTGGAAGGCGATGAGGCCGCTCCCACCGACAGCACGTCCGCGCCAGCGGATACCGAACGCATCGCCGCCACGCTCTGAGCAGTGACGGTCCGGTCCCGCGGCCGCTATCGATCCCCCTCTGCGGCCGTGGGGTCGGACCGTTCGCCCAGGAACTCGATCCAGGCCCGCTTCACGCACGGATAGTGTTTGGCGGCCTCCACCAGGTCCATGAACCCGGCGATCGTATCGGCGAAACGCTGGGCCAGGGTGGTATCGATGATGTTGCCATCGGCATCGAGCGCCTTGTTGGCGGTGGCCAATGAGAACATGGTGGGCGCCACGTGCGTGCCCAGTTTTTCCAACGGCTTGCGCAGGGCCCACAGGCCGTGACTGCCGCCCGCCATCGAGGGCGAGGCGGATAACAGCAATGCGTGAAGGCCGCTGAAGGGCTGCGGCCGGAAGCGCGACACCCAGTCGATCGTGTTCTTCAGGTGGCCCGGCATGGAACCGTTGTATTCCGGCGAGGCGATCACGAAGGCATCGTTGGCCAGCAGGCGTTCGCGCAGCAGCGCCGCACCGGGAGGCAGGCCCTCGGCCGCTTCCAGGTCGCCATCGAAGGCGGGGCATTCGAAGGCGCGCATGTTGGCCAACTCGGCCATGCCGCCGCGCTCTTCGATCACGCGCAGGGCGTTGCGCGCCAGCATGGTGTTGTAGCTGCCCTTGCGCAGCGAGGCGGAAAAGACCAGAAAGCGAACCGGCTCGGGGCGATCGGTGGTATGCGTGTCGGCCATGGGATGGGGGCGTTTCCCGTAAAGGAAGGCATGGACGGCCCTCTTGCCGGCGCGATGGGTGCTCAGCGCGCGTGCCACACGCTGCCGTTCCGCGTGTGCATGGCTCGCAGGCCACCGGCCTTCTCCGCGGCTTGCAGCTGCGCACGGGCCTGGTCGTGCGGAATGCCGAGCATCACCGCCACCTCCTCGGCGCACCACGAGGGGTGCAGGCGGAAGAGCGCATCCAGGTCTGCCGGTCGTTCGGCGGGCACGGCGTTGGGTGCGAGCGCCTTCACAGCCGCCTCGAACTGGGCATAGGGCCGTGCACCGTACACGAGCTGGCGTTCACCGGCCGCGTTGCTGAAGATGAAGGTGGGGAAGCCGCGCACGCCCAGTGAGCGCGCCAGGGTGAGGTCGGCTTGGAACAGCGCGTTGGCGGCACCGGCGTGGTCGGCTTGCAGGCGCACCGTGTCCAGCCCGGCGAAAGCGGCGGCCTCGGCGATCACGTTCCACTTGGTGATGTTCTTCTTCTCCACCAGCACCTGCTCGCGCAGGCGGCGCAGGAAGGCCAGGGCCTTCACGGGATCCTGCATCTGTGCGGCCTTGAAGGCGATGCTGGGCGGGTGGCTGCTGGGCAGCGGGTCCTCCAGCCACACATCACCGATGATGGGCATGCGGTAGCGCGGGCTCACCTCGTCCCAATGCCCGGCCACATCACCGGGCTTGCTGATGCCACCGCTGTTGTACACGTCCCAGCTGGGCAGCAGACCGCCCATGTGGTATTGCACATCGAGCACGTGCCCGTACTCCGCTTTGAGGCGGCGCAGCTGCGGCTCGGCACCCCAGCAGCTGCTGCAGATGGGGTCCGTGAAGTAGAGCAGCGTGAGGGGCTTGGCCGTTGGTGCGGCGGACAGCATGCCAGCGGCGGATCGTTCGGGGTCGTTCCCCGGCACGATGCACACGCCCGTGTCGGGATCGCAGAAGAGCGGGATGGTGGTTTTGTTCATGGTGGGGTCGGACTGCGTGCAGCCGGGAAGGGTCCAAGTGGATAGGGTGAGCGCGAACAGGATGTACCGCATGCCTCAAGCCTTGTCGATCTTCACGCTGGTCATGGTCAGCGACCCGGCCAGGGGCTTGTCGTTGAAGAGGGTCACACGCTCGCCCTTGCGTTGGAGGGCGAGGGTGTAGAGCAGGGGCAGGAAATGCTCCGGTGTGGGGATGGCCAGGTCGAAGGCGCGGCCCTGTTGGCGGAAGGCGATCAGCCCGGCGTGGTCGCCGCCCACGATCATCTGGTTCATGCGGGCGCGGGCCTCCAGGGCCCAGTCGAAGCCGTACTGGTCGTTGAGGCGTTGCCAGGCCACCATGCCCAGGTTGTGCACCATGTTGCCGCTGCCGATCACCAGCACGCCCTTGTCGCGCAGGGCGCCGATCTCCTGGGCCAGGGCGTAGTGCTGCTCGGGCCGCAGGGTGTGGTCGATGCTCATCTGCACCACGGGCACATCGGCGTGGGGGAAGAGGTGCTTCACCACGCTCCACGCGCCATGGTCCAGCCCCCAGCTGTGGTCCAGGCCCACGGTGGCGCCGGTCACTGTGCGCTTCACCTCATCGGCCAGTGCGGGGCTGCCGGGCGCGGGGTACTGCACCGCGAAGAGTTCCGGCGGGAACCCACCGAAGTCGTGGATCGTGCGCGGGTTTTCCATGGCCGTGACCCGCGTGCCGCGCGTCTCCCAGTGCGCGCTCACCACCAGGATCGCCTGCGGGCGCGGCAGATCCTTTGCCACGCGACGGAATCCCTGGACGAACTCGTTCTCCTCGATGGCGTTCATCGGGCTGCCGTGGCCCAGGAAGAGCACGGGCATGCGTTCGCTGGGCTTCAGCGGCGCGGTCATTTGGGCAAGGTCACGGAGTGTCATGGCGGATGCGGCCAGCGGCAGGGATGCGAGGGAGATGAGGAATTTCTTGCGGTCCATGGGCCCGGGGGATGGGGTCCGGTGTGGGGTGTGGGTCGGTTCGTGTGTGGCGGGTGGGGTGTTGTCCTTCGCACTTACGCCTTCCCGAACTCCAGCTCACCGCTGATGCGCACTTCGTCGCTCACCAGTACGCCGCCGGTCTCCAGGGCCGCGTTCCAGGTCAGGCCCCAGTCCTTGCGGTCGATCGTGCCGGTGAAGGCGAAGGCCATCTTCTCGTTGCCCCAGGGGTCGGTGTTGCGGCCGCCGTACTCCACGTCGAGGCGCACGGGTTTGGTGATGCCCTTGATCGTCAGGTCGCCGGTGAGGACGTAGGCGTCGCCCTTGGCCTGGAGGCCGGTGCCGGCGAAGGTGATGGTCGGATGTTTCTCCACGTCGAAGAAGTCGGCGCCCCGCAGGTGGTTGTCGCGGTTCTCTTCGTTGGTGAAAATGGATCCGGCCTCGATGGTGGCCTCGGCCTGGGCGGTGGCCAGGTCATCGCCGGCCATGGTGACGCGGGCGCTGAATTTTTGGAACACGCCCTTCACGTTGGCGATCATCAGGTGTTTCACCTTGAAGGCGATCTCGCTGTGGGTGGGGTCCAGGTTCCAGATGGTGCGTTCGTTGGTGCTCATGGTCGTTGGGTTTGGGTGGTACAAAGGTCCGGACGATGGCCGGGGGTGGGGTAGCACGGAACGGAAGAGGTGTTGTACCGGGGCGATGCCCGGTCTGTCCAGGGGGGCGCTTCCGCGTGCACCATGGCACGGTGGGCATGGCATGCGTGAGCGGGCGCAGCGGCGGCGCGCTGCAGGGCCGGCCCTGCGGCCACGTGCGGCGAGGAGGCGCCAACGCCAGGCGGCGACCCCGGAGCGCCGTGGCCGCCGGACGGGGCCAGGCGACCACAGCGGAGCACGCGGCCCGTGGGTGGGCCTGGGCGCGGGGGAAGGGCACGCCCCCGGTCACCCCACCAGCCGGCGCATCTCCTCCCGGAACTCGGTGGGCGTCTGGCCGGTGTTCTTCTTGAAGACCCGGGTGAAATAGGAGTTCTCCTCGTAGCCCAGCTCGAAGCCGATCTCGGCGATCGGTTTGTCGGTGGAGATGAGCAGGTTCTTCGCCTCGATCAATTTGCGCGTCTCCACGATGCGGCTCACACTCTGCTGCAGGATGGACTGCGTGATGAGGTTGAGGTTGCGCACGCTCATGAAGAGTTGCGAGGCGTAGAACTCCACGTCGTGCGGCTGGCGGAAGTTCTCCTCGAGGATCTCCAGGAAGTGGCGGAAGGTCTCGTTGTGACCGCTGGCGAGCGAGCCGGTCTCGGCATCGGGGTGGCGCTCGCGGTGCATGGACCGCAGCAGCGTGAAGAGCGTGCCCAGCAGTTGGCGCACCACGGCGAGGTCGGGCGTGGGCTGCTCCAGCTCATCGGCCATCATGCCGGCGATGGCGCACAGGCGGTCCAGGCTGCGGCCGGCCTCCAAGGGCATCTGCGCCTGGCCGTGGAAGAGCGAGTACAGCTGGAAGATGGTCTCGGGGATGAACTCGCTGCGGAAGCGCACCACCCGCATGTCGCAGCGGCCCTCCTGCAGGCCCGGCCGCACGCGATGCACCTTGCCCTTGGTGACGAAGCTGACGAAGGGCGCGGCGATCGTCTCGGAGCGGAAGTCGATGAAGTGTTCCAGCGTGCCCTCCCGACCGATGATGAGCTCCTCGTAGTCGTGATGGTGCGGATCGTTCGGCTCCGCAGCGATC
>Ga0207868_1000845_pt1 | contig 26950 bp, 24 predicted proteins | sample Passage237B_FD_187370 | JGI IMG/M metagenome (GOLD analysis project Ga0207868, IMG submission 187370) | Cellulose adapted compost microbial communities from Newby Island Compost Facility, Milpitas, CA, USA - Passage2 37B (SPAdes) (version 3) ... | reverse complement strand
GGCGTGTTCGAGTTCGATATCTTCGCCGGCGCGACCAAGGCCATGGCCGAGGCCGTTGCCGAAGCGACCGCCAACGGTGCGACGACGGTGGTCGGCGGCGGCGATACCGCCACGGCCGCGAAGAAATTCGGCGTGGCCAAGAAGGTTACGCATTGCTCCACCGGCGGCGGCGCCAGCTTGGAATTCCTCGAAGGCAAAGCGCTGCCCGGCGTGGTTTTCCTGGAAAGCTGAGTCGCATCCCGCCGCCTTGGCGCTTAATTCAACGCATTCAAAATGATCTTACGCAAAAAACTCATCGCCGGTAACTGGAAGATGAACAAGACCCCCGCCGATGGCACGGCGCTAGTCTCCGAAATCATCACCGAAATCGGTCGTCAGACGGATGTGGACGTCGTGGTGTGCCCGCCGTTCACCGCCTTGGAAAGCGTTGGCCGCAGCCTCGAAGGCTCCAACGTTAAGCTCGGTGCGCAAAACATGCACTTCGAGATCAGCGGTGCCTTCACGGGCGAAGTCTCCGCGCCGATGCTGCGCGATCTTTTCGTCACCCACGTGATCCTCGGTCACAGCGAGCGCCGCGCGCTCTTTGGCGAGACCGATGCGCAGATCAATCAGAAGGTGTTGACGGCGATTAAAAACCAGCTGCGTCCGATTCTCTGCGTTGGCGAAACACTCGCTGAACGTGAAGCCGGCGACACGCTCAAGGTCGTGCAAACGCAACTTGAGGCCGGCCTCGAAGGCGTTGGCAAAGATCACGCTCCCAGCGTCGTTATCGCTTACGAACCGGTTTGGGCCATCGGCACCGGCAAGGTCGCCACGTCCGACCAAGCGCAAGAAGTGCACGCGTTCATTCGCGGTCTCTTGATCAAGCTCTTCGGCGAAGCCGTCGCGCAAAAGGTCCGCATCCTCTACGGCGGTTCGATGAAGCCGTCCAACGCGCCTGAATTGCTCGCGCAAAAGGACATCGACGGCGGCCTCATTGGTGGCGCCAGTCTCGAAAGCCGCAGCTTTGTCGATCTCGTCAAAGCCGCAGCTGAGGTGAAATAAGCAGCCGCTTTCATCCAAACGGTCCGGCGTCTGCCGGCCGTTTGGACAGCGCGGTTACTTTTCGCGGCTCGTGAGCTGACGCGTCAGCTCGACAAGAAACGCGGCGTCGTTGGGCAGGTTGGAGAATGCCGTGACCGCTTTCTCAGTTTGTTCCGTGGCCAATTGGCGTGCGCGGTCGAGGCCGTGCAGTTTCACGTAAGTGGTTTTATCCGCCTTGGCGTCTTTGCCCGCGGTTTTGCCCAGTGTGGCAGTGTCGGCGGTGGCATCGAGAATGTCGTCGATGATTTGAAACGCGAGGCCAAGGTGGCGGCCGGCGAGTCGCAGGGAACCAAGGTCGTCTTCATTGGCGCGTCCGACGAGTCCGCCCAGAACGAGCGAGGCTTCGATCATCGCCGCGGTCTTATTGAGATGGATGAAATCCAACTCATCCTGCGTGGCGTCGGCTTTCTTCTCGGCGAGCAGGTCTTCCATCTGACCGCCGATTAACCGGCGGCTGCCAGCGGCGTCGGAAAGTTCGCGAATGAGATTACGGGCGAGTTCTCCGCTGTAATTTTCCGCCAAGAGGAAAAAGGCGTGCGTCAGCAATGCGTCGCCGGCGAGTAGGGCGGTGGCTTCGTCGAAGGCCTTGTGCGTCGTGGCGCGGCCTCGGCGCAGATCGTCGTTGTCCATGCAGGGCAGATCGTCGTGCACCAGCGAATAGGTATGGATGCATTCGACGGCGATTGCCGCGGGCAGCGCGGCGTCGTTGGTGATGCCGAATACTTCTGCGGCGGCCAAAGTCATAACGGGACGCAGGCGTTTGCCGCCGCCCTGCGCGGCGTAGCGCATGGCCTCGTGCAAACGGGCGGGACGCTCACTCGCACCGGGCAGGTGTTGTTCGAGGCCTTTTTCGACGCGGGCGATATAGCCCGCCAGTTGCTCTGCAAAATTCATTTAGTCCCATAAGGTGCGGGATTCGTCGTTGTTGCAATCTTCCCGTCTGGAAACGCGCCCAGTGGAACGTTGTGGCGATAAACAAACTCGCCAACGGTGGAGGAGGCTTTCTATAAGTCGGTCGTAAACTATGCCTACTTACGACTACGTTTGCACCAAATGCGGTCACGAACTCGAAATCTTTCAGTCGATGAAAGACGAACCGCTGAAAAAATGCCCCCAATGCAAGAAGCCGAGACTCAAACGCCTCCTCGGTGGCGGCGCCGGCCTGATCTTCAAGGGCAGCGGTTTTTACATCACCGACTATAAGAACAAGTCCGGCTCGTCCGATTCAGGCACAAAGTCTGAGTCGAAGTCTGCAGCCAAATAATCCCTTCCTCCCATGAGCGCCAAATTCGACCGTTCGCAATATGAACCCGGCTTGATTGAAATCACGATTGGCGCGCTGCTCAGCGTGCTCATCGGCGTCGTTCTGGCGGCGGTCTGGTTGGTGCTCAAACCGGTGGAAACGGTTCGTGAACTTCCGAGCGAACCCGCGCCCGGCACGGTCTATTACGTCGAAGGCCGCGCGGGTTCGACCTCGGCTCGCGAATGGATGGCCAAGTGGCAACAATTTGTATCCGGCGGCAGCGTTACGCTGACCGAAGGCGATCTCAACACGGCCTATCGCGCCAAAGCGGCCGAGGCCGAGAAGAAGGATGAAAAGGCCGAGGCGGGCATGATCACGCCGGGCCAGTTGAATTTCCGTATCAGCGACGGCGTGCTGCAAATCGGTGCGCCGGTGGAGTTCAACGTAGCAGGCTTTCAAAAGAAGGTGCAGGTTTTCGCCCAAGGCGGTTTCGAACGTTCGGGTGGTCATTTCGTTTATGCGCCGGAGAAATTTTATGTCGGCTCGCTGCGCGTTGAAAAAATTCCTGTGATCGGCGGCATGGTCATTGACCGTCTGCTTTCGGCGGTGAACACGTCGGACGATGTGAGCAGCGCGTGGAAGCGCCTCGGCGAGGTGAAGCTCGAGGGCTCGCAACTGCAGTTGATCATGCCCTGAACCGCGGTCGCGGACCTGCGCTTGTGTCGGGCAAACTTAAAAACATCAGCGTAGTCGCAGGTCTTACCGTTGTTTCGCGCGTGCTTGGTTTGGTGCGCGATCAATTGAGTGCGGCGGTCTTCGGCACATCGGCGCTGAACTCAGCATTTATCACGGCTTTCAGTCTGCCGAATTTGTTTCGCCGTTTTTTGGGCGAGGGCTCGTTGACCGCGGCCTTCGTGCCGACGTTGCAGGAGGAGCTGCACGAGAACAGCCAGCCCGGCGCATTTCGTCTGCTCAGTCAGGTGACGAGCTGGCTCGTCGTGGTCACGGGCGGTCTGGTTCTGATCGGCATGATCCTGTTCAGCCAGTCGCGGCTGATCAACGGGCAGGAAGATAAATGGTATCTCGCGGCTGACCTGACGGTCTTGTTGTTCCCGTATCTCGCCTTCGTGTGCCTCGCCGCAGCGTTCAGTGCGACGCTCAACGTCCTGCAACGATTCACCGAGCCGGCACTGTCTCCGATTTGGCTCAACCTTACGATGATCGTTTCGCTGGGTGGCGCGGGACTGCATTGGGCTGAGACCGACATGGGCCGCATGCAGTGGCTTTGCGCGGGCGTTTTGGCCGGCGGATTTTTGCAAATGGCCGTGCCGGCCGGCGTGTTGATTCGAATTGGCTGGCGACCGCGACTGGATCTGACGCTTTCCGCGCGCGTGCGCGAAATCGCGATGCTGATGGCGCCGGGCCTTTTCGGCACCGCGATTTATCAAATCAACATCTATGTCTCGCGCCTATTGGCGTTTTCTATCGATGACTCGGCCGCGTCGGTGCTGTTTTACGCGAATCGTCTGACCGAACTGCCCATCGGCGTGTTTGCGATCGCGGTCGCGACGGTGGTTTATCCGTTGCTGGCGCGGCATGCTGCGGAGAAAAACATTCCCGCGATGGCCGAGGATTATCGCAAGGGCCTCCGATTGATTCTCCTCATCAACGTGCCGGCGGGCGCTGGGCTCGCGTTGCTGGCGGAGCCGATGATTCGGCTGTTGTTCGAACGCGGCGCATTCACCGCAGCGGACACGGCGTTGATGGCGCCGTTGCTCGCGTTGTTCGCGTTTGGCATGCCGTTTTTCTCGATCACGAGTCTGAGCACGCGCGCGTTTTACGCACTGAAGGACACGGCTACACCAGTGAAACTCGCGGCGGTGAGTTTTGTGATCAACATTGTGCTGAGCTTGTTGTTGATGCGTCCGCTCGGCGCGACGGGTTTGGTGATTGCGAGCACGGTGGCGATTGTCGTTCAGACCGTGCTCATCCAACGACGACTCACGCGAAAACTGCCGGAGATGACTTTCGCTCCGCTGTGGGGCGGGGTGGGCAAGATCCTGCTCGCTGTGTTTGGTATGAGCGTAGTCGTGGCAGGCGGCTGGATGCTATTGCGCACGCAAGCCATCGGAATGTGGCGTGATGTGTTGGCACTCGGCGGATTGATTCCGCTCGGCATGGCCGCTTATGGCGCGGGGTTGTGGTTGCTGAAAATTGAAGGACGCGAGGAGTTGATCGCGGTGTGGCGGCGATTGAAAGGAAAGCGCGCATGAAGCGCTTTTTGCCGGATTGGTTTTTGACCGGCATGGGCGTGGCGCTCGTGGTGGCGTGGTTCTTCCCGGAGCCGGGCGCGTCGGGTGGCTGGCTGCATCCGGAAATTTCGGTGAAGGCGGGCGTGGCTTTGATCTTCATGCTGCACGGGTTGCTGCTCTCATTTGCGGCGTTGCGAGAAAGCACGATGCGCTGGCCGGTGCACTTGGTCGTGCAGGGATGCACGTTTCTATTTTTCCCTCTCGTCGGTTTGTTGCTGCTGCCGTTGCTGCGTAACGTGCTTTCGCCGGAACTGCTGCTCGGCGTATTCTTTCTCTGCGCGCTTCCTTCCACGGTGTCGTCATCTGTGGCGATGACGGCGGCGGCGCGTGGAAACGTGGCCGTGGCGGTCTTTAATGCCACGCTGTCGAGCCTGATTGGCGTGGTGCTCACGCCGTTATGGATAAGCGCGGTGGCGGTGACGACGGGACAGACGTTGCCGCTGGGTGAAGTGATTTGGGATTTGGTGTGCTGGATGGTGCTGCCGCTGGTCGTAGGACAACTGCTGCGCCCCTTACTGCTCGAATGGGCCTGGCGGAATAAAGCGAGAATCCATCTCGCGGACCGTTTGGTAATTCTACTGCTGGTCTATACTTCGTTTTGCGAGTCGGTGAAACGCGACGTTTGGGCAGATCAGGAAGCGCGTTCACTCGTGCTGGTGGCACTGCTTTCCGTCGTCTTGTTCTACGCCGCGATGCATGCGGTGCGGATGATTTGCCGCGCGGCGAAGATGCCGGTCGAAGATGAAATCGCGGCGATTTTCTGCGGCTCGAAAAAGACCCTCGCGGCTGGTGTGCCGATGGCGCAGCTCATCTTTGGCGCGAGTCCGGCGATCGGCCTCATCCTCGTGCCGATTATGATCTACCATCCGCTGCAGATAATCATATGCAGCGTGCTGGCGTCGCGCTGGGCGCGTCGTTCGGCGGCGTAAGGTGGATTTTTGCGGCGCGGTTGCGAAACGGCTGAGGTCGATTTCCTTCGCTGGCATGTCGCATCTTTTCGCTCCGCTAACGTTGAAATCGGTTACCTTGCGCAACCGCATCGGTGTTTCGCCGATGTGCCAGTATTCCTCGAAGGACGGGCAGATGAATGACTGGCATCTCGTTCACCTCGGCAGTCGCGCAGTGGGTGGAGCGGGCTTGGTGATTGCGGAAGCAACGGCGGTTTCGCCCGAAGGTCGCATTTCGCCGGGTGATGCCGGAATTTGGAGCGACGCGCACGTTGAGCCGTTGGTGCGCATTAATCATTTTATCAAATCACATGGCGCCGTGGCCGGGATCCAGATCGCGCATGCGGGCCGCAAGGCGAGCGCGGGAGTGCCATGGTCGGGGCAGGGGCATTTGGCCGATGGCGACGGCGGCTGGCCGACGTTGGCGCCCAGTGCAGTGCCGTTTGGCGGCGATTTGAACAAGGTGCCGCGCGAAATGACGAAGGACGATATTGCGCGGGTGCAGCGTGCGTTTGTCGATGCGGCACGGCGCTCGCTGGCGGCGGGTTACGAATGGATCGAGATCCATGCAGCGCATGGCTATCTGGCGCATGAATTCCTTTCGCCGCTGAGCAACAAGCGGACGGACGAATATGGCGGTAGTTTCGAAAACCGCATTCGCTTCGTGATCGAAACGACGCGAGCGGTGCGGAACGTGTGGCCGGAAAATTTGCCCCTGACTGTGCGCATTTCAGGCACGGATTGGGTCGAGGGCGGCTGGGACGTGGATCAATCAGTTGAGCTGGCGCGTCGCTTGAAGTCTGAAGGCGTCGATCTCATCGATTGCAGTTCCGGGGGCATTGTGCCCGACGCAAAAATTCCGGTCGGACCGGGCTATCAGGTGCCGATTGCCGAACGGATTCGCCGCGAGGCGGACATCGCGACGGCAGCGGTTGGCTTGATCACCGACCCGAAGCAAGCGGATGCAATTGTTCGCGAAGGCCGTGCCGATCTCGTGTTGCTGGCACGGGAGTTTTTGCGCGATGCCTATTGGCCGGCGCATGCGGCCGAAGCACTGGGGCAGAAGCAGTCGCTGTCGGCCCCGAAACAATACGCGCGCGCATGGTAAGCGCGCGCCGTTGCGGAGGGTCCTGTCTTATCCCTTGATCGCGCCGGCGGAGAGACCGCGGACGAACAGGCGCATGGTGAACAGGAAGATGATGATCAGTGGGATCGCGGCGAGGAAGTAGGACGCCATGATCTTGCCCCACGGTTTCACATATTCGCCGTCGAGATAGATGAGGCCGACGCCGAGGGTGAAGAGCTCCTTGTCGCGCAGGATGATGAGCGGGAGGAGAAATTCGTTCCATGCGTTGAGGAACGAGAGGATGGCGAGCGTGCCGATGATCGGTGCGGCCATCGGAATCACGATGTTGATGACCTGCTGAAAGTGCGACGCGCCGTCCATTTCGGCGGCTTCGAAGAGGTCCTTCGGCAAATCTTCCAAGAAGTGGCGCAGCACAAAAATATTAAACACCTGACCGCCGGCCACGGCGACGAGGATGAGCGCGAGCAGCGTGTTGAGTAGGCTCATCGACTTGAGCAGCATGAACAGCGGCACGAGGTTGGTCACCGTCGGCATGATCATGAGGAAGAGGAACAACGTCCAAAGGAGCCCGCTGAATGGCAGCTTGTGGCGCGAGAAGAAGTAGGCGCCGAGGATGGCGAGGAAGAGCGAGCAAATCGTGGCGGTGACCGCTACGAATACCGTGTTCGCCAGATACGGACCGATGAGCTTGAAGGCGAAAACCCAGTTGCCCCACTGCCATTCGGTGGGCCAGAGCGGCAGCCACGGCTGCTGGATGAACGAGGCGTTGTCCTTAAACGACACCTGGAACATCATGTAGAGCGGGAACAGCTCGATCAGGATGAAGAACCAGATGACAAGGTGCTTGGGCCAGTCGACCTGGCGGCGGAGGGGGCTGGTGGCGACGCTCATTTATCGACGCGGACGTAGCGGTTGTTGACGAAGGTGAGGCCGAGGATGACGACGGCGAGCAGCACGCCGATGGCGCAGGCGTAACCGAATTCGCCGGCGACAAACGCGCGGTTATACATCCAGAGGCCGGGGACCATGCCGCGGCCACCGGGGCCACCGTATTCGTTGAGGAGGAGCAATTGCAGACCGTATTGGCCGAGCGTGCCGACGATGAGCAGCACGAGGCTGAGACGGACTTGGGTGAGAATCAGCGGAAGCTCGATGTAGATGAACTTTTTGATGGGACCGATGCCGTCGAGTTCGGCGGCCTCGTAAACCTCTTGGCCGATCGATTGCAGCCCGGCGAGGTAGATGAGCACGCCGACGGTGCCGATCCACGGGAAGCCCCAGATGAAGAGAGCGGGCAGAATCAACTCGGGTTGCGAGAGCCACCCGATCGGCACGTCTTTGAAAAAGACGCTCCATCCGAAAAAGTCGTTGATCCAAACCAACACGGATTTGAAGCCCGTGGCCTCGATCACGCGATTGAGCGCGCCGAGGTTGGGGTCCATGATGAACTTCCAGATGAAAAGCGTGACGAGTTGCGGCACGATCATCGGGACGACGAGGAGGGCGCGGTAGGCGTATTGCCACTTGTCGCTCGTGACGCGGTGGATGAGCACCGCGATGAGGATCGACGGGATCATCTTGAAGAGGTTGAAGATGAGCAGGGCGCCGACGGTGACGAAAGAGTGGAGCAGCGTGCTGTCTTGAAACGCGCGCAGGTAGTTATCCCAGCTGATGAACTGCTTGGCTTCGCCGCCTGACCAGTCGAAGAAGCTGTGGTAAATCGCGCTGCCTACCGGGAAGTAGAGAAAGGTCAGCACCATCGCCAACGACGGGACAACGAAGAAATACAACTTCCATTCACGCAGGAGCTTTTTCCGGGATAAAGTGTAGGACATTTTTCGGGATGAACGCTTGGAGCGTTGGGGCTTGGATATCAGTGAGAGGATGGCTCATTGCATGCCAAGCCGGAATTGCGGCATTAGTGCCAAAATCGAGACACGAGCCTTGCGAAAACCTCGTTCGGGCATCCTTCATTGAGGTTTATGGCCACGATTTCACCCGACGATCTGCTCTCAGCCTTGAATTGGCGTTACGCCGTCAAAAAATTCGATCCCGCCAAGCGCATTGATGACAAACTCTGGTCAGCCTTGGAGGATTCGCTGGTGCTCACGCCGTCGTCGATCGGGTTGCAACCGTGGCGATTCATAGTGGTGACCGACGCAGCGATGAAAGAGCGGTTGCGCCCGGCTGCCTACAATCAATCTCAGGTGACCGATTGTTCGCATTTCGTCGTGATGACAGTGCGGCAAAACCTCGGCGAGGATCACGTGGATCGTCACGTTTCACGCATGAGTGAAGTGCGTGGCATCACGGTCGAGTCGTTGGCCAAGTTCCGGAACATGGTCACGGGTAACCTCGACAAAGCGCGGCAGGAAGGGCGCTTGGATGCATGGCAGACTTATCAGATCTACATTGCGCTCGGCAATTTCATGACATCGGCCGCACTGCTGGGCGTGGATACCTGTCCGATGGAAGGATTTGATCCCGCGAAGACCGATGAGATTCTGGGTCTGAAAGAAACGGGTTACACATCCGTCGTGTGTTGTGCCGCCGGTTATCGTCACCCGGAAGACAAGTATGCGACGACGCCCAAGGTGCGTTTCCCGAAAGAATCAATGTTTGTGCGGATCTGAGCGCGTTCGCGTGACGGTAATGCGGCTTTGACAACTCTAAATCAGAAGAGGAAACAAAGCCCATGCTTTCTCGTCGCACTTTTATTCGTAACGCGACCCTCACCACCGCGGGTTTCATCGGCTTACGCACCTTGGTTAATCACGGCTTGTTTGCCGCGACTCCTTCAGCCGGCGTGGGCTACGGCCCGCTGCAGGTCGATGCGCAGGGGCTTTGCAAAGTTCCTGCCGGCTTCAGTTATCGCGTGTTCTCGCACACGGGCGAAATGATGCCCGACGGCTTTGTCGTGCCGGGCTGTCATGACGGCATGGCGGCTTTCCCCGGACCTGACGGGCTGACGCTTTTGGTGCGCAATCACGAACTCGAGAGCGACTGGATTGATCGCAGTCCGTTCGGTCCGCAGAACGATTGGCACAAACGTCTCCCGGACGATAAGATTTACGATCGTGGCAAAGGCATTCGTCCGAATCTCGGCGGCACGACGACGCTGGTGTTCGACACGCGCACGCAGGAGTTGAAGAACCACTATTTGAGCCTCGTTGGCACGGTGCGCAATTGCGCCGGCGGTCCCACACCGTGGGGCACTTGGGTGACTTGCGAGGAAGTGAACTCGCTGCCCGAAGAGCACGCGGAGAAGGCGCACGGCTACAATTTCGAAGTGCGTCCCTCGGCGGAGCCCGGCTTGGTCACGCCTGTTCCGCTCAAGGCCATGGGCCGATTCCGCCACGAGGCGATCGCAGTCGATCCCAAGTCTGGCGCTATTTATGAAACCGAGGATTGGGCGGATGGTTTGCTTTATCGGTTTCTGCCGAACGAGCCGGGCAATCTGGCCGCGGGCGGAAAATTGCAGGCGCTCGGCTTGGTCGATTCGTCCATCGCCGATACGCGCAATTTGACCGGCGTTCAATTTCCCGTCGGCCAACCCATGGCGGTGCGTTGGATTGATCTCGACGATCCGGAGAGTCCGAATGACGACTTGCGGCATCGCGGTGCCGCCGCCGGTGCCGTGCCGTTTGCGCGCGGCGAGGGCGCGTGGGCGGCGGAGGACGGCAGCATTTATTTCGCCATGACGGTCGGCGGAGCAAAGGGTCTCGGACAGGTTTTCCGTTACGTGCCGAGTCCGTTCGAAGGCACGCCGCGCGAAAGCGAACAGCCGGGCCGATTGGAATTGTTCATCGAACCGAACGACGCGGAATTAGTGCGCAACTGCGACAATCTTACCGTGGCGCCTTGGGGCGATCTGCTGCTTTGCGAGGACCACTCGGAGGTTTGTCGTGTGGTAGGCGTAACGCCGAAAGGCGAGTTCTACTTGGTTGCGGAGAACACGATGCCGAAACGCGAACTGGCTGGCGTATGCTTTTCACCGGATGGTTCGACGTTGTTCTTCAACGTGCAGAATCCCGGCTACACCGTCGCGGTTACGGGCCCATGGGAAAAGCGTCTGCACGCTTGAGGCTGACTCAGGCGAAGACCAACTTGCGTTCGCTCGGACTGAGCTCGCGCCATTCTCCCGGGGCCAAATCGCCGAGTTGAAATTGTCCAATCGCTGCGCGCACGAGTCGTAGTGTCGGATGTCCCACGGCGGCCGTCATGCGGCGGACTTGGCGGTTCTTGCCTTCGATCAACGTCAGCGAGAGCCAGCAGTCCGGCACGTTCTTGCGAAAGCGCACCGGCGGATTGCGCGGCGGCAGTTCTGGTGCCGCTTCCAACCGCCGCACCGTGCAGGGCTGCGTTTTGTAGCCGCCGATCACGACACCGCGTGAGAGTTGCTTGAGCGCGGCGTCATCGGGGATGCGTTCCACTTGCACCCAATATTCGCGATGGTGTTGTTGCGCGGGATCAAGCAGTCGCGAATTCAATCCCGGCTCGTCACTCAGGAGCAAGAGCCCTTCCGAGTCGGCATCCAAACGACCGAGCGCATAAACGCTCTCCGGTAACCCAAAATCGCTCAGCGTGCGCCACTGCGAACCCGGTTCCGGCGTGAATTGGGAAAGGTGGCCGTAAGGCTTGTGCAGTGCGATTAACACGATTTGCGAGGAACGGAGTTATATGCAGGGTATGCCACCATGCAGGCTCTCGTTTTTTCCGCGGTCAATGAAATGAAGGTCCAATCTGCGCCCGATCCCGTCCCGGTGGCGGGCGAAGTCGTCGTGCAGCTCAAGGCGGCGGCGCTGAATCATCGCGACGTGTGGATCAAATTGGGAAAATACGCCGGCCTTAAGTGGCCATGTATTCCCGGCTCAGACGGCGCGGGCATTGTGACCGCCGTGGGAGAGGGCGTGGATGCCGCGTGGATTGATCGCGACGTGATTATCAATCCGTCCTTCGGTTGGGGCGACAGCGAGAAAGCGCAAGGCGTCGGCTTTTCGATTCTTGGTTTGCCGCGCGATGGCACGCTGGCTGAGCAAATCGCTGTGCCCGTGGTGCAACTTTCTACCAAGCCTGCACATCTCAACTGGCAGGAAGCTGCGGCGCTGCCCTTGGCCGGTCTTACCGCGTGGCGAGCGCTAATGAGTCGCGCCCGTTTGCAGGCCAGCGAGCGTGTTTTGATTTCCGGCATCGGCGGCGGCGTCGCGTTGTTCGCGTTACAGTTTGCCGTGGCTCACGGCGCGGAAGTTTGGGTGACCTCGAGCTCGGTGGAAAAAATCGCCAAGGCGCGCGAATTGGGTGCAAAAGGCGGCTTCGATTATACCTCGGCGGATTGGGCGCAGCGGGCGGTGACTGAAGCAGGCGCGTTCGACGTGATTATCGACGGCGCTGGTGGCGCGGGCGTGGATGCGTTGATTGATGCCGCAGCACCGGGCGCGCGCTTGGTATTTTACGGTGCGACGCGCGGCAATGTGCCCGAAGTGACACTACGCAAAATTTTCTTCCGCCAACTTGCGCTGCTCGGTTCGACGATGGGCAGTCCGTCGGATTGGCAGGCGATGGTCGACTTCACATCGCGCCATCAACTCAAGCCGGTCGTCAGCGACGTTTTCCCGCTCGCCCGCGCGGACGAGGCCTTTGCGCTGATGGAGCGCGGCGGCCAGATGGGCAAGATCGTCGTCGAGCTCTGAGGCGACGTTTATAGGCGGCTGGTTTTGACCTGACCGGGCTTGACCGGCTGGCTGCTGTCTGCGCTTGCGAGGGCGGCGAAGCAGAGCTCAAGACTGCGCAGGTTGTTGGTCGCGCTAATGCTGGGCTCGCGATCCTCTTCGATTGAGCGGAGAAATTCGCCGAGCGTGCCGCGGAATCCGTCAGGGAACCATTTGCCAGTGAGCGGAATTTTCACCGTGCCGCGCTTGGTGGTGAGCTCGAGTTCGGTGATATTGCAGACATCGGCGGCGCCGCGCAGCGTGCCTTTCGAGCCGACGCAGCAAAGGTATTCTTGCGGCGCGAACGACTGGTAGGCGCTGAAGCCGAGCGTGGCGAGACCGTCGCCGTAATTGACCACGGCGTTGGCTAGCATCGGCGGCTTCATGTCTTGGTTCGGCGCGTAGGCGGTGTTGGCGAAAACGCTGTGCGCTTTGCGGCCGTCGAACACATTGGCGACAATGTCGAACCAGTGGATGGCGAAATCGCTCAGGATGAGGTGGTGCAGCTCCTCGAACTTGCTGCCGCGGCACCACGTGTGATCCCACGCGAGCGACATATCAAGCGTGTGGATGTCGCCGAGCAATCCCTGCCGCACGGCGGCAAGCAGTGCGGCGAATTGCGGCGCCCAGCGACCATTTTGATTCACGCCGAGTTTTACGCCTTTGCGTTTGGCCAGCGCGGCGAGCCGGCGGCCTTCGTTTAAATCGGCGACGAATGGTTTCTGGCTGAGCACGTGTTTCCCGACGAGTAGGGCGTCGCGAATTTGTCCCAAACGAATGGCGGTGTGCGTGGCGATATCCACCACCGTGACATCATCGCGTGCGATCAGTTCGCGATGATCGGTATAAACGGCGGCCTTCGGGAAAAACTCATCGCGTCGTTGCTCGGCGGCGGCGCGATTGACGTCAGCGAGTGCGACTACCTCAACGCCGAACGATTGGGCGGCGGTGAGATGATATTGCGAAATGCCGCCGCAACCGATGAGGCCGATCTTGTGGCGCTTCGGCTGGCGTGGTTTGGGCGGCAGGTAATCGAGCTTAGGAGACCGCATGGGAATTACTTCAGAAGCTTCTGCGGGCGCTTCGTCTTCGCGCTGAGTGCGGCCGTATCGACGATTTGCTGGCCAATGCGGCTGAACGCCACGGAGAGCGGACCGATGACGGGTTCGCCTGTATCGAGACAATGGAGGAAATACTGCACGGGATTTTGCCGCGGCCGCTTAAGCGTATCGACCTTGATGATTTTGCCCTCGGGATGCTTGGCCGTTTGCACACGAATCGTCGGCTCGTAATCGTAATTCGCGATGGTGCCCGCGGTGCCTTTGAGCACGAAGCCGCATTTCGGCTGCGGTTGAATCGCCCATGGATGGGTAAATGTGCCCCAACGGGTTTGGAACGTGGACAACCAATCGCCGTAGCGAGCGATGGTGACGCTTTGTTCGTCTACCGGCACGCCTTTGGCGCCGCCTGTTACTGCGCTGATCTCGGTCGGCTTTTTGCCGTCGAAAAACCACGTGGCGAGCGTTGCGCCGTAACCGAGATAATCGATCAGCGAGCCGCCGCCGTTGCGATCGTAGAACCAGCTGGCTTTTTTCGCTGCGAGTGAAGGCTCGGGTGCACCAATCTTGGGATTGGTCTGGGCGGGCCCGCGATTGCCGTCGTAAAAATGCACTTCCTGCAACTCGCCGATCACACCTTCGCGGACGAGCCGGTGGGCGGTGATGTGCGGCGGATACCAAGCCAGCGGCCAGTTGATCGCGAGCTGCCGTTTGGCCTTCTTCATCGCGGCGATCATGCGATCCGCTTGAGCGAGGTTGGCGGCGAAGGGTTTTTCCACGAGCACGTGCACGCCGTAGGCTGCGATGCGCTCGACCCAATCCGCATGCGCACCGCTGGAAGGGCAGGTGATGACGACGTCGGGCTTCGTCTTCTCCATGCATTCACGCCAATCGGTAAACACGCGGTCGGCAGGAATGCCGCAATCGCGGATGGCATCCTGCATTTCCTTCGGATCGTGATGCGCGATGCCGACAATCTCGACGTTGGGCGCGTGGTGCGCGTGCGCGAGCAAGTGGTCCATGTGCCGGAAATCAAAATTGATACCGGCAATGCGCCATTTCTTGCGGGTGGCCATACGAGGATTCGTGGTTGTCGATCAGACTTTCCAGGTGGCGGTGAATTTGTAGCGACCGGCGGTGAGTTTGACCGCCGAGAGATCGGAAGCGCGGAACGGCTTGCCGCTTTCGGTCAGCTTGGCGCCCGCGGGCACAGGGAAGGTCGCGGTGGCCGTGGTGTTGGCGGGCACAACGATTTCCCAATCAAAGCGGCCTTTGCCGAGCTTCCAAGCGCTGACGATTTCGCCGTGGATCGAATTGAGATTGGCGCGCGCCTGCGTGAGTTCGCCGCCGGGTTGTGGGGCGAAGAGGATGTGCTTGTAGGCGGGCTGCGCGGGATCGATTTCGATGCCGGTGACGACTTGATACAGCCAGCAACCAATCGCGCCATAGGCGTAGTGGTTGAAGGAGTTCATGCCTTTGTCTTGGAAACCCTTTTCGGGCGTCCAACCGTCCCAGCGTTCCCAAATGGTCGTGGCGCCTTGCGTGACGGCGTAGAGCCACGACGGCCATTTCTTTTGATGCAGGAGTTTGTAGGCGACGTCAGTGCGACCGAAGCGTGTCAGCACGTGTGGCAGATACGAGGCGCCGACGAATCCGGTGGTGAGCTGATTGCCGCGCTGTTCGATGTCGCGCACAAGTTCGGCGACCAACTTCTGACGCAGGTTCTCCGGCGCGAGATCGAATTGCAACGTGAGCACGTAGGCGGTTTGCGTCAGACCGGTGACGAGACCGTCCGCGGAGACGAAACGCTTTTGATACGCGCGGGTGATTTGCTCGCGGAGTTTTTCAAACGCGGCGGCGTCCTTCTTTTCGCCAAGCACATGAGCAATGCGCGCGGCGATGCTGGTGCTGTAGGCAAACATTGCCGTGCCGATGAGATCCTTGGGTGTGCCGCCGTCCACCTTGCCGCTGCCATCAAGTGCGAGCCAATCGCCGAAACCCTGCCATTCGCCGATGTCGGGATGCACGCGAATGAGACCGCGTGATTTCTTTTTGAGGTAGGCGATGAAGCGCTTGAGCGAATCGTAATGCTGCGCGAGCAACTCACGATCGCCGTAGCAAAGATACATCGTCCATGGGCAAATAATACCAGCGTCGGCCCAAGCTGGACCGCCGTCGGGCGGCACGCCGTCCACATGCGGAACGACGGCGGAGAATTGGCCTTCCTTGCCTTGCGCGTCGGCGATGTCGCGCTGCCATTTGTTAAAGAAGCCCTGCACGTCGCGATTCCACGCGGCGGTGCGGCTAAAGACTTGCGCGTCACCCATCCAGCCGAGGCGTTCGTTGCGTTGCGGGCAGTCCGTCGGCACTTCGATGAAGTTGCCGCGCTGACCCCAATCAATGTTGCGTTGGAGTTGATTGATGAGCTCGTCGTTGCAGGAAAAGTCGCCGGTGCGCGGAGTGTCGCTGTGCAACACGATGCCCGTGACAGAATCCACGGTCATTTCGTCGGAATGACCGCTGACCTCGACATAGCGGAAGCCGTGGAACGTGAATTTCGCTTCCCAAACCTCTCCATTGGGATCGCCTTTCAAAATGTAGAAATCCGTGCAACGCGCGGCGCGAAGATTATCCGTGTAGAACGAATTGTCGGCCGGGTTGAGGATTTCGGCGTAGCGAATCTTGAGCATCTGTCCGGCCTTGCCTTTGACGCGCAGACGAATGCGGCCCGCGATGTTTTGGCCGAGATCAAAAATCCAAACCTGCTCCGGCCAGCTGTCCTGTCTGCGCGGCGGGGCGATGGGTTTGACTTCCTGGGTGGCGCGCACGAGCGGCCCGATGCTGGGCGAAAGTTCGATCGCGGGAGCAGGGAAAGTCGTGACCGACGTCCAAAATCCGTCGTCGTAATCAGGCAGGCTCCAGCCCGTGAGTTCGCGCCGGGCGTCATGCGTTTCGCCCGCCATGATGTCGTTTTCGACGATGGCTCCGAAGGAAGTTTTCCACAGCGCATCGGTCGCAACGGTTTCAAAGGAACCATCGCGATAAGTGATTATGATTTGAGCGAGGAGTTTGGGACGGTCGCCGTAGTAACCGCGGGTGCGCCAGCCGATGCGACCACTATACCAACCGTCGCCGAGAATCGCGCCGGCCGCGTTGTCGCCCGATTTCAACAGCTCCGTGACGTCGTAGGCTTGGTATTGCACGCGCTTGGCGTAATCGGTCCACCCGGGGGTGAGCTGATCCTCGCCGACGCGTTGGCCGTTGATGGAAAACTCATACAATCCGAGGGCGGTGACGAAGAGACGCGCATCGGCGATGGGCTTGGTGATATTAAAAACCGTGCGCAGATACGGACTGGGGATGGACGATTCCGGACCGCCCGCGAGATCCGCGCCGATCCATTGAGCCGACCAATCGTCGGATTTCAAAAGGCCCATTTCCCAAAACGCCGGCGCGCTCGTGGCAGTGCGGCCGAGTTCGTCTTGCACTTCGACACGCCACCATGCGCGCTGACGCGAAGCGAGTGCTTTGCCGGCGTAAACGATGCCATGCGTGGCGTCGGATTTAACCACACCGCTGTCCCACAAATCGGCGGCGCCGTTGCGAGAAGTTGAAACGGTGATTCGGTAAGCGGTTTGTTTGGCGCCGCGGCGATTATCGGTGGCGAGCTGCCAACTGAGGCGCGGGGCGAGATCGTGTTGGCCAAGCGGATTGACCAAATGATTGCAACGAAGGTGGACGGGGCGGGTTGGGGAGGGCATATTTGGGAGTATGCCAGCCAATGAAGTTGCAGGTGATGAAGGCAATCTTTTCGAGACACGAACATTCATCGGCTGCTTGTCAGGCGACAAAATCACGCTCTAGCTCGGCGTATGGGAAAGATTCTTGTCACGGGCGCCGCCGGTTTCATCGGCAGTCACACCACGGATCGTTTGCTGGCCGAAGGGCACGAAGTGCTCGGCGTGGATAATTTCCGCACCGGTCATCGCAAAAATCTGGAGAACGCGCTGCGTTCGTCGGCATTTCGCTTGGCGGAAGCCGATGTGTCTGAAGCCGGCGTGCTGGATGCCTTGGTGAAAGAATTTCGTCCTGATGCCATCATTCACCTCGCGGCCTTGGTGAGCGTGCAGGAAAGCATTCAAGATCCGGCTCTGAATCATCGGTTGAACGTCACCGCGACGGAACTGGTAGCTGCGGCGGCTGGTGCGCATGGCGTGGGCCGAATCGTGTTTGCCTCCTCGGCGGCGATTTACGGCGACACGACTGATCTGCCGATTGACGAGGAGACGGCGAAGAAGCCGATCAGTCCGTATGGCGAAGCGAAGCTAGCCTCGGAGGGTATTCTGTTTGCGGCTGCGAAGCAGCACGGCCTGACGGTGCGCTGCCATCGCTATTTTAATGTGTTTGGTCTGCGCCAAGATCCGGCGTCACCGTATTCCGGGGTTATTTCGATTTTTGATCGGCGCTATCGCGACGGCAAGGCCGTGACCATTTACGGCGACGGTCAACAAACGCGCGACTTCATCTCGGTGCGCGATGTGGCGCGGGCGAACGTAATCGCAGCGACCAAGCCCGGTATCGTTTCCGGCTCGGCGAATATCTGCACGGGCAAGGCTACTTCGTTGCTGGATGTCGTGCACGTGTTTGCCGCGCATTATCCAGCGGTGCCGGCACCGACTTTTGCCGAGGCGCGCAAGGGCGACATCGTGCACTCGCTCGGTCGGCCGGATCGAGCCAAACGCGAATTGGGTTTTGCGGCCGAGGTATCGGTTGAGGGTGCGTTGGGCGAATTGATCCGCGCCAATTAAAACTCATCCGGCGGCACGATCAGGCGGTTCCCCGATGAGTTTGCGCTTGGCCTTCCGAATGGGTGATGGGAGGGTGTTTGCGAATGGAGAATCGTAACGCATACGTGTGCATTATGGCCGGCGGCAGCGGCGAACGCTTTTGGCCGATGAGTCGCAAGGCCCTGCCCAAGCACCTGCTGAAACTTTTTTCCGATCGCACTTTAGTAGAAGAAGCGGTGCGTCGTCTTGAAGATGTGGTGCCGCATGAAAATGTCTTCGTGCTGACCAACCAAGCGCAGTTGGAAGCCACGCGTGCGGCCCTTTCGTTTTTGCCGCCGGCGCAGATTATCGCCGAACCAGCTAAGCGCGACACGGCGGCCGCGGCGGCACTTGCCACGGCGTTGGTGCGGGCCCGCGATGCAAACGCTGTGATGGCGCTACTGCCGGCGGATTCGCTGATCAAAAATCAGGCGGTTTACGCGCGGCAGTTAAATGCGGCCTTGGCGCGAGCTGCTAATTCAGACGCGTTGCTGACCTTTGCGATCAAGCCTTCCTATCCGGCAACGGGGTTCGGTTATTTGGAAATGGCCGAGGATCTCGGCGACGGTTTCCGGCGCGTGGCGCGCTTCGTAGAGAAACCTGACGAAGCGACGGCGAAGCAATATCTCGCCGGCGGCAATCACGCGTGGAACGCGGGAATGTTCGTTTGGAAGGTAGAATCGTTTCTCGCCGAGGCGACCAAGCACACTCCGATGCTCGCGCAATTTATCCGCGAATTTCCGGCGAATGACGCGAGCGATTATCTCGCGAAAAAATTCCCGACCTTGGAACCCAAGGTGTCAGTCGACTATGCGATCATGGAAAAGGCCGCTGCAGTAGAAACCTTGGTCGCCGAATTCGATTGGGATGACGTGGGCACGTGGACGGCATTGCCTGCGCACCTACCGCAGGACAAGTCGGGCAACACCATTCGTGGCAAGGTGCTGACGGTGGATTCGACCAACAACGTCGCAGTCAGCAACGGCCGGGTAATTGCCCTTTGCGGCGTAAAAGATTTGGTCGTGGTGGAGACGGGGGACGCGATTCTCGTCTGCCATCGCGATGCCGTGCAGCAGATTAAGCAACTGATGCCTGATTTGCCGGACGAGGTGTGTTGAGGGATTTTTGGAAAATTCCCGTTGACGCAATCCGCTCACCCTCTTTGTTGGAGCGCTCTGCAAGTGGCTCGGTAGCTCAGTTGGTAGAGCAGGGGACTGAAAATCCCCGTGTCCCCGGTTCGATCCCGGGCTGAGCCACCACTTTCAATGACCCGTTGTTTGCTCGTCGGACAACGGGTTTTTTGTATCCCGAACCGGTCGGCCGCCAATGACATGAGTTTGCCTTGCGGTCCTTATTAGCCGGAGCAGCCTGACGATTCGTGAACTCCGAGAGCGCGCTGCCGTATCGCGACACGAAACCCCAAGGGGCGCCGGATTTTTATTATGCGATCAACGCCACTTTTCGCTTTATCATCAGCCGATTGGGCAGGGAAGCGTGGGTGCGGTATCTGGAGGAAATGGGGCGCGGTTATTTTGGCGTGGTCAACGAATGTTGGCGAACGGGCGGCTTGCAGGCTGTTGCGCATTATTGGCGCGATTTTTTTGCGGCGGAGCCGGGAGCGGTGGTTGAGGTGACGGAATCGGCCGATTGCGTGGAGCTGGTGGTGCATGAATGCTCCGCCATCAAACACCTCCGAACTGGTGGTCGCGAAATCGTGAAGGAATACTGCCAGCATTGTTACTTTCTCGGACGCGCGCGTGCCGAGGCGTCGGGATTGACGATGCGCTTGAGCGGCGGCGACGGATGCTGCCGCCACATTTATGCGAAACCTGAAGCCGATCTGCCGCCACAAGACTTGGCGCAGATCAAGGAGGCGACGTCATGATCGGTTGCTACGATTTTTGCGGGCATTACGAATGGACCTTCGGGTGGCTGGAGCGCGTCGGCGGACACGAACTCGTTCGGGCGTATTGGAACGAGGCGATCAATCACGACAGCCAGCGCCATGCGCGCGATCTCATCATCAACGGCGGATTCGAGGGCATGGCGAAATATTGGGGACACACGCTGCTCGAGGAGTCGCCGGATTTGGGCTTCGCCATAACGCGCACAGACGAGGTGTTTCGCATCGATATGCACGACTGTCCTTCGAAGGGATTCTTGCTGCGTAACGGCCTCGAAAACTATCACGACTACTGCGACCACTGCATGGGTTGGATCGGCCCGCTGATGAAGGATTCCGGCTATGTGATCGATCACGAGCACAACCACCGCGGCCAATGTTGGTGGGACATTCGTCCGGCGAGTAGCGCAGGCGAATCTTCCAAGCCCGGGGCGATTGCCGGGAGCAAAGACGTGCGCTTGCGGCCGGATTGGAACGAGTCACCGGCGCAGCTTGATCGATACGAAAAGGCCACTGATTCCGACGATAAACTTTAACCCCTAATGAACTCCCAAACTCCAACTCCTATTGTCGGTCCGATTTTCAATCAGGACAACACGGACTTCTTTTTCAGCCGCACGCCGGACCAGATGAGCGTGCAAGAAATCCACGCCTACATTGATCGACTGGCCGATGCGGGAATCGGCACGTTTGTTTCGTGCTGCAGTGCAATGAAGGCGAACTATGCGAGCGAGGTGTGGGAGTGCGAATGGTCAGGCTATGATCCGGCGGGACCGGACGATCAACCGGTGCTGCAGTATTTGCCGAAGGAGTCGATCCGACCAACGCGCAATCGACTCGATGCGGTGAAGCGTCTAGCCGATCAGGGCATCGATTTTCATCACGAGGCCTTGGCGCGCTGCCGTCAGCGCGGGGTCGGAGCATGGCTGAGCATACGCATGAACGACGTGCATGCCTGCATGGATGAGGACAATCCGCTGCTCAGCCGATTTTTTGTGCAGCATCGCGCGGCACGAAAATTGCGCGCGATGCACCGTGACCGGTATTGGATGGATCGGGCGCTGGATTGGGAGCAGCCCGACGTGCAAGAGCACTATTTCAAATTGGTTCGCGAAGTGCTCAACCGCTACGACCTCGACGGTCTCGAGTTGGATTGGATGCGATTCGTTGTGCATTTTCGACCGGGCCGCGAGTTGGAGGGCGGCAAGGTCATCACGGCTTGGATGCAGCAAGTGAAAGCCGAATGCGCCAAAGCGGAGCAGCGCTGGGGGCATCCGATCAAGCTTGGCGCGCGCGTGCCGACGCGCCCTGAAACGGCGCGTCGCCTCGGTCTTGATGGAGTGGCGTGGGCGAAGGAGGGTTTGATCGATTTGCTGGTGGTGACGCCGTTTTGGGCGACGACGGATTTTGACGTGCCGGTGGCGGAGTGGAAACGCCTGCTCGAAGGCACGGCAGTGCACTTCGCGGTCAGCACCGAAGTGCGTTACCAGCCGGCGCCCGAAGGTCCGGCGCAGATGATTTCGCCCGAACTGCTCGCCGGCTTAGGTGCTACAATTTTCCACGGCGGCGCGGATTCGGTTTATCTCTTCAACATTTTCCCTGCGGGACACGGATTGGACAAGTTGTGGGGGCCGCAGAATTTCAACGCGATCATCGGTTCGCTGCGCTCGCTGAAAACGGTGGCGGCGCGTGAACGGGTTCATGCTGTCACGTATCACGACGTGCGCGCCCCGGGCGAACCTCTCGGCAATGCGTTGCCCGCGACCGATCGCAAATGGGATCAGCCGTCCCCCGGTGGATTTGGTTTCCGTGTGCAAACTGGACCGAAGCCAGAACGGGGACGCGCGTGCGAACTTACAATCGAGTGGGCGGAGCCAGTGCCTGATGCGAAACAAGTGCGCACTTATCTGAACGCCCGCGAATTGAAGATCGTCGCGAGCGAGAAAGGCGTTTGGCGCTACGCGGTGCCCGTCGAGGCGTTTGAAAACGAAGCACAAGTCATCGATATCGAAACACCAGGCACTGATACGGTTGTGCGCGTTGAACTGCGCGTCGCCGCAGATGCGTGATGGAAAATAAATGGCGGGATCAGGCGATCCCGCCCTAAAACGTAACGCGATGTCTCAGGGATTGAATCTCGCGGCGGTGGCACCGCTATTGGCGTTGCCTGAGAGTGCGGCTGCGAAGGTTTGGCCGCTATTGGCCAGGCCGACCATGACGGAACCGAAATCACTGCCATGCGCGATGAGTCGACCGCCCTTATTGAAGACATGTTGGATTTGCTCGGCGGAGCCGGCGGGGCGGCCCCAGGCTTTGCCGTGTTTCGTGGCGGCGGCAGCCACGGCGTCTTCGGCGGCGAGAAGTTTCGAGTTGGTCCAATCGAGTTCGCAACCGAGTCGCAGTGACAAATCACCGGGGCCGATGAAGAGGCCGTCCACGCCGGGTGTGGCGGCAATGGCTTCAACATTGGCGATGGCTTCGGGCGTTTCGCTTTGGACGATCAAGAACGTCTCGCGATTGGCCTCGGCCGGATAAGTCGCGGTGCCGTTGAGGTAGTAATCGTTGTCGAAACCAGCGCCATCGAGACCGCGTTGGCCGATAGGCGGAAATTTTGTGGCGGCGGCGAGGGCGGCGGCTTCAGCGGCAGTGTTGACGAACGGGATCATCAATCCGCTGGCGCCGTCCTCCAATAAACGATAAAGGTCATTGGCGTTTCGGCTGCCGGTGCGCACGATGCAATCGATGTTGGCGAGATGATGCTGCAACAACACGCGTTGGATTTCGTGGCGCTCCCAGGTGTTATGTTCAGTGTCGAGCCAGATGGCGTCGTAACCGGCTTTGGCGGCGTGTGCCGGCATCATGTTCACCGGATAATACATGCAGGCGATGCGGACGGCCTGATTTTGTTTGAGCCGGGACCGAATGAGGGAGGGGCGCATGGTGCGCTCAGTGTTCTAACAACCCGCGCAGATCGGCAAGCGAGAGTTTTCCAGATACGGCGTCGCTGGCCTCGAAAACATCGGCCAGCAACACGCGTTTTTCCTCCTGCAGAGCGAGCACCTTTTCTTCCACGGTGCCGCTGCAGATGAGTTTGTAACTCGTGACCGTGCGAGTCTGGCCGATGCGATGGGCGCGATCAGTGGCTTGGGCTTCGACGGCGGGATTCCACCACGGGTCGAGATGCACCACGGTATCCGCGCCGGTGAGATTGAGACCGGTGCCGCCGGCTTTGAGCGATAGAAGAAACAGCGGCACGTCCGGTGAATTTTGGAAACGATCAACCTCACGCTGACGATCGCGGGGCGACATGGAGCCGTCGAGATAGCAATAATCCAGACCAAGCGCATCCAACTCGGGTTTGAGCAAGGCGAGCAGTGAGGTGAATTGAGAAAACACCAGCACGCGATGGCCGTCGTCCACAGCTTCTTCGAGCAACTCGCGCAAAACTTCGAGCTTGGCGGAATCGGCGGACTTTGCGTCCTTAACGACCAGTCGCGGATCGCAGCAAATCTGACGCAAACGTAGGAGCTGTGTCAGCGTGGCCAGACGCAAACGACCTTCGCTCGCACCACCGGCGGCTAGGTCGAGCAATTCGCGTTCGGATTTCTCCTGCCATTCGCGATAGAGAGAGGCCTGTGAAGCGGTCGGCTCACACCAAACGACTTGTTCAATCTTGTCGGGCAGTTCGGGTGCGACGGATTGTTTGGTGCGGCGGAGAATGTAAGGGGCAGTGCGCTGGCGCAGCCGTTGATCGTGCCAGTCGCGTTCTTCGCCGCGCGTGCCGGCGGGCATGACCTCGACAAGGCCGGGCATGAGAAAGGCGAACAGCGAACGCAGATCGTCGAAGGAGTTTTCCAGCGGCGTGCCGGTGAGCACGAAACGTGTGCGAGCCTTCAGCGCGCGCAGTGCGGTGGCGTTTTGCGAGTGGCGGTTCTTGATGTGCTGGGCTTCGTCGGCGATGGCACAGGTGAATTCGACGCTGGAGAATACCTTTTTGTCGCGCGCGAGTGTGCCGTAGCTTGTCAGCACGAGATCGTAACCGGCGAAATCCTGTGCGCTGCGCAAGCGGCGGTTGCCGTGATGCACGAAGGTCCGCAATTGCGGCGTAAAGCGGGCAGCTTCGCGTCGCCAGTTTTCCAAGAGGGAAGCAGGGGCGACGACGAGTCGCGTAGTTTCCGCGTTGCGCGGCAAGGCAGCGAGCACCGCGAGCGCCTGCAGGGTTTTGCCCAAACCCATTTCGTCGGCCAGAACACCGCCGAGATTTTGTTGATGCAGATACCAGAGCCAAGCCGTGCCGAGGCGTTGATAGGGCCTGAGCAGGCTTCCCAATTCAGTCGGAACCGGCGCAGGCGGCAGGGAAGTGAGTTCGCGCAATGCGCGGCTGCGCTCGTTCCACTCGTCGGTTGGTTGAAAATTAGGCGAAAGTTCGTCGAGGATTGATTGCACTTCTGGCACGCGAGAACGCGGAATGCGCATTGAGGTATGCGCGGCGGCGCCGGCTTGAGGCATGGCTGAAAGCGCGCGTTGCGCCTCGGCCAGTTTGGCGAGACGATCTTTGTCGAAAAGGTAAACGCGGCCTTGGTGTTCGATGTAGTTGCGACCGGTGGCGAGAGCGGCGCGCACTTCGGCCTCGGGCGAGTCACCTGCTTTCAATTCGAGATCGAGAATGAAATCGGAGCCGCTGGTCTTTACGGCAGCGTTGACGCGCGCGTCTTGGAGGTGGGCGGTGCGTTGGAGAAAATTGGCAGTGAACTCGACGTCGAAGTTTTCGCGCAGGCGATGCCCATGTTCAGCGAGAAGATTCAGCACCTTGTGGCGGTCGCGCAGCCACCATTTGCGATTCGAGGGCTCCAAGGTGAAGCCGTTGGTTTTGAGGAAATCGACCATCGAACTGTAACCGGGGTGTCCCCGTGAAGGCAGGGTGATGGCTAGAAAGTGCTCGCTCCCGTCCAGCATTGCAGGCGTGAGGTCGGCTCTGGTTGCCTGCCGGGGTGGTGGCGAAGGAGTCGCGGGTTTTTCTGCTTCAGGTTCGATCAACAAAGCGGTGTGCCGCCACGGGCCGATTCGGCCATTTTCAGAAAACAACGACAGATTGCCGGCCGCGGTGACAAGCTCGCGCAACTGCGCACGAGAGACTTGAATGAATTTGGGCGGCTGAGGCGTGCCAGACCAACGTTGCAGCAAGGCCAGCGCGGGCAGTAATTCCACGCTAGGCGGTTGGCTGAGATCCACATCCACCCGCAAAGGAACTGCGTCGCGTTGGGCGGCGGCAGTGAGGTTGGGCGGCAAATGGAACAGAAGCATGATTGCGAAGGGTCATGTTTCCGGGAATAAAGCCGATTGGAGCAACTCTGAACTGAGGGGAACGGGGAAGGCGTTCAGTCAGTTTGCCATGTGCTAAACAAAACGCCCGCGAAGTATCGCGGGCGTTTTTCTTATTCGCTGTCGAGGAAGCTTGATTGCTTCGGCTGACGGGCTCGCAGGCGGGCCGCCTCTTCTTCTGGAGAAGGATTGAGATGCCGCGGGGGCTTGGTGGTTTTCTGGGCCACAGCGGCCTCGCGATCGCTGACGATTCGATTGCAGATGGAGTGAATGTGCAGGCGCAGCCAACGAGCGGTGCTACTGTTGGATGTGTAATCGGCCGGACCGTAGCCGTGGATGCGGCCGGATTGCAGCAAGCGGTCATTTTGCTCGAACTCGCCGCTGTGATCGGGGTTGTAAACCCCGTAGGTGCGTCCACCGCCGCCTTTGACGACCGAAAAACTCGGGATGTCGCTCGGACCGTCGGCGATGTAGATCATGTTTTGGAAGGGAATACGGCGGTCCTCGGGTTTGACATTCGCGTTGACGTCAATCGCGGGGTTCTTGTTCGTGCCTTTGTTGATTTCGAACAGCGCGCGAGTCTTCGTCGTGTTATCGATGACCATGCCGATCTGAGCGATGACGGCATCGGCGCCGAGATCGATTTCGCGTTGTTGGAGGAAACCGGGTTGGAGCGGATTCTCAATGAACTCGCAGCCCCAGATACCGTCGACGTGGCTGGCGATTGTGCTGCCGCGGATCATTTCGGCCAAGCCGGTGCTGACAATGTAGTGCTCCAACTCGATCTCGTGCTTCCGATATTCCGGTTTTTCGCGCGCGAAGCTTTTCGCCAAGTCGAAGAAATCGGGCAGTCCGGGGTAAAACACGATGTCCGCGCCATACTCGCGAAGCATGCGGTTGTTGAGTCGGCCGAATTTGCCGGCGAGCACGTAGGTGAGAATGTGATTCAGGTAACTGATCTCACCTGAAAGTTGGTAGCCACGTTTGCGGTAGTTCTCCACCAGCGCGTTGGTCTCGGCCCAGAATACGGATTCGTCCACGCCGTGCCGGCGAAAGAGCGGGGCTTGCATGTAACCGGGGATTAGCGTCTTGTCGAAATCCCAAATACAAGCGATGGTGTTTTGTGTGAAAAGCGTCGTAGGCATTGCGAATCAGCACCGGTAGGGTGTCGGCCGGTTATTTGTGCCTGAATGGAAGCCGCAAAGTGGCGGCGCACGCAATTCGCAAATCAATGCCTTGAATCCCCTGTATGGAAACGCTCCCGGATATTTCACCTTTTCAACAACGCCATGATGAGCTCGCTGCCCAAATGGCGGACGCGACGTTTTATGGCAATCCGCGCCGGGCGGCCGACGTGACGCGCGAGCACCAACGTCTGCATGAGCTAATCGAGGCGCACAAGCGACATGCCAAGCTTGTCCGGGATATTGAAGAGGCCGAGGGCATGGTTCGTGATTCGGC
>Ga0207868_1000843_pt1 | contig 26969 bp, 29 predicted proteins | sample Passage237B_FD_187370 | JGI IMG/M metagenome (GOLD analysis project Ga0207868, IMG submission 187370) | Cellulose adapted compost microbial communities from Newby Island Compost Facility, Milpitas, CA, USA - Passage2 37B (SPAdes) (version 3) ... | reverse complement strand
TGGCATCGCCGCTATTCGAGTCGGACGGGCCTGGCTGGCAGGTCAGCCGTGACGGAGGCCGGTTGCGTCAACCCATCGAATCGGCCTCCGAACGGGACCGGCCCGGAACAAAAGCAGAATAATTTTATCTATCTAAATAAAATCAACAGCTTATTGATGTTGCCAAAAAAGAACAAAAGCGGTACACAATTGCGGGGACACCGGGATCGTCCGGCCTCATTGACGACCAAGGGGTAATGTATCATGGCTCAGAACTCGTTGCGGCTTGTTGAGGATATCGCGGTGGACAAGACCAAGGCCCTGGATGCGGCGCTGTCGCAGATCGAGCGCGCGTTCGGCAAAGGCTCGATCATGCGGCTCGGCGCCAGCGAGCAGGTGGTTGAGATCGAAACGATTCCCACGGGTTCCCTCGGGCTCGACATCGCGCTCGGCGTGGGCGGACTGCCCAAGGGTCGCATCATCGAGATCTACGGGCCGGAGAGTTCCGGCAAGACGACGCTCGCCCTGCATACGGTCGCCGAGGCGCAGAAGAAGGGCGGCATCTGCGCCTTCGTCGATGCCGAGCATGCCCTCGATCCGGTCTATGCGCGCAAGCTTGGCGTTGATCTCGAGAACCTGCTGATCTCGCAGCCCGACACGGGCGAGCAGGCGCTGGAAATCTGCGACACGCTGGTTCGTTCGGGCGCGATCGACGTGCTGGTCGTCGACTCGGTCGCAGCCCTGACGCCGCGCGCCGAAATCGAAGGCGAGATGGGCGAATCGCTGCCCGGCCTGCAGGCACGCCTCATGAGCCAGGCGCTACGCAAGCTGACTGCCTCGATCTCGCGCTCGAACACGATGGTGATCTTCATCAACCAGATTCGCATGAAGATCGGCGTCATGTTCGGCTCGCCGGAGACCACGACCGGCGGCAATGCGCTCAAGTTCTACGCCTCGGTCCGCCTCGACATCCGCCGCATCGGCGCGGTCAAGGATCGTGACGAGGTGGTCGGCAACCAGACCCGCGTCAAAGTGGTCAAGAACAAGTTGGCGCCGCCCTTCAAGCAGGTCGAGTTCGACATCATGTACGGCGAGGGCGTTTCCAAGACCGGCGAACTGGTCGACCTCGGCGTCAAGGCAGGCGTCATCGAGAAGTCGGGCGCCTGGTTCTCCTACAATTCGCAGCGATTGGGCCAGGGCCGCGAGAACGCCAAACTGTTCCTGCGTGACAATCCGGAACTCGCGCGCGAGATCGAGATGGCGCTGCGCCAGAATGCGGGGCTGATCGCCGACAGGTTCCTCGAGGACGATGGCCTGGATGCTGCTGCGGGCGGTTCCGACCTCTAGGAACGCCGCCTGCCTCCGCTGACGACAGGGACCGCGGGAGCACATCCCCGCGGTTTTTTCGTTTTCTGGACAGGTGCCGAGGCCAACGCTAAAAGGCGCAGTTCCCTTGGCCCGCATGGCGAAAAGTCGGGCTTCCGCAAAGGCATAGGCATGAGTGGCGTCAACGACATCAGGTCGGCATTCCTCGACTATTTCAAGCGCAACGGGCACGAGATCGTTGCGTCGAGCCCGCTCGTCCCGCGCAACGACCCGACGCTCATGTTCACCAATGCCGGGATGGTGCAGTTCAAGAACGTCTTCACCGGCCTGGAGACGCGGCCCTATTCGCGCGCCGCCACCGCGCAGAAGTCGGTGCGCGCCGGCGGCAAGCACAATGACCTCGACAATGTCGGGTACACGGCCCGACACCTCACCTTCTTCGAGATGCTCGGCAACTTCTCCTTCGGCGACTATTTCAAGGAGCATGCGATCGAGCTCGCCTGGAACCTGATCACCAAGGATTTCGGGCTCCCTAGGGACAAGCTGCTGGTCACGGTCTACCACACGGACGACGAGGCTGCCGGATACTGGAAGAAGATCGCGGGCTTTTCCGACGACCGAATCATTCGCATACCGACCTCGGACAATTTCTGGGCGATGGGCGACACCGGCCCGTGCGGCCCCTGCTCGGAGATCTTCATCGACCGCGGCGAGCACATCTGGGGCGGACCGCCCGGAAGCCCCGAGGAGGATGGCGACCGCTTCCTCGAATTCTGGAATCTGGTCTTCATGCAGTTCGAGCAGGTTACGAAGGAGGAGCGCGTCCCGCTGCCGCGACCCTCGATCGACACCGGCATGGGGCTGGAGCGGATGGCCAGCATCCTGCAAGGTGTCGAAAGCGTCTTCGAGACCGACCTGTTCAGGCACCTGATCGACGCGACCGCCTCGGCGCTGGGGCGCGGGCCGCAGCCCGACAATGTTGCCTCGTTCCGTGTCATTGCCGACCATTTGCGCTCGTCGTGCTTCCTCGTCGCCGACGGCGTGCTTCCCTCCAACGACGGGCGCGGCTACGTGCTGCGCCGCATCATGCGTCGTGCCATGCGGCATGCCCAACTGCTGGGCGCCGACGCGCCGCTGATGTGGAAACTGGTCCCGGCGCTGGTCCGCGAGATGGGCCAGGCCTACCCGGAACTGGTTCGCGGCGAGGCGCTGATCACCGAAACGCTCAAGCTCGAGGAAACCCGCTTCCGCAAGACGCTGACGCGCGGGCTGGGCCTGCTTGCGGAAGCAACCGCGGGGCTCGGCGAAGGCGACATGCTCGACGGCGAGACCGCCTTCAAGCTCTACGACACCTACGGCTTCCCGCTCGACTTGACGCAGGACGCGCTGCGCCACCGCAACATTTCCGTCGATCTGGCAGGTTTCACCGACGCAATGGAACGCCAGAAGGCGGAGGCGCGCGCGTCGTGGGCAGGCTCGGGCGAGGCGGCGACCGAGGCGGTGTGGTTCCAGCTTCGCGAGAAACTCGGCGCGACCGAGTTTCTCGGCTACACGACGGAGTCGGCCGAGGGCGTTGTCACCGCGCTGGTCCGCGACGGCAGCGAAATCGTCGAGGCGAATGCCGGTGAGAAGGTCGATGTGATCGTCAACCAGACGCCGTTCTACGGCGAGTCCGGCGGCCAGGTCGGCGACACCGGCACGATGACCGGTGAAGGTTTCGAGATCGAGGTCGAAGATACGCAGAAGAAGGGCGACGGGCTCTTCGTCCATGCGGGCATCGTCAAGTCCGGCACGGTGCGAACCGGCTCCCCTGTCGAGCTTCAGGTCGACCCGGCTCGCCGACGTCGCATCCGCGCCAACCACTCGGCGACGCACCTGATCCACGAGGCGCTGCGCGAGGTGCTGGGCAGTCACGTCGCACAAAAAGGCTCGCTGGTGGCTCCGGACCGTCTACGGTTCGACTTCTCTCATCCCAAGCCGATCAGCGAGGAGGAACTCGCCGAGATCGAGCAGATCGCCAACGAAATAGTGCTGCAGAACAGCCCGGTCACTACGCGGCTGATGGCCGTCGACGATGCTATCGCCGAAGGCGCGATGGCGCTGTTCGGCGAAAAGTATGGCGACGAAGTCCGCGTGGTTTCGATGGGCACGGCGACACGTGGCGCCAAGGCCAACAGGCCGTACTCGATTGAGCTGTGCGGCGGCACGCATGTCACGGCAACCGGCGACATCGGCATCATCCGTCTGGTCAGCGAAGGTGCGGTGGCCTCCGGCGTCCGCCGCATCGAGGCGCTGACCGGCGAAGCGGCCAGGCAGCATCTCGATCGGCAGGACCGGCAGTTGAAGCGTGTCGCGGCCGCCCTCAAGGTCGCACCGCCCGACGCGCTGTCGCGGCTCGAGGCCGTGATCGAGGAGCGGCGCAAGCTCGAGAAGGAGCTTGCCGAGGCGCGCAAGAAGCTCGCGCTCGGCGGCGGGGCTGGCCCGGGTTCCTCCGAAGCGCCGGAAATGGTGGCGGGTGCCGGCTTCGTCGGCAAGGTTGTGCATGGCGTTTTGCCCCGCGATCTCAAGCCGCTGGCCGACGAAGGCAAAAAGGCGCTTGGATCGGGCGTCGTCGTTTTCGTCGGTGCGGGCGACGACGGCAAGGCTTCGGTGGTGGTCGGCGTCACGCCCGACCTTACTGAGCGGTTCAATGCTGTAGAACTGGTGCGGGCTGCGTCCGCGGCGCTTGGCGGGCAGGGCGGTGGCGGTCGCCCCGACATGGCCCAGGCGGGCGGGCCGGACGGTGCGCGCGGCCAGGAGGCGATCGAGGCGGTCAAGGCTGCAATGGCGGCCGCGTGAGCGCCGCTTCGAAATGACACGCGGCCTGGGGGTCGCAGGCACGTCGGGGGGGTGGTCATGGCCGATTATCTGTTCGAGCCGCCGGCTGTGTTCGCCGTGCCCGTGCACGGCGAGCCCGCCCTCTATCCGGTTCGCCGTGTCTTCTGCGTCGGCCGCAATTATGCGTCCCATGCGGCGGAAATGGGCGCTGAGGTCGACCGCGCTGCGCCCTTCTATTTCACCAAGTCCGTCGCCTCGCTCGCGCATTCGGGCGTGACGGCTGCCTACCCGCCCGGCACGAGCGATTTCCATTTCGAGATGGAGCTCGTCGTTGCGTTGGGTGCGGCCGTCTTCCGGTCGACCGCGCAACAGGCGCAGGCCGCGGTGTTCGGCTATGCCTGCGGCCTCGACATGACGCGCCGCGATCTTCAGGCGATTGCCAAGGAAAAGCGCCAGCCGTGGGACATTGGCAAGGACGTGGAACAATCCGCGGTCGTTTCCACGATCACGCCGGCGGCGGTTGTCGGCGAGATCGGACCCCAGCGCATCGCCCTTTCGGTCAACGGAGTGACGCGGCAGGATGCCCGCCTGTCGGACATGATCCATTCCGTCCCGGCCATCGTGCGCCACCTTTCCGGCTATTATCACCTCGGTCCCGGCGATCTGATCTTCACCGGCACGCCGGCAGGCGTGGGCGCGGTCGGTCCGGGCGATGTGCTCGAGGGCACGATCGACGGCCTTTCGCCCGTTCGGGCGACGATCGGGGTGCCTGACTAGGCGTGCCGGGGGCGGCATGTCGGCCGGCCTTCCAATTCGCCGGCGAAAGGCCCACATGAGCGCGATGTCGAGAGATTCTGTCGCCGCAGTGCCACCCGGACCGCGCATGTATGCTGACGCATTGAAACACAACAGGAAAATCGTCGCCGTTGCGCCGATGATGGACTGGACTGACAGGGCCTGTCGGTTCTTCCATCGCCAGCTCACGCGCAGCGCTTTGCTTTACACCGAGATGGTGGTGGCGGACGCGGTCATCCACGGCCAGCGCGAGCGTCTGCTCGGCTTTGATGCGGTCGAACATCCCGTCGCGCTGCAGCTCGGCGGCTCCGAGCCGGAAAAGCTGGCAGAGGCAGCCCGCATCGGCGCTGCCTTCGGCTACGACGAAATCAACCTCAATGTCGGCTGCCCGTCGGACCGGGTGCAGTCTGGCACCTTCGGCGCGTGTCTGATGCGCACGCCAGCGCTCGTCGCCGAATGCGTGGCCGCCATCAAGCGCGCCGTCGATGTGCCGGTGACTGTGAAATGCCGGATCGGCGTCGACGACCAGGATCCCGAGGAGGCGTTGGACGCCGTTGCCGACGGCGTGTTTGCAGCCGGTGCGGACGCGCTGTGGGTGCATGCGCGAAAAGCCTGGCTGCAGGGCTTGAGTCCCAAGGAGAACCGCGAAATCCCGCCGCTCGACCATGATCGGGTCTACAGGCTGAAGCGAAGATATCAAAACCGTTTCATTGGGATAAACGGCGGAATTCAATCAATGGATGAGGTTAGGGCGCACCTCGACCACGTCGACGGCGCGATGCTGGGGCGCGCGGCCTACCACAATCCCCGCATGCTGGCCGAGATCGATGCCCCGGATGGCGTCGAGCCGGACCTGGAGCGGGTGATTGCCGCGATGAAGCGCCATGCCGCTGACCACATTGCCAAGGGTGGGCGCGTGTCGCACGTCACGCGCCACATGACGGGCCTCATGCACGGGATGCCCGGCGCGCGACGGTTTCGGCAGGTGCTCTCGACCGAGTCAACGCAGCCGGGATGCGGCCCCGAAGTGCTCGACCGCGCCATGGCGGCCGCGAGCGCCGCGGCTGCCGAGTCCGTTGCGGCCTGACGATCGGACCGGCGCTTGTTCGCCTTTGCACGCCGGGCTCAGTCGATCAGCGTCAGGCGGTCGCCGCGCATGTCGAAGCCGGACAGGGTTGAGATGAAATTCATGCCCAAAAGGCTTTGCGCGAGCGTTCCGGGCTGTGCGACCAGCACGGTGAGATTGCGGCGCGCGATGTCGCCGACCCTGACTTCGTCCGCCCTGACTGCGGCCGCCCGCGTCGCACCGTTGGCCGTCATGATCGGCACGCCATAGGAGAGCGCTTCGGAATCGAACCCGGCGGCCGCGGCATCTTGCGCGGTCAGGACGGTGCTGGTGGCGCCGGTATCGAAGATCATCCAGGTGGGCGCTCCGTTCACCTCCGCGCGGACTGCGAAATGGCCGTCGGCAAGGCGCTCGATTGCGACTGCCGTGCGACCGTGGCCGTCCGAAACCGACAGCGGGCTGCCCGGAACGAGGCCAGCCGTCACCCGGCTGGCGAAATCCTGCAATTCGTAGCGGTACTGATAGCCGGCAACCAGCGCCACGGCGATCAGCGCCCATAGCGCTATCGAACGCGCGGCACCCCGCAACCCGATGCCCGAGCCGATGAGACCGGCGGCGATCACCAAGCCGAATGCGGCAAGATAGATGAGCCGGGCGAGCTGGTCGCCGCTGATGCCGAGCGAGTTGCTGTCGCCGAAGGCCAGCAAGAGCAGCAGGCCGCCGCCGATCAGCCCCAGCACGATCCACAGAAGCCGCTGCATGTTCAGCCCTGGCCGCGCTCGCGCGCCAGGCGGGCGCGCCGCGTTTCGCGACGCGGTCTGCGTTCGACCGTGGCAAGCCGCGCCGGCAGTTCGGCCATGACGGCGCGGCGCGCCTGCGGCGTCATCGTCAGCCACGCCCCGATCTCCGCGCGCGTGCGGCCGCAGCCGAAGCAATAGCCCGTCGTCTCGTCGATCGAGCAGACGAGGATGCAGGGCGATTCGATCGTCGTCACGCGGCGCCTCCGTTGCCGACAGATGGGCCACGAGCCGCGCGAATGCAAGCTGCGGCATTCGGTCCGGCCGGCAGGCGCACGACAGGTTGTGCGCAGGGGGCGGCGGGTCTATGGCGGAGACCTCCGCCGCTTTTCCGGATCGACCCGTCATGGTTTCAGGCCTGCCCTTCGACGATATGCGCAATCTCGTTCGTGCCCTGCCGGGTCCCGACGCGCTGGCGGAAGCCGGCGCGCAGCGGATCGTGGAGCAGTGCGGCGCCGTTTCGGGCGGGCTCGGCGAGGCGGGCGGGATTGCCGTCTGGCTTGCCGCCTGGACCGGGCGTCCGCCGCGCGTCCTGCGGCCGGTGGTCGCGCTGTTCGCCGGCACGCACGGCCTGGCACGCGGCGAGGCGGCGGCCGTGCGCGCCTTCGTGGAGCGCTGCGCGGCCGGCGGCAGCGCGGTCAATTCTGCCTGCGTGGCCGGCGATCTCGGGCTCAAGGTGTTCGATCTCGCGCTGGATGTGCCGACCGCCGACATCACCGCCGGGCCCGCGCTCGACGAGCGCGCCGTGGCGGCGACGATGGCCTTCGGCATGGAGGCGATCGCCGGCGGCTCGGACCTGCTCGTCCTCGGCGGCTTCGGCGGCAGTGGCGGCGAGGCGGCGGCGGCAGCCGTCCTGGCGGCGCTGCACGGCGCCGATGCGCTTCCTGCCGACAGCCCCGCGAGCGGGCCGGTAAGCGCCGCGCTTTCGTGCCATGCCGGCCATCTGCGCGACCCGCTGGAGGTCCTGCGCCGCGTCGGCGGGCGTGAGATCGCCGCCCTGGTCGGGGCCATCGTCGCGGCGCGCATGGAAAAGGTCGCGGTCATCCTCGACGGCGCGGCCGCGCTGGCCGCGGCCGCCGTGGTGGCGGCGCTGGAGCCCGGCGGCGTCGCCCATTGCATGGCCGGAGACCGCGGAAGCTCCGCCATCGCCGACCGGGCGGCAGCGCGGCTCGGGCTCCGGGCCGTGGTCGATCTCGGCATGGCGACCGGCGATGCGGCCGGCGGCGCGATCGCGGCCGGGGTCGTCAAGGCCGCTGCGCTGGTCCATGCCGGCGCCGCCGAGGTCGCCCGCCGCGCCACGCACTGAAAGCAGGCGCGGGATCGGAACCGGAAGTCAGGCGCGGAGCCCGCCGCCGATGGCGCGCAGCGTCGGAACCGCAGGCAGCTCCTCCATCACGCGGGTGGCCGGGAACGCGACGATCGCTTCTGTACCTTCGCGCAGCCTGGAATGAAGCTGCAGCTCGCCGCCGTGCAGCTCGGCCAGCCCCTGCACGATGGGCAGGCCGAGCCCGGTTCCCTGTTCCGCGCTCTTGATGGCGATCGCGCCCTGGCCGAAGGCCGACAGCACAACCGGAATCTCGTCCGGCGGGATGCCGGGACCGTTGTCCTTGACGGAAAGATACTGCCCGCCGCCGGCGGTCCAGCCGACCTTGACGCGGATCTCGCCGCCCGAAGGGGTGAACTTGACCGCGTTCGACAGCAGGTTGAGCGTGATCTGGCGGATCGACCGCTCGTCGGCGAACAGGCGCGGCAGGCCGGGCTGCACCTGCGGCTGGATGCGGATGTCCTTGGTCCGCGCCCTGAGCTCCATCATGTGGCAGCATTCCTCGACCACGTAGACGAGGTCGAGCGGCTCCTCGTTCAGCTTGTAGCGGCCGGCCTCGATGCGCGACAGATCGAGAATCTCGTTGATCAGGTTGAGCAGGTGCTCGCCCGAATTGTGGATGTCGCGGGCATAGTCCCGATAGGTCTCGTTCTGCATCGGCCCGAGCACCTCGTCGGCCATCACCTCCGAGAAGCCGAGAATGGCGTTGAGCGGCGTGCGCAGCTCATGGCTCATGGAGGCCAGGAAGCGCGACTTGGCAAGATTGGCTTCCTCGGCGCGCCGCCGCGCCTCGTCGGACATCGCCTTGGCCGTCTCCAGCTCGACGATCAGCGCGTCCTTTTCGGTCTTGAACGACAGGAACATCAGCGCGGACGTATGCATATGGCCGGCGACGTAGGTGAAGAAGGGCAGCGAGGCGAGAAGCAGCGCGGCCATCAGGGCTTCCACCGGCATCCACAGGCGGGCCGCCATCAGGCCGAAGACGGCGACCGGCAGCGCGAAGGTGACGATCAGCGCGCCGCGCAGCGCCGACGTCGTCAGCGCCGTGGCGGCGATGGCGAGAAGCAGGATCACCGCCTTGACCGTGGTGAACTGGCCGGGCTCGCATTCCGGGCAGCCCAGCGTCGCGAAATAGACCCAGCCGAGGCCGCTGAGAAAATGGCCGATGAGGAAGTTGCGCCGTGTGCGGGCCGGCTTGATGTCGGCGACCTCGGCGTCGGAGGTGCGCCGGGCGAAGGCGGCGAGCGCCGCATAGCAGGTGACGGCGACGAGCGCCCAGATGGCGATCTCGTGGCCGACGCCGGCAAACAGGCCGATGGCGCAGATGACGATGACGAGGAGCGGGATCGCGATCGCGCTGTTGACGACGGCGCGCGCATGCAGCTTCAGCAGCTCGCGGTCGAAGTCGGGGCTGCCGACGCGCTGCACCAGCCGGTCGCGCGTGCGCCGGATGGCCTTCGCCACCTCGCTGTTGCGGCGGGCGTTGGTGCGGTCCACAATATTCTTGTCCGCGATCTGCGAACGCTGCAACGCCATGTGAAGCTTCGACTTTTTTCAGGGCAGGCCAGCCTTCAGGCTAGGCCGGAATGATTAAGAGACCCTTCTTCCGCATGAACGGATTATCGTTTCGTAAACCACGTCGCGGCGGACGCCGGCGGGCAGGGCGCCCGTCCTGGCGCGTTTGGGCGGACTGGGCGGTTGTGCTGGCCGTGTTTTGCGCCGCCGGCATGCTCGCAGTCCGCCTCGACCGCCTCGGGGCACAGGCGAATCACGGCGCCGCGGTGGTGATCGACGGCGACACGCTGTCGATTGCCGGCGAGCGTATCCGCCTGCGCGGCATCGATGCGTTCGAACGCGGCCAGACCTGTCGTCGCGATGGCGCCGGATACGATTGCGGCAAGGCTGCGACCGCGGCGCTGGCCGGTCTGGTCGGCGGGCGCGAGGTTTCATGCACGGGCGGCGGGCGCGACCGCTACGGCCGTCTGCTCGCCGTCTGCGAGGCGGGCGGGCGCGAGCTCAACGCCGCGATGGTGGCGTCGGGCTGGGCGCTCGCCTATGGCGCCTACCGCGTCGAGGAATTCCGCGCCCGCGCCGCAGGCGCGGGGGCCTGGGCCGGGACGTTCGACAGCCCTGCCGCGTGGCGCGGGACGCACGGGCGGCCGCTCGAAAGCCCGCATGACATGCTGCGCCGGTTTCTGGCCCTTGTCAGTTCCCTGCTTTGGGCGCAGGACGGACGGAACGGATCGGAGCAGGGAGATCGTGATGAAGCTTTATGACGGCGGCCGCGCGCCCAACCCGCGGCGGGTGCGGATTTTCCTGGCCGAGAAGGGCATCGAGGTGCCGCTCGTGCCTGTCGACATGGAGGCGATGGGCCACCGCTCGCCGGAGGTGACGGGCCTCAATCCGTTGCAGCGCCTGCCGGTGCTCGTGCTCGACGACGGAACCGTGCTGACCGAATCGATCGCCATCTGCCGCTATCTGGAGGAGCTCAATCCGGAGCCGCCGCTGTTCGGCACCGGCGCGCTGGCGCGCGCGCTGGTCGAGATGTGGCAGCGGCGCATGGAACTGAACCTGCTTTTCCCCGTCGCCCAGGCCTTCCGGCACATCCATCCCGCGATGGTGGAATGGGAGGTGCCGCAGGTCGCCGCCTGGGGCGAGGCGAACAAGCCGAAGGCGCAGGAATTCCTGGCGGTCCTCGACCGCGAGCTGGCAGACCGCGAATTCATCGCCGGCGACGCCTACAGCGTGGCCGACATCACCGGCCTCGTGGCGGTCGACTTTATGAAGCCGGCGCGCATCGAGGTTCCGGCCGGGCTGACCAATGTGCGCCGCTGGTATGACGCGGTGAAAGCGCGGCCGAGCGCCACTGCCTGAGCGATGGACGACGCAGACCTGCGCCTTGCCCGGCTGGTGGCCGAAGCCGATGCCTGCCGCCTTTGCCGCGAGAACAACGCCAACCCGTTGCCGCACGAGCCGCGCCCGGTCTTCGTCGCCTCCCGCACCGCCCGCATCCTGATCGCCAGCCAGGCGCCGGGCACGCGCGCGCATGCCTCCGGCGTTCCCTTCGACGACCGGTCCGGCGACCGCCTGCGCGCCTGGCTCGGCGTGAGCCGCGCCGAATTCTACGACCCGCGGAACTTCGCCATCCTGCCGATGGGCTTCTGCTTTCCTGGCCAGGACGCCAAGGGCGGCGACCTGCCGCCGCGGCGCGAATGCGCGCCGCGGTGGCGCGCGCCGATGCTCGAGCTGATGCCGCAGATCGATCTCGTCCTGACCATCGGCCAGTACGCCCAGGCCTGGCACATGGGCCCCGCCCGGCGCCGCTCGCTGACAGATACGGTGCGCGACTGGCGGACGATCTTCGCGAACGGGCAGGGCGCACGCGTGCTGCCGCTGCCGCATCCCTCCTGGCGCAACACGGCGTGGCTCAAGCGTAATCCGTGGTTCGAGGCGGAACTGCTGCCGCGGCTGCAGCAGGAAACGAGGCTCCGCCTTGTCCGGGATTAGGAGAATTTCTGTTCCACAGATAGGATTTATAGCGGAAGAATTTTCTTGCGCAGCGGCTCGATAACAATGAGACTGGCAAAAATTTCCACGGAGTTTCGGCATGGACCGCCTCGACCGCAAGATCCTGCGGCTGCTTCAGGAAGATTCGACCCTCGCCGTGGCCGATATCGCCAAGAAGGTGGGGCTTTCGACGACGCCGTGCTGGCGCCGCATCCAGAAGCTGGAGGAGGACGGCGTCATCCAGCGCCGCGTGGCGGTGCTCGACCCGGTCAAGGTGAACGTCCGCGTCACCGTGTTCGTGGCGATCCGCACCAATGCCCACAGCCACGAATGGCTGCGCCGCTTTTCCGAGGTGATCCAGGATTTTCCGGAAGTGGTCGAGTTCTACCGCATGAGCGGCGACGTCGACTATCTGCTGCGTGTCGTGGTGCCGGACATTGCCGCTTATGACGCCTTCTACAAGCGGCTGATCCAGAAGATCGAGATTCGCGACGTCTCCTCCTCCTTCGCGATGGAGCAGATCAAGAATACGACCGAGCTGCCGCTCGACTATCTGATCCTCGACAAGGAATCCGGTTCGGCCAGCAACGCGGCCTGAGGCGCGTCAGTTGCGCATGAACGTCCACGGCGAATCGACGCCGGGAATGGGCTTGCGCGGGCCCGGCGAGCAACGGCATTCCGGGACGCATTTCAGCCTCCGGCATCGTGCATCGCCGACAGAAACGCCGCCCGGCGCGCCAGTCAAGCGCGCGCCGCTTTGACCTTCAGCCGCTCCAGCGTCTTCGGATCGGTCAACTCGCGCACGGCATCCCTACCGATCCAGCGCGCGGTCCTGTCGGGCGAGGCTGCGAGTTTCTCGGAGAGCGCCAGCGCCGGCCCGTGCAGCGCCTCGGAGCGCTTGCCGATCTGCCGCAACGCCCAGTTCACCGCTTTCTTCACGAAATTGCGCGGGTCCGTCGCATGCGCCTCGATCAGCGGCAGCAGGGCGAGGAAGGTTCCGTCCGGCTCCGTCTTGCGGTGCACCGCCGCCCATGCCGTCATGGCAAAGGCCGTCCGGCGCACGAATTCGCGCTCGTCGGCGGCAAACCTGTCGATCAGCTCCCGCCACCCGGCCATGTCGACGAACAGGTCGGACACGCCGTCGACGACGTCCCACGAATCGAAGTCGCCGGCCCAGCGCCTTGCCGCCTCGGGCGTCATCCGCGCCGCGTCGGCGGTGAGGGCGGCCAGCAGCCGCGCGTCGCGCGTGCCGGTTTCCCACAACGCCAGCGCCCGCTCGTGATTGCGCCCGATCTTGCGCGCCAGCGGCCGGATCTGCGCCAGCGGGACGCCGAAGGTCCGGTCCGCCCTGATGCCGAAGCGCGCCATGCCGGCGCGGTTTTCGGGCGAAGCGTGCGCCTCGAGCCACGCGACGGCCGTATCGGCGTCCCAGGCGGGCGAGGGCGCTCCGGGCTCCATCCGCTACCTCTCCAGCCGCGCCAGCAGCGAGGACGTGTCCCAACGGCTGCCGCCCATCTGCTGCACGTCCTTGTAGAACTGGTCGACCAGCGCCGTCACCGGCAGGCTGGCGCCGTTGCGGTCCGCCTCGGCGAGGCAGATGCCGAGATCCTTGCGCATCCAGTCGACGGCGAAGCCGAAATCGTACTGGCCGGCATTCATCGTCTTGTGGCGGTTCTCCATCTGCCACGAGCCGGCCGCGCCCTTGGAGATCACCTCGACCACCTGTTCGATGTCGAGCCCGGCCTTCCTGCCGAAATGGATGCCTTCCGCGAGCCCCTGCACCAGGCCCGCGATACAGATCTGGTTGATCATCTTGGTGAGTTGCCCGGACCCGGCCGGCCCCATCAGCCCGACCATGCGGGCGAAGGCATCGATCACCGGCCGCGCCTTGTCGAAATCGGCCTGGCTGCCGCCGCACATCACGGTCAGCACGCCGTTTTCCGCGCCCGCCTGGCCGCCCGACACCGGCGCGTCGACGAAGCCGAACCCGCGCCCGGCGGCCTCGGCCGCAAGCTCGCGCGCCACCTCGGCCGAGGCCGTCGTGTTGTCGATGAACACGGCTCCCGCCTTCATCGCCCCGAAGGCACCGTCCGGGCCGGTGGTGACGGCGCGCAGATCGTCGTCATTGCCGACGCAGGCGAAGACGAAATCGCTGTCGCGCGCGGCCTCGGCCGGCGTCGCGGCGAACGCGCCGCCATGCTGCTTCACCCAGGCTTCGGCCTTGGCCCGGGTGCGGTTGTAGACGGTGACGTGGTGGCCGCCCTTGTTCTTCAGATGGCCCGCCATCGGGTATCCCATCACGCCGAGCCCGAGAAATGCTACTTTCGCCATGACGGCGCTCTCCTTTGCCTTGCCTGCCTGTGATTGCCCGGCCCTTGCGCCTCAGCGGCGCAAATGCCGCGTGATCGAGCGCTCGATCCTGTCGGTGGCGATGCGCAGCACCTCGACGAGCACCAGATAGATGACGGCGGCCCAGATGTAGGTCTGGAAGTCGAACGTGCGCGAAAAGGCGCGCCGCGTTTCCCCCATCAGGTCGTAGACGGTGATGATCGCCACGATCGCGGACCCCTTGATCATCAGGATGATCTCGTTGCCATAGGGCCGGAGCGCGACGATCATCGCTTGCGGCGCGATGATCCGGCGGAAGGTGAGCCATCGCGGCAGGCCGAGCGACGCGGCCCCTTCCCACTGGCCCTTCGGCACGCTTTCGACGGCGCCGCGCACGATCTCGGCCTGGTAGGCGGCCGTATTCAGCGTGAAGGCGAGGATGGCGCACCACCAGGCTTCGCGGAAGAACACCCACAGGCCCACGGCCTCGAGCTGCGGGCGGAACTGGCCCAGCCCGTAATAGACGAGGAAGGCCTGCGCCAGCAGCGGCGTGCCGCGGAAGAAATAGACATAGGCATAGGCCGGCCAGGCCAGAGCGCGGTTCGCCGACATGCGGGCGAATGCGATCGGCAGCGACAGGATCGTTCCCAGCGCCACGGAGATGCCGACCAGCTCGAGCGTGACGAGCAATCCGGAGAGATAGGCCGGCGCGTATCTCGCAAACAGGTCCGCGTTCCATGCCCGGACCAGATAGACGATGAGCGCGAGGCCGAGCAGGCCCCACAGGGCCAGCAATGCGTGGCCCAGGACCCGCTGGCGGTTCCAGCGCCGGATCGCCGGCGGCGGCAGCTCGCGTGCCGCGAGCGTCGTCGTCGCGAGGCTCATCGCGCCGGCTCCGTGCGTCCCGCCCACCGCTCGATCGCTGCGAAGGCGAAGGACGACAGGATGGCGAGCGCGAGATAGATCAGGCAGGCGATGCCGAAGAACAGGAAGGCCTGCTTGGTGACGCGCGCGGCGATGCTGGTCTGGCGGATGATGTCGGACAGGCCGATGACGGAGACCAGCGCGGTGTCCTTGAGCAGGATCAGCCACAGGTTCGAAAGGCCGGGCAGCGCAATGCGGACGAGCTGCGGCAGGACGACCAGCCGCAGCGTTTGCCAGCGGCTGAGCCCCAGCGCGTACCCGCCCTCGTACTGGCCGTGCGGAATGGCACGGAAGGCCGAAAGGAAGACCTCGCTGGCGTAGGAGGAAAACACCGCGCCGAGCGCCACCATGCCGGCGACGAAGCTGTTGATCTCGATGCCGGAGCGGACGCCGGCAAGCTGCATCGCCTGCTGCACGCCGATCTGGGCGCCGTAATAGACCAGGAACAGCGTCAGCAGCTCCGGCAGGCCGCGGAAGATCGTCGTGTAGACGTTGGCCGCCGCCCGCAGCGAAGGCTCGTCGGACTGCTTGCCCAGCGCCACGGTGAAGCCGGCCGCGAGCCCCAGCGGCAGCGTCGCCAGCGCCAGCGCGACGGTGACGAGCATGCCGGCGGCGATCTCGTCGCCCCATCCGGTCGGTCCGAACCAGATCAGCTCCAGCATGTTATGGCCCGCCGGGCGCGGCGCCGGGGGCGGGCCGCGCGCAACCGCGTGCTGCGCTGCGCGCGGCCGCGCGCCTCATGCGCCCGAACCGGTGCGGCAGAAGCCTGCGCCGGCTGGGTAGCCGGCGCAGGGCAACGGTCTGCAAGGGACCTGGCACATATCTCTATTCGAAGATGTCGGTGCCGAAATACTTCTCGCTGATCTGCTGATAGACGCCGCTTTTGCGGATTCCTTCCAGCGCCGCGTTGAACTTGTCGGCCAATGCCTGATCGCCCTTGCGGATCGCGATCGCGATCTTGTCGTCCTTGTAGAACGGCTCGCCGATCTGCTTGCAGCAGGCGCCGTCGTCCGACCGCAGGAAGGTGCCCATCACGCCCACGTCGCCGATCGCGGCGTCGACACGGCCGGTGCCGATGTCGAGGTAGAGCTCCTGCTGGGTCGGGTAGGGCTTCAGCTCCGCATCCGCGAAGTGCTCGGAAACATAGTCGGCCCCGACGGTGCCGCCCTGCGCGCCGATGACCTTGCCGGCCAGGGCTTCGGCCGTCGGCGCGGCAATGTCGGACTCCTTCGGCGCGATCACGATCAGCGAGTTCGTATAGTAGGGGTTGGTGAAATCGACCTGCTGGCTGCGCTCTTCGGTGATCGACATCGAGGCGATGATCGCATCGAACTTGTTGGCCTGCAGGGCGGGAATGATGCCGTCCCAATCCTGCGTCACGAACTCGCACTCGGCCTTCATCTCGTCGCAGAGCGCGCGGGCGATATCGATGTCGAAGCCTTCGAGCTGGCCGTCGGAGGTCAGGTTGTTGAAGGGGGGATAGGCACCCTCGGTTCCGATTCTGATCTTGTCCTGCGCGGCGGCCGAGCCGACGGAAAACGCGACGGCCGCCGCCGACAGCGCAAGGAGGATGGATCTGGACAGTCTCATGGTTGCCTCACTGTGTTTCGCCGCGGCGCTGTTACGGGCCGGCGGCTCATTTGCCGGCGCCGCCCCCGGCGGTCGCCCTGCCGCGATAATTCATGCTCGCGCAGCGCAAAGCAACCGGAAAACCGCGAAACCCGGGCTCAGCCGCCCTGCGGCGGCGTGGCGCAGAACGTCTCGGCGAAATCGGCAATCGCGGCGATGTCGTCGAGGCCGAACACCGGCAGCGCCTCGCCCGGCTGCGCGTGGTCGGCGGCCACGGCGACGATCGTCGGATCGTGCGCCGACAGCGGCGTCGTATCGCGCGCCTCGCGCCGGCGCGCCTCGATCTTCGGATGGGGCTCGCGCTTGTAGCCCTCGACGACGACGAGATCGCACGGCGCCAGCCGCGCGAGCACGGAGGCGAGCGGCGGCTCGGCCTCCTCGCGCAGTTCGTGCATCAGCGCCCAGCGCCGGCTCGACACGATGGCGACCTCGCCCGCGCCGGCCTGCCGATGGCGGAAGGAATCCGTGCCGGGGACGTCGATGTCGAAATCATGGTGCGCGTGCTTGACCGTCGAGACGCGCCGGCCGCGCCGGACCAGCTCGGCGACCAGCCGTTCGACCAGCGTGGTCTTGCCCGAGTTCTTCCATCCTGTGACGCCGAGTACGGGCTGGTTCATTCCTTGTGCTCCCGCCGCCGCGCCGCATCGAGCTGTTCGGGCGTGTTGATGTTGAAGAACGGGTCGCAGCCGTCCACCGGCGCGAAATCCACCTCGCGCCAGCCGATCTGCGCGGCGAAGTCCATCATACGCCAGCTTTGCGCGCCGGCGAGGAAGTCTTCCAGCAGGCGGCGCGTTGCGAGCGGCCAGAGACCGAAGACGGGGTGGACGCGGCCGGCCGAGGCGGCCAGCGCCGCGCTGCCGCCGGCCCCGCTGAGCCGGGAGACGAGGTCGGCCGGGAAGAACGGCGTATCCGCCGCGGCCGTCGCGATATGGGTGCAACCGGGATGAGCTTTCTCGGCCCACACCATGCCGGCCAGCAGGCCCGAGAGCGGCCCGCGCGAGGGCGGCGCATCGGCCAGCACGGGAAGCTGTGTGCCCGACAGCAGCGCCGGGTCGCAATTGGCGCTGATGGCAAGGCAGCCGACCTCGGGGCGCAGGCGGGCGATCACATGGTCGACGAGGCGCCGGTCGCCGAGCCGCAGCAGGAATTTGTCGCCGCCGCCCATGCGCCGCGACCGCCCGCCGGCGAGAACCAGCCCGGCCACGGTCGCAGCGACGCTCACAGCAGATCGCCCGGCGTGATGTCGGGGTCGCCGAGTTCGCGCGCCACGCGGATGACGTAGGCGGACGAGCCGATGGTCGCGGCGGCGGAGACCGCCATGATGAGGAACAGGGGCAGGGGCCCCGTCTCGTGGGTGAGCAGCGCGCCGGCGACGAAAGCCAGCACCGCGCCGCAGGCGAGGTTGAGCGTCCCGCCCAGCCCGGCGGCGGAGCCCGCGAGATGGGGCCTGACGCTGACCATCCCGGCATTGGCGTTCGGCAGCGTCATGCCGTTGCCGATCCCGAGCACGGCGACCGGGCCGAACATCGAAAGCGCCGTGAAGACCCCGAAGCCGAGGAAGACGAGCGGCAGCGTCGCGCCGACGAAGCCGATCACGCTGCCCCACAGCATCATGCGGTTGACGCCGGTAAGCCGCGAGAAGCGGCCCGACACGTAGTTGCCCGCCACGTAGCCGAGCGACAGCAGGCCGAAATAGAGGCCGTAGGTGGACGGGGACATGCCCAGCAGCTCGGTCGACACGAACGGGCCGCCGCCGAGAAAGGCGAGAAAGCTGCCGGAGGAGAACGCCGCCGTCGCCGAATAGCCCCAGAAGCGGCGCGACCGGAACAGCTCGGGATACGTCTTCATCTGGGCGAGCACGCTTTTCGTGCGCGCCGTATGTGTTTCGGCGAGATCGAAGAACACGACGGCGAGCGTGACCAGGCCGAAGCCGGCGGTCAGGATGAAGGTCGATTCCCAGCCGTAGATCTCGTCGAGATAGCCACCGATGATCGGCCCCACCATGGGCGTCACCGCCATGCCCATCGTCACATAGCTGATCTTGCTGGCGGCATCCTCGAAATTGGTCACCGTGTCGCGGACCACGGCGCGCGCGAGCACCATGCCGGTCGCCGAGACCGCCTGCAGGACGCGGCAGACCAGAAGCGCTTCCGCCGTCGGGGCGTAGATGGCGGCAACCGAGCTGAGCACGAGGACGAGCATCGCGCCGAGCAGCACCGGCCTGCGCCCGAACCGGTCGGAGAGCGGGCCGACGACGAGCTGGATGAAAGCGGTGGCCGCCAGATAGACCGACACCAGAAGCTGGATGGTGACGTAGTCCACCTCGTAGTGATGCGCCATCGAAGGCAGCGACGGCAGGATGATGTTCGTGGCCAGCGAGCTTGCCGAGGCAATCAGCACGAGGGTGGTGATTCGCGCCTTGGGAATGGCGGAGGGGAGGCCGGGATAGGTCATTCTTCGCTCTTCTGGCTGCGGCTGCGCTCCTACCCTAAACGGGCGTGGTTGCAAACCGCGGCGGCGGTGGCGGGCTCAGGTTCCGTCCGGTGCCATGGCCGGCGCCGTCGTTTCGGTGATGGGCTTGCGCCGGCCGAGAATGGTTTCCCTGTAGAGCGAATAGAGTCCCGAAGCGATGACGATCCCCGCGCCGAGCAGCATGTAGCGGTCCGGCCACTCGTCGAAGGCGAGGATGCCGAGCGCGATCGCCCACAGCAGCGCCGTGTAGCGGAACGGGGCGGCGAAGGCGACGTCGCCGATGCGCATGGCCAGGATGAGGAAGATCATGCCCGGAATGAGAAGCATGGCGGCGGCGGCGAGCGCACCGGTCGAGGTTGCGCTCAGCGGCATCCAGCCGCCCAGCGGCCCGATCGCGAACGAGCCGACCACGGTGACGAAGGCGGCCGTCACGGTCGATACGAGCAGCGCATGGATGTCCGGCGGGATGCGGCGCGTGACGAGGTCTCGCGCCGCGCAGAAGACGACCGACAGCAAGGCCAGGACGGAATAGGAGTTGAACCCCTCGAAACCCGGCCTGACGACGATGAGGACGCCGGCGAGGCCCACGGTGATCGCCATCCAGCGCCGCCAGCCGACCGCTTCGCCCAGCACGAGCGCCGCCCCCATCGTGACCGCGAGCGGCAGCGATTGCAGCACCGCGGAGATGTTCGCGAGGGGCATGTGGCCGAGCGCGACCAGGAAAAACCCCGTCGCCCCCAGCTCGAAGACGGCGCGCAGCAGCACCAGCGGATTGAGCGCACGCGTCAGGTTGGCGAGCGCGCCCTGCTGCCAGGCGAGCAGCCCGACGAACAGCGTCGCGAAGATGCCGCGCACGAACATGATCTGCCCGGCATTCATCTGCGATGTCAGGCTCTTGGTGATCGCGTCGTTGCAGGTGAACGTCGCCATCGCCAGGACCATGAACAGCGCTGCGCGCAGATTGGGCGAGGCTGCCATGTTGCTCCGGGCCTGAGGCGATATCGCTGGCCGAGCTTTACGGCCCGGCGAGACTCTTGGCAATCGGCCCGGCGGCGGGATCGTATCTGCCGCGAAGCGCGGCGGGATAGGTCAGCACCATGCTGTGGATGGCGCCTTTCCCGGAAAGTACGTGCCGTTCGTAGAAGATGTCGGGGCCTGCGGTGCCGGAAACGACGACCCAGTCGCTGCCGTGGCGCGCATAGGTGACCTTGCCGGAGGCAGCCCGCTGCTCCGAGATTTCGGCGCGCAACGCGGCCGGGCCGTGCGCCTGCGTGTTGTATGCGCCGTAGACGGAAAGCGAGGCGCCGTCCTTTGCCGTCCAGCGCATGCCGTCGCCATTGGCCGGCGGGTCGAGCCGCGTGTCGAACAGCTCGGCCGGGAACGTGATCCGGGTGCCGAAGCGGTCGTTCGCATAGGTCAGGGAATCGGCCGCCGCTGCACCCGGCGCGAGGAGGACGGCGGCAAGGAGGAACGCGCGTGCCCGCATCTTCGGACTTCAGCCGCCGGTGACGCTCATGTGGCGCGCGACGGCCGGGCGCCGCGTATGCCGGTCGATGACGAAGTCGTGCCCCTTCGGCTTGCGGCTTATCGCCTCATCGATCGCCGCAGCCAGCAGGTCGTTGCCTTCGGACGCCCGCAGCGGCGCGCGCAGGTCGGCGGCGTCCTCCTGCCCCAGGCACATGTAGAGCGTGCCGGTGCAGGTGAGACGGACGCGGTTGCAGCTTTCGCAGAAATTGTGCGTCAGCGGGGTGATGAAGCCGAGCCGGCCTCCCGTCTCCGCCACCTCGACATAGCGTGCCGGCCCGCCCGTCCGATACGGAATATCCGTAAGCGTAAAGCTACGCTCCAGGTCGGCGCGCAGCTTCGAGAGCGGCAGATACTGGTCGGTGCGGTCGACATCGATCTCGCCCATCGGCATCGTCTCGATGACCGTCATGTCCATGCCGCGTCCGTGCGCCCATCGCATCAGCTCGGGGATCTCGCGATCGTTGAAGTCCTTCAGCGCGACCGCGTTGAGCTTGACCCGTATGCCCGCGGCCTGCGCGGCGGCAATGCCGTCCAGGACCTTGCCGAGGTCGCCCCAGCGCGTGATGTGCCTGAATTTGACCGGGTCCAGCGTGTCGAGCGAGACATTGATGCGGCGCACGCCGCATTGCGCGAGCTCGCCGGCGTGGCGCGCCAGTTGCGAGCCGTTGGTGGTCAGGGTCAGCTCGTCGAGCGCGCCGGTGGCAAGATGGCGCGAAAGCTGCCGGAACAGGTGCATCACGTTCTTGCGCACGAGCGGCTCGCCGCCCGTAAGGCGCAGCTTACGCACCCCCTTGTCGATGAAGGCGCTGCACAGCCGGTCCAGCTCCTCCAGCGTCAGCAGATCCTTCTTGGGCAGGAAGGTCATGTCCTCGGCCATGCAATAGGTGCAGCGGAAGTCGCAGCGATCGGTCACCGATACGCGGAGATAGGAGATTGCCCGCCCGAACGGGTCGATCATCTTGGGCCGGGGAAGGATGGCATTCATGTCGCTGTCTGGCCGTGCATTCGTCCCTGCCGCGCACCGTGACGGCGCGATCTCGGTGCCCGCAGGCTATCACCTCCCGCCCTGCTGCTTCAACTCGCTTTCCAGCGGCGCGAAAGCGCGCTAACCCGGCCGGCGTCGCCAGGGTTTCGGAGGACCGCCATGAACCCGCCACGTGAGTTGCGCGTCTCGAAGGAGCGCGACCTTCTTACGGTCAGCTTCCCGGGACACCCGCCGATCGCGCTTTCGGCCGAGCTGTTGCGGGTCTTGTCGCCGTCGGCCGAGGTGCAGGGGCATTCGCCGGAGCAGCGCGTCACCGTTCCAGGCAAGCGCAACGTGCTGATCGCTCGCGTCGAGCCGGTCGGCAACTATGCCGTGCGCATCGTCTTCGACGATGGCCACGACACCGGAATCTATTCGTGGAGCTATCTGCATACGCTCGGCGCCGAAAAGGACGAGCGTTGGCAGGCCTATCTGGACGAGCTGGCGGCAAAGGGGCTCGGCAGGGGCTGACCGCGCCCCGCGGCCGGCCGCCCCTGCGCTATTGCGGAATGGAGCTCGGCGTCACCGCCGCGACGAGCGGCGCGCTGCTGTCCTTGCCGGGCACGAGCCGGACAACGCTGAAGCCGCGTGCCTTCAGCTCGTCGAGGAAGCCCGGCAGCATGCTGGCCGTGCGCTGGTGGATGTCGTGGAACAGCACGACGCCCGATCCCCTTCGGGCCAGCGCCGAGAGCGCGCGGGCCCGCACCTGCTCGGGCGAGGAGCTGAAATAATCCTTCGAATCGACCGTCGGGGCGACGTCGACGATGCCCTGGCTGGCCAACTGGCGCCGCAGCGCTGCGGTGCTGGCCAGATACGGGAAGCGGAAGAACCGTGCCGTTGTGCCGGTCGCGGCCTTTACGCTGTTGCGGCCCTTGTCGATCTCGGCCATCGCGGCGTCGAACGAAAGCGACGCGAGGTTCGGATGGCCCTGCGTGTGCGTGCCGATCGTGTGGCCGCGCGCGGCGACCTCGCGGGCAAGGCCGGGATGGGCGGTCGCCATCGCCCCGACCATGAAGAAGGTCGCCTTGACCCCGTGGGCGTCGAGCGTGTTCAGGATGGAGGAGGTGCGGCCGGGAAACGGGCCGTCGTCGAAGGTCAGCACCACCTCGCCGCGCGCCAGCACGATGTCGGATTCGCGGGTGACGCGGATCGTCCGACCGGCGAGCCCGCGGCGCGGCCCCGGAAACGCCATGATGTCTGCCGCCACGGCCGGCTTCTGCTCGGGGGCAAACGCCAGCCTGGCCGCGGCCACCTGCTCCGGCGGGCGGCTCGCGCAGGCGGAAAGCGAAACGGCGGACAGGCAGGCGAGGAAGGCGAGGCGGAAGGGACGCATGAACGACACTCGGACCGTCGAAGACGGCATCACCTTGCGCGAGCATGGTTAACGGCCGGCTAATCGGCGCCGCACGCGATTAACCATGATGGCCGTTTCGTGGCCCGCCGGCTGCTCTTGAAGGCAGGGAGGGTGTCGGGCAGGGGCCTTGCGACGGACTTGCGGGCAGGCGGGGCTGCCGCCGGAAGTGCCTATCCCTTGCGCTTCGGCTCGTAGGGCGCGACCGGCAGGCCGGCCTTCTTCCAGGCCGCGAAGCCGCCCTCGATATGCTTCACGGGGCCCAGGCCCATGTCCTGTGCGGTCTTGGCGGCCAGCGCGGAGCGCCAGCCGCCGCCGCAATAGAAGACGAAGGTCTTGCCGCTTGCAAAGACCGGCTTGTGATAGGGGCTTTCCGGATCGATCCAGAATTCCAGCATGCCGCGCGTGGCGTGGAACGCGCCGGGAATCATGCCGTCCCGCTCCAGCTCGCGCGGGTCGCGGAGATCGACGATGACGGTCCCGGCGTCGTCGACCAGCCCGGCCGCGTCCTGCGGCGACATGGCCACAACCTCGGCATTGGCTTCTTCGAGCAGCGCCTTGTAGCCTTTCTTGAGGGGCATGTTCGTCTCCGTGTGCTGGGGCCGGTCACTCTTACCGCCTCCTGCGCCGGTGTCCAGACAAGGATGCGCCCTGCGGGGCCGGCACATGCATGCTGCGCTCGTCTGCCGTGCGCCCGCCATTCCGTCTTCGCGGTCTTGCCCTTGTGTCGCAACCCGTTGGTGTCTAACCTTTACGCCCGTTCTGTTCGGGACTGGCCGGGGGCGCGCTGCACGGCGGCGCGAAGAGGGTGATCGATGGGATTTGAGGCAAGGCGACTGGCGGGTGTTTCAGGCATTGCGCTCGCGGCGTTTGTGACGTGCGGCGCAGGCGGCGCCGCTGCCGCCAATCTGTTCGACGTGCTGTTCGGCGGACCGCGCCACCGCGTGGAGGCGCCGCAGCAGCGGCAGGTCGAGCCGCCGCCCGTCCCGAAGGTCGCGGCGCCCAGCTACTATGCCTACAAGGCCGACGCGCTGGTCAGGGTCGACTTCCGCAAGCTGATCGCCGCTGCGGGGCACGAGGAAGAGGATGCGGATCCGATCACCCATTCGGTCACGCTGGCCAGCGCCGAATCGGGCGAGGACGCGCCCCAGGCCTCGCAGATCGACGCGGCGTCCGCTCCCGCCTCCGCAGGCATGCCGGCGGCGGCGCCGGCCGACATTTTCGCCAGCGCGGTGCGGGCGCTCGACGATTACGAGCTGTTTGCGGAAAAGGAGATCGCCGCCGCCCTCGTCGCCTATTACGAAGCCGAGCCGAAATTCATCTGGATCGCCGGCGACGGGCCCGGCACGCGCGCCCGCAGCGCCATGTCGGTGCTCGCCGATGCGGCGGCCCAGGGGCTAGACCCGGACGACTACCGGGTGTCCGCGCCCGCCCTTGCCGGCCTCGACGGCCGCGCCAGGCTTGCGGCGCTGGCGCAGTTCGAGATGAACCTGTCGGCGCGGGTTCTGCGCTATGTGAGCGATGCGTGGCGCGGGCGCGTCGATCCCAACCGTCTGTCCGGCTATCACGACTTCGCCGCGAAGCCGCTCGACTTTGCGACCGTGATGCGCCAGCTCGACAGGGCCGGTGCGGATGCCGACCTTCGCCCCTATCTGGAAGCCTGGCACCCGGCCGGTGGCGAATACGCGGCGCTGCGGCGGGAGCTTGCCGATCTGCGCGCCAGCCAGGAAAACGAGATCGTCGTTGACGCCAGGGCCGTCATCCGGCCGGGCGACACCAGCGCCGAGTTGCCGAAGCTGCTCACCCTGATGGAGCGGCAGGGCGACGGCGCGTTCCTGGCCGAGTTCGGGCCGCTGCTCGCCTCGGCTGCCGGCTCGCACGCCTATGCGCCCGAACTGGTGCCGCTCGTGAAGGCGGCACAAGCGGCGAAAGGGCTGAAGCCCGACGGCGTCATCGGCCCGCGCACCATTGCCGCCTTCGCAGGCACGTCCAGGGCCGACAGGATCGAGAAGGTTCTCGTCGCGATGGAGCAGGTGCGCTGGCTGCCTTCCACGCTGGCGTCCCGCCATGTCCTCATCAACGTGCCGGAGTTTCGCGCGTCTTACGTCGCGGATGGCGAGGAGCGGCTGTCGATGAAGACGGTCGTCGGCAAGAAGGCGACGCAGACCTTCTTTTTCCAGGACGAGATCGAATATGTCGAGTTCCACCCCTATTGGGGGATTCCGCGCTCGATCCTGGTCAACAAGTACCTGCCGAAGCTCTATTCCGACCCGGCCTATCTCGACCGCATCGGCTACGAGATCACCGATTCGAAGGGCCGGCGCATTCCATCGGCCAGCATCGACTGGCCCGCTTACGGCTCGAAGATCCCGTTCGACGTGCGCCAGCCGCCCGGCCCGCGCAACTCGCTGGGCGAGATGAAGATCATGTTCCCGAACGCGCATGCGATCTACATGCACGACACGCCCGAAAAGGAGCTGTTCGGGCGTGACAGCCGCGCCTATTCCAACGGTTGCGTGCGCCTGGAAGACCCGCGCGCCATGGCCGCCGCGCTGCTCGGCTGGACGCGCCCGCAGATTGCCGAGCGCCTGAAGGGTGCCAATGGCAAGGTCGACCTGCCGGCGAAAGTGCCGGTCTATGTGGTGTATTTCACCGCATGGCCGCATGCGGACGGCGTGATCGCCTACAGCGCCGACGTCTATGGCCGCGATGCCTATGTCCGCAAGGCGTTCGACCGGATCGGGCAGGTGAGGGCGCCGAGCGCCTGAGGCCGGGCTGCCAACCGCCAGGGACGACGCTGGGAAACGATCCGGGTTCCTCCATAGCGCATCAGCATCCTTATGTCCCCGTAGCCGCTTACTCCATCGACCGGGGTGCCCGTTGTTCCTGTTGACAACAGTCCGCAGTGTTGTTATTGCCAACAACATGAAAGCCCGGCTAATCGAGAAATCAAGAACCAACCTTTCGGACGAGGCGTTTATCGAGATTTCTCTTTGGCTTCTGCCTTCTCCGGTTTCCGGTAGCGCCCACAATTTCAAGTACCGGCTGGCGCTCGTCGTAAATGGCGAATGTGTCCTGCGCTATGACAACGAACGCGGGAAAGGCGATCACCGACACCTCGGCGGGCTTGAGGAACGGTTCGACTTCACCACGCTGGAAGCGCTGATCCGGTCCTTCAATCGGGATGTTGAAAGGATGCTGAAATGACCACGCTGACCGTCCGCATCGGAACGCTTGAAGACAATACCGTCCGATTTGCCGAACTGGATCGCATGGCGGAGAAGGGTCTCAGCATTCCCGAGGCCGCACCTACCCTGAATTTTCCTGACTACGAGCAGATGCACCATGTTCTGGCTCCTGCCCGTCTCGCCATCGTCAAGGCTCTTGCCGGGCAAGGCTCCCTGTCCATTCGTGAAGTTGCTCGCCGTGTTGGCCGTGACGTACAGGCCGTGCACCGGGACGTGACACGCCTCATCAATGCGGGGGTGATCGACCGCACCGAGAAGGGCATTGAGTTTCCCTATGAGCGCATCCATTTCGACTTTGACGTTCAGGCGGCGGCTTGATCGCCCTTTCTCAATATGGATATTCGTCCCGTTGTCACCGCAGAAGACCACGTTCACGCACGTCCTGAAATCGAGCGCCTTTGGGGCGCGGAACCCGGCACGCCGGATGACAGCCTGCTTGATGTCATCTTGTAGATGCGACCGACCGAGTTCCCGTCGTGATCGCGGCAGGAGAAATCGGCGCCCTTATCCGGCCAGGTATGCGACCATTTCAGGCGGAGGGGCGTCAGTGACGGCATAGCGGCGCGACTGTAGAACGCACGAGGAACATATTCCACGCATATTCCACGCTTCTCTGTGCCGTGTTCCGCTGATGTTCGCCTGATGGTGCCGGATTGAAATATCGGGAATTCCGAAAATACGAAGGATTCCCAAACAATTTCAGATAGTTCGATGGTGGGCGATGCAGGGATTGAACCTGCGACCCCACCCGTGTGAAGGGTGTGCTCTCCCGCTGAGCTAATCGCCCGATCTCGTGGCCATCCGGCCGATCGCGCGGCGATATAATGTGGCGGGGCAGGCCAAGTCAAGAACCGG
>Ga0207868_1000838_pt1 | contig 27056 bp, 22 predicted proteins | sample Passage237B_FD_187370 | JGI IMG/M metagenome (GOLD analysis project Ga0207868, IMG submission 187370) | Cellulose adapted compost microbial communities from Newby Island Compost Facility, Milpitas, CA, USA - Passage2 37B (SPAdes) (version 3) ... | reverse complement strand
TGGGTCTTGCCCTTGTCGTGGTCGAAGAACACGCCCGGCGAGCGGTGCATCTGCGAGACGATGACGCGCTCGGTGCCGTTGACGATGAAGGTGCCGTTCGACGTCATGAAGGGCATGTCGCCCATGTAGACGTCCTGCTCCTTGATGTCCTTCACCGAGCGGGCGCCGGTTTCTTCGTCCACTTCGAACACGATCAGCCGCAGCGTCACCTTGAGGGGCGCAGCGAAGGTCATGTCGCGCTGCCGGCACTCGTCGACGTCATACTTGGGCTGCTCGAACTCGTACTTCACGAATTCGAGAGAGGCCGTGTTGGAGAAGTCGGTGATAGGGAAGACCGACTTGAAGACCGCCTGCAGCCCCTCGTCCGGACGCCCGCCCTTGGGCTCGTCCACCAGGAGGAACTGATCGTACGAGGCCTTTTGGACCTCGATTAGATTGGGCATCTCCGCGACTTCGCGAATGCTGCCGAAAGACTTGCGTACCTTACGGCGGCCGTTGAACGTGGTAGCCATACCAGCTCCTCAATGTTCTCGATGTCTCGGAGGCAAATGTCCGAAGGCCCGACCATCAGCCGTCGGACCTCGGGACATCTGCCTTGCTTATTATGTCGACAGGGCCCGGTGAGTGGCAGGGAGCCCTGGTAGATTCGCAACTCGTTACACGGGGAACCGCACCTGCCCCGTTACCATTGCACTGGAGTTGAAACTCCGAATTGGTGATTGTCCGCCCCGGCCATCCAGTCGCGCGGGTGGAACACGTCGCTAACACTATGATTGCGACGAAAATAAGGCAGCGCGACATTTCTGCCGCGCCACCCCAAATCGTTGTCCGTAGACGACCTTACTTGAGGTCGACCTTGGCGCCGGCAGCTTCCAGCTTCTTCTTGATGTCCTCGGCCTCGGCCTTGGGAGCACCTTCCTTGATCGGCTTCGGAGCGCCTTCGACGAGGGCCTTGGCTTCGCCCAGGCCCAGGCCGGTGATGGCGCGGACTTCCTTGATGACGTTGATCTTGTTGTCACCGAACGAGGTGAGGATCACGTCGAATTCGTCCTTCTCCTCAGCGGCCGGAGCGGCAGCGCCGCCAGCGGCCGGAGCAGCAGCGACGGCGACCGGAGCGGCAGCCGAAACGCCCCACTTCTCTTCGAGCATCTTCGACAGTTCCGAAGCCTCGAGAACGGTGAGGGCCGAGAGGTCGTCTACGAGTTTGGCGAGATCAGCCATTTGAGTTCACTTCCGTGTTTCAGTTTCAGTTCGAACCACGGGGCGCAGACAGAAGCGCCCCGATGTGGGTTGGTGTGCCTTAGGCCGCTTCGTTGCTCTTGTCGGCGTGAGCCTGGATGACTCGCGCCACCGCACCGCCCGGAGCCTGCAGGACCGAAGCGATACGCGTCGCGGGCTGCTTGAGCATGCCGGCGAGGGTAGCGCGGAGCTGGTCCAGCGAGGGCATCGTGGCGAGCGCCTTGACGTTGTTCGCGTCGAGCCCGGTCTTGCCCATGGCGCCGCCGAGAACCACGAACTTCTGGTTCTTGTCGGCGAAGGCGGACGCCACCTTGGGCGCCGTCATGGGATCCTTGGCGAAGGCGACGACGGTCGGGCCGGTGAACAGGCCCGAGATGTCCGCGGTGTCGGTGTCCTTCAGAGCAAGCTTGGCAAGGCGGTTCTTGGCAACCTTGATCGAGCCACCGGCAGCTTTCATCTGCCGGCGGAGCGACTCGAGGTCAGCCACGGTCAGGCCGGCATTCTTGGCCACAACGATCGATCCAGCGTCCGCGAAGGACGACTGGAGCGCGCTGACGACCGCAGCCTTTTCCGCTCTTTCCACTCTTAGTCTCCACATTACGTTCGTGCACAGGCACGAACTTCTGCCAATTGCTGCCCTCGATCGTCGGAGGTCAGCGGTTGATGCCTGTCAACCGAGCCGACGCCTCGGAAGCAATGCTCCCTGGGCGGCAACTGGCCTGGTTCGAACAGTGTTCGGCATGACGCCAAATACGGTTCTCACCCCGTCTATTGCTGGCAGCATTAAGGGCTCGCACCCACCAGCAGTCTCGGACAGGACTTCTGCTCCACGAGGGAGCATTCCGGGCGGCGCAGGGCCGCCCGAAACTCATGATTACTGCGCGATCGACGAGGGGTCGACGTGCACGCCGGGACCCATGGTCGAGGACACGGCGACGCGCTTGACGTAGGTGCCCTTGGCACCGGTCGGCTTGGAACGGTTCACCGCATCGGCAAAGGCGCGGATGTTCTCGAGCAGCGCTTCCTCGGAGAAGGAGACCTTGCCGACGCCGGCGTGCAGGATGCCCGCCTTCTCGACGCGGAACTCCACGGCGCCGCCCTTGGCCGCCTTGACGGCGCCGGCGACATCCGGCGTCACGGTGCCGACCTTGGGGTTCGGCATCAGGTTGCGCGGGCCGAGGATCTTGCCCAGGCGGCCGACGAGCGGCATCATGTCCGGAGTTGCGATCACGCGGTCGAAATTGATGTTGCCGCCCTGGATCTGGGCCACCAGGTCCTCGGCGCCCACCACGTCCGCACCAGCCTTGACGGCCTCGTCGGCCTTGGCGTCGCGGGCGAACACGGCGACGCGAACAGTCTTGCCCGTGCCGTTAGGGAGGTTCACCACGCCGCGGACCATCTGGTCGGCATGACGCGGGTCGACACCCAGGTTGAACGCGACTTCCACGGTCTCGTCGAACTTGGCCTTGGCGCGCTCGCGCACCAGCTTGATGGCCTCATCCAGCGCGTAGAGCTTCTTGCGGTCGATACCCTGCCGGGCAGCGGCAATACGCTTACCTTCCTTGGCCATGATCAACCCTCCACCTGCAGACCCATCGACCGGGCGGAGCCGGCGATCATGGTCATGGCCTGCTCAACGTCGTAGGCGTTGAGGTCCTTCATCTTCTTCTCGGCGATCTCGCGGATCTGGGCCTGCGTGATGGTGCCGACCGAATCCTTGCCCGGCAGCTTGGAGCCGGACTTCAGGTTCACCGCCTTCTTGATGAGGTAGGTGACCGGCGGGAGCTTGGTCTCGAAGGTGAAGCTCTTGTCGGCGTAGATGGTGATCACGACCGGGGTCGGAGCACCCTTCTCCATTTCCTGCGTCTTGGCGTTGAACGCCTTGCAGAACTCCATGATGTTGAGACCGCGCTGGCCGAGCGCGGGACCGATCGGGGGCGACGGGGTCGCCGAACCGGCCGGAACCTGAAGCTTCAGGTAGCCAGTAATCTTCTTTGCCATCGTCTATCTCCTTCATGCCCACAGTCGGGCCTGATGATCCGCTCATCGGATCGTGGGACGCCGTGGTTCGGGATGTTACGGGCACCTGGCGAGCACCCTACCCTCCCACGGATTTCGGCGACTTCTCAGCCGCCATATCGGCCTTGGGCCGAATACTTCAACCAGAACGCGAAGTTCAGACCTTCTCGACCTGACCGTATTCCAGTTCAACGGGCGTGGGACGCCCGAAGATCGAGACCTCCACCTTGAGGCGCGAGCGCTCTTCGTCGACCTCTTCGACCACGCCGTTGAAGCTGGCGAAGGGACCGTCCGAAACGCGCACCTGCTCGCCCACCTCGAACGAGACGGAGGGCTTGGGATGCTCGACGCCTTCCTGCACCTGCTGCAGGATGGCCATGGCTTCCTTCTCGGAAATCGGCATGGGCTTGTCGCCCGAGCCGAGAAAGCCGGTAACCTTGGGCGTGTTCTTGATGAGGTGGAACGCCTGGTCGGTCATTTCCATCTTCACCAGCACATAGCCCGGAAAGAACTTCCGTTCGGCATCCACCTTGCGGCCGCGGCGGACCTCGACGACCTTCTCGGTCGGCACGATGACGTCGTCGAACAGATCCTCGAGCTTCTTCTGGGCCACCTTCTGCTTGATGTCCTCAGCGACCTTACGCTCGAAGTTCGAGTAAGCCTGAACGATGTACCAGCGCTTGGCCATGCCCTGCCGCCGCTCCTTGAAAGCTGTTGCCGCCGTCAGCGAACCTGCAGGATGAACTGCACGGCCCACGAAATGATCTGGTCTGCGACGAGGAAGAAGATGCTGGCAATCAGAACCATGACCAGCACCATGATGGTGGAGACCAGGGTTTCCTGCCGGGTCGGCCACGTGACCTTGCCGACTTCCTGCCGTACTTCCTGCAGGAATTTCAGTGGGTTGAGCGCAGCCATCCGCAATTTCCTCAGTGTGCCTTGCGGCCAAAAACCAACAACCGCACGAGTCCCCCCGGGCGGCTGTCGGGGGTATCTAGTGTCTTGGCCCGCCGAATGCAAGCGAAGATTGCCCCTCGCACAGCCCGGCCGCGGCGCCCGGCCAAACCGGAGGCTTGCGGCGGGACGGGGAAGCGAGTCGCTTCTTCTATATGGAACAAGGCGTCGTGAATGATGAGGGGCCGCCCGTGCGACAGAATGGCAACCCCATGGCAGCACGATCGTTGTGGTGAAACGCGACACGAGCCTGCGGAGCCCCTTGCATCCACCGACGATTGTCAGTAGACGAGGCGCCGCAGGTTTAGGGGTATAGCTCAGTTGGTAGAGCATCGGTCTCCAAAACCGAGGGTCGCGGGTTCAAGTCCTGCTGCCCCTGCCACCTGCAAAATCAAGCGCTTAGAGTGCTGAAGCTCAGGGCGCCAAGGGGCGCCCTTCTTCTTTCCGGGGAGGAGCCCGTGGGGAAACGGCGGCACGTTTCGACGGGCCGACCAAACATGGGCCGCCCTGGCGCTTGAGTCGCGCCGATGCCTGCCAGATTTGCTTTGCCTGCAAGCTGATGACTACAGCTTCCACTCCGTACGCCTAGCCAGTGTGGTGCAGCGGAATTGGATTGGCTGTACTTCCCAGGGCACTTCAGCTCCATTGTCGAGTTCCGTCGCCTCCCCATCGATGACGCATTCGGGGCTGGCCATTCGGCGGTGGACGCGCCGCGCGCAGCGGTCGACAAGGAGTTTCGCCTCGGGCGGCTGTGATGCTGCTGTAAGCCTTCCCACTGGAGCTCGAGACGACACTGGACAACCGGGCAACGTCCGGAGCTTCCACTTCGAGCCTATGCGGCCGGCCATGATCCGCCACCATCATCGTAACTTGGATTTGCTCCCCCACCGGCCAGTCCCACGCACCCTACACAGGTGACAGAGGTGCCGTTGCGTCAATGAGCGCCATCGATAACTGTCATTATTGGGCGCCGGCGTCCGGGCTTGACCACCTTCAAAGAGGACCGCAACAAATTCGAAGTGTTGCAGCTGCGATACAGCGGCGTTCTTCGGCTGTGCTACCCTGTCTCTAACTTGGCTTGGGGACCTCTTTAATGAACAAGATTCGCTTTTTCGCTGCTGCTACCGCCCTTTGCTTCACGACGCAGGGCTTCGCAACCGACTGATTGTAATGTCGGACGACGCACCCGACACGTCTGCGCTCGATAGCCAGATCTATGTGCAGCTCCTTGGCGGCGTAGCACTGCCCCACGACGTGACCTTTTATCTCGGGACGGACGTGGACGCGGTCGACCCGACCGTCCCAGGCTACGCCGTCGCAGGGACCCTTGGCGTTGTTGTGTATGACGGGCTATCGGTCGAGGCCGATGTACTGCACACCTTCCGCGATGAGGAGGCAGATGGCGGCGACACCTACGCAACGACCAGCCTGATGGCTAACCTGAAGTACACCGCTCATTTGAACGACATGTTCAGCGTCTATGGCGCGGTCGGCGTCGGCCATATCTGGCTCAGCAATTTCGACGGCCCCCCGGTTTCTGAGACCTTCGAGCTTAGCGGATGGGGATACCAGCTTATCGCTGGCGTTGGTGCCCAGGTTACGGAGAATGTCTCCGTCGTGGGTGAGTACCGGTACCAGGACACCTTCAACCCCTACGAGATCGGGGGCGACGCGAATATGACAGTGCCAACCAGCTCGGTTCTTGCTGGCGTCAAGATCGGCTTCTGACCGACTTCGCTTCAATCTAGATTGGAAGCCCGCTTCGGCGGGCTTTTTGATTTGCGCTCGGAGCGCAGCGCATGCCCGCTGAAGTGTCGACCTTAAGCCCCGCTTGGCGGCGTAGCTTCACCACGAGGGCAACCGTGTGCCCGGTGATGCTTTCCTCATCGGGCCCGCCTTCAGTCGGTTGTCACTTTCGCCATGGTTTCCGGCGATCTGTCCACCAATTTGATATAGGTGGGGTTTCTCATTCTGGGGGAAAGCCGATGTCGCGGCGCAGGTAGGGGCTGAGGGAGATCAGGTCCATCTCCGTCCGCCGCTGGCGACGCCGGCGGCCGTCGAACAGTGAAGCGAGACGCGCCAGCGCCCGGTTCCAGGTGAGCTGCTCGGTCCGTTCGCGATAGAGCATTTCGATTACCTCCGGTTTCGATGCTCCGAATGTGCGCGCCCTGCCCTTTCCTGACCAACTAAAGCTCGGCTATAATGCATAAGGAGGGCTTATGCATATGAGCGACCATCTCCCGCCACTATCGGCCATCCGCGTCTTCGAGGCCGCGGCCCGCCACCTGAGCTTCACCCGTGCCGCCGAAGAGTTGGGGATGACGCAGGCGGCGGTGAGCTACCAGATCAAGCTGCTCGAGGAACGGGTAGGCGGCCCGCTCTTTCTCAGGCGGCCGCGAGAGGTGATACTCACCGAGGCCGGGCAACAGCTGGCGCCGAGGCTGCGCGATGCCTTCGCCATCCTGCGCGAGGCATTCAGCGACTTGGCCGAGCAGTCGGAAGGCACGCTCATCATCAACACGATGCACACCTTCGCTGCCAACTGGCTGGCGCCGCGATTGGGCTCATTCGCCCTCGCCCATCCCAATATTGCGGTGCGGCTCGAAACGACTACGCGGGTGGTGGATTTTGCGCGCGAGGAAGTGGACGTCGTGGTGCGCGCCGGCCAGGGCCACTGGCCAGGCCTTGTTGCCACAAAGCTGCTCGACGTGCGCTTCACTCCGATGATCTCGCCCAAGCTGGCGGCGGAGGTGGGCGGCATCCACGAGCCGGCAGACGTGCTGAAGGTGCCGCTGCTCGACCCCAAGGACGAATGGTGGATCATCTGGTTCAAGGCCCACGGGCTGCCGCTCGAGGCGCTAGAGAGGCAGACGGGCCCAACCTTGCACATGCAGACGCTGGACGCCGAGGCGGCGATCCAGGGAATGGGAATCACGCTGCTGATGCCAGACTATTTCCGGCGCGAGCTGGCCGAGGGCAAACTGATCATGCCGTTCGAACGGCTGCTGAAGGAGGAGAGCGGCTACTGGCTCGCCTATCCTGAGAGCCGGCGCAATGTGCCCAAAATCCGGCATTTTCGGGACTGGATCCTCGCCGAAGCGGCCAAGGAGCAGCCCCCGCGGGACGAACGCTGAGTCAGATCATCTCGAGCGGCTGCCGGCGGCGCGGCTGCGGAAAGGCCCGGTCGAGCGCGGTTCGGTCGGCATCGGTGAGCCGAAGTCCGAGCGCCGCGAGATTCTCCTCGATGCGGGCGGGGTTGGCGCTCTTAGGGATGGCCATTACGCCCGGCTTGTCCATCACCCAGGCGAGCGCCACCTGCGCCGGGGTCGCGCCATGGGCGCGGGCGATGCCAGCGAGTGTCTTGTCTTCAGCGAGCAGGCCCTGCTCGATAGGTGAATAGGCCATCACCGGAATCGAGCGCTGCTGCTGCCACGGGAGCAGGTCGAATTCGATGCCGCGGCGGGTGAGATTATAGAGCACCTGGTTGACGACACAGTCCGCGCTGATCCCGGCCAGCTCCTCCATGTCGTCGAGGTCGAAATTGGAGACGCCCCAGCGCAGGATCTTTCCGGCCGCCTTCAGGTCCTCGAAAGCGCGTACCGTCTCTTCGAGGGGCGTGCCGCCGCGCCAGTGGAGCAGGTAGAGGTCGAGCCGGTCGGTGCCGAGCCGCCTCAGGCTCTCCTCGCAGGCGCGGATGGTGCGCTGGCGCGAGGCGTTGGAGGGCAGCACCTTGCTGACGAGATAGGCCGCATCACGGCGCCCGGCGATGGCTGCGCCGACCACCTCCTCGGCCCCGCCGCTGCCGTACATTTCGGCGGTGTCGATAAGGCGGATGCCAAGATCGAGCCCATGCCGCAGCGCCGCCACTTCGGCCTCGAAGGCGGAGCGCCTCTCACCCATGTGCCACGTGCCGAGGCCAAAGACGGGAATCGTGCTGCCATCGGGAAGCGGCGTCTCGGCGATTACGGCCACAGGGGCACTCCTTTGGTTCGCTGGCGAGCGGGAAGCTGCATGCTATTGCCGCGACCATACGCATCAACGTCAACAAAGGTTGCGGAAGAAGCGCCGCGGAATGAGCGCGTCGAGGGGAACTGGAGCGGGTGAAGGGAATCGAACCCTCGTATTCAGCTTGGAAGGCTGCTGCTCTACCATTGAGCTACACCCGCGCCGGCTTCCTGATAGCGAAGCGCGGGCGACCTCGCAAGGCAGCATGCTGCTTTGCGTTGGGTCTAACCGGCGATCGCTGGAAAGGGGTGGTGGGAGAGGTAGGACTCGAACCTACGAAGGCATAGCCAGCGGATTTACAGTCCGCCCCCTTTGCCGCTCGGGACACTCTCCCGGTCCCTTGGGAACCGCTGGCTTGCGCCAGGCGCCTGGTTCGAAATCAGTGACTTCGCCCGAAGCGCTGGGGGGTTATGCTGACCGCGACCCAACCTGTCAACACCGAATGTGACGCTTCCCCGATAGTCCTCCACAGCGCTTGCCGCGGAGGGGTAAACCCGATACCCGGTCAGCCATGAGCCGCAACAAGTTTCCGCCCAAGCCGAAATACGATCCCGATACCGGGCCGGTCTATCTGTATGGCCTGCATACGGTTCGTGCGGCGCTCGACAACCCGCGGCGCGAGCGCAAGGCGCTGCTCGCAACCCCTAACGCGCTGGCCCGCCTCACCGAGGGCGGCGCCTCGCTCGCCGGCATGAAGCCGGTCGAGACGACGCCGAAAGAGCTCGACCGCCTGCTCGGCGCCGACGCCGTGCACCAGGGCGTGGCGCTCGAGGTCGAGCCGGTCTCCCGCTTCGGCCTCAAGGATGTCGATCCGCTACGCCTGGTGGTGGTGCTCGACCAGCTTACCGACCCGCACAATGTGGGCGCGATTCTGCGCACCGCCTGCGCCTTCGGCGCCGATGCGGTGATCACTACCGCCCGTCACTCGCCGCGCGAAACGGGCGTGATGGCCAAGGCTGCCTCCGGCGCGCTCGACCTCGTGCCGCTCATCGAAGTGCGCAACCTCGGCGACGCCATCGAAGCGCTGAAGGAGCGCGGCCTCACCATCATCGGATTCGATTCCGAGGCCCCTGCCCCACTCAGGCCGCGCACTGACGACGTGCCCATGGCCATTGTGCTGGGCGCAGAGGGCAAGGGATTGCGCCAGCGCACGCGCGAGCTTTGCGACGAGATGGTGCGGCTCGACATGCCGGGGCCCATCAAGTCGCTCAACGTCTCGAACGCCGCCGCCATCGCGCTCTTCGCCGTCACCGCCGGCCAGACATAAAAAGGCCGCGGGCAATTCTCTCACCCACGGCCCATCATTTCCTTCGCGCCTACCGGCCTACGGCAACGTGCAGCGCACCAGCGCCCGCGCGTTGACGCTGATCAGGTCCGGGTTCGACTGGATGATCACGAAGGTCTTGTCCCCAGAAACCAGCGTCGCCCGGCCATCGCGCGGCGTCACCGCATCGGTGAGCGACAGCTCGGTGCCGACGCGGATGCTCACCTTGGTGATGACGGTGTAGTCGCCACCGGGCTGGTCTACCGTGGCGCAGGCCTCGGCGTTCGGGGCCCAGATGCCCAGATACGGATAAACCGAGGTGTCGGCGTTCTGCGCCATGCGCGTGTCCGGCTTGTAAGCGGGCGCGGCGGGAGCGATCTCCTCTATGGCCGGTGCCGCCTGCGCAACCGCCTCGGCGGCCTCAGCAGCTGTCTCCGCCGGAGCTTCGGCAGCTTCGATCGCCACCGCCGCATCGGCAGCGCCCAAGGCTTCGGCGTCAGATGCGGGCGCAGACGCCTCGGGTTGGGGCACGGCTTCGGCCTCGGTCACCGCGGCAGCGGCATCCGCAGCGCCCTTGATCTCGGCGCTGGACGCAGGCGTGGGCGATTCGGCTTCCGCAGCGGCAATGGCCGCTTCGGCGTCGGCAACGCCCCGGCTCTCGGCCGTCGACTCGACTGCAGCCGGCTCTGCTGCCGGAACGACTTCAGGCTCGGCGGCAGTAACCGACTCGACCTCGGCGACAGCCGCCTCGGCGTCTGCCTTGCCCCTGGCAGTAGCAGCTTCATCCGTAACCGGCGCCTCGGCAGCCACCGTTGCGACGGTCGGCGCGGCGATGGTCAGGGGCTCGGCAAGCGCCGCTTCGGCATCTGCCTTGCCCCGGGCGTTGGCAGCCTCGGCCAGAGCCCTGGCCGCAGCTTCTGCCTCCGCAGCCTTTCGCTCTTCCTCCGCCTTAGCGGCAGCAGCAGCCTCAGTCGCCTTCCGCTCTTCCTCGGCCTTGGCGGCAGCAGCGGCCTCGGCAGCCTTTCGCTCTTCCTCCGCCTTGGCGGCAGCAGCGGCCTCAGCCGCCTTCCGCTCTTCCTCCGCCTTGGCGGCAGCAGCGGCCTCAGCCGCCTTTCGCTCTTCCTCCGCCTTGGCAGCAGCGGCAGCCTCTGTCGCGGCTTGGTCAGCGGCGGCCTTCTCGGCAGCGGCCTTCTCCTCGGCGGCCTTCTGCTCGGCAGCGGCCTTTTCGGCATCCGCCGCCGCGGCGGGCGCCTGGGTCTCGGCGGCCGGAGGCGGCGGGGACTGGTTGTTACCACAGGCGGCCAGCGTGAGGCCGACAGCCAGCAGCACGGGCAGGCCGATGGATGTGGTGAGCTTCATCTTGGGTTGTCCTCTTTACGAGCGGCTCGATCCGGCGAGGCGGGTCACCGGTTGATACCATAAGACACTTCGCCTCGAAGCGGCACAATGGGGCAGAGCAATGCCTGTGCGGGCAGTCAGTTAGCCACCGGCGCACCTGCGCCAATCACCTCTGCCGCCCAGAATCACTCCACCCGAACCCGAGCGTTCCTCGCCACGCTTGCCCCGTCGCCCCCGCGATGCTAGCTAGCCCCCGGGCCGGTATAGCTCAGTTGGTAGAGCAACTGATTTGTAATCAGTGGGTCGCGGGTTCAAGTCCTGCTGCCGGCACCAATACCTAGCACAACTGTATGTCACTGATTTCCGCGCCGGGGTAACGCCAAGGGTAACGAGGTGTATAATGCAGTTTGATCTCTGGAGCCTATTAACTTTCGCGGGCACAACCGGGATCATAACCACCGTGCTGACTGCCGGGCTCGGGTGGCTTACCGCCGTTCTGAGATCTAAAAGCTCTGGCTCGCATCTGGCCCTTCAGATCGCCGTTTCGCTTGACGGTTTCTTTATGGCATGCGGGGAGCGTTATGCCCGACTCGAGACAGAGTCTCTGAACGCAGGTAGCGCCCTGGCGATCCCTGAAGCGCCGATCTTTCCTCCAGACACTGAAGCGTGGCGCAGCCTGAAGAGGACGCTTCGTAGCCGCGCGATGGGGTTCGCCAACGAAGTTGAGTCAGGCAAACAGTACGTAGCCTTTATGGATGATGCAGCACCCGATCCATCCGGCAGCGACCTGCGTTTGCAGATTGCCTACTTCGCGGTTGGCGCATACGAGTTGGCGTACGACTTAAGGAAGGCGTACGGCTGGGAGCCGCCAAAATCTTGGGGAATGGCATCGACTTTATGCGCCTTGAGATTGATCGGCTAGAGGCAGAAGGTCTCACAAGCGAGGCTCCTCACGGTGCAGACTTGACGGATGTTGCTCTTGAGGGATGCCCTTCACGCAGAGAGTCCTCTAGGGCTCTGCGTCGCATCCGTGCCCGTGCGCCAACCAAACACTAGTTACTTGCGTGTCGGGGCAGCATGGCCTTGGCCGGTAAAAGTCCGACGACTGCGATCAAATTGACCTCATTGTTCCTGAACGGGTTGGTCTAGTACTGGCCGTCCGGTCAAAAGGAGAGGTGGCGCTTCGCTTTGGTCAGGCCCCCTGTGGGGACTGACCCGGGGTGCTCCTACAATCAATCAACGTGTTCACGGGACGCAATGTCGTCGAATATGCCTCAGTGTAGTAAATACGCAAAGTTGATCCCATTCCGTCGAAATTTCATCTTAGCGATCGGCAGCGTCATGCAAAATGTCGTTGATGTCGAGATATTATCCTTTAGGGTAACGTCACCTCCGTGCTTGATCGCAATCTCACGCGCAATGTATAATCCAAGTCCTGATCCCGACTTATGAATATTTGCCGCCCGATAGTACTTCTCAAACACCCGCTTTCGATCGCTTGGAGTAATTAATGTTCCATCATTTGTAACCTCAATGCGAGCCTCATCTTCTGATGTAGATAGTTGTACTACAACCATACTTTCCTGTGAGGAGTATTTTAATGCGTTTTCTACAATATTAATCACGGCGATCTTAACTAGCTCTCGATCGCCTCGGATCAGCGCTTTGCCTTCGTTAACAACGACCATCCGCTTAGCATCAATCCTTGTAGCTTCATTTTTGATGGTGAGTAAAACGTCGCTCAAATCGAATATACTTCGGGCAGCGAATGGGTTCGTTAGAGTATCGAGCCGATCACTGGCGAACACGTTGTCGATCAATTCTGACATTCGATTGATAGTTCGACGGATTCGCAAAACGCTTGTTTCAACCTGGCTCCCACCTGAAACAAGGAGGTTTTGCGTGGCTGCAGAAATTACCGCGAGGGGGTTTCTCAGTTCGTGCGATATCAATGCGATAAAGTTCTGTTGTTGGGCGCGAAGGTGATCGAAGGTCATAATGAGAAAACCCACGTACGAGACGCCGGCTGCTACCGTAGTGGAAAGGTAGCTCCAAGGCAGAATCTCATGTTGTACAGAGTGAAGCATGCCGATAGGCTGAACTAGAACTGCCAAGGCCACCGCCACTAGTGATAGTGCGAAGCCGACGATTACCACCATCTCGCCGGGCCGTGACGGCCTCTTCGTTGCGGTGTGGAAGATCGAGATGACGGGATAGGCAGAGAATATCGCGCAGAGGAGGATCAGCAAGTCCATGCTTGAGCCAAGAAGAATAAACGTCGAGACTAAGTGAAAAGAGGCTACGGTTGCCGTGTCGCGCCAGTTAGCAATTTTACCGTAAAAGGCTCGCGCTCCTTGTAGGGCTACATGATAGCCCGCCGAGAATAGAACTAATCCAAAGGCCGTAGCTGATGGCACTGAAACGATATGCCCAAAAATAAAGAAAAGTGCGCAAAGCGCATAAAGCGTCAGGCTTGCTATCCAGTATCGTGCCGCCGCAAATGTTGGATAGGCCCATTGGATGCCAAGAAATATTACGACCAGAATGGTGCTGTTAAGCATCGCCACTACGTGGAGCGTCAGGTAGTCAAGGGACATCTGTACAGGGAATGCTGGATCGGCCGCTGCTCGATATACTTGCTGCGACGAGTGTGGTGTCGGGACTTAGAGACGATAAAGATCTCAACCTGACAAGTTCGTTACACCATTCAAAATGTTATAGACCTTCATTGGGTACGCCTGGGTAGGGCGATCAGCCCGCGAAGGAGAAGCCTTTCCCTCGGACAGCATGAAGCGGCAGTGCCATGCCGCTCTTACTGGCCCTTTTTCGAAGGCGACTTACTATGGTGTTAAGGTGCCCCGGGGTAATGAAGTCGCCCCCTAGTGCCTCGACTATTGAGTCTCTTTCTACTGTGTTTCCCTGGTGGGAAAGTAGGCATTGAAGGAAGCCACGTTCCGACGCGGTTAAACGGAGGCGGTGACCAAGTCCATCGGTCAAAACCCATCCGCCCTCGACCAGAGCCCATTGAGGACGCCCCGAACTTTGCGTCGCTCTCCATGCGAGCCGCTCGCTGACCGACGTGATCGTCGCAGCAAGTTCTCGAACTTCGATAGGCTTAACCAGGTATGCGTCCGCTCCGGTTTCAAGGCCACTAACGCGATCAGCAAGCGATCCTCTGGCGGTCACCATAATAATCCCCACTGATCGGAGGTTGCGGAGATGCCTGGCTATCGAGAGCCCGTCCTCTCCTTCAAGCATGATGTCAATCAGGACGACGTCGGCAGGTGTCACGGCAAATGCTCGGTACAGCGACAATGCGTCTGGGAAACCCTCTGCCTTCAAGCCCACATTGGACAGGCCAAGGAGGATCTCGTCTCTAAACTCTGCGTCATCATCGACAAGGTATATAACAGGTGATGACACGCCACGCCGCTGTTCAAGAGCCTCGTGCATCATCCGTAGTAGCCTCCGCTGTTAGTAATCCCTGCGCCTACCCGATTACAGCCGACAGGTGCAGTGTCCATATGCCGCAAAATCACATCTCAGAAAAGTCGCTGCTAGGCGGCTGGGGCCGGCCGGCACGCTCCTATCGCTGCCAGTGCCAGGCTCGAGACGAACGAATTGATCTGTAGCGCTAACCATCGCAAACGAACCATGTTGGTGGCTCGGCCTCAGCATGGCGGCAAGCCGTGCAAAATAGGCGGGAGTAGCTCCCGTTACTGATGGTGTCCTTTACATGACCGCTTAGCCGGCGCGGATCGAGCCAATGATTGCACTGAAGCGGCGGTGGCCCGCCCCTCATGGTTCATTGGTTCATAATTTGCATCCGGTGTTGCCACACTGCATCGCCCCCAATGACATTAAGTGTCATGGAGTGTAACCAACAGTCATCGTGTGCCAGACGGCGGCATTGTTATTTTTAAGCCCACCTTATATTTTGAGTAGTTGGTTCGACTCATCTGCACTTGATGTTCGGCGAGTATCTCCGAATGTTCATGCGTTTTGAGCTCTGCCTGCGCGTACATTTTCGTTTGGGGACTTCCAATGCACTCGAAGGCTATCCTGTCCACCTTTACCGTGGCGCTACTGACTTCCACCTCCGTCATGGCGGCCGATGCCATTCTACCCGGGTCGTCGGTGCTGCCGATCATTGAGGAGGCGCCGCTCTTCGCGTTGACCATCGAGGGTGGTGTGACTGCCTTTGACATCCCGGACACGGACGGGGTTGGTTACACGGATCTGGAAGGCCCGCTGTTCGAGGGCCTCGACGACGCACTGCTTGGCGGCACTATTGGCGTCGAATTCAGCGCCCCGCTCAATGCAGATGGCGCTGCGCTGAACGGCTCTGCCTTCTATTCCTACGCTACCCGCAGCGGCAGCGAGTCCCGCGCGTTCACCGACGAGCGCTTGATCGTCCTTCACGGCCCAAGCCTGCCGAGCGGCGTCATCGACCTTTACACCTTGGACCTCGACGACCAGCCGGTCGGCACCTTCGTGGGGGACCTGGGCGACGCCAGTGGCACTGCCATTCCTGGCGCCGCTATCGGTGCCGTTAATGCAGTGGCAGTTATAGAGCCAGTTGCCGACTTCGCCGATGGTGCGGACGGCTTCGCGTTTGCCGGAGCCGTCGGCGATGGCCAGACCTTCGCGTTCGGCACCATCGCCAGCGATGAGGGCACGATCTTTGTGGGCTATGGCGAGCTGCTCGGCTGGGAAGTCAGCAATGAAGTGACGCAGAACCTCACCTATGCCGGCGGTGACATCACCTTCTCGCAGAGTACTGCCCCTGGTGACGTCGTCGACTTCACCGCCTATATCGGCCCGAGCCTACGCTACATGGGCACCGAGACCACTACCGAGACTTCGGTGACGCCGAACCAGTACGCCTATCCCGATATCGAGTACGCGACCTTCAGCATCAGCACGGTCGAAAACATCGACACCTACTACGGCGGTGTGGTGTTTGGCGGCTCCGTCGGCTTCGACCTGTGGGGTGGCTCCAACCTAACGCTCGACCTCGGCGCCGGCGCCTACTACGCCATTTCGTCCTACGGCTCGGCCACCGACGCCACGCTGATCGGCGGCGACGGCAACCGCAATGAACTGGCCAGCAGCAGCCTCGACCTCGATGACGTCGACGGCTTCGCCTACACCGTCAAGGCGGGCAGCACCTTCTCGGCACCGATCGGCGAGAGCCTGCAGCTGAACTTCGGCCTTGGCGCCGAGTACATGTCGCGCGTCGCCACCTCGCGCTTCATCGGCAGCGACGGCGTCAGCAACAATGACGCGGGCGGTACAGGCGACGACATCGGCGGTAACGATGTCGTCTACAATAGCGACGACGCCGTCGGTGGCACCGTGCTGAGCTTCGGCGACGGCTGGTCCTACAAAGCGACCGTCGGCCTTACCGGCCAGTTCTGACAGATTAATCGGCCTGGCGGCAGCGGGGGCAATCGCTTCTGCCAGGTCGATCGCCAACCGGCGCGTGAGGGAATCGCGCCATTAACCCAAAGGACTGACTACGCTTGGAGGACGACTTGCAGACTGGGTCTCGATCGATCCTGAGATCGGGTGGCCTGTGTGCTGCTGCTGTCCACGGCAATGCCAGCCGCCCTGGTGCCGGCGATGATTTTTTGCTCAAGCGATCAGGTATTCGCGCAGAGCATACCAGGTCCTCCAGGGCCGCCCGGACCGACCGGATGAGCCGTCCAACCCATCGTGAGGCACTCCATTATCCCCTCGACCGGACCTCGGGGGGACTACCAACAACGACAGAGACTGCACCGCGCCGACTGTAAACTGTTGTTCGCGACGGGGACGTGCCGCTAGTTCTCCTCAACTGGCTTTGCGAGCCGGCGCTTGTGCTTGTGCGTGGCTGGAGCCGGGCTGCCATCCATGCTGCCTTGCAGGTAGAAGCGCTGCCAGGCTTCCTTTACCGTCTCAGGGTCCGAGGCGGCGAGGCGAGCATTGAAGGCCGTTCGAGACCTGCCTTTCAACGAACATGCGCGTGCGCACCGGCCGATAGGCCCATTCCTGCCCCTGGTCGAGCCAGCCAAGCAAGCGCTTGGCGGCCGAGGCGCGGAGCCAGCGGCGGAACTGCTCCTCGAATGCGGGCCGGGTCAGCGGCTTGCGGTGCGGCAGGTAGTTCTGCCCCCCGAGGCATTGTTGGTCTTGATGATATGGCCGGGCGTCAGCAGCGCGTCAGGCACATCCTCGGGGCGCACGCCGACCCACAGCGTCTCGGGCTGCGGCAGCGCGGGCAGGCGTTCGGCGATCCACTGCTTGGTGGCGAGTTTGTCGGAGAAGGTCACGAACGCCGGGTTGCGGTCGAAGAGCTTGCGCCACTGCACCAATTCGTTGACCGTGCGTGGCCTCGCAATGTCGGGCCAGACACCCGTCTTGCGCCAGAAGCGCAGCACGAAGAGCGGCCGCGTCAGGGAGAACCAGGCATTCGTGAGAGCAAAGACTGCCCGATCACTCAGGGATGTCGTCAAGGTCACTCCTTGACGATCGTCAGGTCGGCAGCCCGTCCGGCCACATGGCGCCGACCTCGAGGTCATACTGGCGCGGCATGGAGAACAGGCCGGACTGCGGGTAGAAGGTCACCTCGCCGAAGCGCGGGCGGCCATCGATCTCGTAGAGGTCGACCCGCGCGAAGGGGAAGCCGCGCGCCAGCACCTCCGCGCCCGCGATCATTTCGTCGTAGCAGTCCGGGCGCCGCGGCAGGTCGCTGCCGTCGTAGTCGCCATAGCTGTTCATCACGAATGGCAGCCGCTTCCAGTCGCGATCGAAGGTTGCACGCTTGACCCCGCCGGGGCTGAAACGGTCCCAATTAAGCGACGTGAAGGCCACGCGCCCTCCGAACGTGTAGAACTTGTAGTCCACAGGCGTGGTGAAACCACCGATGAACGGCTCCACCAGAACCTGCGGCCTGATCTGGGAGTAGACCCACTCCGCCAACCGACCCCCGTAGGGTCGCTTGAGCTGGCTCGCGATCTGCCGCTCGATGGGCAGCCAATCCCGCACCTCATCATGAATGAAGATGTTGTGACCGCTACGATGGTTGCACTTGATCACGTAGGGAACGGGCCAGTCGCGCGCCGCGCGCTCCGGCAGGGCCGGGCCAGCAAAGAGGTTGGGGGTTACCCAGTCGGGCCCCAGCAGTTCCGTAACGACCTTCTTGGCCTCCACCTTGTCGGCCAGCGCCACCATGCGCGGCGACCGCCAGGTGAGCTTGGCGACCTGGACCTTCTCGGTAAAGGTCCGCGGTTGAGCGAGGTCAGGCAGACGCCGTACCTTGCGCAGATAGTGGTATAGCACCTTCAACCGGTCGAGACGATCGCCCAATACGTGCCTCCCAAGACTCGACCGGAATCATTACGCTCACCGGCCATGCCAAATAGCGATGTAGTGCGCAATCGAGACCGATCGCTCAAGCTGGCCGCGATTTCTTCCAGCGCTTGATCGCCATGTCGCGCTTGAGCCGCGACAGGCGCTCGAGGAAGAAGATGCCGTTCACCTGGTCGATCTCGTGCTGGGCAATGCGCGCCGGCAGGCCCTCGAGCTCGAGTTCGTGGCGGGCTCCCGCCTCGTCGTCATAGGCAATTCGGGCTCGCTGCGGCCGCGACACAGAGACCTGCAGGCCGGGCATAGACACCGACCCCTCCGGCCCCTCGGCAGGCTCGCCGCCCAGTGCGAGGATTTCGGGGTTGTAGAGCACGCAGTAGTCGCGCTTGGCCGGGTCGGAGGCGAGGCTGATCACGGCCACCGGCGCCACGGCGCCGATATGCACGGCGGCCAGGCCATAGGCCTGCGCCGCGTCGGCGGCGGCGCGCAGGCGCGTGCCGATCGCGCACAAGCCGCCATCGACCGGCCGCGGTTCTGCCCTGCGACCGAGCCGCGGGTCAGGCCAGACGACGATGCCGGTCAGAACAGGCCCCCGCGGCCGACGGAGAAATCGTTGCCGAAGCCGTCCATGCCATTCTGGTTCTCGATATTGGTAAAGGCGTTGCTGTCGACGCCGATCACCGAAGTGACGAGATTCGGCCCGGTTCCGGGCTTGAACGCCTCGTAGATGGCGGACTGGCCACCCATGGCCTTCACCCCGGTTGCCGGATCGATCCACACCTGCGTCATGCCGGCGGGCATGTTGAAGGGGGTCGGCGGCTTGCCCCTGAGGGCATCAGCCATGAAGTCGGTGAAGATCGGCACAGACATTTCGCCGCCGGTCGCCTGCTTGCCCATGTTCCGCGGCGTATCGAAGCCGATATAGACGCCAACCGCCAGTTCGGGGGTGAAGCCGATGAACCAGGCGTCCTTGTAATCGTTCGAGGTGCCGGTCTTGCCGGCCACCGGGCGGTTGAGCGAGCGGGCATGGGTGCCGGTGCCGCGCTGCACCACGCCTTCCATCATAGAGGTGATCTGGTAGGCCGTCATCGGATCGAGCACCTGCTCGCGATTGTCGATGATCAGCGGCTCGCCCTGACCGTACCAGCCATCGGCGACACAGCCATCGCACAGCCGCTCGTCATGCTTGTAGATGGTCTTGCCGTAGCGGTCCTGGATGCGGTCGATCAGCGTCGGAACGATCTTGCGGCCGCCATTGGCGATGGTGGCATAGGCCGCGGTCATGCGCATGTCGGTCGTCTCGCCGGCCCCGAGCGCCATGGCCAGCACCGGGTTGAGGTCGTCGTAGATGCCGAACATCTTGGCGTAGTCAGAGATGAGCGGCATGCCGAGATCCTTGGCCAGCCGCACGGTCATCACGTTTCGCGATTTCTCGATGCCCACCCGCAGCGTCTGCGGACCATAGAAGGTCTGGGCGTAGTTCTCCGGCCGCCACACCGATCCGTCGGCGTTGACGATCTCGAGGGGCGCATCGAGCACCACCGAAGCGGGCGTGTAGCCGTTGTCGAGCGCCGCCGAATAAACGATGGGCTTGAACGACGAGCCGGGCTGGCGCAGCGCCTGGGTGGCACGATTGAACTCGGACTCGGCGAACGAGAAACCGCCGACCATGGCGAGGACGCGGCCGGTGCGCGGGTCCATGGCGACGAGCGCGCCCTCTAGTTCGGGCACCTGTTCGAGCGTGTAGTGATCGGGCTTGTCCTTCACCGGTGACACATAAATGACGTCGCCCGGCTTGAGGATGGTGCCGAGCTTCTGGCTCACCCACTTGATGTCGGGGCCGGCCAGCGTGCCGATGATGCGCTCGGGCAGAATCTTGCCGTCGATGTCGTTGCCCGGGCGAAGGCCGATGGTACCCTCATTGGCGCCCATTTCGAGCACCACGGCGAGCCGCCACTCCGGCACGTCGCTGAGCGGCTTCACCTCGTTGACGGCCTCGCCCCACTCCTTGCTGACGATGTCGACCGAGGCGACCGGGCCGCGGAAGCCATAATTGTGGTCATAGTTGATCAGCCCCTTCATCAGCGCCTTGCGGGCATATTCCTGAAGCTTGGGGTCGAGCGTGGTGCGCACGCTGAGCCCGCCGCCGTAAAGCTCGGCCTCGCCATAGAGCTTGCCGAGCTGGCGGCGCACCTCCTCGGTGAAATACTCCGCGGAATAGAGCTGACTGCCCGAGGTGCGCGGCTTGACGTTGAGCCCCTCCTTCTTGGCCTCCGCCGCGGTCGCGGCGTCGATGTAGCCATTCTCGACCATGCGATCGAGCACCCAGTTGCGCCGGTCGATGGCTTGCTGGGTGCGGCGGAAGGGGTGGTAATTGTTCGGACCCTTGGGCAGGGCGGCGAGATAGGCTGCCTCGGCGAGGGTCAGCTCGTAGAGCGCCTTGTCGAAATAGTTGAGCGCCGCCGCGGCCACGCCATAGGAGTTCAGCCCGAGGAAGATTTCGTTGAGATAGAGTTCGAGGATCTTGTCCTTGCTGAACGTGTCCTCGATGCGCAGGGCCAGGATGGCTTCCTGGATCTTGCGGTCCCAGGTCTGCTCCGAGGTGAGCAGGAAGTTCTTGGCCACCTGCTGGGTGATGGTCGAGCCGCCGCCCTGGATCGCGTCCGAGCCATCCATCTTGGCGAGGATGTTGTCGCGCAGGGCGCGGATGATGCCGTCGAAGGCAAGGCCGCCGTGCTTGTAGAAGTCCTTGTCCTCGGCCGAAATGAAGGCGTTGATCACCAGCGGCGGAATGGTCTCGATGGGCTGGAACAGCCGGCGCTCGCGCGCATATTCGGCGAGCAGCGTGCCGTCGGCTGCATGGACGCGCGTCGTCACCGGCGGCTGGTAATCCTTGAGCACGGTATAATCCGGCAGGTTCGCCATCACCTGGTTGAGGTACACCGCGGCAACCGCACCGGCGCCGAGCAGGCAGAACACGCCAAAGCCGAACAGCCAGCCTAGAAGTCTGAGCATCGAAACCTGAACCTTGGAGAACGGGGCAACCGGCTACGCGCACTTAAGCCGCTGTTGCGGTGAATCATAGCAGAGAGCGGCCAAAATGTGGACGCGTCCACGGATTCAAGGCCTTGCGAACCGCGGCGCGCCCGGCGCGGTGAAAATTGGTCACTGCGTCTCGGCTATCCTCTGGGTCTGAATAAAATACTCGGCGATGCCGCGGGCGAGCGCATCCACGGTGCGGTCGCGCCATTCCGATTTCTGCAGGTTGGCGATGTCGGCGGCGTTCGAGAGGAAGCCGAGCTCGACCAGAACCGAGGGCACGTCGGGCGCCTGCAGTACGAAGAAATCGGCTTGGCGCACCGGGAACTTGCGCAGCGTCACGCTTGGCTCGAGCTGGTGTACGATGGCCTGGGCCGCCAGATAGGAGCTTTTGCGCGTTTCGCGCCGCATCAGGTCGACGAGAATGTCCATCACCGCCGGGGTGGCCTGCGGCACGGCGAAGCCGGCAACGATGTCGTAACGGTTCTCGCCATCGGCCAGCACCTTGTCGAGCACGTCGGTGGCGTTCTCGTCGCGGGTATAGATCGAGGCGCCGCGGATCTCCGTCTCCTGGAAGCTGTCGGCATGGAGCGAAATGAACAGGTCGGCCTTGTTCTGCCGCGCCAGGTCCACACGCTGGTTGAGCGTCAGATAGGTGTCGTCCTCGCGGGTGAGCGCCACGTCGAAGCGACCGGAATCGATCAGAACCTTCTGCAGCTGCAGCGCGAAGGTGAGGGTGATATCCTTCTCGTTAATCCCGTTGGGGGCGCTCGCGCCATTGTCGACGCCGCCATGGCCCGGATCGATCACCACCAGCGGCCGCGTCTCGGTTATCGGCACGTGCGTGCCCGGATCGGTGGAAACTGTCACCGGCGCCGCGCCCTGGTTGGCGATCGACATGGCCAGGTCGGAGGCGACCTTTTCGGCGAAGTGCTCCGGCGTGTCCGGGATGAGATCGACCACCAGGCGGGCCGGCTGGTCGGCCACTTTCTCCAGGAAATAGGCCTGCTGCACCTGCGCGGGACTCTCGAGTTCGAGCGTGGTGCGCGCCCTGCCCTTTTCCGCCATCACTACCGAGAAGCTCTTGACGATGCCCTTCCCCGCGACATCCGCCGGGGCGAGAATCTTGAGGTCGAAGGCCTTCACGTCCACCGCGATGCGGTCGGGGTTGTCGAGGGAGACGATGGCGAACTCGGTCGGGCCGTCGAGGTCGATGATCAGCCGGGCACGGTCCGGCGTGGTGGTGACGCGCGCGTCGACCACGTCGGGATAGTCCTCGACTGATTCGAGTACCTGCGCATGGGCCGGCGAGGCCCCGAAAATCATCAGCGCGGCGATCAACAGCATCGCCGCAAACCCAGTAAATCCGCCGGTTATACCGCCGGAGCCGGCAGATCGTAACAAAGCCGCGCCGCTCCCCAAATCACTGCTCCGATGTCACCTGAGCACTCGGGCAATTCTGCGGCGTTACGGTCGGAAGGCCAGCAACGCAATCGTGAAACCGGCAGCAATCCTCAGCTTTTGAGTTTCCTGTTGCCAATTTGCGGCATCGGCCTTACAGCCATCTTGAGGCGGCCTGCTGCCGCCACCATATGCCGGAGCGGCGCCACGTGCCCCCGGCCGGACGGTCGGCAGCGGCGACCGGTTTGCGCTTCGTTTCAGTGCGCCGGCCGAGATGCGGCACATTTGACGCCTCTAACAGTGAATCTCGGTCTTTCGAGGCCGAAGAGCCGGCGCTTTTCATGGCCCCGTCTCTCAAGGAAGGGTCTGATGGCCACCGGGCGGACAAACAGTGACGCGATCCCGAATAGCGGTTGCCCGTTTGTCTTTTCGCGACCCGGAGCCTTCGCTCTCCATATCCATGGCGGCGTGCGCGCCGCCACTCGCCCCGGCGCCCAGCGCGCCTCTTTCCTAGACCTATACGCCTCGCATGGCGCTACGCCGGGAGGACCGGCTTGCCGGTCGGTCGGTGTCGGCGCGCGAAGGCGCGGAGTACCTTTGCATGGCTACCAAGAGAATGCTGGTGGATGGCATCCACCCGGAAGAAACACGCATCGTCGTCACTAACGGGAACCGTCTCGAAGAGTTCGATTTCGAATCCCAGTCCCGCCGGCAGCTGCGCGGCAACATCTACCTCGCCAAGGTGACGCGCGTGGAGCCGTCGCTGCAGGCGGCGTTCGTAGAGTATGGCGGCAACCGCCACGGTTTCCTCGCCTTCTCCGAAATTCACCCCGACTACTATCAGATCCCGGTCGCCGATCGCGAAGCGCTGCTACGCGAGCAGGAGGCCGAGGAGGAGCACGAGGAGCATGAGCAGCCCGCCGCCGCGGCGGAGGCCGCTGCGACCGAGTCCGTCAGCTCTGACGAAGAACATGCCGACGAGCATGCGGAGGAAGACGGCGACGCCAGCCACATCGAGCAGGCGCCTGCCAATAACGAGCCTGTGGAAAGCGTAGGCGGCGGCGACGCGCTCGAAGACGTGCAGGAACGCCGCCGTCCCACGATCCGCCGCAATCAGTACAAGATTCAGGAAGTGATCAAGCGCCGGCAGGTGATGCTGGTGCAGGTCGTCAAGGAAGAGAGGGGCAACAAGGGCGCGGCGCTCACCACCTACCTGTCGCTCGCCGGCCGCTACTCGGTGCTGATGCCCAACACCGCCCGTGGCGGCGGCATTTCGCGCAAGATCACTAACGCGGCCGACCGCAAGCGCCTCAAGGACATCGTCGGCGATCTCGACGTGCCGCCCGGTCAGGGCATCATCCTGCGTACCGCCGGCGCCACCCGCACCAAGGCCGAGGTGAAGCGCGACTTCGAATACCTGCAGCGCCTGTGGGAGAACGTCCGCACCCTCACGCTCAAGTCCACCGCCCCCTGCCTCGTCTACGAGGAAGGCTCGCTCATCAAGCGTACCATCCGCGACCTCTATTCCAAGGAGATCGACGAGCTGCTGGTGGCGGGTGAAGAGGCCTATCGCGAGGCCAAGGACTTCATGCGCATGATCATGCCGAGCCACGCCAAGAACGTGCAGCTCTACAAGGATGATGCGCCGATCTTCTCCAAGTACGGCGTCGAGGGCCAACTCGACCAGATGTTCTCGCCCACGGTGAACCTGCCCTCGGGCGGTTACATCGTCATCAACCCCACCGAGGCGCTCGTCTCCATCGACGTGAACTCCGGCCGGGCCACCAAGGAACACAATATCGAGGACACGGCGCTCCAGACCAACCTCGAAGCCGCCGAGGAAGTCGCGCGCCAGCTGCGCCTGCGCGACCTCGCTGGCCTCATCGTCATCGACTTCATCGACATGATGGAGAACCGCTCGAACCGGGCGGTGGAGCGCAAGCTCAAGGAAGCCTTGAAGAACGACCGTGCCCGTATCCAGGTCGGCCGCATCTCGCATTTCGGCCTGCTTGAAATGAGCCGCCAGCGCATGCGCCAGGGCGTAGTCGAAAGCTCCACCCACAAGTGCCCGACCTGCAACGGCACCGGCCTTGTCCGCTCCGTCGAAAGCCTTGCGCTGATGGTGATGCGCCAGGTCGAAGAGCATGTGATGAAGAAGCCGGGGCAGTCGATCAACCTCAGGGTTCCGGTCGACGTCGCGCTCTACATCCTCAACACCAAGCGCAACACGCTAGCCAACATCGAAGCCAAGTACGGCCTGTCGATTACCGTGGTCGCCGACGACCATGTCGGTCCCTCGCACTACGCCATCGAGCGTGGCGAGCCCCGTGTGCTCGAGCGCGGCGAGCAGGCGGGCACCCATGTGCGCGTCGATACCACCACCATTGCCGAACCGGCGGAGGACGCTGCCGACCTCGCCGTCGAGGATGAAGACGAGGACGAGGAAGTCGCCGCTTCCTCCGAGCGGCGCTCGGAAGAAGGCGGTGAGCGCTCCGGTCGCCGCCGCCGTCGCCGCCGTCGCGGTGGTGACCGCGAGGATCGCCAGCAGCAGGGCCAGCAGCAGCCGCGCGTTGCAGCCGAATCCGATGACGAGGATGGCGACGAACCAGCCGAGAGCGAAGCTCCGGTCCAGGCCGGCGAGCGCGACGAGAATGGCGAGCCGCGCCGCCGCCGCCGTCGTGGCCGCCGCGGTGGCCGCCGCAACCGTCGCGACGAGAATGGTGCCATGCCGGCGGGCGAGATCGAGGCGGTTGAACCCGCCGTGGCCGAAGCCGGCACGCCCCTGACGCCGGAAGCGGCCGAAGTGGTTGCCGCCACCGTGCTGGCCCAGGATGCAATCGCTGCCGACGTCGGCGTCACCGCCGAGGTGACGGCAGAGCCCGAAGCCCCGGCCGAGAAGCCCAAGGCCCGCGGCCGTCGCCGCAAGGCCGAGCCCGCTCCCGAAACTGCCGCCGAAGCTGCACCGGCGGAAGCCGTGACCGAGGCCGCCCCGGCCGCTGAAGCCGAAGCTGCCGCCGAGCCGCCGGCGCGACCCAAGCGCACCCGCGCCCCGCGCAAGAAGGCCGCTCCGCCGGCCGAAGCCGAGGTCGTAGCCGCTGCCGAGCAGATCGCCGCGGTGACCGCACCAGAAGCCGCCCCTGCGCCCGAGGCCCCTGCCACCGCAGCTCCGGCAGAGGAAGCTCCCGCCGAGGCGAAGGCACCGAGCCGTCGCCGCAAGAAGGAAATCCCCGAGGGCGAGATCCTGGTCAGCTCCAGCGCCGCCGCCCCGGTCGAGACTCCCGAAGCCACTGCCGAAGAGCCTAAGCCCAAAAAGGTCGGCTGGTGGCAGCGCCGCCTCGGTCTCGGCTGATCCGAGTTCACGTACTGAATCAGGAAGGGCGGGAGTGATCCCGCCCTTCTCATTTCTTGAGTCCGATTATTCAGCTAAACCATTGATAAGGCTCGTGTCGTGCCCGATTACGGCGTTCACCTGCGGGCCAGAAACCTTGCAATACGGTCGAGGCCCTGCTCCACGGACTCGCGCGTGCCGGCATAGGAGAGCCGCACGAAGCGGTTGCCGTTCACGCGGTCGAAGTCGATGCCCGGCGTCGTCGCCACGCCCGCCTCGCACACCATCGCTTGGCAGAAGCTCAACGAGTCGTTGGTGTATCGGCTCATGTCGACATAGGCGTAGAATGCCCCGTCCGGCTCGTGTCCGTCGCCGAGCCCCTGCCGCGCCAACCATTCGCCGACAATGTGGCGGTTGGCGGCGTACTGCGCCTTCTGTTGTTCGGAATAGTCGCGCTGGCCCAGCGCCACGCGCGCCGCGATCTGGCTCAGCGTCGGGGCCGAGATGAACAGGTTCTGCTGCAATATCTGCGTGCGCCGTAGGCTTGCCTCGGGCAGCACCATCCAGCCGATGCGCCAGCCGGTCATGCAGTAGTACTTCGAGAAGCTGTTGATGACGATCGCGTCGTTGCCGAACTCGAGCGCCGATACCGACGGCCCGCGATAATCAAGGCCGTGATAAATCTCGTCGGAAATCAGCCGAACGCCCAGCCGCCGGCAGGTATCGACGATCTCGGCCAGCCCCTCACGCGTCACCGCAGCGCCGGTGGGGTTGGCGGGCGAGGCGAAGAGCAGCCCGTCGAACGGCTCGGCGCGATAGGCGCGCTCGATGTCCTCGCCGCTCAGCCGCCAGCCCGAGGCGGCGGTGAGCGGAATCTCCACCGCCGTCATCCCCAGCCCGTCGAGCGTATTGAGGTAGGCGGGGTAACCCGGCCGCGTTACCGCGATCCTGGCCCCCGGCCTGAAGGCGCCGAGAAAGGCGAGGATGAACCCCGATGACGAGCCCATCGTCGTCACGATCGTTTCGGGGTCGACCTCAACCTTGTGCTGCATCCTATAGTAGTCGGCCAGCGCCTGGCGCAGTTCGATCAGGCCGGCGAAGTGGGTGTAGCGCTGCGGCTGG
>Ga0207868_1000837_pt1 | contig 27104 bp, 28 predicted proteins | sample Passage237B_FD_187370 | JGI IMG/M metagenome (GOLD analysis project Ga0207868, IMG submission 187370) | Cellulose adapted compost microbial communities from Newby Island Compost Facility, Milpitas, CA, USA - Passage2 37B (SPAdes) (version 3) ... | reverse complement strand
GCCACGCTATTGCGTCCAATCGCACCAGATTGGACGATTCCTTCCATCGGGCCGATTGGCGTGGAAAGGCAAAGGGCCTATATCGGCTTAGCCCAGCGGCCAACCTATTCAAGACCATCCTTCAGGAGGCATTCAGAATGGCTTTCGAACTTCCCGCCCTGCCTTACGCCTACGACGCCCTCGGCCCGTACATGAGCAAGGAGACGCTCGAGTACCATCACGACAAGCACCACCAGGCCTACGTGACCAACGGCAACAACCTGCTCAAGGACTCCGGCCTCGAGGGCAAGAGCCTCGAAGAGATCGTCAAGGAGAGCTACGGCAAGAACCCGGGCCTCTTCAACAATGCCGGCCAGCACTACAACCACCTGCATTTCTGGAACTGGCTGAAGCCCAATGGCGGTGGCAAGTCGATCCCCGGCGCCCTGCAGAAGGCGATCGATTCCGACCTGGGCGGCTATGACAAGTTCCGCGCCGACTTCATCAATGCCGGCACCACGCAGTTCGGCTCCGGCTGGGCCTGGGTCGCTGTCAAGGACGGCAAGCTCGTGATCTCGAAGACCCCGAACGGCGAGTCGCCGCTCGTTTCGGGCGCCAAGCCGATCCTCGGCGTCGACGTGTGGGAGCACTCCTACTACATCGACTACCGCAACGCCCGTCCGAAGTATCTCGAGGCCTTCGTCGACAACCTGATCAACTGGGAATATGTCGAGAAGCTCTACAACGAAGCCATCTAAGGCTTCGCCTAAGCGATAAATCACAGCAAGGCCCGGTGTTTCGCGACACCGGGCCTTGTTGCTGCAACCCTTCCGGTGGTAACCAAGCGTTAACCACTGGAGGGGCCCTTTGGGCGAACCGATCAAGACCATCGCCGTTCTCGTCGCCAATCCGGCGCTGAGTTCGATTCTGACGATGGTGCTGGCTTCGGTTCCCCGCTTCCGCGTCCGCCCCTTCGAGTCCGAGCTAGCGCTCAACGTCTACATGCGGCTCGCGCATGTGGATCTTGTGGTCACCGACTTCGATGCCGAGAATGCCCGCGCCGACCTCGTGACGCGCGACCTGCGCGACGACAGCGGCATCGAGAACCCGGATTTCCAGGTGATCGCGCTTGCCTCCGCGGTGACGCCCGAGACCAAAAGTCTCTGCATCGAGGCCGGGATCGACGAGGTGATCGTCAAGCCGATGTCGCCAAGATATCTGCTCGAGCGGGTGCGGTCGCGGCTGAGGCAGCGGGCGACGCAGCCCCAATCCATCCATCAGACCCTGCGCCGCATCGCCAGCCACGCCGTGCCCGCGCCGGACTTCCCCGCCGGCAGCAACGTTATCCCGCTCTTCTCGCCCGGCCGCCCGCTGCCTCAGCACTGAGGCGCGGTCAGCGCCGCATGAGCCTCAGTTGCGGACGCTCAGCGCCCAGCTGACCTTGTTCCACAGGTCCTCGACATTGTCGGTGAAGGTAACGATGCGGTCGGCTTGGGGGATGGAGTGGCTGAAGATGTCGGCGGCCATGCCGCGCATGGCTTCGAAGGCGCGGTGCTTGTTGAGCAGCACCACGGGCTTTCCGCTTGTGCCGCCACCGGCGCTCGCCCAGGCGCGGTAGAGGCCGGCCGTCGAGGCCAGCGAGCCGGGGAGGCCGACAAAGACCTGCGCCAGCTCGCCCACGCGCTTGAGGCGCGCTTCGGGATCATCGATCCGCTCCACCGGTACATCGGCGAGAGCGGGGGGCGCCGCGAAACCCTCGTCGACGAGCAGAAGTACGTCGCCGCCGGCGGCGCGCGCCGCAGTGATGAGCGGAATGGCTTCGAGCGCGCCGTCGGCGAGGCAGACGATGCGCGCCCCATGGCGCGCGAGGATGGTGCCCGCTTCCGACATGATCGGGGCCCGCTCGGGATCGCCGGGGCCCTTGTCCGAGGCAAAGACGGCGAGGGTGGGGCTGGCGTCAGCGGCCACGGGTGAGGCTCCCGAGGATGCCGCGCACCAGCGCGCGGCCCAGACTGTTGGCGGCGGAGCGGGCCAGCGAGGTCACCGCAGCCTCAACCGGCGAGGCGCGGGTGGAGCGACGGGGGGCGGCGGCCTTCTCGGCGCGCGCTTGCGCTTCGCGCTGCTTGGCCGCCATCTCGGCCTGCTTCTGCCGCTCGGCCTCGGCCTGAGCCTCGCGGGCCTTCTTCTGCAGCACCTCGAAGGCCGATTCGCGGTCGATAACCTGGTCGTACTGCCCGGCGACGGGGGAGGTGGCGATGAGTGCCTGGCGCTGTTCGGGCGAGATCGGCCCCACCTTGCCCGAAGGCGGGCGGATCAGGGTGCGGCCGACGATGGAGGGGATGCCCTTTTCCTCGAGCACCGAGACCAAAGCCTCGCCCACGCCCATCTGGGTGATGACCTCTTCGGTCTTGAAGTCGGGGTTGGGGCGGAACGACTCGGCGGCGGCACGCACCGCCTTCTGCTCGCGCGGCGTGTAGGCGCGCAGCGCATGCTGCACGCGGTTGGAGAGCTGCGCCAGCACCGCATCGGGAATGTCGGCGGGGTTCTGGGTGACGAAATAGACGCCGACGCCCTTCGAGCGCACCAGCTTGACTACCTGCTCGACCTTGTCGACCAGCGCCTTGGGCGCATCGTCGAAGAGCAGGTGCGCCTCGTCGAAGAAGAAGACGAGCCGGGGCTTGTCCAGGTCGCCCACCTCGGGCAGCACCTCGAACAGTTCGCTGAGGAGCCACAGGAGGAAGGTGGCGTAGAGGCGCGGCGAGCGCATCAGCTCGTCGGCGGCGAGAATGGAGACGATGCCCTTGCCGTCATGCGAGGTGCGCATCAGGTCGGCAATTTCGAGCGCCTTCTCGCCGAAGAACCTGTCGCCGCCCTGCTGTTCGAGGACGAGCAGCGCCCGCTGCACCGCGCCCACCGTGGCAGTGGCGACATTGCCGTAGGCGACGGAAATTTCCTTGGCGTTGGCGCCGATTTCTACGAGGAGCGCACGCAGGTCCTTGAGGTCGAGCAGCAACAGGCCGTTGTCGTCGGCATATTTGAAGGCGATGTTGAGCACACCTTCCTGGGTGTCGTTGAGGTCGAGGATGCGGCTGAGGAGCAGCGGCCCCATCTCGGAAATGGTGGTGCGGACCGGGTGGCCCTGCTTGCCGAAGAGGTCCCAGAAGATGACGGGCGACTTGGTGGGGGCGTAGTCGTCGAAGCCGATTTCCTCCGCGCGCTTCACCTGCCAGTCGAGCATTTCGCCCATCTGCGACATGCCCGAGAGGTCACCCTTGATGTCGGCGGCGAAGACCGGCACGCCGATGGCCGAAAAACCTTCTGCCAGCACCTGCAGCGTCACGGTCTTGCCGGTACCGGTGGCGCCGGTGATGAGGCCGTGGCGGTTGCCGTATTTGTGGATGAGGTATTCGGGCCGCGTGCTGGTGCCAAGATAGAGTCTGTCGGGAAGAAGCATGCGGCCGCACCTGGGATTCGAAATCGGGGGCCAAACCTATAGCCGGGTGGGGCGAGGCGGACAACCAAACCCGGGAGCGCGGGGAAGGGCGGGCGCCAGGCAAGCAGTTGTGCGTATCGCGTTTTAGGCTTGGGAGACTACAAGCCGCGGGATGGAAATGCGCTCCGCGCGCGCCTATCCTTTTTGCCATGCGTATCAGTCGCCGCCATGTGATCGCCGGACTTGCTGCCCTGTCGCTTGCCTCGCCGGCGCGCGCCCAGGCGATCGTTCCCGAACTCAACCCCGGCACGCCGGACGACCAGTCCGGGCCGCTGCAGGATGCGCTGTTGCGCGCTTCGGTGGAAGGCCGGCCGCTCTTCCTGCCGCCCGGCACTTACTATGTGCAGAACCTGCAAGTGCCCTCGAACCTCGTGGTCCAGGGCATTCCCGGCAAGACGGTGCTCGCGGCTGCCGCCGCGGCGCCGGTGGCGCGCATCGCCGGCAGCGCCCATGTGCGATTCGAGAACATCACCTTCGGGCCCGGCCATGGCGGGCCGGAAGGCAGCGAGGCGGGGCTGCTCGAAATCGAGGCAAGCGACCACGTGACGCTCGCCGATTGCGCCTTTACCGGCGGCAAGGCCAGCGGCCTCGCCATTCACGACGCGGCGGCCGAGATCGACACCTGCGATTTCCTCGGCCACGCGCTGGCCGCCATCGTTTCGGTGGACAGCCGCGGGCTGTCGATCACCGGCAACCGCATTGCGGGCTGCGGCAATGGCGGCATCCTGATCTGGGGTAATGGCAGTCGCCGCGGCTCGTCCACGGTTATCGGCAACTCGATATCGGGGGTGGGTGCCACGGCCGGCGGCAACGGGCAGAACGGCAATGGCATCAATGTCTTCCGCTGCGACGACGTGCTGATTGCCAATAACCGCATCGCCGATTGCGCGTTCACCGCCATACGGCTCAACGCCACCAACAACGTGGTGGTGTCGGGCAATCTGTGCCGCAACTCCGGCGAGGTGGGGATCTTCTCGGAGTTCGCGTTCACCGGCTCGGTGATTGCCGATAACATCGTCGATGGCGCGGCGCTGGGTATCTCGGTCACGAACATGGACCATTCGGGGCAGGTGGCGACGGTGACCGGCAATATCGTGCGCAATATCCGCGCCGCTTCGGCCGTGAACCCGGACACCAGGCCCATCGGCATCTATGCCGAGGCCGAGACCACCGTGACCGGCAACACCGTCCATGCCGTTGCCGGCACCGGCATTCGCGCAGGCAACGGGCCGTTCCTGCGTAACGTGGTGATCGCCGACAACGTGCTCTCGGCCGTCAATACCGGCATCGGCGTGTCGGTGGTGGACAAGGCCGGCGCGGTCTCGATTTCGGGCAATACCATCGCAGCGGCCGACCACGACATTGTCGGCATGGAGTGGGAGGACGTGGTGAGCGACGACCTCGTCCGCGACGCCGCCCGCTACCCCCACGTGACCCTCAGCGGCAACCGGGCGAGCTAAGGCTGTACCATCGGGCTTGCGCGGTATAGCGTTTGCGCTATATTGCGATGATGCAATGGACGGTCGAAACGCTGGGTCCTGACGTTGACGCCGAGATCGAGGCGTTGCCGCCCGGATTGCAGGCCCGCGTGATTCGTCTGATGGAGATGATCGAGGCCGTAGGCTTGGAGCAGGTGCACGAGCCCCGTCAAGCACATCGAAGGCAAGCTCTGGGAGCTGCGGGCCAAAGCAGCCGAGGGCGTTGCCCGCGGCTTCTACGTTGCCGTGACGGGGCGGCGCGTGGTCGTGCTGCATGTCTTTGCGAAGAAGTCGCAAAAGACGCCGAGGACGGCGCTGGATATCGCCCGTGAGAGAATGAAGCAGGTAGTACTGCAATGACGAAGATTGCCGAGCTCAAGAAGCGGCTGATGAGCAACCCGGAGTTCCGGGCCGAGTACGAGAAGGCGGATGCCGAGTTCGCGGTGATTGAGGCTTTGGTGAAGGCTCGGATGAATGCCGGCCTGACGCAGACGGAACTGGCCAGGCGGATCGGCACCACGCAGTCGGCTATTGCCCGACTTGAGGGGGGCGGGACGTCGCCGTCACTCGCCACCCTTCGACGTTATGCGGAGGCCACCGGCACGAAGCTGCAGGTGAGCCTGGTTGCGGACCACGCTTAGGCCAGCCCCATGCACTGGAGCGCGAAGGCGTAGCTGAGGCCGGTTTCCTTGAGCGCGTCGAAGCGGCCGGAGGCCCCGGAGTGGCCGGCGCCCATGTGCGTCTTCAGGTAAAGCGGGGCGTCGCCGGTCTTGGTGGCGCGCAGTTTCGCCACCCACTTGGCCGGTTCCCAGTAGGTGACGCGCGGGTCGGTGAGGCCCGCTATGACCAGCATGGGGGCGTAGTCCTTGGCTTCGACCTGCTCGTAGGGGGCATAGGACGCGATGCGGTCGTAAGCGGCCTTGTCGGTGATGGGATTGCCCCATTCGGGCCATTCGGGCGGGGTGAGGGGCAGCGTGTCGTCGAGCATGGTGTTGAGCACGTCGACGAAGGGGACTTCGGCGATGACGCCGGCCCACAGCTCGGGGCGCATGTTGGCGACGGCGCCCATGAGGAGGCCGCCGGCCGAACCGCCTTCGGCGACGATCCTGCCCTTCGACGTGTAGCCGAGCTCGATCAGGGTCTCGGCGGCGGCGATGAAGTCGGTGAAGGTGTTGACCTTGTGCTCGCGCCGGCCATTCCGGTACCAGGCGTAGCCCTTGTCCATGCCGCCGCGGACATGGGCGGTGGCATAGACGACGCCGCGATCGACAAGCGAAAGCTTCGACACCGAGAAGCTCGCCGGCATGGCGATGCCATAGGCGCCATAGCCATAGAGCAGGGCAGGGGCGGAGCCGTCGAGCTTGAGGCCTTTGCGGTAGAGGAGCGTGATGGGGACGCGCTCCCCGTCCTTTGCGGTGGCGAAGATGCGCTTCGTCTCGTAGTCGGCCGGGTTGTGGCCCGAGGGGACCTCCTGCTCCTTGAGCAGGGTGCGCTCGCCGGTGGCGAGGTCGAGGTCGTATGTGCGCGACGGCGTGGTGGGCGAGGAATAGGTGAAGCGGATGGTGGTGGTGTCGAACTCGAAGCCTGCCGACATGCCGAGCGAATAGGCCTCCTCGTCGAACTTCACCGTCCATTCCTTGCCGGTGTCGAGTTCGCGCACAACGATGCGCGGTAGGCCTTCGAAGCGTTCGAGGCGCACCAGGTGGTGCTTCAGCACGATGATGTCGAGGATAAGCACGCCAGGCGTGTGCGGGACGAGCTCGACCCAGTGCTCCGAGCCCGGAGTGGCGACCGGCGCGGTCATGATCTTGAAGTCCTCGGCGCCGTCGGCATTGGTGAGGATGTAGAAAACGCCGTCGCGCTCCTCGATATCGTATTCGCGCTCGGCCTGGCGGGCGGAGACGAGGCGCGGCGCGCCGCCGGACTTGGCGTCGATGATCCAGAACTCGGAGGTCTGGTGGTCGTGCGCGTCGATGACGATGTGGCTGCGGCTCAGCGTTTCGTCGACGCCGACGAAGAAGCCCGGGTCCTTTTCCTCGTAGACGATCTCGTCGTCTGACTGGGGCGTGCCCATGACGTGGCGTCGCACGCGCCAGGGGCGGTGGTTGTCGTCATACTCGGTGTAATAGATGGCCGTGCTGTCGGCCGACCAGACACCGCCGCCGGCTATGTCCTCGAGCACTTCGTCGCTGTCCTTGCCGGTCGCAAGATCGCGGAAGCGCATGGTGTAGAACTCGCTGCCCTGCCGGTCGGCGCTCCAGGCGAGGATGCGGTGGCTCGGGTCATGGTCGGCGCCACCGAAGCCGAAATAGCCTTCGCCTGCTTCGACGTTGCAGTCGAGGAGGATTTCTTCCGGGCCACCGTCGCGCGGGGTGCGGACGAGGATCGGGTACTGCTTTCCCTCCTCCATGCGCGAATTGTAGGCGAAGGGGCCGTCCTTCTCGGGGAGGCCGGACTCGTCTTCTTTGATGCGGCCGCGGATCTCGCGATAGATCTTCTCTATCAGCGCCGCCTGCGGCTCTTCGAGCAGTTCCTTGGTGTAGGCGTTCTCGGCCTCGAGATAGGCGCGGATGTCGGCGGGCAGCGTCTCCGGCTCCTGCATCACCTGCTGCCAGTTATCGGCACGCAGCCAGTGATAGGGATCCTGCCGGGTGATGCCGTGAATGGTGGTGGCATGCTGGCGGCGTTCGGCGACGGGCGGGGTGGGCATGGGCTTCTCGTTATTGCGCTTGTCTGCCTACATAGGTGGGAAGAGGGGGCGGGGCTAGTGACTTGGAAGGTGGTGTTCCATCCATCATTCGTGCCGGAGTTTGGAGCACTGGACGATGAAGTGAAGGCAAAGGCGGAGTTGCCCGGGAGCTCTTCTACCGCGCACTGATCAGGATCGCAGATCGTAGGTTCGAAGAATGGTCGAAGGAAACCGGACAATGATGAAGGGCGCCAAGACTTGGAAGAAATGCGGGCTGAGCTATCGCCCGAGATCCAAAGGCAGCTCGACCACGTTGCAGCGCAGAAGGCAGAGGCCCACCGGTGAAGCGCGCCCCGGAGACTGTGGGTAAGGATACCAAGCCTGCTGCCTGACTGAACCGAATTCTGTGGCTATTGGCGACCGGTGGTCGGTTCGGCTTGCCGGGGTGGGGTGAGCGGATAAGGTTTGCGCACCGAATCCGTTGGGGCTGCTAGTGCAGGTGTCGCCCGATATCGTTGTGTTGAGCGTCGTGCTGCTGCCGCTGCTGGGAGCAGTGCTGGCGCCGCTGCTGCATCACGTCATGCGTGCCCATGCCGGCTGGGTGCTGGCGCTGATCCCGGCCTGGGGCTTCGTGGCGCTCTACGGGCTGGCGCCGGAGCTGGCCGGGGGCGCGACGCTGCGGGTTGCGTGGGATTGGGCGCCCTCGTGGGACCTGAAACTGAGCTTCCTGATCGACGGGTTGAGCCTGACCTTTGGGCTCGCCATCGCCGGGGTCGGGGCGTTCGTGCTGCTCTATTCGGGGAGCTACCTGAAGGGGCATGTGCACCAGGGCCGGTTCCTCGCCTACCTGCTCGGCTTCATGGCCGCGATGCAGGGGCTGGTGCTCGCCGACAACCTCGTGGCGCTCTACCTCTTCTGGGAGCTGACCTCGGTCGCCTCCTTCCTGCTCATCGGCTTCGACCATTCCCGTCAGGCGGCGCGGCGCGCGGCGACGCAGGCGCTGGTGGTGACCGGTATCGGCGGGCTGGCGCTGCTGGCGGCAGGGGTAGGGATCGCGCTCATCTCCGGCAGCTGGGATTTGAGCGGGGCGGCCGCGCTGAAGGGGCTGCCGGCCTATCCGGTGCTGGTGGTGCTGGTGCTGCTCGCCGCCTTCACCAAGTCGGCCCAGCTGCCGTTCCACTTCTGGCTGCCCAACGCCATGGAGGCGCCGACGCCGGTTTCAGCCTATCTCCATTCGGCCACCATGGTGCAGGCCGGCGTCTACCTCGTGGCGCGCATGACCCCGCATCTTGGCGGCGAACCGATGTGGAACGCCACGCTGATGCTGTTCGGCGGTGCAACGCTGCTCTGGGGTGGCGTGCAGGCCTTCCGGCAGACCGACCTCAAGCAGATGCTGGCCCAGACGACGCTGGCCTCGCTCGGGCTGCTGATGCTGCTGCTGGGGGCGGGCTCCACGCTCGCGATCACGGCGGCGGTGCTCTATTTTGTAGCCCACGCCCTCTACAAGGCCGCGTTCTTCCTCGTTGCGGGGGCGATCGACCACGGCACGGGAACGCGTGACATCACCGTGCTGGGCGGGTTGCGCGACCCGATGACGCTGACCTTCATCGCCGCGATCATGGCGGCGATCGGGATGCTGGGCGTGCCGCCGCTCGTCGGCTTCTTCGCCAAGGAAGAGATGTACGCGGCCTTTGCCGGGGGCGACCCGGGCGCGGTGCTGGCGCTGGTGGCGCTGATTGCGGGCAACGCCCTGCTCGGCGGGGTGGCGCTAGTGGTGCTGATACGGCCCTTCATGGGCCAGCTGCTGCCCACGCCCATCGCGCCGCACGAGGCGAGCCTTGCCATGTTGGCGGGGCCGCTGGTGATGGGCATTGGCGGCATCGCGCTCGGCTTCTTCCCCGGCATTATGGGCGATCAGCTGGTGGTGCCGGCGGTATCGGCAATTCTCGGCGGGGCCGAAGCGCATCCTCACTTCGCCATCGATCCGATGAGCCTCGCCTTCTGGCTTTCGGTGGCGACCTGGGTGCTGGCCTATATCGCCTTCCGCTATGCCGATGCCGGGCGGACGCTGCTGCGCGCGGGCGCCGCGCGGTTGAGCTGGAGCTTCGATCGCGGCTTCGACCAAGCCTATTTCGGGCTCGTGCGCTTTGCCGGCTGGCTGACCCGGGTGCTGCACCACGGCAGCCTGGAGCGCTACCTGATCGTGGTGTTCATTGCACTGGGCTGCGCCGCGGCCGGTCCGCTCTGGCTGATGAATGGCTGGCCGAGCTTCGCGGTGGCGTGGGATGCGACCTTCTACGAACTCGGCATCATGCTGGTGGCGGTTCTGGGGTTGGCGCTGGTGGTGGGGGCGCGCACGCGGCTGATGGGCATCCTCGCCCTCGGCGTGCAGGGCGCCGCGGTGGCGCTGCTGTTCCTGTTCTACGGCGCACCGGACCTTGGCTTCACCCAGTTCATGGTCGAGATCGTCTCTGTGGTGATCCTCGCGCTGGTGATGACGCGGCTCAACCTCGATGCGCGCGATCAGCGGCCGCTGGAGGACTGGGCCCGCGACGGGGCAGTGGCGCTCTTCGCTGGGCTGAGCGTGACGATGCTGCTCTTCCGCGTGCTCGAGGAGCCGCTGAGTAGCTTGCTGCCCGACTTCTTCGATCGCACCAGTCTGCCGCTGGCGCACGGACGGAACGTCGTGAACGTCATTCTCGTCGACTTCCGCGGACTGGATACGCTGGGCGAGATCGCCGTGGTGTTCACTGCCGGGCTCGCCGTCTTCGCGCTGCTGCGCGGGGCGCCCAAGCGGGTGACGCCGGGTGAGCCGCAGACGGAACCGCCAGCCAGGCCGCGGCGGACGCGGGCGAGAAAGGCGGCAGCATGAACACGCTGATCTTCCGCACCATTGCGCCCCTGCTCACTACGGTGATGCTGGTCTTCTCGGTGTTCGTGCTGCTGCGTGGCCACAACGAGCCGGGCGGCGGCTTTATCGGTGGGCTGATCGCGGCCGCCGCCATTGCCGTCTACGGCATTGCTTTGGGGCCGAACGCGGCGCGGCGGGCGATGCGTGTCAATCCGCTGGCGGTGGCGGGGGCCGGGCTCGTGATCGCGGTGCTCTCGGGCATGCTGTCGCTGCCCTTCGACCTGCCTTTCCTCACCGGGCTGTGGGGTGAATGGCTGGGAGTGAGCGTTTCGACGCCCACGGCCTTCGATATCGGCGTCTACCTGGTGGTGTTCGGCACGCTGAGCGCGCTGGCGCTCGGGCTCGAAGGCGGGGAGGTCGAGTGATGGACTACGCGCTCGCGGCCCTGGCCGGCCTCTTTCTCACCGTTGCCATCTACCTGCTGCTCGCCCGCTCGCTGATCCGCATGCTGCTCGGGCTGGTGCTGATCGGCAATGCCATCAACCTGATCATCCTGGTGGCCGGGCGGCTGAGCCGGCTTGTGCCGCCCATCGTGATGGGCGGTGAGACCGCCCCCATTCCCGCTGCCGCCAACCCGCTGCCACAGGCGCTGATCCTCACCGCCATCGTCATCGGATTCGCCCTCTTTGCCTTCCTGCTGGTGCTGGCCTGGCGCGCCTATCAGGGGCTCGAGGCCGACGACACCGACAGCATGCGCGTCGCCGAACCTCCGGGACGGCCCGACCCGCCGATGAGCTACTGATGAACGACATGCAACAGAGCGCCGTGTTTGCTGCCGACTGGCTGGTAGTGCTGCCGGTGGTGATGTCGCTCGCCGCGGCGGCGCTGCTGGTGATCGGGCGCGGCTCGCGCGACCTGCAATGGGGCGGGGCGCTGCTTGCCGTGGCGAGCGTGGCGCTTGTCGACCTGGCGCTGCTGTGGCGGGTGCTCGAACTGGGCCCAGTGTCGATGACGATGGGCAACTGGCTGCCCCCCTTCGGCATCAGCTTCACGGTGGATATCGTCGGCGCTGCCTTCGCGCTGACGGCGGCGGTGGTGACACTGCTGCTCGTCGTTTACATCCGCCTCGACCTTCCCGAGCGGGCGCGGGAGGAGGGGGCCTATCCGCTCATCCTGCTGCTGCTCGCCGGCGTGAGCGGATCGTTCCTCACGGGCGACCTGTTCAACCTCTACGTGCAGTTCGAGCTGATGCTGATCTCCAGCTTCGGCCTGATGGCGCTGGGCGGGCGGCAGGTGCATCTCGACGCCACGGTGAAGTACGGCTTCCTCAACTTCCTCGCGACGGCGTTCTTCATCCTTGCCCTCGGCCTGCTCTATGGTCTGCTCGGCACGCTCAACATGGCCGATATCATCGCCGCAGCTGCGGCAGCGGACCCGGTGCCGCTGGCCGGGATCGGGGCACTGCTGCTCCTCGCCTTCGGCATGAAGGCGGCGGCTTTCCCGGTGAATGCGTGGCTGCCGGCGAGCTACCACGCGCCGCCGCCGGCGATCTCGGCGCTGTTGGCGGGCCTGCTGACCAAGGTGGGTGTCTACGCGCTGCTGCGCAGCCTTGGCATGCTGCTGCCCGCAACGCGCGACCTGCTCGACCCGGTGATCGGGCTCGTTGCCATCGGCACGCTGGTGATCGGCCCGCTCGGAGCGATTGCCGAGACCCATCTGCGGCGGGCGCTGGGTTTCCTGCTGATCGGCGGCATCGGGGCGACGCTGGCCGGTCTCGCGCTCGGCAACGAGGCCGGGCTGGCCGGATCGATCGCCTACACGCTCCACGCCATGCTGACCATCACGGCGCTCTACATGCTGGCCGGGCTTATCGAGGCCATGACCGGGGCGACCGACACGCGGCAGATGGGCGGGCTCTACGCCGCCGCTTCGCTGCCTTCGATCCTGTTCTTCGGGCTGATGCTGGCGGTGGCCGGCGTGCCGCCGTTCCTCGGCTTCTGGCCCAAACTGCTGCTGGTGGATGGCGGCATGGCGCGATGGGACTTCGGCGCTGATCCGCTGGCGCTCTGCCTGTGGCTGGCAGTGCTTGCGAACGCCCTGCTGTCGCTGATCGCCGGGGCGCGCCTGTGGTCGCACATCTTCTGGCGGCCCGGCCATGAGGGGGCGGCCTCCGAGCTGCCCAATGCCGATCTCAAGCTGCTCGGGCGCCGGGCCCGCTGGCTCGGGTTGGCACCGACGGCCCTGCTGGCGCTGTTCGTGCTGGTGCTCGGCCTTGTCCCCGAGCCGCTGCTCGGCTTTGCCCGTGACGGGGCCAGGGGACTGCTCGATCCTTCGGGTTATATTGCTGCAACCGGCCTGCCGGAGGTGGTGCGATGAACCCCGGCGTTCTCATCATCCTGCTCGCCATGGGGTGGGCGGCGGCGACCGGCAGCTTCACCATCGCCAACCTGATATTTGGTGGAGTGATCGGCGGCTTCTGCCTGTTCCTGATTCGCGGACAGACCGGGGGCAAGCGCTTCTGGGTCCGCATGCTGCGCGTGCTGTCGCTGGCTTGGCTGTTCCTGATCGAGCTGATCACCTCTGCCGTGCGGATGGCGCTGCTGGTGCTACGGCCAAGGCTGAACCTGCGGCCGGGTTTCGTGGCGTTTCCTCTCACGGTGACACGTGACGTCGAGATAACGCTGCTTGCCAACCTTGTGACTCTGACGCCCGGAACTCTGAGCGTCGATGTATCCGCAGACAGGAAATACCTGCTGATCCATGCCATCGACATCGCCGACCGGGAGGAGCTGATCCGTTCGATTCGCGATGGGCTGGAAAAGAAAGTGATGGAGGCCTGCCGATGAGTGGATCCGAGGCGCTTGTGCTTGCCGCCGACATCGCCATCGGCCTGCTGATTGTCGCGCTGCTTCTGGTGGTCCTGCGCCTGCTGCGCGGCCCCAACCTGGGCGACCGCATCATGGCGCTCGATACGCTGACCGTGCTGGCACTGGGGCTGATCGGCGCAATAACGCTCAGGACCGGGCTGACGCTCTACCTCGATATCGCCATTGCCATAGCGCTGGTCGGCTTCCTCTCCACCGTTGCGCTTGCCCGTTACCTGCTGGTGCGGGCCGGCAAAGGAGAATCGCAGTGATCGGCGCCCTGCTGCAATACATCGCAGCCGCCTTTGTGCTGGTGGGCGCAGTTTTCGGACTTCTGGCCGCTATTGGTATTGTCCGGCTGCCCGATCTCTACACGCGACTCCATGCCGCATCGAAGGCTGGAGTGGTCGGAGCGGGGTTTATCCTGCTCGCTGTTGCCCTGATTTCCACAGACGGCGCCGTTGTGCTTAGGGCAATCCTTGGCATCGTATTTTTGCTGCTTTCTACGCCTATTGCGGCCCACTTGCTGGCCCGCGCCGCCCACAAAGCCGGGGAGCTACCAACAGTTACGACCACTATTGAGGAGTTAGACGGATAGGTGCGAGTGGCCTTGTCTCTACTTCGAGAAACATAAAGTTACTCGAAACGCAGACTACGGCAGTTGCATCAGAGACGAATTGGCCATAGACCTGCAATCAAGGGTAAGGACTCCACGGCCAGACCCCCACCTCCAGAACTAAAGGACCCGAAATGACAGAGCTCAATGGCGCTAGCGCCCCCGCTGACAACGATCTCATCGATCTGAGCGCCGATATCGTCTGCGCATATGTTAGCCACAATGCGCTGAGCGTCGCCGACCTGCCCAAGCTGATCGCGGACGTGCATGCCGCGCTGCGCGGCCTGAAGTCGCCCGCCCCTGCGGTTGCTGTCGAAGAGCAGAAGCCGGCCGTCGCCGTCCGCAAGTCGGTCTCGCCCGACTACATCATCTGCCTCGAGGACGGCAAGAAGTTCAAGTCGCTGAAGCGGCACCTGCGCACCCACTACAACCTGTCGCCGGAAGAATACCGCGAGAAGTGGGGCCTGCCGCCCGACTATCCGATGGTCGCTCCGAACTACTCGGCGACCCGTTCGCGTCTCGCCAAGGACAACGGCCTCGGCCGCAAGGCCATGGCCTGATCGGGACCGGCGCCGGGGGGCGGGCAGTCCAACCCGCCCTGTGCACCGGAGCTGAGACGTTACCAACCGGCTGTTCCCGACCAGGGGGCGGCCGGTTTGCTTTCCGGGCCCGCCCCGTGACCGGACGCGTCTGAGCCGCCTCCTACGAACTTATCCCCGCTGGCATTCGATCACCGTATAGGAATACAATCCTATTCACGGTGGAGGCGCATATGCGACAGGGGGCGATGCGAAGCAAGGGGCGGGCGGACTGGCTTCCGGCGCCCCAATCGGCCGGGTCGCTGGTACTGGATTTCGAACCGCGGCGGCGCGACCGGGCGGGCTGGTGCCTGCTCCGCTTCGTGGCCGCGGCTCGAGGCGTGACGACGGAGCAACTGCTCTCGTCCAGCCGGGGGGAGGCCGAGGTGGCGCAGGCGCGCCAGCTCGCCATGTACCTGATGCATGTGGTGCTGGGCCGCATCTACCTCGATGTCGGCCGGTTTTTCGGGCGAGATAGGACCACTGTCTCCTATGCCTGCGCGCTTATCGAGGATTTGCGCGAGGACCCCCAGTTCGACGCCGAAGTCAGCCGGCTCGAGCGGCGGTTGGAGATGCGGCGGGAGGTGAAGCATGGGCGCGCGTAAGCCGGTCGTACGCTTCGTCCGCGCGCTTCTCGCAGCCGGCGGGGCGACCCGCGATGGCGAGACGTTCCGGGTCGCGGCGGTGAACGGCGCCGTGCTGCTTGAAGCCGCAGAGGTTCGCGCATTGCAGGCGGATGGCGTGCTCGGCGGTGACGCCAGGCGGGCGCAGGCGCTGCCGGGGACGGCGCAGTGGCTCAAGCGGCAGATGCTCGAGGCCGATGCCTTCGCCGCCCAGCATCGCGAGGAGGCGGCAGGGGCCGAGGGTTCGGTGGTGAACCTGGGCGAAAGCCCGCTCTCCCGGCTTGCGGCGGCATCGGGAGGCCAGCCGGCCTTTCTCGCGCGTCACCAGGTGGAAGCAGGCGAGCGCGTGCGGCGGCTGGTGGAGCGGGCGCGGATCAACCCGCGCCTGACCATGAGCTACTCGGCCGCCCATGTGGCCGGCGGCAAGGGGGCAGGGCACGCCGGGGAAATCAGCGACATGGCGGCCGATGCGCGCAAGGCGCTGGCGGACATGCACCGCGCCCTCCCGCGCGACTGCGCCGAAGTGGTGCTCGACGTCTGCGGCTTCGAGAAGGGCCTGCAGCAGGTGGAAACCGAGCGCGGCTGGCCGCGCCGCAGCGCCAAGCTGGTGCTTCGCATCGGGCTCGACCGCCTCGCGGAGGTCTGGGGCATCGGCGCGGTCGCCACGGGCCGCGATAGCCGCAGCCGGGCGTGGATGGAAGGGGAGAGGGTGGCGCTAAGGGTGCCGGCGGGAGAGTAGAGGCTAGCCCGCCGCCAGCGCCTTTGCCTCGGAGCGGATGCGGTTGACCATGGCGACCAGGCCGTTGGAGCGCTGCGTGGTGAGGTGCTCGCGCAGGTGCAACTCGTCGAAGATCTCGATGGCGTCGATTTCGGCCACTTCGCTGGCCGGGCGGCCCGAATAGAGCGCGACGAGGATGGCGGCGAGGCCGCGAGTGATCATGGCGTCGGATTCGCCGCGATAGACGAGGTTCGCCGCATCGTGGTTGGAGACCAGCCAGACCTGAGAGACGCAGCCGCGCACGCGCGTCTCCTCATTCTTTTCGGCATCGTCGAGTGGCGGCAGGGCGGCACCCAGCTCGATGATGTAGCGGTAGCGATCCTCCCAGTCGTCGAGGAAGGAGAGGTTTTCGGCGATGTCGAGGAAGGCTTGCGGATGGGTCATGCGCTGTAGATAGGCGTTTCCGCGCCGCGCCGGAAGCCGGGACGGGAAAATGAAGAACCCGGCGAGGAGGTGGAAACTCCCGCCGGGCTCAGGCACGAGGCGGCGAAGCCTCGTACCGGCTTTCATGTAGGGGGTGCCGCGGGGATGCGCAAGCGGGGGAGCAAGAAAAACCGGAAGCACGGGGCAGCGCGCTTCCGGTCAGCCAAGGATCGCTTTCGAGTAGCGTCGGGGAAGTGACGCGACCCCTGGGTCGTCAACCCATCCGGTCCGGTCGCGGTCGGGGGAGCGGGACCGGGATCGACGCCTCGGGGGAAGCGTCGACGGAGGGGAGTGGCTTGGGTGCGAGGACGGCGAGGGCCGCCTTGCCGCCGGTGCATTCGAGGCTGGTGCAATCGTTGAGCACATGCTCGACGACGGCCCTCTGGCCTGCTGCGAGGGCCGCCTTCGAGGCCTGGTCCAGGTCACGCCCGAGATCGGCGTCCCGGGGCGCGACGATGATGAACATCACCGTAAGCCAGAATGCTGATCGGACGAAGAACATGGTCCTGGTGCTCCCGAAAGGCAGTCGCTGCCTGTTGGGATCGAGAGTGGACCGGCCCGCTTAAGCCCCGTTTCGAAGTTTCGATAAAATTAGAGACAAATGCCACCGGAGTGCCGGAGCAATGCGCGGGCCCGGGCAAGGAAGTGTTTACGCTACCGCCAGAAACCGCCGCGCAAGCGTGTGCATAGGGCGCGCAAGGGCCGCCGGGCCGGTTCCGCTTAAACCTGTTTTAGGCGTTGGAGTGGAAGCTCCAGGCCAACAATAAGGGCGGCGGAATAGTGAGTTTGTATATGCGTAGCCTCCGGTCCTGGCTCGAAGATGAGTGGCGCCAGCGCCAGTCGAGCACCTCCGGCAGGCGCCCGGAGGTCCTGCGCCGCCAGGCAATCGCCACCAATGCCTCAGTTATCCTCGCCGTCAGCCTGATCGGCCTGCCCATCGGCCTCTACATGCTCGTCGGCGGCACGCTGCTACCCTTCGTGATCGCGATGATCGGCGCCGCCGCTGGCTTCATCGCGGTGACGCTCGGCCAGCGCGGCCAGAACGAGCGCGCCGCCGCGACCCAGGTCTATGCCACGCTGATGAGCGGCCTGTTGCTGACTGTCGCCGACCCGGCCATCGCCGATTTCGGCCTTGCCGTGGCGCTGCTCGGGCCGGTGCATGCGAGCCTTCTGACTCGCACGCCGGTAAAGAAGCGCGCCTGGAGCATCCTGGTGGTCGTGGTGCTGGCTGACGTGGCCTCGTTCCAGGGCTATCTCGTCTGGCCGGAGGCGTCCCGCGGCGAGTTCACCCTGATCGGGGCCTTGACCTTCGCGCTGACCGCCGCGCTGATCGCCTACTCGGCGCACCGGGTGAACTCGGTGTTCGAGGTTTACGAGAAGGCGCAGATCAACGCCTATCGCCACCTGATCGAGCACGTGCAGGACGCAGTGATGCGCTTCGGTGCCGACGGCAGCGTGCTGTTCGTCTCGCGCTCGGCCGAAAGGCTGTTCGGCTGCCGCCGCTTCGAGCTCACCGGAACCGGCCTCGTCGACCGCATCCACATCATGGACCGGCCCGCCTACATGACGGCTTTCGCCGAGGCCAACGCCGATGGCGAGACCCGGCGGGTAGAAATCCGCATGCGCCACGACGACCCCGATACGGGTGCTGCGCCGAAGTTCATCTGGGTCGAAGCATCGCTGTCGCCCGTGGTGGATCCCGAGGCCGACGAGGCGCGGCACGATGTGGTGGTGCTGCTGCGCGACGTGACCGCGCGCCACGACCACGAACTGGAACTGCAGCGCGCCCGCAAGGCGGCCGAGGAAGCCTCGGTGGCGAAGTCGCGCTTCCTCGCTACCATCGGGCACGAGCTGCGCACGCCGCTCAACGCCATCGTCGGGTTTTCGGAGATGATGACCTCGGGCGTGGTCGGCGAACTCTCGCCGCAGCACAAGGAATACGCCACCCTGATCCACCAGTCGGGCAATCACCTCATCGAGGTGGTGAAGATGCTGCTCGACATGTCCAGGCTCGAGGCCGGCAAGTTCGAGCTGCAGACCGAGCCCTTCATGCCCGACACGCTGGTCGAGCCGGTGTTCAAGATGGTCGACGCCATGGCGCGCGAGAAGTCGATTCGCCTGATGAGCGACATTCCGCGCTCACTGCCCATGCTGGTGGCCGACGAGCGGGTGTGCCGGCAGATTCTCATCAACCTGCTCTCGAATGCCATCAAGTTCAGCCATGAGCATTCGGTGATCACGCTCGAGATGCGGCGGCAGGGCCGATTCGTCGCCATCGTCGTATCCGACAACGGCATCGGCATGCCGGAAGAGGCGATCAAGCGGTTGGGCGAGCCGTTCTTCCAGGCGCAGGCCGGACTTTCGCGCCGCTACGAGGGCACCGGGCTGGGGCTTTCCATCGTCAAGGGACTGGTGGAACTGCACGAGGGCGAGCTGCATGCGAGCTCCGTGCCGGGCGAGGGGACGGTGATGACCGTTCTGCTGCCGATAAACGGTCCGGAAACCAAGGTGGGCGAAACTGACACCGTCACGCCTCTCCATCGGGAACCGGCGCAGCAGCAAATGCCCACATGGTCCGCAGACGAAAGAAAAAGAGCCCTATGACGGCAGCATCCTTTGCGCACCTGCCCCTGCAGGTCGGTGGCATCGCGTTGGCCCAGGCGGGCCGCGCGGCGCTCTGGGTCATCGCGCGCTACATGCGCTCCCCGCTCACCAACTCGGCTATCCTGGCGCTGGTAGTGACTACCGCCATGGCTGGCTCCAACGCGCTTTACGGCCAGCACGCGCGGCATCCCTCGCCGCTTTTCGCACCGGCCGGTGAGCAGCAGGTTGCCGAGATCGAGCCGGTGATTCCCGCCACCAAGCCCGAGGGTCTGGGAGAGAAGCCGCTGGTAGTGGGCACGCCCAAGAAGCTGGCGACCACAGTTGCCGCGGTCGACGGCAAGGACGGCCCCGTCGGCAATGCCGAGGTCTGGGATGTGCAGCGCAAGCTCGCCGCCATGAAGATCTTCACCGGCACGATCGACGGCTATTACGGGCCGCAGACGGCTCGGGCCATCCGCAAGTTCGAGGAACTGAACGGGCTGAAGCCGACCGGCCAGCTCACGCCCGCCATCGTAGAGACGATCAGGAAGGCGCCGCTCACCGTGGCCGAGCCGGCTGCGACGGCCAAGCCGGTCGAACCCGCGCCGCTGACGCCGGTGGAAGAGAAACCTGCCGTGACGGTGACCTTGCCCAAGGCCGAAGCGCCGAAGGTTGAAGTCACCCTGCCGGAGGCCAAGCCCGCGGCAGCGGCGGAGGATGTGGTGCCGCCGCAGACGCTGGCCGCTCTTGCCCAGCCGGAGCCGTTGACCACCGGTTCGATCGGCAAGCCCAAGAAGGAAGGTGCGACCGTGCTCGGCCGTCCGCTGCCGGCCACGCCGGAAGAGGCGCTGGAAATGGCCGCCGACACCGCCGGCGAGGCCATCGAGACGATCATCTCGGGCGTGCAGTCCGTGGCGATGACCAAGCCCGGAACGGCCACTGCCTACGCCGCGACGCCGGACAAGCCGCAGGTCGGTGTGCCGCTGCTGATCGACGAGGAGCCGCAGAAGCCGGGCACCGAGGTTGCGGTGCTCGACACCCAGGCGACGCCGAGCGAAGTGCGGCCGGTATCGGTAACCGATCCGGTGACCGTGGCCAAGGTGCAGCGCGGGCTCGCCAGCCTCGGCTTCCTGCACGGTCCGGCGGACGGCGTGGCCGGCGAAGCAACCGCCAAGGCGATCCGCAACTTCGAGGTCTACTTCAACTACAAGGTGACCGGCCGGATCACGCCCGAGCTGCTCGATTTGCTGGTCGAGAACGGAGCCTCTATCTAGAGGCATGTTCCGCACTGATCTGTGGGTCGCCGCCTTCGTGCGGCGGCACAACGATATCGGCCATATCTGTGTGATCTCCCGGCGGGGCGACCCCATCGCCGGGCAGATCTTCGTTGCCGTGGACCATCTCAACGGCACGGAGTCGCTCTACGTGCCGGCACCGATGGCCTCGCGCGGAGACGACACCGAGAGCCGGCTGTTCGCGCTGCGGCTCGACAGGGCGGAACCGCTGGCGGTGCGTGAGCGGATACTGCGCGAAGCGGATTTCGACCCCGACCTGTGGGTGGTGTCGCTCGAGATGCGGGGCGACGACCTTGGGCTGGAGGTGGCGGAGTAAGGGGCTCGGAGCGTTAGCTCGCGGCCCGTGCACCGATTCTTGCCAGGGCTTCGATGGCCTGGTCCACCACCGGGTCGCGTTCGCGGACCTGGGGGATGGGGATGCGGCGGCGTTCGGGTTCGAACGGGCGGTATTCCGGCTTGGTCATGTCGAGGAGGTTCACCTCGCCGCGCCAGGCGCTCATCAGGAATGCGGTGGCGTCGACCGAGATGGTCTCGAACATTTTCGAGAACTGCGCCAACGCCTTGGAGCGGTCCTCGTCATGCGAGGTGGCGTGGATGAGGACCTTGAGCCCGTCATGGGCGTCGCAGCCAAAGGCGCGCAGCACCACGAACAGGGCCGCGCCTGACGTATCGTGGGCGATCTGGCCGCAGCGGACCTCGTCAAGGCCGGTGATCTGGTGGAAGAGGCGGGTGACCTCGGGGCGGCGGTTCTCGCTGAACAGCTTCATCAGCGCCCGGGTGAGTTCGGCCGTTGCGACCGAAAGCTGCTCGAGCGTGCGCTTGATCGGGGCGGCGGGCGTCTTCCGCTCGGCAAAGGCCGAGATCACCTTGATGCGGTCGTTCTCGCCGAGGTCGAAGAACGCAGGGGCAAGGAGCGCCGCGTCGAAATCGTCACGGGCGGCGAGCGACCAGGCGACCTGGTGGTCCATCTGCGCCGAGCGGGCGAGGGCGGAGAGATAGGGGCCGCGCGGCACAATGGAGGTGTTGGTGGCGAGCGCCCGATAGACCTTGCGGCTGTTCATCTGGAACAGCTTCGCCAGCACCGCCGCCGTGAGGTCGCTGCGGCGGGCGAGGGCGGCGCCGAGGATCACGTCATTGGCCGAGATGACCTTGAGCATGGTCTCTTCGGAAAGCTTCGGCGCCGAGACGAGGAAGTCGGCGAGGTCGTCGCCGAGATGGCGCACCACCAGCTCCTCGAGCGCGGGCGACAGGTTCTCAGAACGGCCCAGAGTGGCGGCGGCCTTGGCGCGCGCGGCGGGGGCAGCGGCGGGGAACAGTCGCTGGGCGAGCGCGGTAAACTGTTCCATTTCGGCACTGGTGGGGCGACCGCGGCGGGCGAAAGCATCGCAGGCAGCGCACAGCAGGGTGTTCGTACGGTCTATTCCGCCGGTCTCAAGGAGCAGCTGGAACGTCTCGTAAGGCTGAAAACCGATCATTAATGTGCCCCAAAACGCCCCGTTGACTCAGTGGGGCGCCCTGTCGCGACATTTCCAGACAATCGTTAGCGAACTGTTAACCTTGACGAACTCTTAATGCGTCCACGGGCATTTGCGTCGCGCCCGGAACAAAATCCGGCGGGGATGGGCCCCGCCACCAGTGCCCGCCATTCGGGGAGGCCCGGTTGGGAAAATTGTTGCAGATGCCGAAGCGTGGACGCAGCGCCAAACCGGCTGCAGGACAGCCGGGCGAGGTCATTCTGTTCACGGGAGTCCGCTATGAACGGAACGACGCGCCCAGCCTGCCCACCAAGCCGGCCGGCGCGGCGTCGGGCAAGCGCCGTCGCGGCTAGCTGGCTCGTCGCCCTGGTCATCGGCTTGCTGCCGGCAGCGCCGGTCGCCGCCCAGCAGCTGGGCGATTTCGGCCGCATGAAGCCCGGCTTCGTCAATGACGAGCTGCTGCCGCTCCTCGACCCCAACCGCAAGGGCATGAACGGCCGCCCGGTCGATGGCTTCAACCTCACTGACGAGGAAGTGGAGATGCGCGACCGCGTGTGGCGCTTCCTCGTTGCACCGCACGCCAAGGACTGGGCCTGGCCCTATACCGCCGAGATCAGGCCGGTCAGGGCGGGGGGCGGAACCGAGAGACACCTCGCCAAGTACTATCGCTGGCTGACTGCCGAGCGCTACGCCTCCTCGCGCGTTCGCTACAACACCATGGCCGTGCATGTGGGCGCCGACAACGCCACCCTGCCGGCGACCTTCCGATCTATCTGCGCTGTGATCGAGGTGGACCGGAGGCGGGGCGTTGCCGTGACCGAGGTGGACGGGCTCGAGGCCGAGATGATGGCTCGGGTGGACAAGCGCGACCGCCTCAATGGCAGCTTCATCGAGCGCTTCGTGCTGGCGCTCAATTTCCGCTACCAGTCCTACCAGTATGCCCTCGACCATTTCCTCGTGGAGACGCCGCACAAGGAGGCGGTGAAGGTGGATGCGGCGCTGACCGAACTGGTGGTGTGGGTCGAGCGCGCCAACGCCTACGACTTCTGCGGCGACGGGTGGTCTCCGCAGCGCGGCGGTCAGTCGGCACTCCCCGGCCGCATTCTTCTCGAGGCGCCGGACGAGGGCGAGTACCTGAAGTAGCGGCGTTTACCCTTCATTGACCATAGCGGCAGGTCGGCGGCATCCCCAGCGGGGGTGTGTCCATTGCATTTGCATCAAATGCGAGGTGAGCCATGCCTGATACCGACCAGACCTTGCCGGACCGCTATGTGGCCGAGTTTCTCGACCTCGCGACCTCGGCCCATGTCTATTTCGAGCTGGTGAACGACCGGCTGACAGTGCGGGCGGTGAACCCGCAATGGGAGATGTGGCGGCCCTTCCGCCACCTGCTCGATGAGATCGGGGCGCCGCGGATCGAGCAGTATCTGCGCGACCACCCGGCGCCGACGCGGCACTAGACCGAGAGATTGCCGCAGCTGAGGCCGGCGAGCGCCCTTTCGTAGCGCGCCCGCATGGCCGGGTGGGGCGGGGCGAGGCGCACGACGACCATCAGGTCGTCTTCCTTCGCCTCGACGATGAGCAGGCCCTCGGCCACGTCGAGCTTCTGCTCGGCCAGGAGCCGTGTCTGGGCCGGGTTGAAGAGGCCGAGATCAAGCAGGTTGCTGGTGCTGTCGCGGTTGGTGGTGGAATAGACCACCGTGCCGTTGCGGGCATAAACGGCGACCGACCAGAAGGACTGGGGCAGGGTGCCGGTCACGCTGCCCGGGCCGTTGCGCAGGTCGACCCGGCACACCGCATAGGCAAGCTCGGGATCAAGGCGCAGCGGATTGGGCTCGCCTGCTGTAACGGGGGCGAGCACGCGCATGCCCTGGGCCGGGCCGAGGGCTTCGATGCGGTCCCACGCGGCGGTGGCCGAGAGCGCCGGCAGCAGCAGGATCACCACGATGTGGATGATGCCGCCCAGCACCAGGCCGGCGAGGATCCAGAGGCCGGTGCGGATCATGCGCAGCTCTCGCGGATGATGGAGGGCAGGGTGGTGACATTGGCACCCGAGCCCGAGAGGCTCGAAGTGTCGTAGAGCGTCAGCACCAGGTTGAACGGCCCGTCGCCGGCGATTTCGAGCCAGTTCTGCGGTGCAAGAGTCTTGGATACGTAGAGTTCGACCGAGCCGTCGGCAGCGCGCGACAGGCGGGCGCTGTGGAAATCGGCCGGGCCGTCGGGCCGGGTGATGGGCGCGCCGGTATCGGCGGAGACCGGCACCAGCGTCCAGAAGCGGGCGGGCGGCGTGGTGCCGTCTATGCGATAGCGGCAGTTCCGGTCGAGCCGGCGGTTGTCGCTGTCGAACGTGGCGATGAACTGCAGGCCCTCCGATGCCCCCAGTTCGAGCGCGCCGGAGCGGGCGATATAGGCGCGGGTGTAGGGATCGGGGCCCGGCACGCCGACATCGCGCCAGGCCTGCCACGGGCCGATCTCGACGGCGCCGACCAGGCGGCCGTCGTTGAGCGCGTACCAGCTCAGCCCGAAGCCGGTGCCGAGCGCGATGACGATCATGAGCGCGAGGTGGATGAGGAAGCGCAAGCTACATCGCGCCCAAGGCTGGCGGGGTCTGGTCGTCGTGAGCGCCGGCAAGCGCGGCGGCCCTGGCGGTTGCCGGCCCGGCTGGCTGGGCGTCGAGCGCGTCCTTGAGGCGGTTGGCCACGTCGAGCAGCTTCTGCGCCGCGGCGGGCTTGAGTCCGGGCGGACGCTCGGGCTGGATCGCCTCCGGCGCCACCGGCTCGGCTTCGGCGATGACGAAGGGCGCGGGCTTGAAATCGACGCCCTGGACCGGCTTGATCTCGATATTGGTGTGCGCGTAGGCCATGAACTTCTGCCAGGCGATGGTGGGCAGCGTACCGCCGGTGAGTTCCTTCGTTGCCTCGTAATTGTCGTTGCCGAACCAGACTGCAGCAACGTAGTTGCCGGTGAAGCCGCAGAACCACGCATCGCGGTAGGACGAGGTGGTGCCGGTCTTGCCCACTGAGGGCACGCCGTCGATATGGGCGCGGCGGCCGGTGCCGCTGGTGACGACGCCGCGCAGCATGCGGTTCATGTACTCGACGGTCCGGGTGGAGACGACCTGCTCGCGCGGGGCATCGGGATCGGCTTCAAACAGCACGTCGCCCCCCGTGGTGGTGATGCGGGTGATGCCGAAGGCCGGCGTCTTGTAGCCACCATTGGCAAAGACTGCGTAGGACGAGGCCATGTCGATGACGCTGACTTCGGCGGCACCGAGCGCCAGCGAGCGGGTGACCGGGAAATCGTTGCGCAGCCCGATCTTCTTGGCGAAGTCGGCGATGGGCTGGCGCCCGGTCTTGATCGAGAGATTGACCGGCACCGTGTTGATCGACTGCTGGAAGGCCGAGATCAGGCTGATGCGGCCCACCTGGTTGCGCGAGTAGTTCTGCGGGCACCAGTTGCCGATGCACTGCGTGGCACCCGAGACGATGGTGTCCGGGGTGTATTCCGGGATCATCTCGAAGGCGGTGGCATAGTCGAACAGCTTGAAGGCCGAGCCGGGCTGCCGGTTGGGCACGATGGCGCGGTTGAACTGGCTCTTGGCGTAGTCGACGCCGCCCACCATGGCGCGGATGGCGCCGTTGGGCTCGAGCACGACCATCGCTGCCTGCTCGACATTGTAGCGTTCGCCCTGCTCGCGCACCACCGACGTGACGGCATCCTCGGCATAGGACTGCAGCACCGGATCGATGGTGGTGCGGACCACGAAGCTGTTGGAGTTGGTATTGGTCTCGGCGACGAGCTTCTTGGTTTCCTCGAAGGCGTAGTCGAGGAAGTAGTTGGGCGCGTTCACCTCGTGCGAGCGGTCGACCGGTGTCGCCGGGTTGCGGCGGGCAGCGGTGACCTGGCCCTCGGTGAGGAAGCCGGCATCGACGAGGTTGGAGAGCACCAGGTTGGCGCGTCCGCGCGCCGCGGCGAGATCGACATGCGGCGCGTACTTGGTCGGCGCCTTGAACATGCCGGCGAGCATGGCCGCCTCGGCCAAGTTGATGTCGGTGACCTTCTTGCCGAAATAGAACTCGGATGCGGCAGCAACGCCGAAATTGCCCCCGCCCATATAGGCTCGGTCGAAATAGAGCTTGAGGATCTCGTCCTTGGAATAGTGCCACTCGAGCCACAGAGCGAGGAACGCCTCCTTGATCTTGCGCTCGATCGTGCGTTCGGAGGAGAGGAAGAGGTTCTTGGCCAGCTGCTGGGTGATGGAGGAGCCGCCCTGGGTGGAGTTGTCGCCCTGCGCGTTGGAGATGAGCGCGCGCAGCGTGCCGATGGGGTCGATGCCCCAGTGGTCGTAGAAGCGCCGGTCCTCGGTGGCGAGGGTCGCCTTGACGAAATAGTCGGGCAGCTTCTCGAGCGGCACGGAGTCGTCGGAGCGGATGCCGCGGCGGCCGACCTCGTTGCCATAGCGATCAAGGAAGACCACCGAGATGTCCTCGGCCTTGTTGAAGCGGCCCGAGACGGTGGCATCGAAGGCGGGCAGGGCCAGCGCCGTCATCATCACGAGGCCGATGGCCCCGAAGCTCAGCCCGTCCGACACGATCTCGACGAAGAAGCGCTTGATGCCGGAGACGCGGAAGCGGGAGAAGAAATCCTCGAGCGCCGTGTACCAGCGCCCCAGCGTCTGCCAGAAGTCATAGATGGCGGAATCGAGCCAAGCGTCCGCCGCCAGCATGCTCGACTTCTTGCGCCGCTTTTCCTTGTGGTAGAACGGATCCTGCACCGAACGCTCCGCCAGAGCGCCTGCGTTCCGCGGACCGGAACCCAGCGCTCCACCTAGTTGTCATGCCGCCTGATCCTGTCGGAAAGCCTGAACAACTTCCCCGGATCATGCAGCCAGGCCGCCCGCCCGCACCGCTGCGCCTTGAATCTGAGCAAATCGTAGCGCATTGGCAAGGTGTTCGCTTCGATATGATCACCGGTGATTTTGCGCAAGCGCATTGCCGCCAGTCCGGGAAACCCCATGGCCTTCTGGGAAGAAAAGACGCTCGAGGAAATGACCGAGGTGGAGTGGGAAGCACTCTGCGACGGGTGCGGGCGCTGCTGCTTGATGAAACTCGAGGACGAGGACACCGGCGACATCTATGTGTCCGACGTGCGCTGCCAGCTTCTCGATGGCGAAAGCTGCAGGTGCACGGACTATCCCAACCGGCTGAAGGTGGTGCCCGACTGCATCAAGCTGACGCCCGAGAACGTGCGCACCATCGAGTGGATTCCGGTGACCTGTGCCTATCGTCGCCTCGCCGAGGGCAAGGGGCTGGCCTGGTGGCATCCGCTGGTTTCGGGCGATCCGGATTCGGTGGCTCTGGTCGGCGTCTCGGTCCGTGG
>Ga0207868_1000834_pt1 | contig 27144 bp, 28 predicted proteins | sample Passage237B_FD_187370 | JGI IMG/M metagenome (GOLD analysis project Ga0207868, IMG submission 187370) | Cellulose adapted compost microbial communities from Newby Island Compost Facility, Milpitas, CA, USA - Passage2 37B (SPAdes) (version 3) ... | reverse complement strand
TTATGACGCATGGCCGGTCGGAACATTCTACACCTTCATCCATCGGCCTCATCGCTCCCGCCCCTCCCACTGACCTGCCCTGGGATTCTCAGCCCACGTAGTATTTGAGAGGATGACCTCCTTGATGCTAGGAAGTCATGCAAAAGAGTCAACTTACGCAAGCGCAGAGAGTTTCGTTCCGCGCGCAGCGGACAAGGCGCCGGCTGTCGGGATTGCGAAGGCGGACGGGGTGAATGAACAGACGTGAATCGCCCCCGATCTTGAGGTGCGCGGCGATGTGGAGTCCAATCCCCAACCAGAAGCAGATTGGACGTAAAGAAGCGTTTCAGCGAAAGTAGATCATCGGCTTTCTGCGGAAAGCCGAAGGCCACGCGGCTGAAGAAACTGGAGGCGAAAAACACGCGGCCGACTTGGTCACCGATCCGTCACAGACCGGCCACAGCGGGGTCACAAACGAAAATGGGCCAGGTCAAACCGACCCAACCCATTGATATATGTGGCGCGCCTGGCGCGATTCGAACGCACGACCCCTGCCTTCGGAGGGCAGTACTCTATCCAGCTGAGCTACAGGCGCTTGGCGTCGAGTGTACCCGACGCGAGGGGCGCAAGGATATACCCGAATGCCTCGGCGCGTCCATCGGCGCGGGCCACAAACGCCTGTGCTGTCGCTATAATTTGTGCTTTGCCCCTTCCAGCGAAAAGGATTCAGCATGTCGAACACCCGCACCCCGGCTGCCCTGGCGCAGCAACGTCGCCTCGTCCTGCCCGCCGTCGCGCTGCTCGCGCTGGTGATCGCGGCCTGCAGCGACAAGCCGCAGATCGATCACGAGAAGACCGCTACGCTGATCCAGCCGGTGGCGCGCGTGGAGCTGAAGGTCGCGGCCGCCGACGAAGGCGCGGGCAACCGTGACGGCGAGACGGTCTACAAGTCCGTCTGTGCCGCCTGCCACTCGGCCGGCGTCGCGGGCGCGCCGAAGACGGGCGACAACGCTGGCTGGGCGCCGCGCATCGCCACGGGTCTGGATGCGATGCTGAAGACCGCCATCGAGGGCAAGGGCGCGATGCCGGCCCGCGGCGGCAACCCGAGCCTGACCGACGACGAGCTGCGTCGCGCCATCATCCACATGGCCAATCAGAGCGGCGCCAAGTTCACCGAATAAGCCCCGGTTGCGCGGGCATCGCGGGCGGCCTCCGGGCCGCCCTTTTTTTGCTCAGCCGCGACCGCGCAGCATGGCCTGCAGGGCCGCGGCGCGGGCGCGGCCTTCCTCCCGGGCGACGGGCTCACCGGAGGCCTTGCGGCCGCTGACGCGGACGTCGTCGCCCATTTCCTCGATGAAGCGCGACGGCTCGCACGGACGCCATTCCTTGCCGGTCTTGCGCCGCTCGCACCAGGTGATCGTGAGGCTGCGCTGGGCGCGCGTGATGCCGACGTACATCAGCCGGCGCTCCTCCTCGACCTTGTCCTCGTCGATGCTCGACTGGTGCGGCAGCAGCCCTTCCTCGACGCCGACGAGGAACACGTGCGGGAACTCCAGACCCTTGGAGGCGTGCAGCGTCGCGAGCTGGACGCCGTCGAAGTCCGGATCGTCCTTGTCGAGCATCGAGATCAGCGCGACGGTCTGCGTCAGCTCCAGCAGGTCCTTGCCGTCCTCGTCGCCCTTGCGCGCGAGCCATTCGACGAAGTCGCGCACGTTGCTCCACTTGGTCTCGGCCTCGCGCGCATCGTGGTGGTCGTACAGCCAGGCCTCGTAGCGGAGGGTGGCGAGCATCTCCTCCAGCAGCGCGCCAGCCGGCTCGCGCGGCGCGCGCTGGCGCAGGGTGTTGATGTAGGCGGCGAACTCGCGCACCAGCTCGAGTTGCCGCGCGTTCAGGTGCTCGGCCATGCCCTCCTCGAACACGGCCGCGAACAGGCTCACGTGGCGCTGTCCGGCGTAGGCGCCGAGCGCCTCCAGCGTCGCCGCACCGACACCGCGGCGCGGCGTCGTGACCGCGCGGATGAAGGCGAGGTCGTCGTCCTCGTTGACGAGCAGGCGCAGCCACGCGATCAGGTCGCGGATCTCGGCCTTGTCGAAGAACGACTGTCCGCCCGAGATGACGTAGGGAATGCGGTGGTTGCGCAGCTGCTGCTCGATCACGCGCGCCTGGTGGTTGCCGCGGTACAGGATGGCGTAGTCGGCGAAGCGCGTGCGGTGCTGGAAGCGGTGGGCGGAGATTTTCATCGCCACCGTCTCGGCCTCGTGCTCGGGGTCGCGGCAGGACACGGCGGCGATCTGCTCGCCGGGGCCGTGCTCGGACCACAGCCGCTTCTCGAACAGCTTGTCGTTATGGGCGATCAGCGTGTTGGCGGCATGCAGGATGCGCGCCGAGGAGCGGTAGTTCTGCTCGAGCTTGATGACCTTCAGCTTCGGGAAATCCTGCTGCAGCAGGCGCAGGTTCTCGACGTCGGCCCCGCGCCAGGCATAGATGGCCTGGTCGTCGTCGCCGACCGCGGTGAAGGCGCCGCGTGTGCCGGTCAGCTCGCGCAGCAGGCGGTACTGCGCACGGTTGGTGTCCTGGTATTCGTCGATCAGCAGGTAGCGCAGGCGGTTCTGCCAGCGCTCGCGCACCTCGTCGTTGGTCTCGAACAGGCGCACCGGCAGCGCGATGAGGTCATCGAAATCCACCGCCTGGTAGGCGCGCAGCGTGCGCTCGTACTCGGCGTAGGCCACGGCGGCCGCGGCGGCGATCTCGTTGTCGGCGCGTTGCGCGGCGGCCTCGGGCGTGACCATCGCGTTCTTCCACGACGAGATCTGCCACTGGATCTGCTTGGCGATGGCCTTGTCCGCGTTCTTCGCGACGTCGGACACGATCTGCACCGTATCGGCCGCATCAAGGATCGAGAACTGCGGCTTGAGCCCGCAGTGTTGGGCCTCCTGGCGGATGATGCGCACACCCAGCGCGTGGAAGGTGCACACCGTCAGCCCCTTCGGCGAACGCCCGCCCATCAGGTGCGCGACGCGCTCCTGCATCTCCTTGGCGGCCTTGTTCGTGAAGGTGATGGCGGCAATGTTGGCGGGATTCAATCCGCACTCCTCGGCCAGCCACGCGATCTTGTGCGTGATGACGCGCGTCTTGCCGCTGCCCGCACCGGCCAGCACCAGACAGGGACCGTCGAGGTAGCGGATGGCTTCGCGCTGCGGGGCGTTGAGGTGGGCGGACATGTCGGGCGATTCTACCCGAGGGCGGGGTGTGGCATGACGCCCACACAAGTCCCCCGTCTCCGCCAGTGGCCGTATGATGCACCTACGTGGGCACCACTCAGGAGCACCCGACATGAACAGCAAGGCCAAGACCGGAGCCCGCCCGCTGACCGAGGAAGAGCTCCTCGCGATGCCGGAAGAGGACTACATGAACACGCAGCAGCTCGAGTTCTTCCGAGCGCGGCTCGAGCGCATGCGGGAGGAGATCTTCGAGAACGGTCAGGTGACGATCTCGCACCTGCGCGAGACCGAGGCCACGCCCGACGAGGCCGACCGCGCCACGCAGGAGGAGGAGCAGGTGCTCGAACAGCGCATCCGCGACCGCGAGCGCAAGCAGTTGCGCAAGATCGACGGCGCGCTCGACCGCATCGCCAACCGCACCTACGGCTACTGCGAGGCTTCCGGCGAACCCATCGGCCTGCGCCGCCTGCTCGCCCGTCCCACCGCCACGCTGTCCATCGAGGAACAGGAGCGGCACGAGCGCGAGGAGCGCGTCTTCCGCTGACCCGCGCCCGCGGGCCGGGCATCACTCCAGCGCGAACTCGAAGGTGCTGACCACGCGCAGGCGCTTGCCGACCGTGGTCGAGGTGTCCATGTCGTTGCCGTCGTCGTCGAGGATGCGGATCGCGCCCTGGTTGGCGGATTTCAGACGGCCCAGCCTGGCCCCCGCGTCCTCGGCGAACTTGCGCGCCTGTTCGCGCGCGTTGAGCGTCGCCTCCTCCAGCAGTTCCGGCTTGATCTGGTTGAATCCGCGCAGCTGATAGCGCGGCCCCTCCGGCGCGTCGCCGGCACCGAGCTGGATGCCGGCCTCGATGAGCGGATCGACCGCGCGGGCCGCGCGCGTGACGCGGTCGACGTCGGTCGAGCGCACGACCACCTGGCCCTGGCCGTTGAAGCGCATCGGAACGTTGTCGGAACCCCACTCGCGCGCCAGCAGGTCACGCACCTGCAGCGGACGCAGCTCGACCTCGTCCTCGCCGAAGCCCTGCGCGCGCAGGAAGGCGGCGATACGGTCGCGGTCCGCGCTCAGCGCGCGCTGCACACCGCCGAAGTCCTGCCCGGCACGGCGGAAGGACAGCGTCCACACCGCGAAGTCGCTCTTCACGTCGCGCTCGGCCAACCCCTTGACCGTCACGGTCCGGTCGGCGGCACGGAAGCGCTCGATGCCCTGGCCCACGGACCAGCCCGCGAAGGCCACACCCGCCGCCAGCAGCAGCGCGGGAAACCAGCCGATCCTCACCCCGCTCATGCGCGCCTGCCCGATCGTTCAGACCACGCCGGCGCCGTGCGCCTGCCGGTCGGCCCAGTAGCTCGAGCGCACCATCGGACCGCAGGCCGCGTTGCGGAAGCCCATCGCCAGCGCCTCGCGCTCGAACATCGCGAACACGTCCGGATGCACGTAGCGCAGCACCGGCAGGTGGCCGGACGAGGGCTGCAGGTACTGGCCGATGGTCAGCATGTCGACGTCGTGGGCGCGCAGGTCGCGCATGACCTCGAGGATCTCCTCGTCGGTCTCGCCCAGGCCCACCATCAGGCCGGACTTGGTCAGCACGTCCGGATGGCGCGCCTTGAATTCCTTGAGCAGCTGCAGCGAGTGCGCGTAGTCCGAGCCGGGACGCGCCTGCCTGTACAGGCGCGGCACGGTCTCGAGGTTGTGGTTCATGACGTCCGGCGGCGCCTGCTCGAAGATCCCGAGCGCGATGTCCATGCGGCCGCGGAAGTCCGGCACCAGCACTTCGATGGTGGTCTTGGGCGACGCCTCGCGCGTGGCACGGATGCACTCGACGAAGTGCTGGGCGCCACCGTCGCGCAGGTCGTCGCGGTCCACGGATGTGATGACCACGTAGTTGAGCCGCATCGCGGCGATCGTGCGGGCGAGGTTGCGCGGCTCGTCGGTGTCGAGCGGTTCGGGGCGGCCGTGGCCGACGTCGCAGAACGGGCAACGCCGCGTGCAGATGTCGCCCATGATCATGAAGGTCGCCGTGCCCTTGCCGAAGCATTCGTGGATGTTCGGGCACGACGCTTCCTCGCACACCGTGTGCAGCCGGTGCTCGCGCAGCGTGGCCTTGATCTCGTTGAAGCGCTCGGCCTCAGCGCCGGAACCCAGGCGGATGCGGATCCAGTCCGGTTTCTTCAGCCGCTCGGCCGGCACGATCTTGATCGGGATGCGGGCCGTCTTGTCGGCGCCGCGCTGCTTGCGGGGAGTCGTTTCCATCGGGGTCCCTCGTGGTTTCCGTTGCGTCGGCGCCGCCCGGGTGGGGCGCGCCTCAGGGGTTGCGGCCGGTCGCCGCGGTTTCCGTACAGGGCGGCAACAGCCGCTGCAGATGCCCCAGCAGCCGTCGACCCACCGTCTCCGGATCGTCCCGCACGCCGAAATCGGCCAGCTGCGTGGTCCTCAGCCCCTCGTAGCCGCAGGGGTTGATCCACGAGAACGGGGTCAGATCCATGTCCACGTTCAAGGACAGGCCATGATAGCTGCGCCCGTTGCGCACGCGAAGCCCGAGCGCGGCGATCTTGGCGCCATCCACGTACACGCCCGGCGCGCCGGCCACGCGCTCGGCGCGGATGCCGTATTCGGCGAGGCAGTCGATCAGCGCCTGCTCCATCAGGAAGACGAGCTGGCGCACCTTGAGCCCGCGCCGCGCCAGATCGACGAGCAGGTAGGCGACGAGCTGGCCAGGGCCGTGGTAGGTGATCTGGCCGCCGCGGTCGGAGCGCACCAGCGGAATGTCCGTCGCGCGCAGCAGGTGCTCGGGCTTGCCGGCCTGGCCCAGCGTATAGACCGGCGGGTGCTCGACCAGCCAGATCTCGTCGGGCGTGTCGGCCCCGCGCGCGGCCGTGAAGGCGCGCATGGCCTCCAGCGCCGCCTCGTAGTCGATGCGGCCGGGCCGCTTGACCACCAGCGCGGGGCGTTCGGCCAGCTCCACGCTCACAGCACGACCTTGACCATCGGGTGCGCGGTCAGCTCGCGGTACAGCGCGTCGAGCTGGTCCTGCGACACGGCGCGCACCGTACAGGTCAGCGCCAGGTAGTTGCCCTTGCTCGACGGCCTCATCTCGACCGTCGCGGCGTCGAAGCCGGTGTCGTGGCGCAGCACGACCTCGACCACGGCCTGCGCGAAGCCCTCGACCCGGGCACCCATGATCTTGATCGGGAAGTCGCAGGGGAACTCGATCAGGGTCTCTCGGCCGCCGTTCATGCGAGTTCTCCGCTGGCCTTGGCGCTCTGGTACCAGCCGTGCAGCCTGCGCGTGACCGGACCGGGCCGGCCGTCGCCGACGGGCTGGCCGTCCAGACGCGTGATCGGCAGCACCTCCTTGGTCGAGGAGGTCAGCCACAGCTCGTCGGCGGCGCGGACCTCGGCCTCGGCGATCTCGCGCACCTCGAAGGGCTGGCCGTGCCGGCGCGCCAGATCGAGCACGACGTCGTAGGTGATGCCGGGCAGGATCAGATGGGTCTTGGGCGGCGCGAGCAGCACGCCGTCACGCACGACGAAGATGTTGGAGGCGCTGCCCTCGGTCAGGAAGCCGTCGCGGAACAGCACGGTCTCCGCGCAGCCCTGCTCGATCGCGAGCTGGCGCAGCAGGCAGTTGGCGAGCAGCGACGTGGTCTTGAGGTCGCAGCGCAGCCAGCGGTTGTCGACGGCGCTGACGGCGGATACGCCGTTCTCCATCTGCTCGGCCGGCACCGGCGCGAGCGGGTCGGCCATCATGAACACCGTGGGCGCGACGCCCTTCGGGAAGGCGTGGTTGCGCACGGTGTCGGCGCCGCGCGTGACCTGCACGTACACGGCCTGGTCCGGCCACGGGTTGGCCGCGATCAGCCGCCCGATCAGCGCGGTCCATTCGGCGGCCGTGTGCGGATTGCCGATGCGGATGCCGGCCATCGACTTCTCCAGCCGCGCGAGGTGGCCAGCGAGCTGGAACGGCCGGCCGCCGTAGACGGGGATGACCTCGTAGACGCCGTCGCCGAACAGGAAGCCACGGTCGAGCGGCGAGACGCGCGCCTCGGCGCGCGGGACGAATTCACCATTCAGGTAGCAGAGGCTCACAGGCTCTTGATCCACAAGACGATGGCGTCCCACAGGCGACTGAAGAAACCGCCCACCTTGACCTCTTCCAGCGCCATCACCGGATAGCGGCCGATTTCCTTGCCGTCGGCGGTCAGCGTCAGCGTACCGACCTGCTGGCCGCGCTCGATCGGCGCCAGCACCGGCTGGCTGCTCTCCAGCGCCACCTGCAGACGGTCGACCTGGCCCCTGGGCAGGGACATCACGAAGTCCTCCGTGAAGCCCACCGGCACCGCGTCGACCTCGCCCTTCCACACCTTGAAGCGCGACAGCGTCTGGCCGGCCTGGTACAGGCGGACGGTGTCGAAGAACTGGAAACCGTAGTTGAGCAGCTTGAGCGATTCCTGCGCGCGCGCGGCCTCCGATTCGGCGCCCAGCACGATCGAGATCAGGCGACGCGGACCGCGCACGGCCGAGGACACGAGGCAGTATCCGGCGGCGGAGGTATAGCCGGTCTTCATGCCGTCGACGGTCGGGTCCAGCCACAGCAGGCGGTTGCGGTTGGGCTGGGTGATGTTGTTGTACGTGTATTCGCGCGCCGAGTAGATGCGGTAGAACTCGGGGAAGTCACGAATCAGCGCCGAGGCCAGCAGGGCGAGGTCGTTGGCCGTCGTGTACAGCTCCGGATCGGGCAGGCCGGAACTGTTGGCGAAGTGCGTGTTCTTCATGCCGAGGCGCTCGGCCTCGCGGTTCATCATGTGCACGAAGGCTTCCTCGGAGCCGGCGATGCGTTCGGCCAGCGCCACGCAGGCGTCGTTGCCGGACTGGATGATCATGCCGCGGATCAGCTCCTCCACCGTCACCGGACGGTTGGGCTCGATGAACATGCGCGAGCCGGTCATGCGCCAGGCCTTCTCCGACACCGGCACGCGCTCGTCGAGCTGCAGGCTGCCGTCGCGCAGGGCCTGGAAGGTGATGTAGGCCGTCATCAGCTTGGTCAGCGAGGCCGGCTCGATGCGCTCGTCAGCCTTGTGGGAGACCAGCACCTGCCCCGTGCCGTGGTCGACCAGCAGCCAGGCATTGGCGGCCAGGCTGGGCGGAGGCGGCACCTGGGCGAGGGCGGTGAAGGGAAGGACGGCGCAGAGCAGGGCAAGGAGAAAACGCATGACGGTGTGTGAGAACGGAATCCGGAAGAAAGGAAAACGGCGCACGCGGGCGCCGGCGAAAACAGAAGACCGCGCACGGCGCGGCCGGTTCAACGCATGACGAGGTAGGGCTGCACCTCCAGCAACATCATCAGCCGGCCGGCGGCGCTGCGCGCCTCGGCGATGGACGGGAAGGGCCCGACCTGCAGGCGGTAGCGGCCGTCCTCGTCGAGCACGTGCATCTGCTCGATCGGCAGGTCGGACTCGTCGCGCAACCGCATCATCAGGCGCGCCGCGTTGGCCGGCGTGTCGAAGGCGCCCAGCTGCAGATAGGCGGCGGCCTCGTCGCCCGGAGCCGGCACACTCGTGACCTTCACCGGCTGCGGCAGCACGGTGGGCAGCGTGTGCACCACGGCCTCGCCGCGCTGGCGACGCTCGCGGTTCATCGCCGTGATGATCTCGGGCGTCAGCAGCTCGACCTCGACCTCGGCGCTGCCGGCCTCGATGTAGCCCAGGCGGTGCGCGGCGGCGTAGGACAGGTCGATGAGCCGGCCGCGCAGGAAGGGGCCGCGGTCGTTGACGCGCACGATCACCGAGCGCCCGTTGCCGAGGTTGGTCACGCGCACGTAGCTCGGCAGCGGCAGCGTCGGGTGCGCGGCCGTCATCGCGTACATGTCGTACACCTCGCCGATGGCGGTCAGGTTGCCGTGGAACTTGCGGCCGTACCAGCTCGCCTTGCCGCGCTCGCGGTACGGATGCAGCGAGGTCATCGGCACGAAGCGCTGGCCCATCACGGTGTAGGGCCGCAGCGAGGGCGGGTAGATCGGCTCGATGCGCGGCTCGGCATCGGGAACATGGTCGAGGTGGGACGGCACCAGCGCGTGCGGACCGTCGTCCTTGTAGTACCCGCCGCCCTGCACGGACGGCACCATCGCGGGCACGGTCTTCGCGGGCTGGGCGGACGCGGTGGGCTGCGCCGGTCGGGTACTGCACGCGGAGAGGGCCACGGCCAGCGCGGCGATCAGCCAGCAGGCGGGCGTGGAGCGGAGGAACGGGGTACGGATCATGCGGGCGAATCAGTCCTTGGGCGTGCGCCGGCTGCGCGCGACGCTCATGAGCATACCCATGCCGATACACAGTGTCACGAGCGCGGTGCCGCCATAACTCAGGAAGGGCAGCGGAACACCGACGACCGGGAGGATACCGCTGACCATGCCGATGTTAACGAAAGCATACGTAAATACGATCATCGTCACCGCCCCGGCGAGCAGGCGCGCGCCCGGCATCGGCGCACGGGCGGCGATGCGCAGGCCGCGCAGGATCAGCAGCAGGTACAGACCGAGCAGCACCAGCGCGCCGATCAGGCCGAACTCCTCGGCCAGCACGGCGAAGATGAAATCGGTGTGGCGCTCGGGGATGAAGGCCAGGTGGGTCTGCGTACCGTCCATCCAGCCTTTCCCCCACAGGCCGCCGGAACCGATGGCGATGGTCGACTGGATCGTGTGGAAGCCGCGTCCGAGCGGGTCCTGGTTCGGATCGAGCAGCGTGCACACGCGCTGCTTCTGGTACTCGCGCAGCAGGTGCCAGTCCACGTCCGGCTGGCACAGCTGGTCGCCGAAGCCCACCAGCAGCACGATGCCGACCACCGCCACCGTGAACACCGGCACGATCAGCTTCCACGACAGCCCGGCGAAGAAGATCACGAACAGTCCCGCCGCCGCGACGAGCAGGCTGGTGCCCAGGTCCGGCTGCACGACGATGAGTCCGAGCGGAATCGCCAGCAGCACCGCGGCGACGACGTAGTCGTGCCAGGACGTGACGCCGTCGCGCACATGGAAATACCACGCCAGCATCAGCGGCGTGGCGATCTTCATGAATTCCGACGGCTGCAGCCGCACGATGCCCAGGTCGAGCCAGCGCTGCGCGCCCTTGGAGATCTCCCCGAACAGCAGCACGCCGACCAGCAGGACCACCCCGCCCAGGTACAACGGCGCAGCCAGCGAGAGCAGGCGCTGCACCGGAATCGCGGCGACGATCCACATCACGCCGACGGCGATCATCATGTGCATGCGCAGCGTCGGCAGGCGCTCGGGCGAGGCACTGGTCATCAGCACCCAGCCGTAGGCGAACAGCAGCGCGAGGATGGCCAGCAGCGCCGGGTCCAGCGGCCTCAGCAGGTTGCGCAGCAGGGTCAGCGGGTGGAACTGTCCGCTCATTGCTCGAGCTCCTCGGCCAGCTGGGCGTCCGTCTCGCCGGCCTGCGTGGCGACCTTGCGGCCCAGGAGGTGGTAGTCGAACACCTTGCGCGCGACCGGCGCGGCCGACTGCGAGCCGAAGCCGCCGTTCTCCACCAGCACCGCCACCGCGATCGTCGGCCGCTCGGCCGGCGCGAAGCCGATGAACCACGAGTGGTCGCGCAGGCGCTCGGCCACGTGCTCCTCGACATACTTCTGGCCGCGCAACGAGAACACCTGCGCCGTGCCGGTCTTGCCGCCGGCGTCGTAGCCCGCGTCGGCGAACACCGCGCGCGCGGTGCCGACCTTGGTGACGTCGACCATGGCCTTGCGCACGGCCTCGGTGTGGCGCGGATCGAGCGGCACCGGCGTGCGCGGCAGCGGCGCGGCATCGAGGATGCGTCCGTTCTGGCCGTCGACGATGCGCCGCACCAGATGCGGCGGACGTACCTCACCGTCGTTGAGCAGGATGGTCAGCGCGTGCGCGAGCTGCAGCGGCGTGAAGGCGTTGTAGCCCTGGCCGATGCCCACCGAGATGGTCTCGCCGCCGTACCACTGCTGGTGCTCGCGCTTGGAGAAGCGCTCGCGCTTCCACTGGGGCGAAGGCAGCACCCCGGCCGCTTCGCCGGGGATGTCCACGCCCGTGCGCCGGCCGAAACCGAACGGCGCCATGAAGTCGGCGATGGTCTGGATGCCCAGTTCGTTGGCGAGCTCGTAGTAATAGGTATTGCACGAATGAACGAGGCTGGTGTGCAGGTCCACGCCGTTCTGGCACTTGGATTTCCGGTCGAGCATGCGCTGGCCGTAGAAGGTGAACACGCCCTGGTTGTCGAAGCGCTGCGTCAGCGTGCGCTTGCCCGTGCCCAGGCCTGCCAGCGCCATGAAGGGCTTGAAGGTCGAGCCCGGCGGGTAGGCGCTGTAGATCGCGCGGTTGAGCAGCGGATGGTCGGGCGAGTCGGACAGCGCGCGCCAGTCGGTCGTCGAGATGCCGTCGATGAACAGGTTGGGGTCGAAGCTCGGCATCGAGGCCAGCGCGAGGATGCCGCCGGTGGCCGGCTCGATCGCGACGACCGCGCCGCGCCGGTTGCCCAGCGCCGCCTCGGCGGCGCGCTGCAGCCCGAGGTCCAGCGTCAGTTCGAGGTCGCTGCCGTTGACCGCCGGCGTGCGCGAGAGCAGGCGCACCGCGCGGCCCGCGGCGTTGATCTCGACCTGCTCGACACCGGTCGTGCCGTGCAGCTCGCGCTCGTAGCGAAGCTCCAGCCCGCTCTTGCCGATGTATTCCGAGCCGCGGTAGTTGGCCAGGTCGCCACTGGCCTCGATGCGCTGCACGTCACGGTCGTTGATCTGGCCGATGTAGCCGATGACATGGGCCGCCGTCTCGCCGTGCGGATAGTTGCGGTACAGCCGCGCGCGCACCTCGACGCCGGGCAGCCGGTACAGCCGCGCGGCCACGCGCGCGACCTCTTCGTCATCCAGGTGCGTACGCACCGGCACGCTGTCGAAGTACTTGGATTCGAGCAGCTGGCGGCGGAAGCGGCGGCGGTCGCGTTCGTCGAACGGCAGCACCTCGGCCAGCGCGTCGAGCGTGCGGTCGATGTTGCGCACCTGGGCCGGATTGATCTCGACGGTCCACGCCGAGTAGTTGCGCGCCAGCTCCTCGCCATGGCGGTCGTAGATCGTGCCGCGGTTGGGCGGCACCGGCAGCACCGCGATGCGGTTGCCCTCGGCACGCGAATGGAAGTAGTCGTGCTGCACCACCTGCAGGTGATAGAGGCGCCACATCAGCAGTGCCAGGCAGGCGACGACGAACACCGCGGCCACCACCGCGCGCTGCCGGAACACACGCCAACCCTGCTCGGGGTTGCGGAACTCGCTCATGCCCTCGATTCGCCTCTCGTGCGCCGTCGCGGCGCGCACTCAGATCGGACGGTTCTCGTCACGGTCCACCGGCTGGTATTGCGGCAGCAGCAGCAGGAAGCCCACCGGCCCCCACAGCACGGCACCGCTGAAACTGGCCAGGAAATAGGTCCAGCCCGGAAACTCGGCCCCGGCCAGCATGCGCACCGCCAGCATGATGGCCTGCGCGATCAGCAGCATCACGAGCACGTGCAGCGCCTGCTGCGCGGTACCGAACCACAGCACGCGGCGCGACAGCGAACTCGCCAGATAGGCCAGCACCACGTAGGCCAGCGCGTGCTGCCCCATCGCCGCGCCCAGCCCGACGTCGACGAGCAGGCCGAACACGAAGCCGGTGGTCATGCCGACGTGCCGCGGTTCGCGGATGCACCAGAAGGCCAGCACCAGCGCCACCCAGTCCGGCACGCCGGGCAGCCGTCCGGTCGGCACGTAGGCCAGCCCCAGCGCCACGACCAGGCTCAGCACGATGAACCACGGACGGACCGGCTGCAGGATGCGGTTGGAACGGTGGGTCGGCTGCATCACCGCGCTCCCGACGGAGGTTGCGGCGCCTCGTCCGGCAGCGCCTGCTGCGGATCGGGGCGCTCCGGCACCGGCGTCTCCGGCCCCAGCACCAGCACCTGGATCGCGCGCTCGACCCGCGCCACCGGCTCACACAGCACGCGCACGTGCGGGCCGCGCGTGGTGTCGACGGACACCACGGTCGCCACCGGCAGGCCGGCCACGAAGAGGCCGTCCAGCCCCGAGGTGACGAGGCGGTCGCCGGCCTGGATGTCGCTGCCGACCTGCACGAAGCGCATCTCGAGCCCGCCGTCGCCGGTGCCGGCGAGGATGCCGCGCATGCCGGTGCGTTCGACCTTGACCGGCACGACCTGTTCGCGGTCGGTCAGCAGCGTGACCTCGGCCTGCACGGGGTAGACGCGGCTGACCTGCCCGATCAGCCCGCGCGCGTCGACCACCGCCAGCCCGGCGCGCACGCCGTGCGTGGCGCCACGGTCGAGGATGACCTTGCGCGAGAAGGGGTCCGGCGCGTCGTAGAGCACCTCGGCGCCGACGCCGCGCAGCGACGCGGCCTGCGCGAGCCCGGCGAGCTGGCGCAGCTCGGCGTTCTCCTGCTCGAGCGCCTCGAAGCGCAGCAGGCGCTGCGCCGACTCGACCTGGGCACGGCGCAGCTCGGCGTTCTCGAGCTGCACGTCGACGAGGGTGGCGAAATAGACGCGCGCGTTGCGGACGAAATCCACCGGCGCGGCCGCCGCGCGCTGCAGCGGATAGATGACGACGGTGGCGACGTGACGGACGAACTCGAGGTAGCCGAAGCGCAGGTCAGCCACCAGCATGACCACGCAGAGGGTCGAGAGGACGAGCAGGCGGACGCGCGGCGCGGGGCCGCGCTGGAAGATCGGCGGAGGTGAATGCCCGGCCAGCGACATTTCAGTGCGCGAGCGACGGAGCCGGGATGCGGGGCATCGGCTCCGTGCGCATCACTCGGACGAGAAGATGGAACCGAGGGTGTCCATCTTCTCCAGCGCCATGCCGCAGCCGCGCGCCACGCAGGTCAGCGCTTCCTCGGCGATGATCACCGGCAGACCGGTTTCCTCCATCAGCAGGCGGTCGAGATCGGTCAGCAGCGCACCGCCGCCGGTCAGCACGAGGCCGCGCTCGGCGATGTCGGCGCCCAGCTCGGGCGGGGTCTGCTCCAGCGCGATCTTGACGGCCGACACGATCTGGTTGAGCGGCTCGGTGACCGCCTCAAGCACCTCGTTGCTGGAAATCGTGAAGCTGCGCGGGATGCCTTCGGCCAGGTTGCGGCCCTTGACCTCCATCTCGCGCACAGCGGAGCCGGGGAAGGCCGAACCGATGTTCTTCTTGATGTTCTCGGCGGTGGTGTCGCCGATCAGCATGCCGTAGTTGCGGCGGATGTAGTTGATGATCGCCTCGTCGAACTTGTCGCCGCCGACGCGCACCGAGCCGCTGTAGACCATGCCGCCGAGCGAGATCACACCGACCTCGGTCGTGCCGCCGCCGATGTCGACGACCATCGAGCCGGTCGCCTCGGACACCGGCAGGCCGGCGCCGATCGCGGCGGCCATCGGCTCCTCGATCAGGAACACCTGGCTCGCGCCGGCCGCCAGGGCCGCGTCACGGATCGCGCGGCGCTCGACCTGGGTCGAACCGCAGGGCACGCAGATGATGATGCGCGGGCTCGGCGAGAACATCCGCGACTCGTGCACCTTCTTGATGAACTGCTTGATCATCTGCTCGGTGACCACGAAGTCGGCGATGACGCCGTCCTTCATCGGGCGGATCGCGGTGATGTTGCCGGGCGTCTTGCCGAGCATCTGCTTGGCCGCGGCACCGACCGCCTGGATGGTGCGCTTGGCGTTGGGGCCACCCTCGGTGCGGATGGCGACCACCGATGGCTCGTCAAGGACGATGCCCTTGCCGCGCACGTAGATCAGCGTGTTGGCCGTGCCGAGGTCGATGGCCAGATCGCTGGAGAGATAGGAACGCAGAAAACCGAACATTGAGGGTTCCGTTAGCCGGTGCAAGGGGACGCTAGCAACGCGCCGATCAGCGCCACACCCAAGCGGGATAAGGGCGAAAGCCGGTATGATACTCTACAATTTCTCGCGCTTTGAACAGCAAATCCATTTCAGCCCATGTCGCTCTCGCTCGCAGATATCCACAACATCGCCACGCTCGCGCGCATCGAACTGTCGGGCGACGATGCCGCGGCCACGCTGGACAAGCTCAACGGCATCTTCGGGCTGATCGAGCAGATGCAGGCGGTGAACACCGACGGCGTCGAGCCGATGAGCCACCCGCAGGACTGCGCCCAGCGCCTGCGTGAAGACCGCGTTACCGAAACCGACCGCCGCGATGCCTTCCAGCGCATCGCGCCCCAGACCGAGGCCGGGCTCTACCTCGTGCCCAAGGTCATCGAATGATCCGCGCCCCGCGCCCAGCCCCCCGCCCATGATCCACGCCAGCATCGCCGAACTGCGCGCCGCCCTCGACGCGCGCAGCCTCTCCGCCGTCGAACTCGCCACGCTGTTCCTCGACCGCATCGAGCGCCTCGACGGCCAGATCAATGCCTTCATCACCGTCGACCGCGAACGCGCGCTGCGCGACGCCGAGGCCGCCGACGCGGCCATCGCCGCCGGCCGCGCCGGCCCGCTGACCGGCATCCCGCTCGCGCACAAGGACGTCTTCTGCACCGAGGGCGTGCTCACGACCTGCGCCTCGAAGATGCTCGCCAACTTCGTCAGCCCCTACGACGCGCACGTCGTCGCGCGGCTGCGCGAGGCCGGCACCGTCATGCTCGGCAAGACCAACATGGACGAGTTCGCGATGGGCTCATCCAACGAGAACTCGCACTTCGGCCCGACCCGCAACCCGTGGGATGTCTCGCGCATCCCCGGCGGCTCGTCGGGCGGCTCGGCCGCAGCCGTGGCGGCGCGGCTGGTGCCGGTCGCCACCGGCACCGACACCGGCGGCTCGGTGCGCCAGCCGGCCTCGATGACCGGCGTGACCGGCATCAAGCCCACCTACGGCGTGTGCAGCCGCTACGGCATGATCGCCTACGCCTCGTCCTTCGATCAGGCCGGCGTGTTCGGCGCCACCGCCGAGGACTGCGCGCTGGTGCTGAGCGCGATGGCCGGCTTCGACGAGCGCGACTCGACCAGCCTCGACCGCCCGGCCGAGGACTACGCGCGCGACCTGCGCGCCGCCGCCGACCCCGACCGTCCGCTGGCCGGCCTGCGCATCGGCCTGCCGCGCGAGTTCTTCGGCGACGGCATGGCCGACGACGTGCGTGCCGCGGTCGAGGCCGCGATCGCGCGCTACCGCGAACTCGGCGCGACCACCGTCGAGGTCTCGCTGCCGAACGCGCGGCTCTCCATCCCGGCTTATTACGTGCTGGCGCCCGCCGAGGCCTCGAGCAACCTGTCGCGCTTCGACGGCGTGCGCTACGGCCACCGCGCGGCCCGCTACGCCGACCTCGACGACATGTACCGCAAGACCCGCGCCGAGGGCTTCGGCGCCGAGGTCAAGCGCCGCATCCTCGTCGGCACCTACGTGCTGTCGCACGGCTATTACGACGCCTACTACCTCAAGGCGCAGAAGCTGCGCCGGCTGATCGCCGACGACTTCGCCGCCGCCTTCGCGCGGTGCGACGTGATCGCCGGGCCGGTCAGCCCCACCACCGCGTGGAAGATCGGCGAGAAGAGCGACGATCCGGTGCAGATGTACCTGTCGGACATCTTCACGCTGGCCGTCAACCTCGCCGGCCTGCCGGGGCTGTCGCTGCCCTGCGGCTTCGGCGCCGGCGAGCTGCCGGTGGGCCTGCAGCTGATCGGCAACCATTTCGACGAAGCCCGCCTGCTCAACGTGGCGCACCGCTACCAGCAGGTCACCGACTGGCACCAGCGCCGTCCGGCGCTGGCCGAATGAACGAGTCCCACGCCATGAGCCGTACTGATTGGGAAGTGGTCATCGGACTGGAAGTCCATGCCCAGCTCACCACCGCCTCCAAGATCTTCTCCGGCGCCTCGACCGCCTTCGGCGCCGAGCCCAACCGCCAGGCCAGCGCCGTGGACATCGCGCTGCCGGGCGTGCTGCCGGTGCTCAACCGCGGCGCCGTCGAGCGCGCGATCCGCTTCGGCCTGGCCATCGGCGCCCACGTCGCGCCCAAGAGCGTCTTCGCGCGCAAGAACTACTTCTACCCGGACCTCCCCAAGGGCTACCAGATCAGCCAGTTCGAGCTGCCGGTGGTCTCCGGCGGCGCGATCACGATCCGCGTCGGCGAGGGCGAGAAGGCCTACGAGAAGACCGTCCGCCTGACGCGCGCGCACCTCGAGGAGGACGCCGGCAAGAGCCTGCACGAGGACTTCCACGGCATGAGCGGCATCGACCTGAACCGTGCCGGCACGCCGCTGCTCGAGATCGTCTCGGAGCCCGACATGCGCTCGTCGGCCGAGGCCGTGGCCTACGCCCGCGCGCTGCACGCGCTCGTGCGCTGGATCGACATCTGCGACGGCAACATGCAGGAAGGCTCCTTCCGCTGCGACGCCAACGTCTCCGTGCGCCGCCCCGGCGGCCCGCTCGGCACGCGCCGCGAGATCAAGAACCTGAACTCCTTCCGCTTCCTGCAACAGGCCATCGACTACGAGGTGCAGTGGCAGATCGACACGCTCGAGGACGGCGGCACGATCCAGCAGGCCACCGTGCTGTTCGACCCGGACACCGGCGAGACGCGCGTCATGCGCACCAAGGAGGACGCGCACGACTACCGCTACTTCCCCGACCCGGACCTGTTGCCGCTGGTGATCGACGACGCCTGGAAGGACGAGGTCGCCGCCTCGATGCCCGAGCTGCCCGCGGCGATGAAGGCACGCTTCATGGAGCAGTACGGCCTGTCGGCCTACGACGCGGCGACGCTGACGGCCTCGCGCGAGGTCGCGACCTATTTCCAGGCCGCCGTGGACGCCGCCGGCGCGGCCAACGCCAAGATTTGCGCCAACTGGGTCATGGGCGATCTGGCCGCGCGCCTGAACAAGGCCGACCTCGACATCGCGGACTCGCCGGTCTCGGCCGCGCAGCTCGCCGGCCTGGTGCAGCGCATCGCCGACAACACAATCTCTAACAGCATCGGCAAGAAGGTCTTCGATACGCTGTGGAACGGCGAGGGCGCATCCGCCGACGAGATCATCGAGGCCCAGGGCCTGAAGCAGGTCACGGACACGGGCGCCATCGAGGCCATGATCGACGAGGTGATCGCCGCCAACGCCAAATCGGTCGAGGAATTCCGCGCCGGCAAGGAAAAGGCCTTCAACGCCCTGGTCGGCCAGGTCATGAAGGCCAGCCGCGGCAAGGCCAACCCGGCGCAGGTCAACGAGATCCTCAGGCGTAAGCTCGGCGCCTGACCACACGGAGGTCCGCCATGCGACGCACGTTCGCCCTGACGCTGTTCATCGCCACGCCGGCGCTGGCCGGCCCGATTCCGCCGGACATGCCGCAACCCGACGCCGGCCTGTGGGAGATCCACACCACGGTGGCCGAGATGGGCGGCATGGCGATGACCTTCGAGAGCTGCATGGGCGGCAACGTCGAGGAGCTGCTGCAGCGCCCCGAGGTCGACCAGGCCGACTGCTCGGACATGAAGGTCGAGTACGCCGGCAACCGCGCCACCGCGCGCGCCACCTGCACCATCGAGGGTTCGCGCGCCGAGATCGTCTCCGAGTTCACCGGCGACTTCCGCCGTGCCTACCGCGGCCAGGTCCGCACCACGTTCACGCCGCCGCTGCACGGCATGCAGACGACCACGACCACGGTCGAGGGCCGCTGGATCGCGCCCGCGTGCCTGCCCGGCCAGCAGCCCGGCGACTCGCGCATGAAGGGCGGCATGAACCTGCCCGGCGTCGGCAACATCGACCTCGACGCGATCATGAAGAACCTGCCCAACATGGGTCGCTGACGGCGCCGCGGGCGAACGTTCCGACGTTTGAGTCAGGTCAATAATCATTTTCTAATTTAGTGCATTCTGATGCGGCCACCTGTGACCGCGCGCCGCCCCGCGGCGGGAGAATGCATGTCCCCACTCATCGAGCTGGTCGAAACCCTCGGCGACCCGTACGCACGGGTCGCGGGCGGCGTCGTCATCGGCGCGCTGTTCGGCTTCTTCGCCCAGCGCAGCCGCTTCTGCCTGCGTGCCGCAGTCATCGAGGTCGCGCGCGGCCATCTCGGCGGCCGGCTCGCGGTCTGGCTGTTCGCCTTTTCGGCGGCAGTCGTCGTCACCCAGCTGCTGGCCCTGCTCGGGCGGTTCGACACCACCGACGTGCGCCAGCTCGCCAGCCGGGGCAGCCTGTCCGGAGCCCTGATCGGCGGCCTGATGTTCGGCGCCGGCATGATCCTCGCGCGCGGCTGTTCCAGCCGCCTGCTGGTGCTGGCCGCCAACGGCAACCTGCGCGCGCTGCTCTCGGGGCTGGTCTTCGCGGTCACGGCGCAGGCCTCGCTACACGGCGTCCTCGCGCCGGCACGCGAGGCTCTGGGCAACCTGTGGACCATCGACGGCGGCCACGCGCGTGACCTGCTGGCACTGACCGGCATGGGCCACGACGGCGGGCTGGCCTTCGGGCTGGTGTGGCTGGCCGCCGGCGTGTTCTTCGCGCTGCGCGCACGTATCCCGCTGCGGGGCTGGGCAGGCGGACTAGGCTGCGGCGCGATGGTCGCCGCCGCCTGGTGGTACACCTACTCGCTGTCGCGGATCACCTTCGAGCCCACGGCGGTGCAGAGCCTGTCCTTCACCGGCCCGGCCGCCGACATGCTGATGCTCGTGCTGCTGCCCGCCGGGCAGGTGCCGGACTTCGACCACGGCATGGTGCCGGGGGTGTTCCTCGGCTCCTTCATGGCCGCGTGGCTCGCGCGCGAACTGCGGCTGGAGGGATTCCAGGGCGGCGCGGCCATGCGCCGCTACATCGCCGGCGCCTTGCTGATGGGCTTCGGCGGCATGCTGGCCGGCGGCTGCGCGGTGGGGGCGGGGGTATCCGGCGCGGCGGTGTTCGCGGTGACGGCGTGGATCACGCTGTGCGGCATGTGGGCCGGCGCGGCACTGACCGACTGGCTGGTGGACCGGCGCGACGCGTCGCCGCATCCCTGAGCGGCACGCGCCGACGCCCTATAATCGGGGCTTCGAATCCGCGGATCGTCGACCATGTGCCAGCTGCTCGGCATGAATTGCAATGTCCCGACGGACATCTGCTTCTCCTTCACCGGCTTTCGCGCGCGGGGCGGCCTGACCGACCACCACCGCGACGGCTGGGGCATTGCTTTCTTCGAGGGGCGGGGCGTGCGCGTCTTCCTCGACCCGCAGCCGAGCATCGATTCGCCGGTGGCCGAGCTCGTGCACCAGTACCCGATCCGCTCGCTCAACGTCATCGCCCACATCCGCAAGGCCACGCAGGGCGAGGTGCGGCTCGAGAACACGCACCCGTTCCAGCGCGAGCTGTGGGGGCAATACTGGATCTTCGCGCACAACGGCAACCTGCTCGATTACGCGCCGCGGCTCGGCGGGCGCTTCCTGCCGGTGGGCACGACGGACTCGGAGCGCGCCTTCTGCCACATCCTGCAGACGCTGGCCGAACGCTTCCCCGACGGCCCGCCCGGGGCACACGTCCTGCACGCGACGCTGCGCGAGCTGTGCGTGACGATCGGCGCCCACGGCGAGTTCAACTTCCTGCTGTCGAACGGCGAGCGGCTGTTCGCGCACTGCTCGACACGGCTGAGCTACATCGTGCGCCGCGCGCCGTTCGCCACCGCGCACCTGTCCGACCAGGACGTCAGCGTCGACTTCAGCAGCGTCACGACGCCCGACGACCGCGTGGCCGTCATCGCCACCGAGCCGCTGACCGACAACGAGCACTGGACCCCCATCGAGCCCGGCACGCTGCTGTGTTTCGCGCACGGCGAGCCGGAAACCCTCGGCGATGTGACCACCCTGGCACACCGGCCCTGATGCGGCGGATTTCATGACGTTATACTCCGCGCATCGCCCTCACAGCCGGTGAATGCCATGTCCTGTCCCCTCTGCGAAGCCCCCTCCGAGCGCATTCTCTGGCGGGACGGGGACTGTCGCGTGATCCGCGTCGAGGACCCCGACTATCCGGGCTTCTGCCGCGTCATCTGGAACGCGCACGTCGCCGAGATGACGGACCTGCCGCCCGCCGCACGCGAGCGCCTGATGCACGTCGTGTTCGCCACCGAGCAGGTGCTGCGAGACGAGTTCCGCCCGCACAAGATCAACCTCGCCAGTCTCGGCAACCAGGTTCCGCACCTGCACTGGCACGTCATCGCGCGCGAGCGCGACGACCGCCACTTCCCGCAGCCGATCTGGGCGCCACCCGAACGCGAGGCCATGCGCCGCCCCGCACCGGACGACGCCCGGATGGCCGCCGCGCTGTCCCGTCTGCTCGACCGCTGAGCCGGAGGCGGCGATGACCCACGCCACCGCCCTCGACTGCCTCGCCCGGCTGCGCGACCTGCGCGGCAAGGAGCCGGCCGCACTGCAGGCACTGTTCGACGAACTGCTCGACGCGCTGCTCGCCTCCGTGCCGACCTCGCGCCGCCACCTCGACGTGCTCGAGACCATGCGCGAGCCGCTCGACCGCGCGCTCGGCGCGCTGTCGCAGTCCTACGCCGGCCGACCGGTCCCGCCCGACGCACCGGAGAACGCCACGCTGCTGCGGATCGTCGCGACCTGGACCCGGATGGCCGACGCCTACGGGCTGATCGCACAGGACACCGCGCTCGGCAATTCGGCCAGCACGCACGCACTGCTCGCGCAGCGCCGCACCGACTGCCTGGCCCGCGTCGTGCTCGAATACCTGCGCGCGCGCCGCCACCCCGCGCCCGGCCTGTGGCGTGCGGTACACGACAGCCTGCTCGACGCCGAGGCGCGTGGCTTCGCCTACACCCGCGCGCCCGACCCGCTGAACCCGTGGCAGGCGCAGAGCGCGGCCGAGGCCCACGCCGCGCTGCTGCTGATGGACCTGTCCAACCCGTTTACGCGTTCGCCACGCGAGCTGGACCAGATCTGGCGCTGCGCGCGCCACTTCGCACCGCACTGCCGCCTGCTGCCCGAGGGCAGCGATGCCGAGGACGGCCGGCGCACGGCCTGCGGGCTGGACATGAGCGCCGACCACGGCCTGCGCCCGATCGCGGCGATGACGCACCTGGACGGCGTGCGCCGCTTCGAGAGCATGCAGCTGGCCGACCGCTTCCGCGAGGTCACCGCGCGCATCCGCAAGCGCAACAGCGTGGCCGAGCTCGATCTGGACGCCTCGGTCGGCGTCGAGGAGGCCGTGCGCCTGCTGCTGTCGCTGTACCGGCCGTGGGCGCGCGGCACGGCCGGCCGGCGCTTCGTGCGCCGCCCCGGCGGCGGCACGGCGGAGCTGACCTCGGACCGGGAAGCCATCGGTTTCTACCTCACCGGCCGCCCCTTCGTGCAGCCCGCCCTGCACGAGCAGCCGCAGAACCTGTACCGAGACCTGCGCACGCTGACGCTCGGCGAGCAGGTGGCCGACGTGACGATCGACGAGGCCCCGGCGATCCGGCGTGCGGCACAACGGCGCGGCTACATCTGCACGCAGTGGGAGATCCTCGACCAGTCGCTGGGCGGCTTCCGGCTGCGCCGGCAGGGCAGCGCCGACCGGCTGGAGCACCGCGCGCTGGTCGCCCTCCGGCCGGGCGATGCGCGCAGCTTCATGCTGGGCACCGTCAGCTGGGTCATGTACCGCGAGGACGGTGCGCTGGAGGTCGGCATCCGCCTGCTCGAGGGCGTGCCGACGGAGGTGGCCGTGCGCCCGGTCGGTATCGGCAGGAACCGTTTCGACCTGAGTTTCCAGCAGGCCTTCCACCTGTCCGAGACGCCGGCGTTGAAGACGCCGGCCACGCTGGTGTTGCCGGCCGGCTTCTTCCAGCCCTTCCGCGTCATCGAGCTGTACGACGGCAGCCTGCGCGGGGTGCGCCTGCTCGAGGTCTTGCATCGCGGCGCGGACTTCGACCAAGTCAGCTTCGAGGCCGTCAGCGTCGCCGCGTGAGGCGGCCGCCCTCGCCCGACGCCGGGCTTCGGGTATGATTCGGCGTTGTTTCACGAAACAGGCGAGGCCACCATGGCCGGACTCGACACCCGAACCCCGACGCCCACCGGCATCACCGTACACCGACAGTCGCGCAAGCTGGAGATCCGCTTCGACAACGGCGAGGTGTTCCAGCTGCCGTTCGAGTTCCTGCGCGTGCATTCGCCCTCGGCCGAGGTGCGCGGCCACGGTCCCGGTCAGGAAGTGCTGCAGCAGGGCAAGCGCGACGTCGACATCGTGGCCGTGGAGCCGGTCGGCAACTACGCCATCCGCCCGCGCTTCGACGACGGGCACGACTCCGGGCTGTATTCCTGGGACTACCTGTACATGCTGGGCAGCCGTCACGACGAACTGTGGCGCAAGTATCTCGACGAACTCGAGCGCGCCGGCGGCACGCGCGACCCGGCCCTCGCCCCGCCGCCCGCCCCGAAGGGCGGCTGTGGCTCGCACGGACACTGAGCACATGAGCGAAAAGCAGACCCACTTCGGCTTTCAGACCGTGGCCGAGGGCGAGAAGCGCCACAAGGTGGCGCAGGTGTTCTCGTCCGTGGCACGCCGCTACGACATCATGAACGACCTGATGTCGATGGGCCTGCACCGGCTGTGGAAAGCCTTCACGATCCAGATGTCCGGCGTGCGCCAAGGCTCGCGCGTGCTCGACGTCGCCGGCGGCACGGCGGACCTGTCGCTGGCCTTCGCCAAACGCGTCGGCCCCACCGGCCAGGTGTGGCTGACCGACATCAACCACGCGATGCTGTCGGTCGGGCGCGACCGCGTCTTCGACCGCGGCTTCAACCTGCCGGTGGCGCAGTGCGATGCCGAGAAACTGCCGTTCCCGTCCGGCCACTTCGACTGCGTGACGGTGGCCTTCGGCCTGCGCAACATGACGCACAAGGACGTCGCGCTGGCCGAGATGCGCCGTGTGCTCAAGCCCGGCGGACGGCTGCTGGTGCTGGAGTTCTCGCGCGTGTGGAAGCCGCTGGAGCCGGCCTACGACTTCTATTCCTTCAAGGTCCTGCCCTGGATGGGCGCCCGCGTTGCCAACGACGCCGACAGCTACCGCTATCTGGCCGAATCGATCCGCATGCATCCGGGCCAGGAGGAACTGAAGTCGATGATGGAACAAGCCGGGCTCACGCGGGTCGATTACTTCAACATGACGGGCGGCGTGGTCGCGCTGCACCGCGGTTTCAAACCATGAGGAGGGCACGCCGCGAGGCGTGCGCCACACCAGGCCGGCATCCGGACCGGCGTTACTGAGGAGCGACACACCCCATGAAGCATCTTTTCGTCACGCTGATCGCAGCCGTGTTCACGTTCGGCATGATGGTTCCCGAAGCCGAGGCGGGCCGCTTCGGAGGCGGCGGCAGCTTCGGCATGCAGCGCCAGTTCTCCGCGCCGCCGAAGGCACCGCGCCCCGCCACCGCGGCCCCGACGCGTCCGACCGCCCCGGCGGGCGCCGCGGCGCCCGCCCGTTCGTCGTGGCTGGGCCCCATCGCCGGCCTGGCCGCAGGTCTCGGTCTGGCGGCGCTGTTCTCGCATCTCGGCCTCGGCGAGGAATTCGCGTCCTTCTTCCTGATCGCGCTGATGGTGTTCGCGGCCGTGATGCTGTTCCGCATGATGTCACGCCGCGCCGTCGCGCCGCAGGAGGCCGCGCGGCCGATGCAGTACGCCGGCAACGCGCCGTCCTTCGGCGGGATGCCGACCTCGATGAACGAGGTCGGCTCGGGCGCCGCCGCACCCGCGGCGGACGATCTGCGTGCCCAGCTCGACGAACCGACCTTCCTGCGTCAGGCCAAGCTCAACTTCATCCGCCTGCAGGCCGCGAACGACCGCGCCGACCACGATGACATCCGCGAGTTCACGACGCCCGAGGTGTTCGCCGAGATCTGCATGCAGATCAACGAGAACCCGCCCGCGCCGGGCCAGCACACCGAAGTCGTCGAGCTCGACGCCGAACTGGTCGAGGTCGTCCAGGAAGGACCGCGCTACGTCGCCAGCGTGCGCTTCACGGGCCGGATCCGGGAGGAGGCCGGCGCCGAGCCGGTCCGCTTCGACGAGTTCTGGCATCTCGTCAAGAACGTCAGCGGCGGCGGCTGGCTGGTCGGCGGCATCCAGCAGGCGGGCTGACGGAGGACACCACGGTGCCGCTGCCGCTCGTCGACCGGGGATTCGTCGCCGCGGTCAATCACGTGCTGGCACGCACCGGATGGGCGAGCGACCGGCTGCGCGCCCACGCCGGCCGACAGTTCCGCATCGACGCCCGGCCGGCGCTCCTCGAGGCCCGCATCACCGATGCGGGTCTGCTCGAGGCACCCGAACCGGATAGCGATCCTGACGTCACGCTGACCGTGCCGCTCGCGCAGGCACCGCTGGTCTTGCGCGGCGGCATGGCGAGCCTGATGAGCCACGTGCGCATCGCCGGCGACGCCGAGTTCGCGGAGGCGCTGGGCTTCGTGTTCCGCAATCTGGAGTGGGACGCCGAGGAGGATCTCGCCCGTGTCGTCGGCGACGCGCCGGCGCACCGTATCGTCGGCACGCTGCGCGCCCTGCACGCGGCACACCTGCGCATGCTGGAGGGTCTCAGCGGCAACGTCGCCGAGTACCTCGCGCACGAGGCCGACACGCTGGTGCCGCGCGCCGAGCAGGAAGCCTTCGCCCGCGAGGTCGCGGCGCTGCGTGACGCCGTCGCGCGGACCGAGAAACGCGTGGCCCGTCTGCGACCGGCCGGCCGCAGGCGCTGAGAGGCGGTTCCGGACAGCAAAAAAGGCAACCTCGCGGTTGCCTTTTTCGTGGGTGCGTTTCCGGCGCCGGTCAGTGACCGCGCTTCTTCAGACGCTGGATGGCGGCAATCTGCGCGATCGCTTCCATCAGCTCGGCCTGCGCCTTGGCGTAGTCGATCTTGGCATCCTGGTTGCGCAGCGCTTCCTCGGCGAGACGCTTGGCTTCCAGCGCCTTGGCTTCGTCGAGGTCGGCCCCGCGGATCGCGGTGTCGGCCAGCACGGTCACCAGACCCGGCTGGACCTCGAGCAGACCGCCGGCGACGAAGATCAACTCTTCTTCCTGCTGGTTCGGCACCTTGACGCGCACCGCACCCGGACGGATGCGGGTCAGCAGCGGCATGTGGCCGGGCAGGATGCCGAGTTCGCCGCTTTCGCCAGGCAGAGCGACGAACTCCGCGAGTCCGGAGAAGATCTGCTCTTCCGCGCTGACGACGTCGACGTGAACAGTCATGGCCATGGGGTGTCCTTATGTCCGTCGGGGCAGCGCCGGGGCGCCGCCCGTCGCTATCAGAGTTTCTTGGCCTTTTCCATGGCCTCTTCGATGCTGCCGACCATGTAGAAAGCCTGTTCCGGCATGTGGTCGCACTCGCCGGAGACGATCATCTTGAAGCCCGCGATCGTGTCCTTCAGCGGCACGTACTTGCCCGGGGCGCCGGTGAACACTTCCGCGACGTGGAAGGGCTGCGACAGGAAACGCTGGATCTTGCGCGCGCGGCTCACGGCCAGCTTGTCTTCCGGCGACAGTTCGTCCATGCCCAGAATCGCGATGATGTCACGCAGTTCCTTGTAGCGCTGCAGGGTCTGCTGCACCTGACGGGCGACGCTGTAGTGCTCCTCGCCGACGATCATCGGGTCGAGCTGGCGGCTGGTGGAGTCCAGCGGATCGACGGCGGGGTAGATACCCAGCGCGGCGATGTCACGCGACAGCACGACGGTGGAGTCGAGGTGGAGGAAGGTCGTCGCCGGCGACGGGTCGGTCAGGTCGTCCGCGGGCACATACACGGCCTGGATCGACGTGATCGAGCCGACTTTGGTCGACGTGATGCGCTCCTGCAGGCGGCCCATTTCCTCGGCCAGCGTCGGCTGGTAGCCCACGGCGGACGGCATGCGGCCGAGCAGCGCCGACACTTCGGTACCGGCCAGCGTGTAGCGGTAGATGTTGTCGACGAAGAACAGGATGTCGCG
>Ga0207868_1000824_pt1 | contig 27374 bp, 23 predicted proteins | sample Passage237B_FD_187370 | JGI IMG/M metagenome (GOLD analysis project Ga0207868, IMG submission 187370) | Cellulose adapted compost microbial communities from Newby Island Compost Facility, Milpitas, CA, USA - Passage2 37B (SPAdes) (version 3) ... | reverse complement strand
GCTTGCGCTTCCATGATGGCACGTTCGAGGGGACCGCCAGGCACGACACGCGTGATCAGAAACACGATCAGCGTGATACCGAGCAAGGTTGGCGGAATGAGTAAAAAACGGCGGATGAAGTAGTCCCGCATGGGCAGACAAACGGAATATGCGGCGACAGATAGGCGCCGAGTCGAAACATTGAGGTGCCGTGTATGCAGAAAGCGAGCCGGAATGTCATAAACAAGCGCCAGAACGCCTAAACTCCCGGCTGAATGGCGTTTTTAGGCCGTTTGGCCGATGTTGATTTGGCGGCTTTAACTACGTTTCGGCCGGGGCTCGGCGATAGCGGTCTGTTTGCCGATCGTCGCGGCTCGTCGGCAAGCCGAGTCGATGTAATAAGCATGTGCCGAAAATGACGGCTCGTCCGGTTTGCGCGGGACCGGCAGGTAGGCACCGTTGGCGTGCAGGAGGCGGGCGTTTTCGTTGTCCTTGCGCTCGATGGGCAGCATTTCGCGCATGATCCAACGACGCAGCGTTCGGTCTTCGATGGGGAAGAGAGTTTCGACGCGTCGGAAAAAATTGCGCGACATCCAGTCGGCGCTGCCGGTGTAGATGAGCGGCTCGCCGGCATGCGCGTTTTCAAAATAGTAAACGCGCGCGTGTTCGAGAAAGCGTCCGACGATACTGCGGACTTTGATGTTCTCGCTCAAACCCTTCACACCGGGCACCAGACAGCAGATGCCGCGAACAATGAGTTGGATCTTCACGCCGGCCTGCGAAGCGGCGTAGAGACTGTCGATGGTGGCTCTGTCCACCAATGAATTCATTTTGGCGATGATGCGCGCGGGTTTTCCCTCAGCGGCGTTTTGGGCCTCGCGCGCAATCAGTTCGTTGATGCGACGGTGCAGGTTGAACGGCGCGACCAACAAATGGCGGAATTTGGGATCGAGCCCGAATCCGGTGAGCGAGTTGAAGAGGTTGGCCATGTCGCCCGTGATTTTGGGCCGACAGGTGAAATAGCTGAGATCGGTGTAGAGTCGCGCGGTGCGCGGATTGTAATTGCCGGTGCCGAGGTGCGCGTAATGCCGCATGCGGCGGCCTTCGAGACGGACGACGAGGCAAAGTTTACAATGCGTCTTGTGCCCGACGAGGCCGTAAACGACGTGCACGCCGGCTTCCTCCAACTGGCGCGCCCATTGGATGTTGTTGGCCTCATCGAAACGCGCCTTGAGCTCGACCAGTGCGGTGACCTGTTTGCCGTTGCGCGCGCCTTCGATCAAAGCGCGCACGATGGGCGAATCGCCGCTTGTGCGATAGAGCGTTTGCTTGATGGCGAAAACTTGCGGATCGCGTGCGGCCTGTTCGACGAAATCCACTACGGGCGCGAACGAATCGTAAGGGTGGTGCAGCAGCACGTCCTGCTGGCGAATCGTGTCGAAGATATGCTTCGTGTCGCGCAGTGGCGACAGATTGACCGGAGTGAATGGCGGGAACTTCAGATCGGGTCGTTCGAGATCGGCGAGTGCGGAAAGACGCGACAGATTGATCGGTCCATTTACGCGGTAAACGTATTCCTGTGTAAGTTCGAGATGCTCGCAGAGCGTTTGGAAGACGTTGTCGTGCACGCCTTCTTCGATCTCGAGTCGCACCGCCGCGCCGCGCCGTAAGTTGCGCAACTCTTCTTCGATCTTCTTGAGCAGGTTTGCGGCTTCTTCTTCGTCGATGTAGAGATCGCTGTTGCGCGTGACCCGGAAGGAAAAAGCGCCGAGCACCTTGTAGCCGCCGAAAAGTTGTCCGGCGCAAAGCTTGATGATGTCGCTCAGGAAAATGAAACGTTGCGGGCTGTTGCGCTTGGGCGCGATGGAGACGAGGCGCGGCAAGATACGCGGCACCGGCAGGATCGCGATGAGCTTTTCGTCCTCGGGTGTGTTCGGATCGTCGAGCGAGACAGCGACGTTGAGCGTCTTGTTACCGAGCTGGGGAAACGGGTGCGATTGGTCGAGCGCGAGCGGTGTGAGGACGGGGTAAACCTGTTCGTGAAAGTAGTTGTTGATCCAAGCGAGTTCCGCAGGCGTGAGGTCGCCGATGGCGCGAATGAGAATGTTTTCCTTCGCCAACGCCGGGACGATTTGTTCGTGCCAGCAGCGGTATTGGTCTTCGACCAACGAAGCGGCGACGGCGCGGATGCGGCGGAGTTGTTCGCGGGGACAGAGTCCGTCGATGCTTGATTCGGCCACGCCAGAATCGACCTGCTGCATCAGACCCGCCACGCGAATTTCGAAAAACTCGTCGAGGTTTGAACTGAAGATCGCGAGAAATCGCACACGCTCCAGTAACGGGTGACGTTCGTCCTGCGCCTGCTCCAAGACGCGTCGGTTGAACGCCAGCCACGAGAGTTCCCGATTGAAATACGCGGTCCGAGTCACCGGCGTCGGGGCCGTGGCTTTCGGAACGGATGACTTGGGGCGGGGACTTCTGGGCATAAACAAGCCGATGCTATGCTCGGCCTGTCGGTTCGCCAGATATTAGTGGACGAACGCGAAATCGTAACATTGGCCCGCGGCGTCGCGTCACGCCGACCACACGGTCTTGATGTTGACGAACGCGCGAATGCCCCAGACGCCCAATTCGCGGCCGAAACCGCTTTGTTTCACGCCACCGAAAGGCAGCGTGGGATCGGAGCGCACGGAGTCGTTGATATACACCATGCCGGCGTCGATTAACGGGGTGAGTTCGCGGGCGCGGCGGCGGTCGCGGGTGAAAATCGCAGCACCGAGACCGTAGGGCGTGTCGTTGGCCACGCGCATGGCTTCTTCGTCGGAACTGACGCCGATGATCGCGGCCACGGGACCAAACATTTCGTCATCGTAAGCGGGCATGCCGGGTTTCACGCGGGTCAACACTGTCGGCGCGTAAAAACAACCGGGGCCGGGCAGCGGCTTGCCACCAAGCAGAAGTTTGGCGCCGCGACGAATGCTCTTCGTGACTTGGGCGTGCAATTCGTCGCGCAAATCGAGCCGCGCCATCGGCCCGATTTGCGTGCGCTCATCGGTCGGATCGCCCACAGCGTAGGATGCAATACGCTTCACGAGTTTTTTCTGAAACTCAGAGCGCACTTTTTGATGCACGATGAAACGCTTGGCGCTGACACAACTCTGCCCCGTGTTGACCAGACGCGCGGCGGCACAGATCTCCGCAGCCTTGTCGAGATCGGCGTCTTCCAGAATCAAATAAGGATCACTGCCGCCGAGCTCGAGCACGCATGGCTTCAATGCGGCGCCTGCTTGCGCGGCGACTTTACGGCCGGCCTCGGTGCTGCCGGTTAGTGTGACGGCGGCGATGCGCGGGTCTTTGATCAAGGCTTCCACTTCCTTTGAAGGAATGAGCAGCGTTTGCATTACTCCTGTTGGCACGCCGGCGTCGTGAAATATCTGTTCAATCGCGAGCGCGCAGCCGCATACATTGGCAGAATGTTTCAGGATGAGCGTGTTGCCCGCCATTAAAGCCGGGGCTGCAGCGCGAAAGAGCTGCCAGAATGGAAAATTCCACGGCATGACCGCGAGCACGGTGCCGAGCGGCTCGTAAACCACATGCGCCTGTTTCGGCGCGCCCGGAGGATGTTCGTCGGCGAGAAACTCTGCGCCATGCTTCGCATAATATTCGCAAACCTTGGCGCACTTTTCGATTTCGGCGCGTGATTGAGTGATGGGTTTGCCGACTTCGGCGGTGATTAAATCGGCGAGATCGTCGAGCTGTTTGCGCAGAGTGCGCGCGAGGGCGCGCAAATGCTTGGCGCGCGAAGTGGGGGAGAGTTCGCGCCACGCGAAAAACGCAGTGTGCGCCTGCTTCAAGGCCGCCTCGATTTGCACCGACGAGTGCGAGCCGTAGATATGAATGCGCTGACCTGTCGCGGGGTTGATGGAGATCAGGGACATGCATCAGATCATGTCCAAGGACTGCAGAATCGCCAATGGAAAAGCGCCGGGATTAACCGGCGCTATGCAGTTCCGGAAAGAAGAGCGGCGCGCTCAAGGCGAGGCCGTCGCCGACGCTGGTGAATTCACCGCCGTCGCGAATACGCTCTGCCCCGAAGCGATTGACGAATTCGGCGCGCAGGTTGCGAATGAGTGACGTGCCGCCAGTGAGAAAGACGGTTTCAATGGTCGCGGGCGCGATTCCGGCATCACGCATGAGTTGATCGAGCATGCCGGTGATTTGAGTCGTGAGTTCAGCGGTATTGGCGTTGAATTCGACGATGGTCATTTGTTCATCAATCGGAATGCGCGGATGGGCGAAAATAAGCGGCGCGGTGTCATCAGCCGTGAGCATGATTTTTGCGGCCTCGACGACTTGAAAGAGGGCGAAGCCTTGGTTTTCGGTGACGAGGGCTTGCAGGCGTTCGAAACCGAGTGGGTTGTCGGAGAGCCGGGCGAGGCGCCAGATCAGGTCAAGTTTGGCGGCGTTGCGCAGGAAAACGATTTGGTCCCATTGGCAGATTTGGCGATGCAGGGTGGAAGGCACTTCCAGGCGTTTGCCGAAATCTTCGTAAGTCGCCCCGCGGCCAAATAGCGGGGTCAGTTTGTGCCACATCGTAGCCGAGTCGTATTTGTTGCCGGCCACTGGTAAACCACCGGTGGCTAGAATGTCAGTGGCGCGGTCCACGTGGCCTTGGCGGCGCGGATCGAGTTGCACGATGGTGAAGTCCGATGTGCCGCCGCCGAAGTCGCCGACGAGCACCCGCTCCGGTTGTTTGATCCGGGCTTCGTAGGCGAAAGCCGCGGCGATGGGTTCATATTGAAAATGAATTTCTTCGAATCCCGCGAGTTGGGCCGCGCGGTGTAATCTTTCCTGCGCGAGGCGGTCTTCTTCGGGGTCGGGCGAGAATACGGCGGGCCGGCCCATGACCACGCGTTTTACGTCCTGCCCGGTGACGAGATCGGCTTTGCTTTTTAGGTAGCGCAGGAAAAACGCGATCAAGTCTTCCAACAGGTAAACCTCGTTGTTGACGATGGTTTGCTCGAAAGTGCGATTGGGCAGGATGGTTTTGATGGCTTGGAAAAAACGACCGCGCATCTGGTCGGCTACGTAGCGCAGTTTGGCGGCGTTGCCGATGAGCGGCGGATCTTTGCGCAAGGTGTAGGGGAAATACATGAATGACGATTCCACGGCTTTGATACGAGGGTCGCGGACGAGGGCACGCCGTTCGGCGTCCCAAATGGTCACGGATGAATTACTAGTGCCGAAATCGATGCCGTAGATATAAGTGCTCATGAGCGAGGAATGCTGAGACGACAAAACCGTTGCGGACTTCATGCGCGTCCGCGTGGGTGGAAGAAACCGTGGGACACGGGACAACGCGGCGGGTTGACGCATTCCCGGAAAACAGGGGCCGGCGAGGCCAACGCCTGGCACCTATCCTGACAAGCCTCAAAATTCAAACGAGCAGGCGCAAGACACCGGCGCTCCTGCCGGCGCGGTAAGAAATCACTTACGCCAAGCGGTCTGTGACTGAAAGTCCCCGGATGAACTGAAAGTGTTTGTCGTGGGTGAGCACAGTGGCGCCGACCTGCAAAGCGCAGGCCGCGATGAGCAGATCGGTGGCCGGGATAATGATGCCTTGGCGGTCGAGCGACCAAGCGAGTTGGGCGGCCCGTTCCCAGATGGGGTTGATCGTCGTGATGTAAATCATCACGGCGAAGGTCTCGCGAAACCGTTTCAACACATACGGGTCGCGCCGACCGCGCAGCACCTCCATCTGCACCATGCCGCAGGTGGCGTATTCATACTCCATCGCCTTGGCGCCGAGCTCGACGAAAGGGTCGCGCCCGGCGCGCGTGGCGGTGATGTAGAAACTACTGTCCGGCAGGACGAGGCTGGCCATAAGGAGGCTGGTCTTCGGCGACGTGCAGGATCGGACGGTCGAACGCATCGGCCGGCGTGGGCGCAAACTCAGCCTTCAACTGCTCCGGCGTAAGGCCGAGCCCTTGGCTGAGCAGCTCCTTCAGCTTGTGGCGGCGGGCCATCTCGCTCAGGGCGATCTGAACGGCCTCACGCTTTGTTTTGGCCCCGGTCACTTGCATGACGCGGTCGAGGGTGTCCTCGTCTATGTGCATCGTCATTTTCATGATGGCTTCACGGTATGGTAGTCGAGCCATACCACAAGCGTAAAGTATGGCTATGTAGCCATAGCACTATAGATTAATGACTTATAAATTAGGCTGTTTCGAGCAGCTTGTTCAGACGCGCGACCATGGCGGAGGCGTCATCGAGGAGGCCGGCGCTGATCAGCGCGTTGTCGAGCAACTGTTCGGCGACGAGCTTGGCCTTGTCGGGATTGGACGTGTGCAGGCCGTGCAGATTTTTGAGCACGGCGTGGCGCGGGTTGATCTCAAGATTGACCTTCACCGGAGTGTCGGCGCCGTCCTGCTTCATGGCCTTCATCATGCGGCGCATATGGGGCGACATCATTTTGTCGGCGCTCGTGGCGAGCACTGGCGAATCGACGAGGCGATCGCTGGCGCTGATTTCATCCACGCGATCTTTGCCGAGCGTGTCTTTGAGCCATTTGGTGAGCTCCTTGATTTCACTCTTGCTGAGACCGCCTTCGGGTTGAGGTAGGTCGGAGAGTTTTACGTCGGAGTGATCGGCGGCGAGGAGCTTCTTGCCGTCGAATTCGCGGACGTTGGTCATGACGTATTCGTCCACGGCTTCGTAGCAGAAGATTACCTCGATGTTGCGGGCCTTGAAGCCTTCAAGATACGGACCGCTTTCGATGGCGGCGCGGCTGGGGCCGACGAGATAATAAATTTCCTTCTGCTCGCTGCCCATGCGCGAAACATAATCGGCGAGCGAAGTGGTTTTGCCCTTTTCGGTGAGCGAGGACTCGAAGCGGAGCAGCTTCACGAGCTGGTCCTTGTGGGTGAAGTCCATCGCGGCGCCTTCTTTCAAGAAGATGCCGAATTCTTGATAGAACTCGTTGTAGGTATCGACGCGGTTCTTGGCTTCTTCTTCGAGGAATTTGATGAAGCGCTTGGTGATGACTTTGTTGAGTTTTTCGATGAGTGCGCGGTCCTGCATCGTCTCGCGCGAGATGTTGAGCGGCAGGTCTTCGCTATCGACCACGCCCTTGAGGAAGCGCAGCCACTCGGGCAGGAGGTCCTTCGGCTTGGCGTCGATCAGCACTTTGCGGCAGTAGAGCGAGACGCTTGGTTCAAGGCGCGCGAAACCAAGCTTTTCGGTGTTCTCTTTCGGCACGAAGAGAAGCGCGTTGATCGCGAGGGGCGCGTCGGCCGAGAAATGCAGGCGCAGACGCGGGGCGTCGTAGGCGTGAGCCTGGAACTTGTAGAACTCGGTGTATTCCTCGTCCTTGATCTCGTTCTTGTTGCGCAGCCAAAGCGCTTGGATGGTGTTGACGCGTTTGCCGTTGAGGTTGATCGGGAATGAGACGAATGCGCTGTAGCGCTCGAGGACTTCCTTGATCTTCCAGTCTTGCGCGAAATCGCCGGCGTCTTCCTTGAGCTTGATGACGATCTTGGTGCCGCGGCGTTCGCCTTCGCTCGGCTCGATCTCGTAGCTGCCGGAACCGTCGCTCGACCACACGTGGCCGGGCTCGTCTCGCTTCCACGAGCGCGAGTAAACTTTGACCGACTCGGCGACCATGAAAGCGGAATAGAAACCAACGCCGAACTGACCGATAAGATTGCTATTCTTGGCGCCGCCTTCGCTGAGAGCCTTGAGGAAGGCCTTGGAGCCGGAGTGGGCGATTGTGCCGAGGTTCTCGATCAGCTCGGCCTTGGTCATGCCAATGCCGAAGTCCTGAATCGTGATCGTCTTGGCCTTGTCGTCGGTGGTGACGTTGATCTCGAGCTCAAGCTTATCGTCGAAGATGTCTTTCTCGGTCAGCTGCGTGTGGCGCAGTTTCTCCAACGCGTCGGAGGCATTGGAGACCAGCTCACGGACGAAGATTTCCTTCTCCGTGTAGAGCGAGTGAATGACGATATCGAGCAACTGCTTGATCTCGGCTTGGAACTCGAATTTTTGCGGAGTAGCGGATGATTGGGTCATAGCATCGGGTTTTGAAAAGGGTCCAATTTTACCTTGTCCGCGGAAAAATCAAGTTAAGCGCCAGACAAGAATGCAGATCATTGTCCTTAGCTAAAATACTCTGTAATAAAGCTATACTTCAGCTTGCAGGTGCCGTGGGGTTGGCGCATAGCGCCACGGTGCCATTGAATCTATTTACCTCAAACCGTTTGAAAGGAAGTCTGCAGGGATGGAAGAGAGGTCAAGGGTATCGCTGGCATCAATTCAAAATGCGGCACGTGCACTGGACCGTGACCAGCAAGACAATTGGCGGCGGATTTGTGGCCAATGGGAATTGGCGCGCGGTGACGCATTTTGCCCGAAATTTTTTGGGATCGCCGTCCGACTTGGTTATCAAACGAGGATGGCATGGTCGACTCACGCTAGAAATGCTGCGCCAGCAAGCGGCACGTTACGGTTTGGTGGTATCAGCTAATGCGGTGTTTCCGCCGACACTCAGATCAATCGCGGTGTCGTGGCCGGAGCTGTTGGGAGTCGAAGCAGATGTGAGTAAAGGGCTTGATGCCTGCCGCCACGCGTTGGGCAGCTCGGCGTTGAGAGATATGCGTCGGATCAGAAGTGAAAGATATTTCATGAAGGTGCAGCCGGCAGGGCCGGTCTTTGATGAATTCTATCACCGCTATTATTCCCCGAGCATGCGCAAGCGCCATGGTGGTGATGCTTATTTATATAGCCTCAAGGAAGAACGAGCCAAACTTGGTCCTAATGATGTTTTTGTCGAGGTGCATGCAACGGAAGGCTGTCTTGCCAAAGTCGTCGTGTGTGAAGAAGAAGACGGCATTCGTTTGTCTAGATTGGGCTGGCTGGATGGTCGCGATGATGTCTACCGAAGGACCGTTCTCAGCGCTCTGTATTGGTATTCACTTTGTCATGCTACGGTGGAAGGGCATCCCAGGCTCAATTATGGCGCAGTGACGCCTTATCTGGAAGATGGTCTTTTTGTCTATAAAGAGAAATGGCTGGGGCGGTTGAGTTGGAGTAAAAGTTTTCACGACGCTTGGAGAGTCGTGGCGGATCCGTCGCATCCGATTACTCGGCAATTTTTCGACCATAAATCGCTCCTCATTAAAAATGAAGTGACGCGACGATTTGATGTGATCAGCAATCGCGCTCGCGAAGAGGTGGCCTCCGCTCAAGTGGAGAGCGATCACCTTGGGGAGTGGCTTTCCCCGCATCAAGTTTGGCGATAGGAAGCCCTCTCACTCAGTCTTCCGCTCGCGAAGTTCGGCCGGCGAAGGTTACGCTGTTTAGCTCGAGGCGCTTGTTGTCTTTGATGTCGAAGATTACCTCAAACTTGCCGCCGTCCCATACGAAGTCCTTCCGCAGATTGTCCCATGCGGCGTAGGAGGCGTCGCCGGTCACGCGGATTTGGTGCCAACCGGAAACTTTTTCGACGTTGCGAACCTTGGCGATGAAGTCGGACAGGCGGCCCTTGGTTTTGACCACGTGCAGTCGCAATTCGCCGGGGGCTTCTCGTTCCGCTTGGGCGAACAGTTCATCTTGCGCGGTGGCGCCATAACCGAAAAGCGCCGTGCATAATCCAAGCAGGAAGAGGCTGAGGAGCGGTTTCATGGGGATGAAACACGCTCCCACAAAAGGAGAGAATCGCAAGCGCGGTTCGCCCGCGCTGAATCAACCGCCGAGGTAAGCGGCCTTGAGCTGCGGGTCGTTGCGCAGCTCCTTGCTCGGTCCCTGCATGGCGATGCGACCGGTTTCCAGCACGTAGGCGTGGCTGCTGACTTCCAACGCGAGATTGGCGTTTTGCTCGACGAGCAGGATGGCCGTGCCGTGGGTGCGGTTAATCTCCACGATCTTCTCGAAGATGGTGCTGATGAGGCGCGGCGCGATGCCGAGCGACGGTTCGTCGAGCATCAAGAACTTGGGATTGCTCATCAACGCGCGACCAATGGCCAACATTTGCTGTTCGCCGCCGGAGAGAGTGCCGGCGTTTTGGCGGAGGCGTTCTTTCAGGCGAGGAAAAATCGTGAAAACGTATTCGCGGTTTTGCGCGATGCGTTCCGCATCGGTCTGCAGGTAGGCGCCCATGGCGAGATTTTCGTCCACGGTAAGATTGGAGAAAACCATGCGGCCTTCGGGGACATGGCAGAGTCCGCGAGCGACGATCTGGTGCGATTTGTGCGCGGTGATATCCTCGCCGAGAAAACGCACAGTGCCGCTCTTGGCGCGGATCAGAGCGGAAATGGTGCGCAGAGTGGTGGTCTTGCCGGCGCCGTTGCCACCGATGAGCGTGACGATGGTTCGCGCGGGAACTTCGAAGGAGATGCCGTTAAGGGCCGCGATGGCGCCGTAGGCCACGTGTAGGTCGGATATGGCTAGCATGCTCAGTGATGGGCGAGGCTCTGGTGGTGGTCTTCGCCGAGATAAGCTTCGATGACCTTCGGGTCGCGCTGAATGGCCTCGGGCGTGCCTTCGGCAATTTTGACGCCGTAATCGAGAACGGCGATGCGCTGACAAACGCCCATGACAACTTTCATCGAATGTTCGACGAGGAGGATCGAGAGTTTGAACTGCTTCTGGATCTGCTGAATGAGCTGGATGAGCTCGACCTTCTCCGAGGGATTCATGCCGGCCGCAGGTTCGTCGAGCAGCAGGAGGCGCGGACGGGTGGCGAGGCAGCGGACGATTTCGAGGCGACGTTGTTCGCCGTAGGGCAGGCTCTTGGCCGGCGTGTCGCGGAAGCGTCCTAAATTGAAAATATCGAGCAACTCGCCGACGTGGCGCTCAATGGCAGCCTCGTCATTGCGAAATGCGCCCAGTCGAGCGAGCGCCTGCATCGGCGTGGTGTCGCGATGGAGATTGCAGGCGACGCGAACGTTATCGGCAACGGTGAGCGAACCAAAGAGACGGATGTTCTGAAACGTGCGCGCAATGCCGAGCTTCGCGCGGTCGAATGGTTTTACGCCGGCGAGATCGCGTCCATTGAAACGCACACTGCCTTCGGTGGTCGCATAAACGCCGGTGATGAGATTGAATGCGGTGGTTTTGCCCGCGCCGTTGGGGCCGATCAATCCGAGGAGTTCGTTTTCACCGATGGTGAAATCGAAGGCGTTGACGGCGCAAAGCCCGCCAAAGCGGATGGTGGCGCGATCGAGTTGGAGCAGCGGCGCAGACATCAGTTTTGAGAGCGGCGTGGCTTCAGGAGACGGCTGAAGCTGAAGTTAAACAGACCCTGCGGGCGGGAGATCATGAGCACGATCAGGAGGAAGGAATAAATCACCATGCGATATTCGGCGATGGGGCGCAGCACTTCCGGCAGAATCGTGAGCAGGATGGCGGCGAGAATCACGCCGACGGTGTTGCCCATGCCGCCGAGGATGACCATGACGACGATTTCGATACTCTTGGTGAAATCGAAACCCGTGGGCATGATCGTGAGCTTAAAGTGTCCGTAGAGTCCGCCGGCGATGCCTGCAAAAAACGCGCCGATGACGAACGCCGTGATCTTGTAGCGCGTGGTGTTTAGCCCGATTGCTTCGGCGGCGATCTCGTCGTCATGCGTGGCGAGAAAGCCGCGGCCATAAGTGGAATGGATCAGGCAATGGATGACGAAGATGGTGATGGCGGCCCAGGCAATGACCCAGAAGATGGTAGTGTAGGGCGGAATACCATTAAGGCCGAGCGCGCCGCCGAGCGGTTCGAGGTTTTGGAAAATCACGCGGATGATTTCGCCAAATCCGAGCGTGACGAGTGCGAGGTAATCGCCTTTGAGACGCAGCGAAGGCACGCCGACCAGCAAGCCCGCAAAGGCGGCGGCTAGACCGCCCAGCACGAGCGCGCCAAAAAAGAAGGCGCCTTGAACGAATGCCGAGCTGCCGGAAGCCAGAATGTGAGGCCCGAGATAAATCGAGATGCCCGCGGAAAGATACGCGCCGACGGACATGAATCCGGCATGGCCCAGTGAAAATTGGCCCGCGAAGCCCATCACCAAGTTCAATGAGATGGCGAGAATTACGGCGATACCGGCGCTCGTCAGCACATCGAGGAAATAGGGATCAATAGTTCCCGACAGGCTGGAAAAAACAAAGGCGAGGATGAGAGCTGCCACTAAGGACAGGTGCGGTCGCGGAATCACGTTGCGCTTGGGTGTGGTGGGTGAAGCCATGCCGTCGTTCAAACTTTCTCGGTCGTGAGCCGGCCCAGCAGACCAGCCGGGCGGAAGAGCAAGATGATGATGAGAATGGTGAAGGCGATGGCGTCCTTGTAGGTGGACCATTCGCTACCCGCGACGAACGTTTCAACCGTGCCAAGCAGCAAACCGCCGAGGGCCGCGCCAGGGATGTTACCGATGCCGCCAAGAATCGCGGCCGTAAAGGCCTTGAGTCCGGGCATCACGCCCATGAGCGGATCGATGGACGGGTAATTGAGCGCGTAGAGAATGCCGCCGGCGCCGGCCAGTGCGGAGCCCAAGCCGAAGGTGAACGAGATGACGACGTTGTTGTTCACGCCCATGAGTGCCGCGGCCTTGGGGTTGAGCGAGACGGCGCGCATCGCGGTGCCGATCTTGGTGCGATGAACGATAAATTGCAGCGCGACGACCAGCAGTGCGGAAACCACGATCACGAAAATCTGGTTGGTGGACAGGATGAGACCGCCGACCGTGAACGTCTGCATGGGGAAGATGGCCGGGAAGGTGCGAGGAGCGGCGCCGAAAAACACTTGGCCGGTGTATTCGAGTAGCAATGACACGCCGATCGCGGTGATGAGCACGTTGAGCGTCGGAGCATTGCGCAATGGCCGGTAGGCGAGACGCTCAATGAGCATTCCCAGCAACGCGCAACCGATCATGGCGATGCAGAGCACCGCGAGACCGCCCCACAACGTGCCTTCGGGCACAAGCCGCCCGGCATAATAACCGATGAAGGAGCCGACCATAAACACATCGGCGTGGGCGAAATTGATGAAGCGAAGCACGCCGTAAACCATCGTGTAACCCAGAGCGATCAGGGCGTAGATGGCTCCGAGTGACAGGCCGTTGAGCAGTTGCTGAAGAAATTCGTTCACGAGTGGTTAAGCTACGAAATCAGGCTGGCCGGCAGGCGCCCCGGCGCACACAGGGATGACGTCATCCGGCTGCTGCACCGGCTGCACGATCAGGGTGAAACTTCGCCGACGAATTTGAATTGGCCGTTCTCCACCGTGATGATGACGGCGGACTTGGCGGCATTGCGGCCGGCGTCGATTTGAGTCCGGCCGGTGACGCCGACGAAAGCATCGGTCGCGGCCAGCGCATCGCGGATTTTGGAGCCTTCCGTGGAACCGGCACGCTTGATGGCATCGGCCAGCACGAGGGCGGAATCGTAACCGAGAGCGGCCATGGCGTCAGGAATTTGACCGTCCCAACGCGCTTGGAATTTTTTGACGAATTCTTCGACGGCCGGGGTCTTGTTTTCCGGCGAGTAGTGCGTGGAGTAGAAGGAGCCTTCAACAGCCGTGCCGCCGATTTCGATGAGCTGGGGAGCTTCCCAACCGTCGCCACCGAGGAGGGGAACGGTGATGCCGAGCTCGCGGGCTTGTTTGCAGATGAGGGCGGCTTCGGTGTAGTAGCCGGGGACGAAAATGGCGTCCACATTGGCGGCCTTGATGGCGGTGAGCTGGGCTTTGAAGTCCTTGTCGCCTTCGGCGTATTTCTGTTCGACGGGGATTACGCCGCCATCGGCCAGATAGGTTTCCTTAAAATATTTGGCGAGGCCGACGCTATAAGCGGAGGAAACCGACGAGAGTACGGCGACCTTCTTGGCCTTGAGAGTGTCCTTGGCGAATTTCGCCATCACGGTGCCTTGGAATGGGTCGATGAAGCAGACGCGGAAAATGTAGTCGCCGGTTTCGGTCACGGAAGGATTGGTGGACGAAGGCGAGATCATCGGGATCTTCGCGGCTTGCGCGACCGGCGCCATTTCTAACGAACGGCTCGATGCGACTTCGCCGAGCAATGCGACGACTTTGGTGCGCGAGATCAGTTTGCGGGCGGCGGTGGCGGATTCGCCGGCCTTGGATTGGTTGTCCTCGGTGGTGAGATAGAGTTGCTGACCGAGCACGCCGCCGGCGGCGTTGAGTTCCTCGATGGCGAGGAGGGTGCCCTTATGCGAAGCTTGGCCGAAGGCCGCTTCTTTGCCGGTGAGGGAGGCGATTTCGCCGATCTGAATACCTTCAGCTTGTGGTTTGGAGCAGGCGGCCAAGCCGAGAATGGCGATCATTAACGCGAGCTGCGAAAGGGGACGTAGGATAGGGATCATGATTGTCGGTTTGGACTGGATTGGAGAACAGGGCGGCGACGTTAAAGACGAAGCAGGACGGTTTTCAATGCGGCAGTTGAGCAAATGCAGTGCCAGCACATCCGATAGTTTGGGCTTTGCCTTGGGTATGACGAACGGTTTTTCTGCCGTCCTTGAATATTTATGACCGGCATATTCTGAGCGAGTGGCTGCAAATCCTCGGCCTGGTTTTGGCGGCCATGATCGGCCTGCTGCTTGTGCAGGTGCTCTATGATGACTTCCGCATGCTCAACGACCTCGGTGCGAAAGGCGTGGATTTCGGGGTGTATTTGCTTGTGACGCTGCCGGGGTTTTTGGCGATTGTGCTGCCGGTGGCGCTGTTGATTTCGCTGCTCTACACGTTGGGTAAACTACATCGCGCCAACGAACTCATCGCGATGCGAGCCGCGGGCGTGGGTATCATGCGCATCACCGCGCCGATTTGGCTGATGGGCCTGCTGGCATGTGGATTAACGTGGTATTTAAACGCCAACGTCGTGCCGTGGTCGGTGGAGGCGTCGCGCTCGCTGCGCGATTCACTGGCTTTCCGCCAGCAATCGGAAACGATGCCGGAGGATCGCATCGGCGCCGTGTCGAGCGTGGCGTTCGACAATCGGGCGGTGCATCGCATGTGGTTCATGAACCGCTACAGCCAGTTCACGCAGCGTGGTTACGGCGTGATGGTTTCTGAACTGGATCATCAACGTCGCGAGGAACGTCGCATCGTGGCGGAAGAGGCCTCTTACGATCGTGAGAACGAGGGTTGGCTCTTTATGAAAGGACAGGAGTTGGTGTTCGACCCAGCCACGGGCGAAGTGCTCGAACCGCGTCCGTTCTTCCGGAAATTTATCCCGCATTATAGCGAGGATCCGCATCTCATGCTGATCATCGACCGGCGGCCTTCCGACCTGTCGTTTTTCGAACTTGGCCGGCTGATGAATTACTACGCCATGGATTCCAATCCGAAGGGCGTGGCCTATGCGGTGCGCTATTTCAGCCTGATTGCCGACACACTCGGGCCGTTGATCGTGATCGCGCTGGCCATTCCATTCGCGGTGTCGGGCGTGCGCGTTAACCCCGCGGTCGGCGTATCCAAATCCATCGGATTGTTTTTCCTGTATTACGTGCTGATGAATCTGGCGACGTCGCTGGCGACAAAACAGGTCCTCGATCCGGTCGTGGCCGCGTGGCTGCCCAACGCCGGCATGGCGGTGATTGCGCTCTGGCTGTTCGCGCGACTGCGTTGATTCAACCGCCGAACCAGCCCATCACCATGTCCTCGATGCGGTGCCACACGGCATTGCTCGGCCAGAGAAGAATGGCCCAGATGGCGATGCAGTTCAGCCAGCTCAAGAACACTGCCGCGCTCGCCATGTCTTTCACGCGCTTGGCGAGTGGATGCTGCTCCGGACGCACGTAATCGATGGTCCACTCGATCGCGGAATTGAGCAATTCGACGATGATGATGAGAAACAGCGAACCGATCATCACGGCGGTCGAGACGGCGTTGACCGGAAGGATGATTGCGAAAGGGGTGAGCAGAATTACGAAGAGCAGGTCTTCGCGAAACGAAGGCTCGTGTTTCAGCGCGGCGAAAAATCCCTCAATGGAATAACGCACCGAGGCGAAAAAATTTCGGAAACTGCGGCGCTTCAGTTCAGTGGTTTCGGTTTCTTGGCTCACGGGGTGGAAAGGAAAATCGGCAATACGTCGTAGCGTGGCAAGATTACTTGGGCGAGGACGGCTTGGTGAGCTTGAAGTCCGTGAAGTCGTTGTGAATTCCCTCGTAGGCTTTGTCCTGCTTGTAGATTTCGAGGATGCGGCCGTGTTCTTGATCCGTTGTCGGGAAAATGCGTGGAGGCTCTCCTTTCAAGAAAATCGCCGTATAGGCACGGCGGCGATCGGTGAGACGACGGATGACGATCATGACAAGGAATCCTCGGGCAAAGCGCCGAATTTGGCAAGCGGAGTGGAACCAGCATGAACCAGAAATAGAAAGCAGAGCTCGACGTGGAAGAAGCTAACTGCAAGGTGTTTAGCTGACATGCGAAAGTTTCAGCTTTTCCTGTTTACCCTCGTGTCGGCCGCCATGGGATTTTGTGCCGATGATAACGCTGCGCCCCGCCGCACATTACTTGTGGAGGTGCGCGACATCCCGGCGGAAGCCCAACAAGGCGAGGGCGCTTTCTCCTACAACGATTACAACCGCCAGCGCATCGTGAGCTTGGTGCGCAATCACGCCATGGTGCTCGCCACGCCGGATGAGGCGGCCACGTTGCGCGAACAAGGTTTCACGACGGAAGTGATCATGGAGAGCGACGACGAGCTGGTGCTTTATCGCCGCGCGCTCTACGGGCCGACGCTCAAACTCGAACCGGTTTATCACACCTACGAACAAATCCTCGCCCGAGCGGCGGAGTTGCAGGCGGCTCATCCCGAGCTGATCCAACGTTATCCCATCGGCGAGACCACGCAGTTTGGCCGCACGATTTATGCGTATCGTCTTTCAAATGACGCCACACACGCGCACGACCGCCCGGCGGTTTTGTTCAACGCCTGTCATCATGCCGATGAATTGCTGGGGCCTGAGATTGTGCTCGAGCTGATGGAAAAGCTAGTCGCCGGCTACGGCTCTGATCCGCAGGTCACGCATTGGATGGACACGTTGGAGATTCACCTCGTGCCCGTGATCAACGTGGATGGTCACCATTACGTGACCTCAGGTCACGATCCGCGCTGGCGTAAGAACGCGCGTGACGTCAATGGCGACGGTATCACTGGCGTGTTTCCCGAAGGCGTGGATTTGAATCGCGGCTACAGTTTCAACTGGGCACTGGGCGGCACCGACAATCCGGACGGCGCGAGCTTTCGCGGCGCGCATCCGTTTTCCGAGGCGGAGAACCGCGCCATGCGTAACCTCGCCGATATGCGGCAATTTCTCCTTTCGATTTCCTACCACAGCCAAGGCGAAGTGATTTATTATCCGTGGACTTGGAACGGCATGGCCGCACCGGACGACAAAGTGATTACGCGTATCGCGGCCGATGTGGCCGGACGCATCGGCCGCATGGACGGTGAGGGCACCTATGCGATCTCGCCCGGTGGCCCGTCGAGTCAGAGCTATCCGTGGTTTTACGGCCGCCGCGGTGTCATCGATATGGTGATCGAGACGGGCAAGGGCTCGCATCTGTTCCCACCGGAGGATGTGCCCGGTATCGTGGCGGAGAACTTAAAGGGAGCCTTGGCGGTTTTGGACAACGCGGCCGGTCCGGGTCTGTCGGTCAAAGTCACCGACGCCGTCACGGGCGAACCACTTTCAGCCGAGGTTTGGTTCCCGCGCATCGACAACGAAACCGTGGATCGTCGTTACAGCGACGCGCAGTTTGGTCGCGCGCGCCGCTTGCTGGATCCGGGCACGTATTACCTCGTGGTCTCGCGTGAAGATTACAAGACGGTGGTGCTCCCGAAATTGCAGGTGAACGCGGAAGGCTGGACCGAATTGGAAATCAAACTGACCAAGTCCGAGTAATCCGGCCCCGCATGGTGCACGCGAATGTTCGTAATACGAACATTCGCGGCGGGTGCCGATACGGGATGGCGCGGAGGTTTATTTGCTGGCGAGTTTGAGACCGACGATGCCGGCGATGATCAGGCAGATGCAGAGCAATCGCACTGCGGACGCGCTTTCGTTGAACCACAGAATGCCTGCGATGGCGGTGCCGACCGCGCCGATGCCGGTCCACACCGCGTAAGCGGTGCCGATGGGTAGCGTGCGCGCGGCCACCGCGAGCAGCCACATGCTGATCGCCATTGCGGAAATTACGCCGACCGACGGCCACAACCGCGTGAAGCCCTGCGTGGATTTGAGGCCCGCAGCCCAGACGATTTCAAAGGCCGCGGCGACCAGAAGGATAAGCCAAGCTTTCATGATTCGAAATTAACGCACGCCACACATGAGACGTTTGACTAGCGGCACCAGCAACAAAAGCACGGCGGTGGCGCCGAATACGAACAACGCTTGTTCGCGGAAGAACACCGCCAAGCCGCCATCCGTGGCATCACTGCCGAAGGTGCGCGCCAGCCAGCCCGAAAGAAAATTGCCGATGGACGTGGCGAGAAACCATCCGCCCATCATCACGCCGACCAAGCGTGCCGGCGCGAGTTTGGTCACGGTGCTGAGGCCTACGGGACTCAGGCACAATTCACCGACGGTTTGCAGGAAAAACAAACCGATCAGCCACCACGGACTGACGAGCCCCTGATCGGCCAAGCGCGCGGCAGGAATCATCAGCGCGAAGGAGAGGCCGACGAAGCCGAGGCCGAAGGTGAACTTCATCGGACTTGACGGTTGGTTTTTGCCCCAGCGCGTCCACAGCCATGCGAAGATTGGCGCGAGCGCGATGATGAAGAGCGAGTTAACCGATTGAAACCACGACGAAGGGAAACTGAAACCGAACAGTGTGTTGTCCGTGTAGTCGCGGGCGAACAGGTTGATGGAAGAGCCGCTCTGCTCGAACACCGCAAAGAACACGATGTTGGCGGCGAAGAGCACGAAGATCGCGGCGACGCGGCGACCTTCGACTCCGCCGCGAATCGCGTAAACGATCACGGCGGCAAGAACGAGAATGGCGAGCAGCCATATCACGGCGGGCGTGCGGTTGCTGATCCAAACCAAGCTGCCGAGCGCCACGACGTAGAGGAGGGATTTGGCGAGATTGAGCCACTTGGCTTTTGTGGAAATCGCCGGAGCATCACCGAGTCCGGTAAGCCCACGCATGTTGCGCACGTAAGTGATAAGCCCGAGCGTCATGCCGATGCCGGCCAGCGCAAAGGCCCAATGCCAGCTGTGGCGGGGATCAAAACCGACCGAGGCCAGCCAGTCCTTGAACAAGGGATGCTGCGCCAGGAAACCCGTTAGCAACGGCGCGCTGAATCCGCCGATGTTGATGCCCATGTAGAAAATCGAAAACCCCGCGTCGCGCCGTTCGTCGTCCGGCGCATACAATCCGCCGACCATCGCGCTGATGTTGGGTTTGAGCAATCCGGTGCCGACGGCCACGAGCACAAGGCCGGCGTAAAATGTCGCGGTGGAGTTCATCGCCATCGTGAAGTGACCCGAGGCGATGATGATGCCGCCGACTAGCACAGTTTGGCGGGCGCCGATGATCTTGTCGGCGATGTAGCCGCCGATGACCGAGAGCATGTAAACGGCCATTGTGTAGTAGCCGTAGATCAGCGCGGAACGTTCGATGCTGAAACCCAGGCCGCCTTCGACCGCAGCTGTCGTCATGAACAGCACGAGCAACGCGCGCATGCCGTAATACGAGAAGCGTTCCCACAATTCCGTGAAGAACAACGTGCTCAGGCCCTTCGGATGTCCGGCTTGGCGCGGCGCAACCGTGGGCACGGCGGGTTCGGCGGGAACCGGCGATGTATTCGAACTCATGGAGTGCGGAGCTTGGTGGTCGCTCCGCGCCGGGCAATGTTCAAAAACGGTTCAGCGCTTCCGGCCGTAGCGATGGAGAATCACTTCCATCATACCGAATTGGTCGGTGAGCAACCCTTCGTAACCGCAGGGCCGGTCATCCCAATAGCGCCAGTCCACTCCGCTCTTGCTGCCGCCGAACACGAGCGCGCCGGCATAGCCTTCGCACATTTCGTGCAGCAATCGGTCGGCCTCGGCTGCGAAACCGTTTTGATAAAGTGCCATCACGAAATGCCGAGCCTGCGCCATCGTGCGCCCGCCGTTTTGATAATAGCCAAACGGAAATCCCTGCATGATGTCGGCGAGATCTGCGTCGGGAATCGACCACAAGTTCGCTGGCAATCCGTAGCGCGCGGACGGCACGCCGACTTTTTTCATTTCGGCGATTAAGCGCGCGCAAATGTCCTTCGCTTGCTCCGGCGGCACGAGCCCCGAGGTGATCGCACAGCCGTTGACCATGAGAAATGCGTAATCGTGCAGCTTGTCCTCCTTGCAACGCCAGCCGGCAATCCAACCGGTCGCGGGATTGAGGAACGTGGGCAGGTAATTCTGCTTCAAGCGCGCGGCCCACTCGGTGAGCACAGTGGATTCGTGTTTGAGATCGTGACGGGCGAACACACCGGCGAGCTTCACCAGCGCAGGATAGAGAATGGCGTTGGCGAACGCGTCCTTCCAACCGAACGAAATGACGTCGAACCAGCAGGTGCTCCATTGCCCGGTGCCGCTGATGCCGGTGCGCCATTTACTTTCGATGAGTCCGTCGCCGTCGAGATCGCGTGCGCGCATCGCCGAAAGCCGCGTGCGAATGCGATCGAGTCGCGATTGAAACCATTCTTCCGTGGCGGCTTCCTCCAGATAATCGGCGAGGCCGCGCAGCACGGCGGCGCCAGTCATGAGGTATTCGTCCTGCGCGTCGTGAATCGCGCCGTTTTGCACGATGCGGCCGTCGGCATAACTTTGCCCGCCATCGAGCCAGCGTTCGAGTGAATGACGCAGCAATTCATGCGCGGGAAAACCGGGCAGTGGTTCACCGAGATCAAAATAAAATGACGCCCATGTATCCATCGAGATGGAGCAGGGAGTGGACGCGCCGTTGTTGCTGAGCGTGGCCATTTCGGGCCGGTAGGTCAGCGCGGTGTAATACGTGCGCTGCATCGCGCGTTGCGCGATTTCGGGAGCGTCGTCGCGCAACGTGGCGGGCGCAGTGACTGGGCGAATCGTGACGCGTGCTTCATGTCGTCCGGCGGTTAGCAAATACGTGCCGTGAGGCGTGGCGCGTTCGCCGAGTTTCAATTCGAGCGTGCTGGAGTCGAGCGGACGAATCGCGTCGAAGCGCGCGATGACCGAGGGCGAATCGGAGTCGACTTGAATCGTGCCGAGGCGCGGAAAACACACGGCAATCGGCAGCGTCATGAGACCGGCTTCGCCTTCCTGTGTGATGCGGCCAATGGCGTGAACGGCCGCGACAGTGTTGCGCGTGGCGATGGTCCACGCGGAGCTTAGCCAAGCCTCGGTTTCGACGGCACTTTCGCGCACGGCGTGAAGTTCGATTCCTTCAGGCGTAGCGGTCCAAGTGAGTGTGTAGTGCTGTCCACCGCTCGTGAAATCATATGTGACGGTATTGCCGCGAACGGCGACCGTGCCTTCGGCGTCAAATCGCACCGCGCCGGACATGGCGGGCACTTGGCCGATTGTGTGCAAAATCGGACCTTGGCGAAACGAACCTACACCGGAGTGAAGAACGTTAGCGGAAGCCAGCGCTGGATCTTCGCCTGCCAGCGAGAGCTGAGAAAAGCCCGGTCGCGAGAGCAGGAAGCCAACGGCATATGCGTTCGTTTCGAAAAACACCGAGCCGTCGGCCAAGCGCGCGGTCACGCCGGCGGGCAGATTTGTCAGATCGATCGCAGTGCGGCTCAACGCGCGTTCGCGAGCTACCAGTGGCTGAGAAGACCATTCGCCTTCGAGAATGCAGCCGCCGGCCGCAACGTTCCATGATACCCAACCTTCGTCGATGCCGCAGCCGCGCAGTTCGAGGATGATGCCGTCGGTTTCGATCGGATCGAGTTCATGCCACAGCACTTCGCCTTTCGCAGGGCAGGGCAGATCGCGTTTCTCGGCAACTTCGTGCCATTGACCGTCGCGGTGGGCCAGCAGACGAAACGCCGTAACCCAGTCCTCGTTTTGGTGACTGCCACAATTGTGATAGCCCAGCGTTCTCCGGAATCCCAGTCGGCCCAGCTTCGCGAGTCCCGGCAAGCGCACTACGCGTGAATGAATGATGCGACGGCCCGCCATATTGGCCTCGTGCGGAGACGGCGTGGTCCACACGGCACGCGGTTCGGAAAGCGCCGTGCCGAAAGACAAATCGCCCATCGGCGGTGCGACGTCGGAGAGCTTCAACAAATCAACGGTCATGGATATCCATGAAGCGTCAGGGCGTCGGAAAACAAAAGCACTGAATTATGTATCTTCAGTGCTTAATATGTAAAAAATGAGAACTTTAGTTATCTTTAAACCTAGTATGAATGCCTAATATGTGTTTTAAATGAGAAACCGCTCATTCGGCGCTAAACCCGCCGTATAAGTCATGCTGGAGTGATAACGAACGTAATGACGGCGCGCGTAATCGGCGTCGCGGGCGCAAAGGCGAGGCGCACGGGATGCGGCGGCTGGTTGATGGTGTCGCGGGTGAGTTGAAGCAGTTCGCTGCTAGCGCTGTGATCGATCAGAATCGCGCTGTCGCCATCGCTGAGACGCAGCAGGTGTTTCTCCTCGCTGATTTGTGCCGGAGTGATGAGCGCGCTTTCGAAAGTGGTGGGTTCGGAAAACTCCACGGTGTCCGTGATGGTGAGGCTGCCCTTGCCGCTGCGGTCGAAAATGAATTCGCGTTCGAGTTTGCGCAGTGTGGGCACGTCGTAGGCGCCGCGCAGGTTGAGGATCATGCGGTCGCGGGCGTCGGTGAATTCCGTTAATATGGTCGGCGCTTGGAAGGTCGGGCCGACTTCCTGCAGCTTGCCGCCGATACGCGGAACAGGGTGACCGTAGGAATTGAGTAACTGACTTTCGTAACGCTGCGCGCTGAAGGTGCGCATGCTGTAAACCTCCAAGCCGGGATCATAGATCAGCGACTTGCCGTCGAGCACGACGGTGAATGTGCCGAGGTCGTTGTGATTGTGGTTTACGCCGTTGTTGCCGCCGAGGAAGGTGGCGGAAAAACGCCGCGGTGCGTTCGGAGCTGAGCGGCAGATGAGAAAATGCGACGGTGCGAAGAAATCGCGCAACGCGCTGGCGGGGCGGCGGCGCAGCGGCCGGCGCGGATCGCGCATGCGAAACATCATCATGAGCATGACGTCGACGAATTGGAATTTATCGCCGGCGAAGAGATCGACGGCCCACGGCTCGGTCAGACCGTCCGGCGTGGAGTCCACGCGGTTGTCGAGCCACGCGCGCGCCCAATCGAGCGGCTTGGCATCAAGCGCGCAGTCGCAAAACGCCGGGTAGATTCCCGGTTGGATTTCGGCGCGATCCGGAAACCGCGCGATGCGGCGAGCTTTGGGCGCGTCGAGCAGATCGATCACGCTGCCGGTGCCTTGGCGCAAAATTTCGGCGAAGGTGAAGTAGTGCGACACACCGTAGCTCCAGTAGCTCACGCCTTCAGTGCACAGACCATCGTCGGCGAAGCCGTCGGTGAAATTGTAGATGAGTGATTCGGTGAACGCGAACCACCACGCGCGATCTTCGCGATCCGGCAGCATGGCGGCCGCGGCCTGCGCGTAACAACTCAGGCACACGGAATTCCAATTGTGCTTCACGATGAGCCACCAATCCATATTGCGCCCGGCCTCGACGCGGTCGCGCAGCGCACGGAAGAAACGCCGGTCGACTTCGTGACGAAGGAAGGCCTTGAAATCCTCTGAAAGCCGCGCGCCGAGCACGTAGTGCGTCAGTGCAAACGCGACGGCGCTATGGCAGGACGCGAGATCGTTGTCCTGTTCTTCGCCGCGAAGATTTTTCCTCTGCAGGTCGTTACCGGGGTGAATCCACGTGCCGAGTTCACCGAGCGCACGGGCGTCGGATTCAATGACGCTTAAAAATTCTCCAGTATCGCAGATGGCTTCGGCGATGAGGAAGGCCGTTTGCCGTTCGCGCACGAGTGGCATCATGGCGTTGATTTCGGTGACGCTGTTTTCTTCGAGGCAGCGTTCGAAGGCAGCGTTATCGAGCGGCGGGCGAGGTTGTGCGGCGAGTTCGCGCGCTCGCGCCATGATGCGCTGGCCGAAGGGATCATTGCGCCATGTATCCCAAGCGGCGCGATTGGTTACCGGGGGGCCAAAGGCAAAATTGTCCGCCGGCATTAGCGCGGCGAGAGCTTTGACGCGTTCCGGCGAGGGGCAGAAGGTTTCGCCGGGAGGCAAATCGAAATTGAAATCGTAGGCTCCCATACGGCGAGGCTTCGCGTTCCGCTGTCCGATAGCAAGCCGCCGGAATCTATGACGCATTCTGTGCCGATTTACGGTGGCGGGGAACTGAGTGAGTCTTCCGCAACGCTGTTGGTTGACAATTCCGGCATCATTCCAGCTGTCTGTCTGCCGTGCCGGTTCGCCATCATCACCAACTTTTCAAATCCTGCCTGATTTGCGCGCTCACCTTGCTGGTGGGGGTGACGGGACGCGCTCAGCCTGCGGAGGAAAACGACGCGTGGACGCTGTTGTCGCGGTTTCTCTATCGCGATGCAGCGGAAATTTTTGAGCGCGATGCCGGCGGAGGTCGATTACGGGATCTAGGACTGGCGGCGGCGTTGCTGAACGATCCGCCGGTCATTCCGAGCAAAATCATGCGCGCTGAAGGATTGCTACAGGGCGTGGTGAAAGAGTCTCCGACCGACGACACTGGGCTTTATGCGCAATATCTGCTCGCGCGCATCATGCAGGTGCATCGCGAAACTCCGGTGAAGGAAGTGGAAGCGGCTTATCGCAAGATCATCACGGCAGCGCCGGAAAGCGCGTCGGCGCAACTCGCGGCCGCGCAATTGGCGTTGGTGATACTTTATCAACGTTCCGATTTGGATGTGTCAGGTCGACTGGCGCAGGCGGCGGACTTGGCGGCGGTGGCGGGCAGCGATCGTTTGCCGGATGTGGCCTCAAGTTATTTTCACCAACTCGCCGAGGCGGCCTTGTTTTACAAAGTAACGGACGAACAAGTGCTGGGTTGGCTGGAGCAGGCTCACGCTATCGGCTCGTCGAATCCGCTTTATCAAAGCTCGTTCAACCTCCAACTCGCCGAGGTTGCACGCGCGATCGGACAGCGCGAAAAGGCGCTGACATATTACGAGCAGTTCCTGCTGACGGCTTCGTCTACCGACCAGCGTTACTACACCGCGAAAGCGCGGATGGATGAATTGAAGGAGGAAACGCGATGAAGCGGCTCAGCAAACTCGGGCGCACGCTCGCGATCGGTATTCTGGCCCTGTTGTTCATCGTCGCGGCGGTGCAAGTGTTTCAGCGCGGTCGGGAGGAAGCAGATGACTCCGACTTGGAAATTATTCGTTTCGCGCACTGGCAGCTCGAGCCGGGCATTCGCGAAGCGTTTGATGCGATTGCCAAGGAATACATGGCACTACATCCGCAGGTGCGAATCAAACAGTTGTCGATCCCGGGACGAGTTTGGAAGCAGTGGCTGCGCACCCAGCTGGTTGGCGGCGAGCCGCCGGATCTGATCGAAGTGGTGAACTATGAAGTCAGCGACGAAATGCTGGCCCGCTATTTCGTGCCGCTGACGGTGCCTTTAGAGGAAAAGAATCCCTACAATGCGGACGAGCCGGACCTGCGTGATTTGTCGTGGCGACGGTCGTTTTCCAGCGAGCTGATTCCGGAAGACAGCGTTCATTATTACAGCGCCAATTTGTTGGAGTATTACGCCGTGCCCAACGCGATGGTGACGGTGCGCATCTTCTACAACCGCGACATTGTCAGGGCCGCGCTCGGTGAAGATCGCGTGCCGGAAACGTATCAGGAGTTTCTGCATTGGTGCGAAGCGGTGAACGCTTACGCGGAGAAGACCGGGCAGCCGATCATGGCGCTGGCCGGTTCTTCCTATAACGCCGTGCAATTGACCGGCATGCTCACGTCTACGCTGACGCAGAAGCTGGTTCTCGATATTGATTATTCGAAGGACCTGAACTTCACGGTGCAGGAGACGCTCATCACTTATTTGCTGGGCGACTGGTCCATGCGCACGCCGGCGCTTTCGCGTTGTTTTGAGATCGTGGAATCGATCGGTCGATTCATGCCGCCGGGTTGGGCGCAGTTGAATCGCGACGATGCGATGCTGCAATTCCTGCAAGGCAAGGTGGCGATGATTCCCACCGGCACGTGGGACGCTGCGGGCATTTTGCAGCAGGCGGATTTTGACGTCGGTGCATTTCGGGTGCCGGGAGTGGGGCCGGATGATCAGTATTTTGGCGAGTGGGCGATGGGGCCGGCTTCGGAGGCCAATATTTTTGCGAGTATGAGCTTTGGTGTGACGCGCACCTCGAAGCATTCGGAACGCGCGATCGACTTTCTGCGCTTCATGACCAGCCGGCGCTCGAACACGACATTCGCAGAAATGTCCACGTGGCTACCCGTCATCAAAGGCGCAACGGTTCCAGCGGTGTCCAAACCGTTTGAACCGATTGAAAAGGGTTTCATCCGCGGCCCAAGTGTGCGCTCACTGTCGGTTCCGGCGAATGACATCTTTCAGCAGAATATCCACATGTTGAGTGGAAGGACTGCGAACGCGGCGGCCTACATCGAGCACACCGAGCCGCTCTATAAGCGTGCTGTGCCGCAGGAGCTCACGCGCATGGCGAAGGTTTATCAAGCCACCACGCGGCAAAAGGATTCTGTGCTGGCGGCGCTCTATCAGCTCGAAAAGGACGAAGGTTTGGCGCGTTCGAAATTCGACATCGTCGCCTCGAAGCAATTGCAGGTTGAGGCGCAGCGTTTGCAGATTTTGCGCTCGCTCGAAGATCACGCGAAACGCTGACGGCGTCGCCGTGATATAGGCTCGCGGTGAATGTGGAGTCGGGCATGGGATTTGCTCATCCTTTACCCCATGCCCCCCAAGACTCCGCTTAATCGTCGCCAATGGTTTAAAACTTCAGCCGCGGCTTTCGCCGGCCTCGCGCTGACTTCGCAATTGCGTGCCGCACCGGCTCTCGCTGCGCCAACGGCGACTCCGTCGGTGCCGGTGCGATTGTCGCTCAACGAAAATCCGTTCGGTCCGTCTCCGGCGGCCATCGAGGCGATGCGGGCGCGGGCCGGGGACGTGTGTCGCTATGCGATGGCAGAGGGCACGAATTTGGTAAACACGATCGCCACCAAGGAAGGCGTGGAACCGTCGCAAATCGTGTTGGGCTCTGGTTCGGGCGAATTACTTGAAGCCTACGGCGCGTTGCTCGGCGGTCCCGCGGGTGAAGTCGTTTGCGCAATGCCGACCTACGGGCAGTTGATCCACGCGATGCAGCGACGCGGTTCAGCGCTAGTGGAGAT
>Ga0207868_1000822_pt1 | contig 27404 bp, 27 predicted proteins | sample Passage237B_FD_187370 | JGI IMG/M metagenome (GOLD analysis project Ga0207868, IMG submission 187370) | Cellulose adapted compost microbial communities from Newby Island Compost Facility, Milpitas, CA, USA - Passage2 37B (SPAdes) (version 3) ... | reverse complement strand
CTGCCAGACGCCATACCAGATGGTGAAATACATGTCGTTCTGCTTCTCCATCAGGAACGCCTCGTTCAAGTCGGTGAGCACGGCACCGGGATCGCGAAAGTCCACGCCGGGCAACGCCGCGTTGCGCAGCACGTTGATGGCGGTGACAGAGAGCAACGCCGCGCCTACACCGTGGCCGCAAACGTCGAGCAGATAGAGCGCGAAGTGATCGTCGTCGATCCAGTGGTAGCCAAAGGAATCGCCGCCGAGTTCGGTGGAAGGAATAAGCCGCCAATCCACCGGGATGGTGCGCGAGAGGCCGGTCGGCGGCAGAATGGAGCGAACGTAGTTTTCCGCCTCGGTGAGCTCGGCCTGGAGCCGCGCCTGCGTTTCCTCAATGGTCTTGAGGTAGGTTTGTTCCTGATCGCGGAAACGCTTTTTCTCCAAGCAGGCGCCAATGCGTGCGCGGAGCAGCGTGGGATTGAAAGGCTTCGGGAGAAAATCCTCGGCACCGCGCTCAATGCAGCGAATCACACTGCTGAGTTCGTCGAGCGCGGAGATCATGATGACGGGCAAGTGACGCAGCGCCGGATCGGTGCGAATGGCTTCGAGGGTGGAGTAGCCGTCGAGCACCGGCATCATCATGTCGAGCAACACGAGATCGAAGGTCGAGGCGCGCAATTGATCGAGCGCGGCTTGGCCGTCGGGTGCGGTGGCGACGGTGTGGCCTTGGCGTTCGAGTTGGCGCGAAAGCATGTCGCGGTTACCCTCGTTGTCATCGACGACAAGAATGCGACCGGGCGTAGCCGCCGGCCGATCTTCTTCATTGAGCACGGGCGGCGCGCTGGGAATCGAGGGCCGCGACCCTGGACTGGTGAAAGGGAACGGCGGCGCGGTTTGGGCGCCGGCATCAACGATATCGCCGGACAACTGAATGCGATTGTCCGTGAGGTTGTCGTTGATGAGGTTGAGCAGCTGCTTGGCGGCGTTGCGAATTTTGGTGAGGTCGGGCGCGTAAGCATCGTGCCCGGCGTCCTCGGCCTCCTCCATTAACAATTCACTGTAGCCAATGATTTGATTGATCGGCGTGCGCAGATCGTGCCGCAGATGAGAAAGGTTGGTGCGGCTGGAGGTGGAATCAGACATGGCTCAAGCGGCGGGGGTGCCGGGACCGGCGAATTTTTCGATCTTCGGAAGCAGACGAGTGAGGTCGATCGGCTTGGTGTCGTAATCGTCGCAGCCCGCGGCCAAAGCTTGTTCGCGATCTCCGGCCATGGCGTGCGCGGTGAGGGCGATGACTGGAATGTGTTTCGTGGCATCGGCGGCCTTGATGCGGCGCGTGGCTTCCCACCCATCGATAACAGGCAGGCTCATGTCCATCAGGATGAGGGTGGGTTGCTCGCTGGTGGCGAGATCCACGCCTTGCTGGCCGTCCACGGCGATGACGATCTCGTAACCGCGGCGGATGAGGCGACGCGAGAGCATGTCGCGATTCATTTCATTGTCTTCGACGAGGAGTATCTTGGGCATAAGCGAAAGGCGGGATATTTCAGGCGGCGGATCGCTTCGGTGGCCGTCTGGTCAACAGACCGGGCAGGCTGCCTCGGGCGTGTGCTCAAGGCATTCAAGTCGTCCGTAAGGCTTGGCGTGGTGAAAAGATCAAGGGCTGGTGGTGAGCGAGGCCTGAAGATCGGGCGCGAATTTGAAAAGTTGATCGAGACCGGCGATTTCGAAAAAACGCAGCACGGGCTCGGAGAGATTGCCGAGCAGCAAGCGTCCGCCTTTGTTGCGTTGCTCTTTTTCTGTCTGCAAGAGCACGCGGAACCCGAAACTGGTGATGTATTCGACGGCGGCGAAATCGATTGCGACCGGGCGGCCTAAGAGAGATTCGAGCGCGGCCTTGAGCGCACCGGCTCCTTCGTGATCGAGCCGCGCGGGCAGGGAGAGGATGGTCCAGTCCCCGTGAGTTGAAGCGGTGATGCTCATGGCTCGTTTACGGTGGGAGGCGGGCGCGCAAGGAACGCGTTCGAATTACAAACCGATCAGGTTCATCGCCATCAGCTCGTGGGTGAGGCGATTGACGGCGGAACTGACTTCGCGGCCGATCTGATCCATGCGTGCGAGGCTTTCGATGCGCTTGGAGCGCTCGGCATGTTCGGCGCCGGGGAAGACGTGCGAGATGAGATGGCAGGAGGAAAGCAGACTGACGAGCACGGCGTCGCGCGGGTCGGGCAGATCGTCGCCGAGGATGAGCGCGGAGAGTCGCGTCTTCACTTCCGTGCTTTCGTGATTGTCGATGACGGGATAGCGGCGCACACCGAACACCCAGAGGATTTTCTTTTCCTCGACGCGCAGAATACCGTGCGAGGCGAGTCGTTCGAGCGCGGCTTTTTCCAAGCGGTGGCTGTCCTGCGAAAACACCGTGAGCCAGTGGGCGACGGGATGCGATTTGGTTTCCGCGGTGATGCGAGCGAGCGCGTCGTCGAGCAGCGAATCGCCGGTCGGCTTGGAATCGATCACGAAAAGGCGGTCGGGATCAGTGTCGATGCGGTTGAGCATCGCGAGATCGCCGATGAGCGCGCCGGCGAGAGCGTAGCTGAAAGACAGCGGCGGCATGTGACGCAGGCTGCCGGTGTGGTCGTCGAGTGCGAGAAGCACGACTTCTTCGACGAAGGTGAGTTGATGCGGGAGTGACATGGCGGAGATCAGGTCAGGGCGGCGACCGCTTGAGCGACGCCGGGGTGAACGGAAAGAACTTGGTTGAAGCCGGAAAGCTCGAACACCTCGGTGACGGCCGGAGTGAGGGTCGCGAACGCGGCACCGCCGCCGCTGGATTTGAGCTTCTTGGCCGCGGAGAGAAAAACGCGCAGGCCGGCGCTGCTGGCGTAAGCAAGCGTAGCGCAATCAAAGACGACTTTGTTGGAGCCGGCGGCGATAAGGGCGTCGACTTTCTGCTCAAGGCTGGGGCTGCTCGCGCCGTCGAGCCGGCCTGAGAGCGACAGCACGGTGACGGAGTTTTGGGTGGATTCGGTTATGTCCATAAGATCAGGAGAGTTCTGGGCGAAGCTCGCGGGCGAGGGTGAGGATGTTGCGACCATCGCGGCGTTCGTAGGTCACGTTGGTCATGAGTTTTTTGACGAGATGGATGCCGAGGCCGCCGATAGGACGGTCTTCCAACGGAGCGTTGATATCAACCGGCGGGCGCGCGAGCGGATCGAACGCCGGGGCGTCGTCGGTCACGGTGGCGAGCACGTGGCCGTCCTCGACGGCGAGGGTAACCGGAATGGTGTGTCCGGTCTCGCCGTGATAACCGTGATTGATGACGTTGAGCACGACTTCCTCCAGCGCGAGTTGGAAAGCGTTAAGTGCTCCCGCATCAGCCGGCAGCAGCGCGAAAAAGTCGTCGATGAACGACACGAGTCGCGGCAACTCCGCAAGTTCGCTGCGCAAGGCGAGGGTTTGTTGCTGGACGGGAGTCACGAGAGACAAACGGGGATCGGGGATGGAGAGGATAAGCGAGACGACAATGCCAATGCGCGACCGTTCGCGCAACAGTCTATTTGTCGTGAATCAATCTTTTCGAAGCAGAAAACGCGGTGTGATCACAGTCCCTGTTGTTTGGCCAGAAAATCGACAATTTTCAGATACAGGCGCGGGAAGTGGCGCTTGAAAAACCAGATGACGGCGGAATCCGTGGGAATTACGACGTAGAACGCGCCGCGATCGACTTTGCGCAGGGTTTTTCGTGCGACCCAAGGGGCATCGACCTTGGCCTGCGTGATCAATTTGTCCGCGATTTCACGCGCCTTGCCCTCGGAGAGCAGCGTGCGATTCAGATTGCTGCGGAAAAACGTGGGCATAACCACCGCGAAGCGCAGGCCGCGCGTGGAATATTCGGCCTGCAATGTCTCGGTCAGCGCGGTGACGGCGGCCTTGGAAACATTATAAGCGCTCATCGTCGGCGCCGCGCCGAACGCGGCGACAGACGAGATGTTGATGATCAATCCTGCGCGTTGCGCGAGCAGAACCGGGACGAAGGTTTTGCAGCTGTGCAGCACGCCGTTGAAATTGATCTCCATGACCTGCTTGAACGTCGCGAGCGACACGGTCTCGAACGCGCCGCCGGAGCCGATACCCGCGCAATTGATCACGACGTCCACGCCGCCGTGTCGTTGAATGAACGCGTCGGCCAAGCGCCGGATGTCGTCCGGTTCGGTTACGTCAACCTGAAGGGAAAAGACTTGGCCGGAATAACGGCTCCAGCCGGCGACTGTCCCGGCGATTTGTTCGGCGTTGTTGTCGGCGATGCCAACGATCCAATTGTCGGCCAGCAGCAACTCGGCAAACGCTTTGCCGAGGCCCGAGGCGCCGCCGGTGATGATGGCGCGCTTTTTGGGAAACTCGTTGAACATGGAAGTAAGAAATCGGGCGCCCGGGTCCGAGTGATCAGGGTTGGGGGAATTTAGCCTGTGCGCCACGATACTCGGCGGAAGCACGATAAGCGACGCGACGCATGGCATTGATCCGTCCGAGCGGCGCGTGTGCGCGGAGGCCGTGCCATGGATTGAAGGTCAGCTTGTCGCCCAGTGAGATGGTGGCGGCCACGTCCTGCGGCGGCACGACCAATCGCGCAACGGGGAAGGCCGGGCCGCGCCACGCTTGGCTGACGATTTCAAGAGACTCGTGTTCGCCCAAGCGCGGTTGGATGCAAAACGTGAATTCGACCGGACCTTGGTCGAGTGTGGATTGTAGCCGTGAAGTGAAGGTGCGGCCGCGCGCCCTGCGCCGCGTGTGCACGAAGTCGTCGGGCCGCAGCAAGTATTTCACCGCAAGTTCGCCCAGTTGATACGGACTGATGCTGAAATAATCGAAGCGCAGCAGGTCGTTGGTGCGAAAGCGCTGCCGCAGCATTTTGAACATGCCCAAAACGTGGGGCCAACGGATACCGCCCCGATGTAGTTTCGAGAAGATCATGCGCGGTATGAAGCCATCCGATATGCCAACAAAGCCGCGGCCATCGAGCACTTGAAGAATGTCGAGCACGTCCTTGTCGTCGCGGAAGAGCGCCGTAGGCTCGTTCATCAGCACGAAGTCCTGCTGGCCGGCGGGACCGTCCTCGAAGCATTCGCCGGAGACACCGTGTAATTTGATCGCGAGCCCGCGCAAGTCGGGCTGCCAGTCGGTTTGAAACGTGGAACTCGAAAAGCGGATCAGCGCGGGATGACTCCCTTGCTGCGAGAAGAGCCCGTGGCGAAAACGCGCGTCCACGGAGGGAAGCACGTGAAACTCGCCGCGCAGACACGCGTGGGTTTTGTCGTGCACGCCGCGCGGCCGGCTGCCGTCGGGCCGCGTTGGTTGGTAATTGCGACGAATGATCTCCGCGGCGAGCGCGGCGCCGCGGTGAAACGGACAGCCGGAGGGCGTTTCCTCAGCGGAACTCATTTTGAGTGTCCTTCTCGGAGTGGACGTGATGAGGGACGGTGTAGCGCAGGCCCTTGTCGCTGTAGTAGGAGATGTCGAGCAGGCGGCGGAATTGGTGCGTGTGCCGTTTGCGTTCGATGAACGGAAACATGGTGCGCAAAATTTGATCGATCTGATTGCTCCAACGAATCCGGGTGAGAATGCTGATAAAGCGATAGCGGGAAGGTGGGTATTTGAGCTGATCGGCGAACTCGTCGCCCATGAGACTGCGTGAGACTTCATGCATCCAGCGCGCCCATTTTTGACGTTCGGCCGGTTCGTTGAGACCCACCATGAGCGGGGAAGAATTGATCATGGCATTGGCGAGCATGATTGACTCCATGCCCGGCGGAGGTTCGCAGGTGGCGCCGATGGCCAGCAGGTGCATCGCGTCCGCCTCGGTAGCCGCGTCGAGGTCAGGCTGCACGCCCATCAAATATCCCGAGTAACGCCAGACGTGGACGAATGATTCGCGTTCTTCCGTGGTGAGATGGACGCCGAGTTGTCCCACGCGTTTGAGGAGCAGTGCGGAAAACGCGCACACTGCGAGGGAGATGTGCGCTGCGCTCAACGGCGTGCCCCACGCAGGAGTGTCCCACTCGTCGGAATGTTTCAGTAAATTGCGCACGCGCGCGTGCACTAAGCGAGTGCGCAGGGAGAGTTTCCAGCCGTCGGACTGCCGGTCGAGTCCGCCTGGCAGCATGATTTCGATGATGTGCCGGGTGTTTTGCTGCAGGCGCTTGACCGCACCATCTACCATGCGCCCGGTGATACTGAAGGACTTGCTCATCATCGTCGAAAATCCCTCGACCATGATGGCGCCGGTGACGGCGAGAATGAACATCTCGCCATTGCGGAAAAACGCCGAGCCGCCGGCATAAGTGGCCTCGTGATCAAACCACGCGGGAGGTTTTTCGAGATCGGCAAAGAAATCGCGGATCAATTCCGGCGCATCGGGAATGGCGTCGGGACCGTCTTCTATGCCGCGTTCGATCCAGCCGTAACCTTTTTCGCGCGGCAGTGTGTTGAGCAAATCGATGACGGCGTCGCATGCCGGATCGCCAATCATGGTGTGCCGCATGTAGTGATCAGCGACGATGGGATCGATCTCGCGGGCCTTGGCATAGCCCGCCTGATATTCCGTTGGAATGATCATGCCTTGGCGCCGCCGGCGAACAGCTTGGCAAAGAAGCCGCCCTTGCCTGAAACGAGGCGCTGAGCGGCATCCTCGTTGGCGGCGTGCAGGAAGATCGAGTTCATGCCGGAAATTTCCAGCACCTCGTTCACCGCGGGGCTCACGCCGATCAGCACGGCCTTGGCCTTGTGCTTGGTGAGCGTGCGCGCGAGCGTCATCAACTCGCGCAACCCGGCGCTGCTGATGAATTCTATCTTGGAGACGTCGAGCAGCACGCCGGCCGGGACTGGATGCAGATGCGGAGCGAGCTCGCGGCCGAAGGTGGGGGCGGAGTTGCCGTCTAGCCGGCCCGTGATTTTGACGAGGAGCGTTCCGTCGGTGCGTGAAACGAAGTCGGAGGTGAATGTAGCCATGGAGAGGAATTTTCGCGACCTGATCGTCAGGGCGTGCGCAGATCACACGGTTCGACCGCGTGCTCCAATCACCAATGGGTGAAACGGGTGTTAAACTTGGCGAAACGGGCCGCGGCGTCAGCTCGCGGCCCTCAAAGCTCAGACATACAACTCGCGCAGCATGGTGGCGGCGGAGTCGTCGAGCTGTTCGCGGCGGCGGATTTCGTCAAAGCGGTCGAGCAGATCCTCGGGACGCAGGCGTTTTTTCTCGGCGCCACGGATATCGTGCAGAACACGACCGCGGTGCATCATGATGATGCGATCGCCAAGGCTCACGGCTTGCTGCATGGAGTGCGTGACCATGAGCGTGGTGAGTCGGTCGCGGCGAACAACTTCGTCGCTAAGCGTGATGACTTGATCGGCGCTCTTCGGGTCAAGCGCGGCGGTGTGTTCGTCGAGCAGCAGCAGCTTGGGCTTGAGCCAGGTGGCCATGAGCAAGGTGAGCGCTTGGCGCTGACCGCCGGAGAGCGAACCGATCGCGTTGTCGAGACGGTCTTCAAGACCCATCTTGAGTGAGGCGATGCGCTCGCGCAGCGGTCCCATCAAATGCGGCGAGAGTGCCCAGCCGAAACCGCGCGGCTGACCGCGGCGCGCGGCGAGGGCGAAGTTTTCCGCGATGGACATGTTGGGCGCGGTGCCGCTGAAGGGGTTTTGAAAGACGCGGCCGATGAGGCTGGCGCGTTTGTGCTCGGGCCAGCGCGTGACGTTGTGGCCGGCGATGGAAATGCGGCCCTCGTCCACGAAGAAGGAACCGGCGACGGCGTTGAGCAGCGTGGATTTGCCGGAGCCATTCATGCCGAGAACGATCACGAACGAACCGTCGTCGATGTTGATGTCCACGCCTTGCAAGGCGCGGACTTCGTTGACGGTGCCAGGGTTGAAGGTTTTGCGGATGCCGGAGATTTCGAGCATGGCGTTCAGGCGGCTGCGGGTTTGCGGCGCTTCAGTTTCGCGATGAATCCGGGGAGGACCAACGCGGCGAACACGAAGAGCGCGGTGATGAGTTTAAGATCGTTCGGATTGAGACCCCAGCGCAGCGCGATCGCAACGAGGAGACGGAAAAGAACCGAGCCCATGATCGCGCCGACAATCGTAAGACCGAGGCTGCGTGTGCCGGTGAGCGCTTCGCCGATGATGACGCTGGCGAGGCCCCACACGATCATGCCGATGCCCATCTGCGCGTCGGCGAAACCTTGGTATTGGGCAAGCAGCGCGCCGGAGAGGGCGACTAGACCGTTGGAGAGCGCGAGACCGAGAATGATGTAGCCTTCGACGTTGGCGCCGAGTGCGCGGATCATCTGCGGATTGTCACCGGTGGCGCGCATCGCGGTGCCGATGTTGGTGCGGAAAAACGCGAACAGTAAAATGCCGCCGACCACTGCGCCAGCGAGCGCGAGAAGCAACATCGCGGCATCGGCTGAATTAACCGGCCAGCCGAGGACGTTGATTTCCGGACCGGCGAAAATCGTGTGACCGATCGATTCGCTGTAAGTGGAGAAGGTCTCGGCCTGCATGAGTGGCACGTTGCTGCGGCCCATGACGTGCAAGTTGACGGAATAGAGCGCGGTCATCACGAGGATGCCGGCGAGCAGCGAGTTGATGTTGAACTTCGTGTGGATGATGCCGGTGAGGGCACCGGCCAACGCGCCGCCCGCTGCACCGGCGAGGGTGGCAAGCACGGGATTCACGCCATTGACGAGCATGGTCGCGGCGATGGCCGCGCCGAACGTGATCGAACCGTCAGTCGTGATGTCGGGGATCGAGAAAATTCGGAACGACACGAGCACACCCATCGCGAGGAGCGAGAGGATGAGGCCGATGGTCAGGGCGCCGAGGAGAAGGGTCATGGGAGTTTCGGTTTGGAGTTCTCGGGTTTCGGTTCGGCGAAGAAATTAAGATTGGACCGGCGCGATCCAGAGCGCGCCGCGGTAGAATGCGCTTTCGCCGGCGCCGTTGAATTCGCGCGGATCGGCGAGCAGGTGGAGCACGGCCTGAAGAGAATGGCCGTCGAAGAGTTCGTTGACCGCAGCCTTCAATTTGATGCGGCCCTTGCGCAGTGGGCGGTAGGGGAAGGCCGCGGCATGCACGTGCGCGACCAAGTCGGTTTCGCGACCGAGTGGCCGCAACAACGGATCCAGCGCGGTGCCGGTGCGGGCGACGACGCCGGTGATCAGCGAGGCTGAGTCGCGGAAAGCGCGTTCACTCGTGAAAGAAAGCCAATCGCGAATTTGCGGAAATGCGAAGCGATCACCATTGGACTCCGTAGCGGGCGAGCGACGCAGCGTCGCGCCGACGAGGCCGGCGGTTTCAGTGATGGCGACGAAAGCGGCGGCCTTGGCGCCGGAAAGTTCGAGCGCGGTGCGCGCGAGCTCGGTGAGGCCGACGGTGCGAGCCTCGGCGGTGGCGGAAAAGCGCGCCAGCAGGGGAAACGAGCCTTCGCCGGTCAAACCGGACAACAAGCGACCCTCGGGCACGAAGGCGCCTTCACTCACTGCGAAGTCAGGTCGGCTGGAACCGTCGGACGGTTGAAAGGCGGCGACACCGGAGACCGCGAGAAATTCCCCGAAGCGGGCCTCGCAATCCGCATACGTGGCGCCGAGTGCGCCGATGCCGAGGGCGAACGCGTTCGCGCCGAATTCGGCGGGAAGCACGGACACGGGATCGATTCCGCCTTTCAGTGCCGCCGCGTCACCTGTGAGCGAAAGGCTGATGCCGGGCGTGGCGGTTTCTTCGCGGAAGAGCTCGTAAGTCGCGTTGGGCGACGTGTGGGCGTCGCCGGTTTCACCGGGAGCGGTTTCGGTGCCGGTTTCGTTGACGAGCAGCATGTCGAGCCCGGCGAGTTCGATCACCGTGCGCACCGCGGCGGAACCGCGCACCACGCCGAAGCGGCCGTTGATGGCTTTCAGTTGCTTGAAGAACGAGAGCAGCACACGCAGGCCGGCGGAGCTGATGTAGCTGACCTGCGCCATGTCGAGGAGGAGCTGGTGTTCGCCGTCGCGCACGGCGGCAGCGAGGGCGTCCTGCACGTGATTGCACCAATTGGCGTCGAGCCGGCCGTTGAGTTGGAGAACGAGCTGGTTGCCGGTTTTTTGTCGGGTGATGTCCATCGGCGGGAAACAGGTGGGTTCTATTTAACAATCAGGCCGGGTTCGGCGAGAAGAGAAGGGGGCAACGTCATGCCGAGAGCAGCGGCGTTCGTGGGGCTCACGGTGGTGGATACGTTGGGAACCGTGAACGGAATTTGCGCGGGCTTTTCGCCGCGGATGACGCGCTCGATCAGTGAGACGGCGACCTCGCCGCAACTGTGGTAATCGCGACCAATGGCGACGGCGGAGCCATAGGGAATGGCGACATCGGTGAGGCTGAAGAGCGGCTTGCGGGCTTGGCGCGCGGCGCGAGTGATGGCGGTGAAGCCGGCGTTGGAAAGATTGTCGGAAATCTGCAGCACGGCGTCGATGGGGCGCGTGACCAGCGCAAGCGCGGCGTCGGGCAACTCGGCCGGCGAATTGGCGGCAACGAGTTCGAGTGCGATGCCGTGTTCACGGCAGGCGGCTTCCAATTCATCCTTCACAGCGACGGAGTTTGATTCGGCAGGACAATAAACGGAACCAAGGCGTGTGAATGAAGGAAAGTGTTTGCGAATCAGCGCGACCGCATCGGCGCAACCTGCGGGCACGGGCGCACCGGTGAGATTGGGCAGATGATCGGTGTAGCTTTTGCCCGCGCCGGCGATCATGGGATCGGACACGAGGGCGAAAACCATGGGGGTGCGGCGCACGCGCTGCACGGCAGTTTGAAGCGCGGGCGTCGTGATAGGCACGATGAGATCGGCGCCGGAAGTTTGGATGGAGTCGATGATAGTGCCGAGCACGGCCATGTCGCCCTGGGCGCTGTGAAAAGAGAGTTCGTAATCACGGCCGGAGGCGAGTGCGCTGCGCTGCCACGCAGCGGTCATGCCTGCGAGGGTCTGCTCTACGGCGGCGGTTTCGTTGTAATATACGCAGGCGATGCGCCACTTTTTGCCGGTGGGATTGGGCGTGACGGTTGCGGTGGAATTGTCGCCGTAACCGAGTTCTTGAAGCAGCGCGGGCGGCAGCGTCATGCCGACGGCGGCGGCATTGGCAAGATCGACAACCTTGACGACCTTGGGTGGCAGCGTGAACGGGATTTGCGCGGGTTTCTCGCCGCGGATGACGCGTTCGAGCAGCTCAACCGTGGCTTCGCCGGCGTTGTGATAATCGCGCCCGAAAGCGAGCGGGGCGCCGAGCGGCACGGTCGTGCTGTTGAGGCTGAAGAGCGGTTTGCGAGATTGGCGCGCGGCGCGGGCGATGGCGGTGAAGCCGCCGGAAGAGAGATTGTCGGAAATCTGCAACACGGCGTCGATGGGTTTGCTCATCAACGAGAGCGCGGCTTCGGGCAGATCAGTGGCGGTGTTGGCGGCGACGCTTTCCAGTTTCAGTCCGCGGCGCGCGCATTCGGCTTCGAGCGCTTCCTTGAGATCCACGGAGTTGGCCTCGGCGGGACAGAAGACGGTGCCGAAGCGTTTGTAACCGGGGTAGTTTTTTTGGATGAGGTCGAGGGCTTCAGCGTAAGGGGAGAGCACGGTGATGCCGGTGACGTTGGGCAGGTGATCGGTGTAGCTTTTACCGGCGCCGGCCGCCATGGGATTGGCGACCATCGAGAACACGATCGGCAAGCGTTTCACTTTTTGCACGGCCATCTGCAGAGCGGGTGTGGAAAGCGGCACGATGATGTCGGCGCCTTCGGTGAGCGCGGCGTCAATGATGCCGGAGAGCGCGGCGATGTCGGCTTGCGCATTGCGAATAGTGATTTCGTAATCGCGGCCGGCGATAAGCGGGCTGCGCGCCCATGCGGCCTTCATGCCTTCGAGCGTTTCTTCCGCGGGGGGCGTTTCGCTGTAGAGCAGGTAGGCGATCTTCCACTTTTTGCCGGTGGGGTTGGGATTGGCGGGAGCGGTGGCCGCCGTCGGAGTAGTGGAGGACGCTTCAAGTTCGCGGATGAGCTCTTCGTCGATTTGGAGGCCGTGACGTGCGATCGCTTCGCGGTTGAATTTGATGGTGTTGACGGAAACGTTGCCCATCGGAATGCCGGCGGGGCTTTCGCCGAGGAGCACGCGAGCGAGCGCTGGGGCGGCGGCCTTGCCGCTGTGGTAGAAACCGGGACCGCAGGCGAAGATCGCGCCGCGATCAATGTATTCGGCGTCGTCCACGATGAGCGGGATTTTCGCATCCTGCGTGGTCTTGCGAATGGCTTCGAAGCCGAGATAAGCGGTGTTGTCGCCGGGGACGTAGAACGCGTCGATGTCGCGCGAGACGATGGCTTGTGCGGCTTGGAGCACCTCATTGGCGTTGGCGGCGGTGAGCTCGATGAGATTGATGCCGGCTTCCTTCGTGGCCTCGCGGAGCAGACCGATGATCTTGATCGAGTTGGCTTCGCTGTTGTTGTAGATGACCCCGAGCGTTTTGACGTGGGGAAGAACGCGACGCATCATCGCAACGGTGTCGGCGATGGGCGGCAGCGAACCGATGCCGGTGACGTGCGCGGCGTGATCTTCGTAGCTCTTACCTGCGCCGGCGATCAGCGGATCGGTGACGTAGGTGAAGACGACGGGCTTGCGTTTCACGGTGCCGAGCGCGCTTTGCAACACCGGCGTGGTGAACGTTACGATCGCGTCGGCATCAGTGGCGTCGAGGCTTTGGAGCATCGGCGGCACATTGACCATTTCGCCCTGCGCATGGGTGCGTGAGACGGTGAGGTTTTGACCTTCGATGAAGCCGAACTCTTTCAAGCCATCGAGCACGCCTTGCTGGCAGTTTTCCATGCTCGGGTCGGGCGCGTAGGCGGCGAAAGCGAGCTTGTAATTTTGTCCTGGTTTCGCGCGCGGCGCGGCCGTCGCGGATTGGGTGGCGGGCTTAGCCTTGGGCTTGGCGTGTTCGACGCCGTTTTCATCGATGATGACGCTGGCGCGTTCGCGCAAAGCGGTAGGAATGGTCCATTTACCTTTGAGTCCGGCGAGCGTCTGCAGGTTGAGCAGGAGCAACTCGGGCATGTAGTTTTCAATCGCGACGCTGGCGGGATCGCGGCCGTTGAGGATGTCGCCCGCGAGCACACCAGTGTGGCGGCCGACTTCAAAATAATCGGCGCCGAGATCAAAGAGCGCGCCGTGCTTCGTGAGAGGTGGCAACACGGAGAATACCGGGATACCGGCTTTGCGGGCGTTGGCGGTGATGGTGTCGATCGCGGTGATAACGCTCACGTCACCCAATGCGAAAATGGCTTCGACGCCGCGGGCGATGAGCGCGCCGGAGGCCTCCGCAACGCCTGAGGAATTGTCCACGTTGAGCTCGACGAGCGTGATGCCGAGCTCGGCGCAGACGTTGCGGGCGAGGGCGATCTGCGCGACGGAATTGGCCTCGGAGGGATTGTAAACGACGCCGATTGAAGCGAGCGCAGGATTCATCTCTCGCGCGAGTTTGAAGGCAAGCGAGACGGGTTGGAGCGTGCCGTAGCCCGCCATGTAGGGCGGATGCTCAAGCGGTTTCTCGGTGCTGATGCCGGTGCCGGTGACCTTGGGATCGGCAACGAGCGCAAAAACGTGAGGGCGGCGCGTGTTTTTGTTCGCGTTGGCTACGGCCTGCAACGAAGGCGTGGTAATGGTGAGCAGCAGGTCGTAATCGCCGCTGGTCATCTCCTTCGCGATGGTCTGCGCCACAGCGATGTCGCCTTCGCTGTTGTAGTATTTGAGTTGGAGATTCTCGCCGACGATCCATCCGCGCTCGGCGAGGCCGGCGAGCATGCCGTGGCGACCATCATCGAGGATGTTTTGCGTGGCGTGCTGGAGCAACGCGACGCGCACCTGGCGGTTGGCGACGGGAGCCGAATCGACTTCGGGTTCTATGCGCGAGCGGAGATCGGAAAGAAGGAGCAGGGCGGACGTGCCGACAATTAACAACAACCCAAGGGCAAGGCGCTTAAAGGGGACAAACATCGGGGATGAGACGAGGCTGAAGCAGGAGAAAAGACAGACATTGGCGATGGCAAGAGACGCAGGTGGATGCAACCCAGAACCCGGGATAGCTGGCAGATTTCGTGCCCGGTGTGGTTCCCTCGCCGAAAGATATCACTGGCCGATCGTTTCGTCGGCGCGGGCAATCACGTGCACCGGAAGCGTAACGCCATACTCGCGGGCGAGATCGGGGTTCACGGTCATCCGGGTGCGGGACGAATGGCGATAGGGGATGTTGGCGGGATTTTCACCGCGCAACACGCGCGCGACGATTTCGCCCGCTTCGCGCCCGGCGTCGTGGTGGTCGTTGGCCACGGCAAGAATGGCCTGACCGTTGCGCACGTGCTCGCTGGAAAAGGTGAACAACGGGATGCGCGCGCGGCGCGCGGCCTGCGCGATGCCGGGAAAGGAAGCGTCGTGGAGGTTGTCGTTGATCTGCGTGAACACGTCGATGCCGCGCTGGCAAAGCGCGGCCGCGGCGTCGGCCACCTCGGCCGGCGAACTTACCGGCAGCGTGATGCAACGCAGTCCCGCTTTCTCGGCGGTGGCCACGAGATCGTCGCGAAACGCCACAGAGTTTGACTCGGCGGGATTGTAGAGCGAGCCGATGACTTTGGCCTGGGGTGCGCATTCCCGCACGATCTGCATCACGGCTTCAAAGGGGCTGCGATCGAAAATACCCGTGATGTTGGCGCGATGGTTTTCATGCGTGCCGGTGTCGCCGATCAGCAGCGGATCGAGCGCGAGCGCAAACACGACGGGCCGGTCGCGCACACGCTGCATCACGGTTTGGAGCGCAGGCGTGGTGATGGTGAGAATCATGTCCGCGTGATCGACGATCGCGGCGTCGGTCAAGTTGGCGAGCATGCTGATGTCGCCCTGTGCGTCGCGCACGATGAGCGTGTAATCGCGTCCTTCGACCAGCCCGGATTCGGCGAGTCCAGCGATCATCCCTTCACGCACCGAACGAATGGTGGGTGCCTCGACGATTTGAATCAGAGTGAGGCGACGTGGTTTGGAAGTGTCAGGATTGGCGGTTTGCCGGGGTGACGCACTCCGCGAATTCAAATCGGAGAGCAGAAGCAAAAATGCGATCCCGGCGATCAAGACCAGTCCGAGCAGAGTGCGCTGAAATGACGGCCAGTTCATGGGGTAAAGAAGGCTTTTCCTGAATGAAGTTGGAGCGCAACCCTGAATCGAGCCTGGGCAAAAGCACGGGCCCGGATTTTTTACGCGATACAGAATTTAGGCAGAGTCTTTAACTCGCGGCGGATTTACATTCGACCGCGTGATTGCGGTGGTCGTCGTTTAAGTGAATGAATGGAGTTTCGAGGGGCTGACCGTCGAGGACGATTTGCCAGGAGCTGGGCGAGGATCCTTCTGGTTTGCTGAAGGTGATGTGATAGTGCGTTTCCCGGAAGCGGTAGGTGATTTTCAATACCGTCCACGCTGTGGGCAAACGCGGTGCCAAGTGCAGACGTTCGCCTTCGCGTTGCAGACCGAGCAAGTTCTCGATGATGAGGCGATACATCCAACCGGCGGAACCGGTATACCAAGTCCAACCGCCGCGGCCGATGTGCGGGGCGGCCCCATAAACATCCGCAGCGACGACGTAGGGCTCGACTTTGTAGATGGCGGCTTGTTCGGGCGTGCTCGTGTGGTTGATGGGATTCAACAGAGTGAATAATTCCCACGCACGATCGTGTTCGCCCATCAGGGCGAAGGCCATGGTGGTCCAAATGGCTCCGTGGGTGTATTGCCCGCCGTTTTCGCGCACGCCGGGAATGTAGCCTTTGATGTAACCGGGATTGAGTGCAGAGCGGTCAAAGGGCGGATCGAAGAGTTGAATCAACTTATCCTTTGGTCTCACCAAGCGTTCCTGCACCGCGGACATGCCTTGATGTGAGCGTTCGCGGTCTGCGGAACCGCTGATGACGGACCAACTTTGCGGGAGCGAATCGATTTGGCATTCTTCGTTCGTGGCCGAGCCGAGCGGCATGCCATCGTCGAAATAGGCGCGCCGATACCACGCGCCGTCCCAAGCATGTCTGGCGATGTTGTCGCGCAGCCGCTGCAGCTCGTCCCGGCAGCATGCGGCAAATGCCGAGTCGTTGCGCGAATCAGCGAGCTCGGCGAATTGCGCCAGCACGTCGCAAAGGAAGAAGGCCAGCCAGACGCTTTCGCCGCGGCCTTTTCGCCGACCAGATTCATGCCATCATTCCAATCTCCGCAGCCCATGAGCGGCAGGCCGTGTTCGCCGAATTTTAGTCCGTATTCCACCGCGCGTTTGCAGTGTTCGTAGAGCGTCGCCGTGTGTTCGGTGGTGGTTGGCAGGTCGTAATAAGCCTCTTCGTCGGCCCGCAGTTCACGACCTTCAAGGAAGGGAATTTTTTCATCCAGCACGCCGGCGTCGCCGATGCATTTGACATAGCGGCAGGTGGCATAGGGCAGCCAGAGATAGTCATCGGAAAAATGCGTGCGCACGCCGCGGCCGGCGGGTGGATGCCACCAATGTTGGACATCGCCTTTTTTAAACTGACGGGCGGCGGCCCTCAATAAATGTTCGCGCGTTAACACGGGCTCGGCATGCACGAGCGCCATCACATCCTGCAATTGATCGCGAAAACCATAAGCGCCGCCGGATTGATAAAATCCGGTGCGGCCCCAGATGCGACAGGCTAGGGTTTGATAAAGCAGCCAGCCATTCGCCAGCAGGTTGACCGATGGATCCGGCGTTTCCACCTGCACCGCGCCGATGGTTTGCTTCCAATAATCCCAGACGCGTTCCAGCGCAGCGCGAGCAGCACCCGGTTGGCGGAAGCGTTGGATTAAAATGTGCATGTCAGCCTGTCCATGGCCCACGCCGAGGCGAAACGTGATTTCGCGTTCCGCGCCGGCGGCAAGATCAACGGTCACTTGCACGGCGCCACAGGGATCGAGACCTGCGCCGGTTTTGCCCGAAAGCCGCGATTGCCGCATCGCGGCCGGCCGGCCCGGATGTCCACTGCGTCCCATAAATTCCAATCGATCCCCGGTTAGCGTGCGATTGGGCTCATGCACATCGATAAACGCAATGCGATGGGCAAACTCGGCATTGTAGGCGTTGTGCGCGAGCAATGCTCCGCTCGCCGAGTCCAATTCCGTGCGCACATGGAGAAGGCTGCGGGCACGCAGATCGGCGAGCACCCATTCCCAATAACCGGTGGCGGAGATGCGTCGCTCGCGTTTGGATTGATTGCGCAGTTTGAGCACCGCAAACTTCACCGGCGCATCCATCGCGACGTAGATCCACAGTTCAGACGCAATGCCGTTTTCAGTGTGCTCGTAAACGGTGTAACCGAATCCATGACGGATGACGTAAGGAGTGTCGTCTTGCGCCGGAGTAGGAGTGGGGGACCAAAACTGTCCCGTCTGTTCATCGCGCAAATAGAAAGCCTCGCCACTAGCGTCCGAAACCGGGTCGTTGTTCCACGGCGTGAGGCGAAATTCGTGGCAGTTCTCCAACCAAGTGTAAGCACCTCCGCTCTCCGAAACGACGGTGCCGAAGTGCGGATTCGCAATCACGTTGACCCACGGTGCTGGTGTTGATTGGCCGCGACGCAGCGTGATGATGTATTCGCGTCCATCCGGCGTGAATCCGCCGAGGCCGTTGTGAAATAGAAGTTCGCCCGTTGGCAAAGGCGGGGCCGGCTCGCGGGTGATTTTCCCTTCGGGGTGGAGCGGCGGAATAAGCTGCGCGGAACGGGACGAACGACCGAGCTGCTCGGCCAGCGAGTGATTGTCCGCGTGCAAAATCAGGCGGGCGATGGTTTGCAGCAGGACATAATCTTCGGGTGAAAATTGATCTGCGCGTCGCACGAAAATGCCGGCGGGTTTGTCGAGCATCTGCGCCTCGAAGCCCGAGGAAATCAGCCCCATGATCTGATCCTGCAGCGGCTGGCGGTAGTTTGAACTGTCCTCGTTCAGAATGACCAACTCGACGGCAAGACCTTTGAGCCGCCAGTAGGAATGCGCTTGAAGAAGTTTGCGCACCACATCGAGACGGGAGCCTTCGCTGATTTTCAAAAGCGCAACGGGCAGATTGCCCGAAATGCCATAGGCCCACAATCCACTTTGCCCGCGATGGTTCTGCCGTAGCACGGCGGATGGCGCGCGATGCACCGGGTTGGCATAAATCAAAGCGCTCGCCATCTTCGCGAAGAGATGAGTGTCGGCTTCGGTGGCGCCGAGATGCCGCAACGTCACTTGACTATGCGTCCAAGCGAGATCAAAGGCGCGGTCGGCGATGCGCGGATTGTGAAATTTGTCTAACAGCCCGATGACTCCCTCGTGGGTCTCACTTACGCCGGTAATTAGATCGAGCCGGACTGAGTCGCGCGGTGGAACGGTTACGGTGCGACGCAACGCCATTACCGGATCGAGCACGGGGCCGGTGGAGTTGGAGAGCGGTCCGCTTTCGCGCAACGCGGCGGGTTCAAGCAAGGTGCCGTTGCGTCCGATAAATTTCGAACGGTCGGTTTCGCAGGAAACGCTTTCTTGCGTGCCGTCGCGACCAATCATCATGGCAAACAACCAAGGCGGTTTCTCTGTTTCCGAACGCGCCCGGCGCGTGGCGAGAATAGCCGGACAGGGTTGATAGAATTCTGTTTGAACAAACAGATTGCTGAAAGCCGGATGCGCGGCGTCGGCGGCTGGTGGAGCGAGCACGATCTCGGCGTAGCTCGTGACTTCGATCGTGCGCGGTGAACCGCTATGATTGGTTAACGTCAAGCGCCGAACCTCGGCATCGTCGTCCGGCGAAACACATATCTGGGTGTGCATTTCCAGCTCATCGGTGTATTGCCGGAACTCGGCGCGAGCCTGTGTGAAGATGGCATAAACGTGACTGCAGTTGAAAGGCACGCCTTCGCTGTCCACCGGCATGGCCGCCATGACACAGCCGATGACATGCTGAAGATTCATGCCTCCTAGTTTTGCGTGAATGATGGGGGTCCGCGGCGGCCTTCTCCATTTCCAGCGGAGCTCCTTCCAAATTGAGCGCCACAGCGGTGGCGAGCATCTCGATATGACCGATTTCTTCAGTGCCGGTCTCGAGAAGCATGTCGCGATATCTCGTGGGGCCGCGTGCGCCAAAAGCTTGGAAGAGGTATTGCAGACAGACGCGGATTTCGCCTTGGACGCCGCCGATGGCCTGCTGCAGCGCGCGCGAACACGGGATCGGGTTTTTCGACGCGGACCGGATATTGGAGTTTACCTCCGTCGTGATAAAACATGGCAGTTGTTTTTGAGGTTAGAAGGGTTGCGGTTCGGAAGAACTGGTGGCGTGGCAGAGAATATCCCACGGCGCGGAATCAATGTAACCGCCGCGGGTGGTTTTCATACCGGGGACAATTCGGCCTAAAGCAGCGGCTATTGTATGTAAGGCCCCGAAGCTATTACCCGAGAGCGCCAAGGGAGCTCGTTCGTGGGGCAGGACGTGTTAAATCGGCGCGACGATAGTTCGCGTCCGAGAATGCATGACGCCGACTTCCCAGATCGTTGGGAAGCGCATCAGCCTAACGCCTTTCTAATGGGAGCGCAGATAGCCACTTAAAAACCGCTACTGCGTTTACTTCGCTGAGGTTGTGGGCTGCAATGCGCGTTCGAGAATGGCTTCGGCGTGCAAGGTCAGCGTGTCGAACAGGGGGAGCGGACTGTCGTCGGGCTTGATGAGCATGCCGAGTTCCGTGCAGCCGAGAATGACAGCCTCGGCGCCGGCGTCGGCGAGTTGCGCGAGCATATGTTGCGCACGCTTTTGCGAAGCGGGTTCGACGCGGCCGTGTGAAAGCTCTTCCCAAACCACGCGGTCGAGTTCACGGCGATCTTCGGGCGCCGGCGTGATGGTTTCGATGCCTTGATCGCGGAAATGCTGTTGGAAGAAGCCTCCTTCCATCGTGGGGCGCGTGCCGAGAAGTGCGACGCGATGCTTGTTCGCGCGAAGCAACGCCGCAGACGTGGCCTCCATGATCGTAAGGACGGGCAGCGCGGCGCGGTCGCGCAGATGATTCCACGCGTTGTGCGGCGTGTTGGCAAGAATCGCGGCGAAGTCCGCGCCGGCTTGTTGCAAGCGGTCGATGGCATCGGCCAAATGATCGGCGACGCGCACCCAGTCATCGTTTTCAAAACGCTCTACGAGTTCCTGCAGATTGAGGCTGGTGAGAATGATTCGTGGAAAACGCAGGCCGCCGGCCTGTTCGTTGAAACGACGGCACAGGAGTTGATAATAATGAACCGTTGATTCCGGGCTGAGTCCGCCCACGAGTCCGATGACTTGATGTTGCGTCACAGATTTCATGAGCAGTCAGGAATGACGGCGATGCTGCTTGTCCTCGGTGGAATCGTCCTCCTCGAACAAATGCGCGTAACACGGAGGACTGGAGAAACTCCGACGTTCTTCGGCTTCGTGACAGCAGGAGCCTTGAATCGCGTAGCAGTCGTCGCAGATGGGAATCCCGCCAATGCGCTGGGTGACGGTTACACCGCAATGAACACATTCATCGGAGCGGGAGTGCGATGAGGATGGCGAGGCCATGACTACAACGTGGACACGTGGCGAGTGCTGTCAACGAACGCAGAAGGAAAGCGAGCGCGCGCGTTATTCAGGAGACCTCGGCGGTGCTGGCTTCGCAAAGCTCCAAGGCCCGGGGAAACAGGATGCTGTTTTCCTTGTGCACATGGCGATGCAAGTCGGCCTCGAAGGCGGCCAGACCGGCCAGCAGCGCGCGATGCGTGTTGCAACAGGGATCGGCCGTGGAGAAGTCGTCCGTCAGCTCGCGCAGGCGTGTGAGAGCCCGGCCCGCATCATCGTGCTCAAGTTCCATTTGTCGGATGGGCGTGGCGATCATACTGCGCGCGCAGGACTTTTCCGTTTCATTTTCGATGCGTCTTACCAATGGGAAGAGCGCGATCTCTTCCTTTTCCATGTGGTCGAACATTTCCTCGGCGAGGTTGCGCGTGCCGGAGGCAACTTCGAACAGCCGCGGATCGTGCTGGCCGTGCTTGGCGGCGACGCGTTCGGCCATTTCCACCAAACGCGGCAACTCGGTCTTCGTGTAGGCGTGGTGCGTGCTCTCAATGTGGTCTGCGAGCTGTGTGAGCGTCATGCCCGCGGCATTGAACTCCACCGGCGTGGCGGCCAACGCCTCCGAGGCGCTTTGCAACAGGACTGACGTCGTGGCCACATCCAGCCCGCGACTGGCGCAGGCTTCCTGCAAGGACTGTTTGCCCTTGCAGCAATAATCGATGCCGAGGTGTTCGAACAACCGGGCGAGGCCGGGTTGGGCGGCGACGATGGCGCCGATCGTGGTTTCGGGCGTGAATGACGGGTTGATGTTCATGCGCCCAGCATAACGCAAACACGCCCCGCAGGCTTTGAGCTGGGTCAAGGTTTAGCGGATTTTCAAGGCGCCGGGCGCGAGTGCATGGCGATGATCTGACGCAGGCGCTGGCCAATGGTTTCCGCGGCGAGAATCATGTCCTCGGCTTCGGGAGCGGCCAGCCAGATGCGGCAATGCCGGGCCCACAATCCGAGCCACGCCTCAAAATGGCGTTCCTCCAAACCCAGCGGCACATGCTTGAAGGGCATCGGCCCGGAATAGGCGGGTGGTCCACCGGTCACGCCAGACCAGAAGTCGGCAATCTTTTCCAAATGCGCGGGCCAATCATCAATGTGCGCGGCAAAGACCGGACCGATGACCTGATGTTGGCGCACGTCGGCGTAAAAATGCTTGAGCAAGCGCTGCAAACCGGCGCGACCGCCGATGCGGTCATACAAGGAAGTGGAATGAGAAGACACGTGAACGGACATGGAAACGGTTAAGGTTCGCCAAGATTGCGCTGAAGCAGAGCGGCCAGCGCGGTGAGATTGTGGACGGTGATGTTTTTGGCGGCGACGGTAATGAGCTTTTGATCGCGCAGCCGGCCGAGCGTGCGGGAAAGGGTTTCGCTACTTGTGCCGAGTTCGGCGGCGAGTTCGCGTTTGGTGCCCGGCAGCTTGATGATCGAGTTCGACGAAGCGCGGCTGTGTTTCACGAGCCAGTTGAGCAGGCGGGTTTCGACGTCTTTCAACGTCAGATCGTCGAGCATGCCTACCAACACGCGCAGATGCGTGCTCATCGAACCGAGCATACGCAGCGCGAGATCCGGTCGCCGACCGATGAGGTCGAGCAGCGGTTGCTTCGGCAAAAGCAGCACCGAGCTGGCTTGAACGGCCCGCGCGTTGGCTGGATAACCGGTAGGCGAGGACAACGCGGCTTCGGCAAACGATTCGCCGGCGCGGAAAATATGAATCACCTGTTCTTTTCCGGTAGCACTGACGCGATGCACATTGATTGCGCCGGTGCGAACGAGGTAGCAACCGTGAGCGGGTTCGCCTTCGTGAAAGAGATAATCGCCACGGGCGAGTTGCAGCAGGCGAGTGAAACCGGCGATTTCCTCCAAGTCCGGTCCGGGCACGTTGCCGAAAAGCTGGCTCGAGCGCAGCGTGCCCATGAGCGCAGTCAGCTTTAAATCGGACGGGCGAAGATTCAATGACATGATGGCAGTGTAACAGGTTGCGCGGCGTAAGCGAATTCAGCGGGCGAAAAATGGATAACCGCCGAGTCGCAGGCTCGCGCCGGCCAAGGTGAACAACACCGCCAACACGGTGACACCGATGATATGCGCGCCCATCACCGGGAGGTTGTCGTCGCGCAGACGCGGGATGACGCGAAACCGGGCATGCAACGCAAGCGCGACGGTCATCAGGAGAAACAACAGTTTGGCCTGCACGACGCGCGCGGGGCCGCTGTCGCCCAACCATGCATCCACCGAGCTGCCGAGAATGCGATGCGCCAGGGTTAAACCGGTCAGCACTTGCAGCACTAGCGCCGGCATGCCGATGCGTTCGTAAGCGCGTTCAAAATCGCGGATGAGCGCGGCCTTTTTCTCACGCAACGCACGCGGCAGAATGCGCACGGCCAGCACGAGATGCCCGCCGACCCAAATACATGCGCCGAGCACATGCAGGCAGAGCAGCAAATAGTAAACAGCGAGCGTGTTCACTCCTTCCAAAAGTTGACGCTCCATGCGCCGTCGGCGCGATGCTTGGGCGCGGATTGAAAGCCTTCGCCCTTGAGGTATTCGATCAACGGCGCGGGCAGAAACGGCGCGATGACGGTCAATCCTTGTCCGGGCGAGAGCTGGTTCGCTTGTTCGCGGATAATGGGGAACGGTTCTTCGCCGCGCGCGAGCAGCGGGCGGATGTCGAGAGTCTTGAATTTCGTGGACATGGATTAAGGTGCGGCGGCGATCAGGGCTTGGGCGGTTTCTTCGAGTCCGCCTTGGAGGCCGTTGCGTTGGTGAACGATCTCACCTTTGCGATTGAGCACGGTGATGAGATTGGAGTGGGAAAACATGCCGTTGGCTTCCTTGCGATATTTCACGCCGAGCAACGCGGCGAGTTCGCTGACCGCGTCGGCATTGCCGTGCAAGAAGTGCCATTGCGCGTCGAGATCGCGTTCGTCGCGATATTTGGCCAGCGCGTCGGGTGTGTCACGTTCGGTGTCGAAGGAAACGAGCACAAGGGCGGCTTCGTCGCGAACCTCGGAGGAAAGCATTTCACGAATGCGCGTCATGTCGCCGACGAGCAACGGACACGCGTAGCCGCATGAAGCGAAGAACATCGTCAGGACGACGGGCCTTCCGCGGAACTCGGCCAAGCTGACGGCCTTGCCGCGATCGTTGGTGAAGGTGGCGTCGAGTTGATAGAGCGAGCGAGCGGAGAGCGGCGCCGTCTCTTCAACGGCAGCGCAACAAGCCGCGGGCTCTTCGCCGCTGACGGGTGATAACGCGGCCAGCAAGCCGATGGATAAAAGGAGACGTTTCATGGTGAAGTCGCGGATGAGGGTTCGAGATCGCGCGCGCAGCGAAAGCCGAGCGAGCTGGTGGAGTTGTGGGCCTGAAGCGAACTGCGGAGAGCGCTGCGCATGAAGGCGGCGTAATCGCTGGTATCGCGCGCGCCGACCGAGCCGGAACCGCAGAACAGATCGCGTTCAAGGCCGCTGTCGGCGCGGGATTCGCCGGTGACCATGGCGGTGTTGAAATCCGACACCCATTCCCACACATAGCCGAAGAGGGCTCGCGCGCCGAGTTGATTGGGGCGGGCTTCCGAGGCGGAAGGAATAACGTTTGGGGTGGGGCGGGCGAGCCAGCGATAGATATCGCCATTGAGTTCGGTGTCTTCACGTCCATTGGAGACGGTGTAACCCGCGGCGGCGACGCGTTCCCATTCAGCAGTCGTGGGCAGGCGTTTGCCGAGCCATTTGGCATAAGCGCGCGCGGCAAACCACGACACATGCACGACAGGCGAATCAGACGGGGCGAGCGACCCCAACTCCAAATCGCCGACCCAATGTTTCAGGTAGGATTGATCGGCAAACAGCGGACTCACGTTGGAACGGCGCCATTTGGGATTGGCCTGCACGAAGGCGAGAAACTGGGCGTTAGTGACGGGGAGTTCGTCCAAATAAAATGCCGGCACGGGCACGCTCGCGGGATCGACGGGACTGGTGAACAGTGGAACGTATTCACCAGCGGGGATCTCAACCATGCCGGTGGGAGCGGCATGATTGATCCCGGCGCCCATCAGCCCCAAGGTGATCGTAGCGAGCAGATGTCGGAAGCGTGAAATCATGGGGGAGTGTGAGCGCGAAAGTGTGCGGGATTAGTTGGTCTCGTTCTTCACGCGACGCACGTCGTCAACCGAGACACTGCCGCCATCGTTGCCCCATTCATTGAGGATGTAAGTCACGACATCAGCGACCTGTTCGTCGTTGAGCTGCGATTGGGCCGGCATGGCGCTGTTGTAAGTCTCGCCGTTGACCGTGATGGGACCGGTCTGACCTTTGAGCACGACACGAATGGCGCGGTCTTTGTCGGTAAGCAGATAGTCCGATTGCGCGAGCGGCGGGAACACCTTGGGCAGGCCTTTGCCATCAGGCAAATGGCAGGCGAAGCAGACCTGCATGTAAACCCGCTTGCCGCGTTCCATTTGCACTTCCTTGGTGAGACTGGCGATGGTGGGATTGCTCTTGATTTCAGCGGCGATCTTTTTCTCCAGCTCGACCTCGCGTTTTTGCGCTTCGGTGCCGGCTTCGGCCTGATCGCCGAGATAGATGGCGTCGATTTCCTTGCCGGAGTAAATCACGCGATCGCTCGGGCCGGAAACTTTGAGCATGCCGAGGGCGCCCTTGTTGAACGCGCGGGAGAGGGAGTGATCCACGAGAACGAAAGTGCCGGGAACATCGACCTTGAAATCCATGGCCGCGGCGCCGCCGGCGGGAATGAGCGTAGTCTGGATGTTGTGTTGTGGCGTGGAGAAGCTGCCCTCGGGATAGACCGTGTCAAAAATCTCGCCGATGACATGGAACGACGAAGTGAGATTGGGGCCGCCGGCGCCGAAGTAGAGGCGCACGGTTTCGCCGACGTTGGCGGTCAGCGCATTGTCACCGACGAGTGCGCCGACGGAGCCGTTGAAGAGCACGTAGGTCGGGTGTTCATCGATCGACTTGACCATGTCGAAGGTTTGTAGGCCGGGCTCGCCGTAGCGGCCTTGGGTGTAGAAGTCGCCCTGCATCACGTAGTATTCGCGATCGACTGGCGGCAGTCCCTCGGCGGGCTCGACAAGGATGAGGCCATACATGCCATTGCCGACGTGCATGGGCACCGGCGCAGTCGCGCAGTGATAAACGAAAAGACCGGGATTGAGCGCCTTGAAGGTGAATTGCGAGCTGTGGCCCGGCGCGGTGAATGACGACGTGGCGCCGCCGCCCGGTCCGGTGACCGCGTGCAGATCGATGTTGTGCGGGAGCTTGGACGATGGGTGGTTGTTGAGATGAAATTCCACGACATCGCCTTCGCGGATGCGAATGAAGGAGCCGGGCACGGTGCCGCCGAAAGTCCAGAACGTGTAGGTCGCGCCATCGGCAATGCGCGCTTCGACTTCCCGCACCTCAAGGTGCACGACGACGCGCGCGGAGTGTTTACGCGTGATGGGCGGCGGCACATGCGGCGGTGCGGTGAGCACGGCGTTTTCTACCGGCAGCGCGAGAATGGCGGGCGGTAGATCAACCGGACCTTCTACTTCGCCGACCGGCTCGCTGGCGTTGGCCCACTGGCCTGAGAGCAAAGCTGCGCACAACAGACCGGACGTGAGGATTGACGGGGATGTTTTCATCTTGATGGGAGTTGATGGGGTGAGGTTAGCCCGATCTGCGGGCGAAAGCGTTGATCTTGATCAAGACTTCCTGACTTTCTGAGTTTAGGTCAGCGAGGTGGGCCAGGCAATGCCCGATGCCAGCACGAAAACCACCCCGAAGCAGGCCTCGCTCATACCGATTTTTCGGGCCGACCAATTGGGTGCCGTGGCAGGCACGAGCAGCAGCAGGCGCAAAGCCGCCAAGGTGATCAGGACAACTGCGATCCACGGCATGGTATTGATCGCGACCAACACAAACACGGCGATCAAGGTCACTCCCGTTGCAACAATGGCCGGGATTATGGCGATCTCGTGACCCTTGCGCCGGCGCAGGTAGGAGCGGATGATCAGCACAGTGGGAAGACTGCGGGAGAGAACCAAAATACACAGGGCCAAGGACGTGTGATATGAGAGTCCCGCCTGCGCGGCCATCGCTGCGGGCACGAACGCGAATATGCTACTGGCCGCGAGTTCGGCGTGGGTGGCGCGAGATTCGTTTTGGCTGTCCCAGTAAAGAAACAGCGCGCCAAGGGGCAGGGTGGGAATTAACCAAAGCAGCGGCGTCCATCCCGCTTGCACCACCGCTGCGGCCAAGCCGCCTGTGGCGCAGAAGCCAAGTAACAGGACGGCACGGGCCGATGCTGGATCGCGCTGCGCCCTCAGGCGCTTGAACGGCCGTCGCATGAAAAATGCCGCAATGGCCGAAACGGCCAGCGCGCCGCCGGCCGGAGAAAAGGCGACCAACCCGCCCAGCAAAATCGGCTCAAGGGCGAGCGACCAAGAGCCGTGTTCCTTGGGTAGAAAGACGCTGGCGGATCTCGTCGGGACGGTAGCAGTGGCAATCGCACTCATGCACACCACTATGCCAGTGCGGATGGCTTCAGGCCTTGATTGCGCTCAAGAATTCCTAAAAAGAAGGGGCCGACCCGAATTCCGAAGGAGTATTACTGAGTTACTGAGAAGTAATATCCTTTTTATGAAGCGCTTGGCGAGGCCCGTGAGTCATGCTCAGCCTCCACCAAGGATTCTATTCGCAAGAGATAAAATGGCTGCCCGGGCTGGGATCGAACCAGCGAC
>Ga0207868_1000820_pt1 | contig 27416 bp, 24 predicted proteins | sample Passage237B_FD_187370 | JGI IMG/M metagenome (GOLD analysis project Ga0207868, IMG submission 187370) | Cellulose adapted compost microbial communities from Newby Island Compost Facility, Milpitas, CA, USA - Passage2 37B (SPAdes) (version 3) ... | reverse complement strand
ACGTCACACTGGGTAAAGGCCTGGTCGAAGTCCTGCTTGATAAGCCTGCGGACCTTCAAGGCCTTGAGGTAATACGCGTCGTAGTAGCCGCTGGAAAGGGCGTAGGTCCCCAGCATGATGCGGCGCTTCACTTCGGGCCCGAAGCCTTCGGCGCGGCTGCGCGAGTAGAGGTCGGCCAGATCGTCGGCCTGCTTGGCGCGGTGGCCGTAGTGGATGCCATCGTAGCGGGCCAGATTGCTCGAGGCTTCCGCGGTGGCCACGATGTAGTACGTGGGGATGCCATATTCCGTATGAGGCAGATCGACTTCCACCACGGTGGCGCCGGCTTCCTTGAGCACTTCCACCGCTTCGTTGACCGCGCGGGTCACCGATGGATGGTTCGCGTCAGACATGTACTGCCTGGCGATGCCGATGCGCAGGTTCTTCACCGGCTCATGGACTTCTTCGGAGTAGTCGGGAACGGGAATGTTGGTGGAGGTGGAGTCCAGCGGATCATGACCAGACATGATCTCAAGCAGCAGCGCCGCGTCTTCGACGGTCTGCGTGAAGGGACCAATCTGATCCAGGCTCGATGCGAAGGCGATCAGACCATAACGGCTGATGCGGCCATAGGTCGGCTTCAGGCCCACCACGCCACACAGCGCCGCAGGCTGACGGATGGAACCACCCGTGTCCGAACCCAGCGACGCCGCAGCCAGGCTCGCCGCCACGGCGACGGCCGAGCCACCCGACGAGCCGCCTGGCACGCAGTTGGTGTCCCAGGGGTTACGCGTGGGGCCGAAGGCCGAGTTTTCCGTCGACGAGCCCATGGCGAATTCGTCGAGGTTGGTCTTGCCCAGGAAGATCGCGCCGGCGTCGTGGAGCTTCTTGACCACGGTGGCGTCGTAGGGGGCGTTGAAGTTCTGCAGCATCTTCGAGGAGCAGGTCGTCGCGCCCACGCTGGTGCACAGGTTGTCCTTCAACGCGATGGGCACGCCTGCCAGGGGCCCGCGCACCTTGCCAGCGTCAACATCGGCTGCTCGCTGCAGCGCGGCGTCGATGGTCACCTGGTTGTAGACGTTAAGGCTGGGGTTGAACCTGGCGATGCGGTCGAGATAGGCCTGCGTCACCTGCGTGGCCGAGTACTTGCCCGCAGCGATGCCGCTGCGCAGTTCAACGAGGGTTGTCTGAGTCACGTCCATGAATGGTTCAAACCTGCTATGGGGACACCCTGAGGAGTCTCAGGGAGAGGATTCAATTCACACAAGCGTTTGCGAGCGTCGACAGGCAGCGCGTGCCTCAGGCGCCCGAGCCGTCGCCGATGACCTTGGGAACCTTGAAGAAGGGCGGATCCTTCTCGGGCGCGTTGGCCAGGATCTGCTCGACAGGCAGGCCCGGCTCGGGAACGTCTTGGCGCAGCACGTTGGTCTGCTCCATGGCGTGGGCCATGGGTTCCACGTTGGTCACATCCAGCTCATTGAGCTTGGAAATGTAGCCCAGCACATGCGAAAGCTGATGGGCCATGCTGGTGACTTCCTCGGGCTCAAGGCGGAGTCGGGCGAGCTTGGCCACGTGACGAACCTGATCTTCTGTAAGTTGTTCTGGCATGGCGCATAGATTAACAGATTGAAGCATCTGTCGGCAGCGCTGGCAGGGCATGGGCATAAAAAAACGTCGCTCGATTGAGCGACGTTTTTCAGTTTCATTCACAGCAGGCTTAGCTTACTGGATCAGGCCCAGGGCGCGAGCCATGGTGGTGCCCAGGTCGGCGGGGCTTTCGGCGATGAAGCAGCCCGCATCACGCAGGGTCTGCAGCTTGCTTTCAGCGCCACCTTCGCCGCCGGAGATGATCGCACCGGCGTGACCCATGCGGCGGCCGGGCGGGGCCGTGCGACCGGCGATGAACGCGGTCACGGGCTTGGTCACGTGGTTCTTGATGTATTCCGCGGCCTTCTCTTCGTCGGTCCCACCGATTTCACCGATGAGGATGATGCCATCGGTTTCCTTGTCGGCGTTGAAGAGGATCAGGGCGTCGATGAAGTTGGTACCACGAACCGGGTCGCCGCCGATGCCCACGCAGGACGTCTGGCCGATGCCCAGGTTGGAGGTCTGCCACACGGCTTCATAGGTGAGGGTGCCCGAGCGGCTGATGATGCCCACCGAGCGCTTCGATTCGGCCTTGTGCGGCGGCTTGTGGATGTAGCCGGGCATGATGCCGATCTTGCAGCCTTCGCCGTTTTCACCGGGGGTGATCACGCCGGGGCAGTTGGGGCCAACCAGACGGATGCCGCGATACTTGGGCTGGTCAAGGATGGCCTTGACGCGAGTCATATCGAGAACCGGGATGCCTTCGGTGATGCAGACGATCAGGGCGATGCCCGCGTCGGCGGCTTCGAGGATGGCATCGGCAGCGAAGGGCGGCGGGACGAAGATCATCGTCGCGTTGGCGCCGGTCGCTTTGACCGCTTCATCGCAGGTGTTGAAGATAGGCAGGCCGTTGGCATCTTTGGTGCCACCCTTGCCCGGGGTCACGCCACCAACCATCTTCGTGCCATATTCCAGACACTTCTGGGTGTGGAACGCCCCGGCCGAGCCGGTAATGCCCTGACAGATCACTTTGGTATCTTTGTTGACGAGTATGCTCATAGTGGGGAATAGGATAGCTACCCCCGACGGGGTTTGGCAAATGAGCCCGATGGCGTTTTGCACAGCAGCGCCAAGTTCCCCGGACCCGTTCCCGCAGGATCCCATTTCCACGCACCGGAGATCAGAGCGCTGATTTTCCTTGTCCTGCAGGAATACCATACGTATCATTATTTGCGGTTACACGTATGAGGGTGCTTCCATGAATAAATTGACCTTGAGCGTTGATGCGGAACTGGTCGAGAAGGCCAAGCGGATTGCCCGTGAGCGTGGGACAAACGTGTCGGCGATGTTCAGCCAGTACATTGAAATGCTCGTCAGGCAGAAACAGCAGGAGCAGGCCCCGTCGCTTCCGCCGATGACCCGGTCTGCAGTGGGCGTCGCGAAGCTGCCTGATGGGGAGTCGTACAAAACCGCCATCGCCAAAGCCCTGGCGGATCGGTACAAGTGATGGCGATGCGCATCCTTTTCGACATCAACATTCTGCTTGATGTGCTGACGCGTCGCGAGCCTTTCCACATCGCTGCATCGGACTTATGGGCTCGGGCGGAAAGGCGGGAAATCCAGGGCGTGATTTCCGCGGCGAGTATCCCCACCATTTACTACCTGCTGCGCCATCTGGCGGGGCATGACAAAGCCATGACAGGCATAAAAGCCGTGCGAAGCATTTTCGAGATCATCGCACTGGATCAGTCGATGGTAGACCAGTCGATCGACAATCCAACTGCCGACCTCGAAGACGCCATACAGGCCTGCGCCGCTATTCGCGCCAAAGCCGATTACATTGTGACGCGCGACGCCAAAGGCTTTCGCAAAAGCGATGTGCCTGCAGTTTCGCCCGAGGCACTACTGCTGATGCTCAAGAAATAAAAATCTCGATTCGGGGTCCTGCTTCGTCTCAAGCAGAAACTCGAGACAGCGGATCGTCAGAATCAGCCCTGATCTGGCGATGGCACAGCGATGCATGCCGCGACGTTCTTTTTCACGGGGTTTCCTTCATGGCTGACCATAGCTCAATCAGAATCTGGCTGCCTGTGGTCGTGGCAGGTCTGCTGATTCTGCTGCTGCTGGCCATGGCTCTGGCTGCCCAGATGCTGTCGAGCAATCCCTTTCTCGCTGTCGATCGCACCATCACCATCAATGCGTCCTGCGAGCAGGTGCATGCGTATGTCCGTCAGATGGAAAACACCCGCCACTGGCTGCCCTGGCTGCAGATGGATCCGCAGGCTCATATCACCCTCACCGGCCCGCCTCAGGGGGAAGGGGCGATGCTGCAATGGCAGAGCAGCACGCCGCTGGGCTTCGGGGTGATCCGCGTGAGTCAGGATGAACGATCCGCCACGCACAACAACGCCCTCATCGCCTACCACCCGGTCTACCATCAGGACCAGGTCCACTGGGTGATGGCCAGTCTGTTGATCCAGGAGTCCTACACAGGCCAGTCGCAGGTGACCTTCGAGGCCAAGGGGCTGCACAGCCATCGCAACAGGCTGCTGCCTTTCCTCCAGGAAGACCCACAGAAGTTCGGCCTGCTGATTGAGCAGGGGCTTGTTAAACTCAAATCGCAGGTGGAAGCGAAAACCAGCGAAACTGCTGCTCCCGCAGGCTCAGGTCAGTGACGATCACCCCCTGCGATGGGGAGCCTCAGGTGCTTTCATCCTTCTAACTTTTTTTCATTGAATTTCGGGATACCCGTTGATGGCCAGAGTGCGTGTGCAATGTGTGGCACAGGACGATGATGCTGCCCTGGCTCAGAGCAGGAGCCCTCACGGGCGAAGGTGGAACATCTGGACGATCGTTCTCATTCTGTCGGTGATTGTCTTTGTGGGATCGACCGCCTTGCGTGTGTTGTTCCAGCGTCAGCCTGCAGGTTTTCTTGTGACGCGGAGTGTGGTCATCCAGCAGCCTGCAGCGCAGGTGTTTGAGGTGCTCAGGACGATCGACGCCAGCTCACACTGGCTGCCCTGGGATCACGCCTCGCAGCCTGCTGTGGAGAAGCCGCATAACTCGCTGCCTGCCTATGCGTGGGGCCAGGCGGATGGGGAAAGCAGGGGCTCGATCACGCTGGTGCTTGATGAATTCCGCCCGCCGGCCGGCGTGGTGATTCTCATGCAGGATTTCCGTCGCGAGGGTGTATTCTGGAATGCCACGCGTGTGACAGTGACGCCGCATACGCAAAGCAGCGCGTCGATGGTGACGGTTGAAATGGCGGGCCAGCGTGACAAGCTCACCCGCATCCTGGCGAATTTTCAGGATCAGGCCCGCGAGCCTGCAGATCGACTGCAGAAGAGTCTGGAGAACTTGAAGCGTCAGATAGAATCAGGCCAGCTCAAACACGCTGCGTCTGAAAGCTGAGGAATGGTTGATCTATATTTGTTCTATTCAACTTTTCGGGGATCACATCCATGTCGAAAAAGAAAATCGCTCTGATCGTGCTGGGCGTTTTGGTGCTGCTGCTGGGCATTCTCATGGGCGTGATTGCCAGCCGGCCGGCGGATTTTTCCGTGTCGCGGTCGGTGGTGGTCAACGCCTCGGCCGAGCGGATTTTTCCATACCTCAATAACTTCAAGCTCAGCCAGCAGTGGTCGCCTTTTGAAAAGCTCGACCCGGACATGAAGCGTGAATTCTCCGGCCCGGCCGAGGGCGTGGGGGCGGTCTATGCCTGGGAGGGCAACAGCAGCGCCGGCGCAGGCAAGCTGACGATCCTCGAAAGCCAGCCTTACGAGCGCGTGTATCTGCAGCTTGATTTCTACAAGCCCATGCAAGGCAAAAACTACACGGAATATCGCATCGAGCCCGTCGGCGAAGGCAACCATCGCGTGGTCTGGACGATGTCAGGCAAGCACAACTTCATTGGCAAAGCCGTCTGCCTGATCATGAACATGGACAAAGCCGTCGGCGGCATGTTTGAGGAAGGGCTGGCGAGTCTTAAACGCCTGGCCGAGACTCATGACCCTGACATGGGGACTTGACAGCCCTGAGTCGGGGTTTAACAGACTATCAGGGCTTCTGGCCCACTTCCACCCGAATGGTGCTGCGGATGCCGCCTCGACCTTTCCAGTCGGTGACGATTTCCATCCAGCGGGGCTTCATGGCGGCGGCCAGGTCGTCGGCGATGCGGTTGGTCACCGCTTCGTAGTAGATGCCTTCGTTGCGGAAGCTCTGGTAGTAGAGCTTCAGGCTCTTGAGTTCCACGCAGGTGTCGCCGGGAATGAAGCGCAGCGTCACATGGCCGAAGTCGGGGTGACCCGTCACCGGACAGACACTGGTGAACTCCTCGGACACGTGCTCAATCACGAAGTTGCGCGAGGGGCTGGGATTGGGGAAGAACTCAAGGATATTGGCGTTTGGCATAGCCTGCATATGTTAAAGGCGAAGGGGTTTTTCGCCAACTGACGGCCGAGGAGGCCGGGGGCGTCAGCGGTAGGGGGAATCCGTTTTCAAATTCATTCTCTTCCCGCAGGCATCCACGGACCTTGCCCCGGGCGCATGAATCGAAGATGGAGCCCGGCCTGCGTGGGGATGACGGAAGGGGGCGGTCATGTTCTACCATTGACCGCAACAACTCACCCTGCAGTTGGTTATCGTTCAAACCCCATCTCATTGGCGGGCAGTGTGAGTCTTCTATTAACGAAATATTAACCATTAATGTTGGTCCGGGATGAGGCGTCGGGGTTGTCAGCCTTGGCGCATTCCCGATATAACTGCTCGCGGATAAAACATAGGGTAACACGCGGCCATCGGCGGCTGCGGCTGGTGGCCTGAGCAGGCCATCACAACGACAGTCCATTCAAAAGAGAATCGGTGGCCATGAGAACGATCGCAAAATTGTTTGGTCAATCGCCCTTTGTTCCGCTTAAAGCTCACATGGAAAAAGTGAGCCGCTGCGTCGACAAAGTGCCCGTCATGTTCCAGGCCCTGTCCCGTGGGGACCAGGCCGAAGTGGAACGCCTCGCCAACGAAATTTCTACGCTCGAACACGAAGCCGACCAGGTCAAGCACGACATTCAGGACCACCTGCCCAAGAGTCTGTTCCTGGCAGTGGACCGCGAAAGGCTGCTGGAAATCCTCAGCACGCAGGACAACCTGGCCGACAAGTGCGAAAACATCGGTGTGCTGCTCACGCTCAAACAGCTGACCCTCCCTCAGTGGCTGGCTCAGGATTTCAACGCCTACCTCGAGAAGAATCTGCAGGCCTTTCACGGGGCCAATGCGATCATTCAGGAGCTCGATCAGCTTCTCGAGACAGGCTTCGGGGGACAGGAAGCAGAGAAGGTTCTGGCCATGGTCCACGCCGTGGCGGTGGCGGAACATGAAGTCGACCTGCTGCAGCGCCAGCTGCTGCGTCTTCTGCTTCAGCATGAAAACGATCTGACCATCGGTGACTTCTTCCTCTGGCAGCGGCTGTTCATGCAGGTCAGTGATATTTCCGACCTGTCTGAAAGGCTGGCCAACCGCGTCCGCAGGACGCTGGAACTCAAGAAGTAACCACGTCGTGTGACGCTGATCCTGCCCACCTTCAATCAATAGATCTGTCATGGATATTCACACAACAGCATTGCTTGTGATTGCTTTAGGCTTTGGTTTCTACATGGCCTGGAACATCGGCGCCAACGACGTTTCCAACGCCATGGGAACCTCGGTGGGCTCCGGTGCGCTGACCCTCAAAGCCGCGGTGATCATCGCCGCCATCATGGAGTTCTCCGGCGCCTTCTTCGTGGGCTCCCACGTCACCGAGACGATGCGCTCGGGGATTGTGGACCTCACCGCGTTTCGAGAGCACGAGAATGGTGCGAGCATGCTGGCCTACGGCATGCTCGCTTCGCTTCTGGCGGCAGGGGTGTGGCTGAATCTGGCGTCCTACTTCGGCTGGCCTGTCTCGACGACTCACTCGCTGGTGGGCGCCATCGCCGGTTTCGGCCTGGTGTCGATGGGCTCGGATGCCATCAACTGGATCGGCCCCAGTGGCATCTGGGGCACCTTCAAGGGTGAGGCGAGCATGGTAGGCATCGTCCTGAGCTGGGTGATCTCCCCGGCGCTGGCGGCCATCATCTCCTATGCCCTGTTCAGGCTTGTGCTCAACACCATCTTCTACCGGCCTGACCCGCTGGCTGCGGCCAAGAAGATCACGCCCATCATGTCGTTCTGCGTGCTGATCACCATGACCATGATGCTCCACTTCAAGGGCATGAAGCCTTTCTGGAAGGAGCATTTCGGTCTGGCTCCGACGGACGCCAGGGCGCTGGCCATCGGCCTGTCCGTCTCGCTGCTGATCGCGGCGGTGGGCACGTTCTTCTCCTGGTATCTGGCCCGTCGGCTCAAGACCGACGAAGTCCAGCATCAGCAGCTCAAGGACCTCTACGCCGCCCGTTCGCTGAGCAAGGCCATCATGCACCTTCGCCGCGTGCGTGACACTGCCGATGAGCCCGCCCGCGCCCAGGCCGTGGCCACGCTGCAGTCGGCCCAGACGCTGCTGCATGAAGTCAACACCCGCACGAAGAAGGTCAGCGAGCACAACGTCTTCCGCGACGTGGAACGCATCTTCATCTATCTGCAGATTGTCAGTGCGTCGTTTGTGGCGTTCGCTCACGGGGCCAACGACGTGTCCAACGCGATCGGCCCGCTGTCGATCATCATCGACACGGTCAGGCATAACGCGATTCCCGAAACCTCGGCCGTGCCCACGTGGGTGCTGGGTCTGGGTGCGGTGGGCATCGTGGTGGGCCTTGCCACCTGGGGCTGGCGCGTGATTCAGACGGTGGGCAAGCGCATCACCGAGCTGACGCCTTCGCGTGGCTTCTGTGCGGAATTCGCCGCGGCGCTGACGATTCTCATCGCCTCGGTGAACAAGCTGCCTGTCTCCACCACGCACACGCTGGTGGGGGCGGTGCTGGGCGTGGGCCTGGCCCGCGGGATCGGTGCGCTGAACCTGAACATGGTGCGCGACATCGCAGCATCGTGGGTGGTGACCATCCCGGCCGGCGCGGGGCTGTCGATCCTCTTCTACTACACCCTGCTGGCGATCTTCGGTTAAGTGTCCTGACTGGATCGGCGGCGATGCAGCGCCCAGAACAGCGCTTCAACAGCCCCGAAGAAAAGCAGCATGTAGCCGAAGGTCTCGCATGACTCTTCGATCACCCGCTTGATGTGGCGGGTGTAGCTCTCACCCAGCAGCGGCCGCCATTTATCAGCCTGGCCGATGATCTGCGCAAAGACTACCACGGTGATAAAGCCACACCAGATGACCCCCGCGCTGAAGGTCTGAGCATACTGGGCCATCTGACAGCCCAGCGTCCTGCGGTGACGGATGACGGTGACGACGGCGGCAGCCAGCAGCAGTCCACCAGGCAGATACCAGCCCATCACCGGAATCAGTCGATCAAACAGACTGTCGAGCTCGCGGATGACCGCCACCGACGCCAGCAGCGCCATCGCCGTCAGCAGGGGGCGCAGCGACTGGTAAGCCCACGCCGCAGCGCCCAGCAGCAGGGCGCAGCCGAGAATCAGAAACTGCTGAAACCATTCCACCGCATCGCCTTCGCGAAACTGCTCCACGTAGTCTTCGCTGGAGGCATAGGTCAGCAGCAGCTGCATGACGCCACCGATGGCAAGCAGATAAAAAACAGTTCTGCCGATGAATCCCGGCACCATTCGCGATGGATTGTCCAGCGTACAGGTGTACGCAGATTCCCGGTCCATACCCTCGTAAGTCGTCATAGTATTACTTCGCTTTACTGATCCTGTTACCACACGGACTGCAAGTTGATACCCCGGGCCGTTCATGGCCTTGCCTGCATTGGAATGACCCGGTTTCAACCAAGCATTGAGGGGTTAAGGGGCATTCTAGGCGATAAGACTTCGATGTCGAATCTGGGGGCATCTGATAGGCCCGGCGAAGTAAGCGGCTAGAATGTGGATATGAGTCAGTCCACCCGTCCTTTTGAGATTGTCAGTCCGTTCAAGCCCCTGGGCGATCAGCCACAGGCCATTGATGCTTTAGTCAAAGGCATCCAGCAGGGCCAGCGGTTTCAGACGCTGCTGGGTGCCACCGGGACAGGCAAAACCTTCACGATGGCGCACACCATCGCCCGCCTCAACAGGCCCACGCTGGTCATCAGTCACAACAAGACCCTGGCCGCGCAGCTGTACGAGGAATTCAAGGAACTGCTGCCTAACAATGCGGTTCACTATTTCGTGTCGTACTACGACTACTACCAGCCTGAGGCGTACATTCCGCAGCGCGACATCTACATTGAGAAAGACTCATCGCGTAACGACAACCTTGACCGCCTGCGCCTGGCGGCCACCAGCGCGCTGGTGAGCCGGCGCGACGTGGTGGTGGTGGCCAGCGTGTCGTGCATCTTCGGTCTGGGTTCGCCGGATCAGTATCGCAAGAGCGTGATCAGCCTGAATCGCGGGCAGATGATCGACAGGCAGGACCTGCTGCGTGCCCTCAACGATCTGCAGTACACCCGGGCCGATGTGGAGTTCAAACGCGGAAACTATCGCGTGCGTGGCGATGTGGTGGAGATCCACCCGGCCGCGGAAGAATTCGCCTATCGTGTGGAGTTCTTCGGCGATCAGATTGATGCCATTCAGTTCATCAATCCGCTCACCAGCGAACTGCTGGCCGATCAGGAACAGCTCTTTATCTACCCGGCCGTGCATTACGTGGTGCCCCCGCAGCAGATTCAGTCGGCCGTGGCGTCGATTCAGGAGGAGCTCGATAAGCGAGCCATGCAGCTGCGCATGGAAGGCAAGCTGCTCGAGGCCCAGCGCATCATCGCCCGCACGAAGTTTGACCTGGAAATGCTCCAGGAAGTGGGCTACTGCTCAGGCGTTGAAAACTACAGCCGCCATCTCGATGGTCGTCTGCCCGGCGAGAAGCCTTACACGCTGCTGGATTACTTCCCAGACGCCGCCAGTGGCGAATATCACGGCGGATACAACGATGGCTCGCGCCCGGACATCCCTCAGCCCACCGGCTCCAACGCAGGCGGCTCGCGCGAATGGCTGATGATGATCGACGAAAGCCACGTCACGCTTCCGCAGATGAAGGCGATGTATTTCGGCGACCGCCGGCGTAAGGAAACGCTGGTGGAGCACGGCTTCCGTCTGCCCAGCGCGATGGACAACAGGCCGCTGCGCTTTGAAGAAATCGAAAAGCTCTGGCCACAGGTGGTGTTCGTGTCGGCCACGCCCGGACCTTACGAGCTGGAAAAATCAGGCGGGGCGATTGTGGAGCAGGTCATCCGTCCTACCGGCCTGGTGGACCCGGAAATCATCGTCCGCTCGGCGCAGGGACAGGTGCCCGATCTCATGAAGCTCGCCAAGGAACGCGCTGAAAAGGGCGAGCGTACCATCGTCACCACGCTTACCAAGCGGATGTCGGAAGACCTGGCGAAATACCTGGCCGAGAACGACATCAAGTGCCGCTATCTCCACAGTGACATTGAAACGCTGGACCGCCTGGAAATCCTGCGCGATCTGCGCGTGGGCGATTACGACGTGCTCATCGGTGTGAACCTGCTCAGGGAAGGCCTGGACCTGCCTGAAGTGTCGCTGGTGGCGATCATGGATGCGGATAAGACCGGCTTCCTGCGCAGTGCGACGAGCCTGATTCAGCAGATCGGCCGCGCCGCCAGAAACGTGAACGCGACGGTTGTTCTTTATGCCGACGTGGTGACGCCGGCCATGAAGCAGGCGATGGATGAAACCGCCCGCCGCCGCGAGAAACAGCTGGCGTACAACAGGGAGCATGGCATCACGCCCCAGACGGTGCGCAAGGCCATCCGTCAGAACATCGAGAAGGAAATCGAAGCTCTGCAGGTGGTCCGCGAGGCGCTGGAGGAAGCTCCGGAAGAATTCGATCGGACGCAGATTATTTCGTCGCTCAAGGAGCAGATGCTCGCCGCCGCCGAGGCGCTGGAGTTCGAGAAAGCCGCCCAGCTGCGTGACCGCATCAAGCAGTATGAAGCGGCGCCGGATCTGGGGCCCATCAAGATCTCAAAGAGTCAGGCCGCCAGAGCAGACCGCTCGGCGCCGGGCACGCCCGGATCGCGACCCCGTAAGAAGAAAAAGAAGGCCCCCTGAAGCCCGGATGGGTCGGGCGAAGAAAAAAACTAAAGCAATTCATTAATACCCCGGTTCTGAGAGCCGGGGTTTTTCTTATATCGCCGGGGCAGAATCTGCAAAAAATAGCAGAGCGATGCAGGAGGCAATCAACTCGCCCCGGCGGACTGCCGATGTTGGCCAAAGACAGTGGATCATGGGTCACATCGGGCAGGTGGGTGTAGAAAGGCAGGAAGCTATGGTGTTCACCGCAATTCATATGGCTGCGGGCATGCTCGCAGCAGGCGTGGCCGGTCTGGCAATCTGTACCTTGATGAGCCGAGGCTGGCGATGGATTCCCGTCGCGATGACGGCCGGTGCCATCTGGGCCATCCTCCCCGATCTGCCTGCGATGTTCCGCAATCATCTCCAGGGCCTGCCTATGGCGGGCGTCCTGGGCAGTGACCGCCTGGAAGCTGCGCTGCAGAGCTGGGGCAATGTGTTCTTCGCCCACAGTGTTCTGCAGGAACAGATGGAAGGCATGTCGGCCTGGGGCCTGACCGGCTGGCTGGTGCTGGCGGGGCTGTGCATCGCCGGGCTGGTGATTGGCGTGCGTCGTGAACTGGGCCAGACTTCGGATGACATGAAGCTGGCTGCCTACGAAGCCGGCCGTCGCATGTATCAGGTTCGCTCGAGCCATCTGTCACGCTCGGCGTAATCGGCTGACTGCAGACTATTGCACCTGGTTGGGATTCAGGTCAAGATGGGCGTGTGTTCGCTGTGGCTCCATGTCTACCACGATGAGGAGGCCCGTGATGAATACCCCCATCGGTACGATTAATCGCATCATCATTTACGCAGGCGATACGCTGAAATGCGCGGCGTTCTACCGTGACCATTTCGGCTTCACGCCCCTTGGCGAATGGACCGCCGAATGGGCCGAACTCGACGCCGGCGGCTGTCGGCTGGCATTCCATCAGGCGATGGATGAATCCGGCCCGATCCGCCGTCCCACGGGCTCGCCCTTGAATCCGCATAAGATCGTGGTGAAGGTCCGGGATGTCGAAGAAGCCTGCCGTCGGCTGAAAAGCCATGGCGTGAAGATGGGGCGAATCCACACCTACCCGGAACTCGACGGCCTGACATTCTGCCAGGGCACGGACCCGGAAGGGCATGTCTTTCAAATAGCGAATCGGTGAGACAGGCGCGGGGCGGATCGGTGATGCGCGTGACATGCGGATGATCCGCGTGTCTTGCCCCGCGGCTGTCGATTGCTCCTGTGGATGGTTCTCCCCGCCCGTCATGTCCGCCTGCGTGGGAATGACGGAAGGGGGAAGCAGGCGGAAAGGGACAGGATGCAACATGCCGCGGGAGTACAATGGGAAAGATGGCGAGCAGGCACGGATGATCGCCTTCATCCCGCCACGCTCGCCATACTCATCGCGCGATCAATTACGCTTCTGGGTCTGCCCGCGACCGGCAGGGCGGCTGGTCGTGGCCATGTCCGGTCCGCGATCGGAAGACGACGCCACGCCATTGCCTTCGCTGTCCTCTTCTGACGGGCTGCTGTCGATTGAGCCATTGATGGCTTTGCCAAAGATCATGCGGCCGGCCGAGGTCTGCAGGGTGCTGGTGACATGCAGGCTCACGTTCTCGCCCTGGCGGTGGCGGGCGTTTTCCACCACTACCATCGTGCCATCTTCGAGGTAGCCCACGCCCTGGTTGTAGCCTTCGCCGGGCTTGACGATCTTGACTTCCATCGGCTCGCCGGGGAGCACGACGGGGCGCAGCGCCTGGGCCAGGTCGTTGAGGTTGATGACGTCCACGCCGCGCACCTTGGCGATCTTGCCCAGGTTGTAGTCGTTGGTCATCACCCGCGCCTGAATCTGTGAGGCCAGCGAGAGCAGCTTCTGATCGACGTTGTGGCCTTCCACTTCGGCGTCGTCGATGGAGACATCAATCATCTGCACGTTCTGCAGGCGCTGGAGCATGTCGAGCCCGCGACGGCCACGCGCGCGGCGGAGCTTGTCGGCCGAGTCGGCGATGGTCTGCAGTTCATGCAGCACAAACTTGGGCACGATGAGCATGCCCTGAACCAGCTGGGTCTGAACCACATCGACGATGCGGCCGTCGATGATCACGCTGGTGTCCAGCAGGATCGGACGGTTCCCCCGGATCTGCTTGGCGAATTCCACGTAGGGGATGACGAAGCGGAAATCGTCCTTGGTCTGCATCACCAGGCTGATGCCCAGATAGCACGTGAGAATCCCCACGAGCACCTTGATGCCCTGAATGAGGTTGAGCACGAAGCCTACTTCGGACGGGGTCTTGTCCTGAATGATGATGCGGCCGATCAGGTCGATGGGGAAGCTCAGCGCGTACGCCGCCACCAGACCGGCGATCAGACCCAGGAACACGCCGGAGAACGCCGCCAGGCGCTTCTGGCGCGTGAGGATGTCGATGGCCACGACGGCGGTGGTGGTGGCGATGGTCGCCAGGGTCACCAGCACGATCTGGGTGTAGTTGAATGAAGTCTGATCTTCTGCGCGCGGGACAACATAAAGCAGAGTGACCGAAGTGGCCAGCAGTATGAATGCGCCTCGGAGTATGAACAGGGTCATGTAATGTTCCGCCGGGAGAAGTGGTACTACCTGTGTGAATTCGGCTGTGCACGAATTCCTCCCCATCATAGAAGCTGCAGGCCGATTTACCAAGCGATTTGCGGGCAGGCATATTCCCTTGCTATAGTGTTTTGCGTTGACGCATCGCAGGCAGGGCAGTTGAGGCTGTCTGAAGCCTGAAGGATGCGTGAACATGATCGCCTTGAGGAATGGCGGCCGGGCGCGATGCACGGGTGGGCTTATGAACCGGGTCAGGCCTTGATCGGAGCAGCCCTAAGTATCGTCTGCCCGGTGCCGTCGATGTCCTGGCCGTCTTTCCACAAGGCGATTTCTTTTTCCACATTGTCCACGCAATCGGGCCCGAACAGATGTCCTACACCGTCCTAGCCCGACGCTACCGCTCCGGTTCCTTTGAACAGGTGATCGGCCAGGAGGCTATTGCCAACACACTGCGCAACGCCATTGAGCGTGGCAGGGTGGCGCATGCCTATCTGTTCACCGGGACGCGCGGGGTGGGCAAGACCTCGATGGCCCGTATCTTCGCCCGTGCCCTGAACGCGCCTGACAGCCTGCCTGACGCGCCGCGGCCGCCCCTGGAAAAAGGCCAGCCCGATCCCTTCCCGCCTCTGGATGTCCAGCAGCGCATGGCCCAGGCCATCATGCGCGGCGATGACCTGAACGTGATTGAAATCGACGGTGCGTCCAACAACTCGGTGGATAACGCCCGTCAGCTCATCGCCAATGCGGGTCTGGCTCCTACGGGTAACGCCCTCTACAAGATTTACATCATCGACGAAGTGCACATGCTCTCCCCGGCAGCGTTCAACGCGCTGCTCAAGACGATGGAAGAGCCGCCTTCGCACGTGAAGTTCATCCTGTGCACGACTGAATCGCACAAGGTTCCGGCCACGATCCAGTCGCGCTGCCAGCGGTTTGATTTCCGCAACATCGCGGTTCCCCGCATTGCGGACCATCTGCGTCAGGTGCTCAAGCAGGAAAACGTGGCGGCCGACGAGGAACTCATCTGGCAGATTGCCCGCCTGGGTAATGGCTCGATGCGTGATGCACTGTCGCTGATGGACCGAGTGATCGCTGCCGGCGGCGGGGGCAGTGAGCCTCTGACGCTCAAGGCGCTGGAAGAACTGCTGGGCCTGCCGCCTCAGGATCGCGTGATTGCGCTGGTCGATGCTCTGGCCAAGGGCGATGTCGCCCAGAGCCTGCAGGCGGCGGCCGGGATCATCGATCATGGCGTGGCGCAGGATCAGGTGCTTGAAGTACTCATCGAACGCCTGCGCCAGCTGATGCTCATCAAGGCCTGCGGGCCTCAGAGTGAACTGGTTGAACTGGCCGATGATGCCCGCCAGCTGGCGGTGCGTCAGTGTGAGCCTTTCGATGCGGCCGGCCTGGCCTACATGATTGCCCTGTGCGAAAACGTGCAGCGCACGGCCAAGCTCAGCTCCAATCCCCGAGCCCTGTTTGATGCCCTGATGGTCCGACTCGCCCTGGCGGAGAAGATGGCGGATGTGACCGCGATTCTGTCGGGTGGTGTGGGGGCTGCGGGCCTCGAAAAAAAAAAGTAGTCGCTAGTGTGACGCTCTCCGGCGAAGCCCGCCCGGGTTACGCGCCGGTGCTCGAAGCGTCACGAGGCGGACCCGCAGGGGCACCGCTGGGCAGAAGCCTGCCCGGGCCTGTCACGCCTGCTGCGCCGGTGACACCTGCACGTTCCCATCCATCTGAATCGGCTGCGACAGCGCCCAGGCCATCTATCCCCGCATCGGCGCCTGCGTCTGCTCCCGCGCCTGCTGCTCCCTCTACGGGCCAGCCTGTGGATGCCTCGAGCCCGCAGGCCGTCTGGCAGCAGATGCTCGCCAGTATTCAGAACAAGCCTGCCTTCGGGTGGATCCGCACGCTGAGGCTCGATCGCATTGAGGGCAACACGGCGTATCTGACGCTGCTGCCCGGTCAGCGTGAGATGGCCCGGTTCTTTGGCGACCGTCAGCGCACCCAGCTGGCGCAGATGATCGGCCAGCTGGTCGGTCGGCCGGTGAAGGTGGAAATCAGTATCCCCGCCGGCCTGGTGACCGAAGGCGATGAGGCTGGCCCTGGCGGTCCCCCCGGTAGTGGCGGGCGGGCTGCGATTACTGCGGCTCAGCGCCAGGAGGTGATGAGTCTGCCTCTGGTGCGTGAGCTGATGGAAGTGTTTGACCTGTCCCTGGTGGAAGTGCGTCGTCAGCAGCCTGCCCAGCAGCAGGAAGCTCAGGACCCCGCGCAGGGCGATGAAGAAGCAATCACACCGCCATCGGAAGAAGAAATGCTGGCCGATGAGCTGATGGAAGATCAGGAGTGACGTGATGTTCGACAAGCTGAAAGACATGGCCAATCTGATGAGCCAGGCCAAGGAAATGCAGGCTCGCATGGAGCAGGTTCAGCAGGAGCTGACGCGCAAGACCGTCGAAGCCGACGCTGGCGCCGGCGCGGTGCGCGTGACCATGAATGGCAAGCTCGAAGTGCTGAGCGTGCGCATCGACAAGAGCATGATGCTCGCGCTGGCGGGTGAAGGCTCGGCGGCCGATCAGCAGATGGTGGAAGACCTCATGGCCGCGGCGTTCAACGCGGCGGTGGCCAAGGCGCAGGTGCTCATTCAGGAAGAGATGTCCAAGGTAACTGGCGGGCTCAATCTGGGCAGCCTGCCCGGGCTGGACAAGCTCATGGGGCGCTGATGGCCCGTCGGCCCGCAGGTTTCACAGGCTCAAGATGAATCCGGAAGGTGCTGCCTGCGCCGGGCGTGCTGTTCACACTCACGCGCCCGCGGTGCACTTCCGCAATGTGCTTGACGATGGACAACCCCAGGCCCGTTCCGCCCATCTGGCGGCTGCGGGCTTTGTCCGTCCGGTAGAAGCGTTCAAACACGCGAGGCAGATGCTCAGGCTCAATGCCTCGGCCATGGTCCTGAACGCTGATGACCACTTCATGCCCGTTATCCATCGCGCTGACCAGCACTGAAGATTTATCCGGGCTGTACTTGATGGCATTGACGATGAGGTTGACCAGCGCCTGCTCAAGCAGCGGGGCGATACCCAGCGCGGTGATGGAACTGCTGCATTCCACGTTGATGCGCGACTGTCGCTCCTGAGCCGTGGCCTGGCAGGTTTCGACGGCCGCGTGAATGATGGCCTGGACGTCGCAGGCCGTGCGCTCGGCCGCGAGCAGTTCGTTGTCGTGCTCCAGACGCGTCAGACTCAGCAGGTCTTCGATGATGGCCACCAGTCGGTCCGACTGCCTGCTGATGATCTGCAGGAACTTGAGGGTGTCAGGCGTGAAGGCAGGATCGGGCTCATCGAGCAGGGTTTCAATGGCACCCTTGATGGCCGTCACGGGCGTCTTGATTTCGTGCGAGACGTTGGAGACGAAGTCGGTTCGGATGGATTCGAGTTTGCGCAGTCGCGTGACGTCGTGAAACACCATGACCGCGCCGATGCGGCGGTCGTGCATGTCGCGCAGCGCTGCGCCCTGGGCTTCGATGATGTGCTCTGAAACGCTGATGGAGGTTTCGAGGCGCAGCGGAAATTCCGCCTGCGTGGCGGTGTGGTGCGAGAGCGTCTGCCTGACAAAGTTCTGCAGGCTGGTGTTGCGGATGACTTCTTCAATCGGCCTGCCGATGGATTCGCGGGCGTCGATGTGGAACATGCGCGCTGCCGACGGATTGAGCGAGAGGATGCGCTGCTCCTGATCCACCGCGATCACGCCTTCGTTCATGGAGGAGAGCACGGCTCCGAGCTCGTTACGCTGCTCCACCACGGTGGACAGGCGATGCTGAAGCTGCTTGGCCATCTCGTTGAGCGACTCGGCCATGCTCGAGATCATCAGCGGACCATTGACCGCCACGCGCTGGGAGAGATCGCCCTCGGCCAGTCGGCGGGCGCCGCGCTCCAGGGTGCGGATGGATCGATTGAGGATCAGCAGAACGACCAAGGCAACCCCGCCCGCCAGACCCGCGCCGATGAGCACGGCTTCGGTAGGGGTGAAGGCCGGGGCGGGCACGCTCCCGGCGGCGAGCATCATCACAGGCCAGGGGAAGACCGCCCCCAGAGTCATCTGGGACGGGCGAGGCCCCGAGGCGGGGGAGGAATCCGATGGCCTGAACTTCATGGCCACAATTTAACAAGTCAAGGGATGTTTTCGGTGAGTGCACAGTGAGGATTGTGTGAGTTCGCCAGCGACCGGAAGTGTCGAAATGAAGGAGGGCGGCATAAAGGGATAAATGGGAGGGCGAATATTACATTTTCGGGGTGTTGGAGCCTGGTTGACCGTCTGTATGCCGATCTGGACAAGAGGGGGCGGAAACATCTTCGGGGGTCTGGAAAGATGCGGGAAGGTTGACGTCAGGCGGGCAATCTGGCAAGATGGTTCATCTGCCGGCCGCGTGCCCGAGTGGACTAAGGGAGCGGATTGCAAATCCGTTGTGCTTGCACATCGTGGGTTCGAATCCCACCGCGGCCTTGAACGACAAGCCTCGCTTTACGCGAGGCTTGTGTCGTTTCAGGGGGGAGTTCGATGGTTGTCAATCCTGCCTTATTTTCCGACTATTTAAATCTTGCTTTCTGAGTGAAAAAGCGCATCAGCCTTGCAGCATCAGGGCTGAAAAAAGCTTGATTCAGTCATCTTCCGGGCTGTAAACCTTGCTGTAGCCAGAGCTTTGTGTTTCCTTGCGAAAGGATGTAGCAGGGGAACAATCACCTCGAAGATTTGATTTTTCGAGACGAAAACCTGTGAAAAACAAAGGTGTACCCGCTTGTCGAGGATAGAATCGATAAAGCAGTCAATAGAATCTGGCTATTTGAAGGGGTCCCTTCAAATAACCCATCTCTGACAAGTGGTCGGCTACATATCGAGGAGTCAGGTGCATGGAGCGAAATTCCAGCGTCATTCCGGGTCGGACTCGTGCGGTGTTTCATCAGAAGGGTGGGTTTACGCTCATTGAGCTTCTGGTGGTCATTTCCATCATTGCGATGTTGATCGCTCTGCTTCTGCCCGCGCTGCGCGGGGCTCGGGAAACGGCCAGGCAGATCGCCTGCGGGTCCCAGGTCCGTCAGCAGGGCGTAGCTGTATTTGCTTATGCAGTCGACTTTAAGGACGCAGCTCCCTACACGAAGAAGCATTATTATCAGGGCGAGTGGACGGGACAGCTGGCCCCATATCTGGGCTACTCTGGCTCCACCCTGCTTCGATTTACCCCCGGGGCATCTGATTCAGCTCCCCTGGCGGACAAGCACATCAAGATCCTGATCTGCCCGGTCCGTGGTCAGAAAGATCCGGCGCCGGTGCGATGGTCTGGTGGTTTTAACTACGGTCTGAATGCCAACGCCACGCTGGATAACTATCTCAATGGCAAGGATGAGAATGGCGATCAGATCTCCGGCGGTACTGTTCGTCCACCGGGCTACCACACGCCTTTCAAGCCTGCGCTGGTTCGCAAGGCTTCCTCGGTCTGGCTGGGTGGCGAAACCACAACGTATAACACCATTTACGCCGACTGGATCACCAATGCCGCGACCCCGACCCATTCCCGTTACGGGGGTGACCACCTTGGTGGCCTGAACCTTTTGTTCTGCGATGGCCATGTGAAGTATCTGCGATCGACCAACTACGCCAATGAAGGCATCATCATCGCGCCGCCTGAAGTGGCCGTTAACCGGCCTTGAGTGAGAGACGATCTTTGCTTGAATGGAAGACCTGTGTGGCCTGGTGTCACACAGGTTTTTTTTATAGATCGTGGCAGGGCCGGGAAATAGAAAATGAACAGCCCCAGCCATGCAATGGCCAGGCTTGGGAGCGGCGGGAAATCTGGAGTCAGGTAATCGGAATCGGATGGGAATCAGACAAAATGGAGCCGATGGGGATCTGAAAAGTTTACTTTTTCGCCTTGGTTTTTATTTTGTAAGTATTTGATTTTGAAAAAAATAAGTCTTATCGGATGAAGTTATGCACATCAAAAATTCTCGTCGAATAAGACACTCTATAAGACTGCAAAGACGGGGTTGCTCAACGCTATGAGTGGCTTACATGAGGGCATTTTGTCGGTAACGGCCAGGAAGTTGCCACACGATAGCCAGTGATGCCGGCGTGATGCTGCCTGAGATTGTCGAGGTTGTTTCGTCTTACAAGAGTATTCGCAGCCATACCGGTCTGTCGGAGTTCAACGTCGGCTAGGGCAGACTTATGGCCTGTACGCTGTACCTTTCGCCTGAGGATCCCGCAGTGGTTCATCTGGTTCGCAGCTGCATTGATTATCTGCAGGGTGCGTCGCTGGAATTGGCAGTGGATGTGCCGGCCGACGCGCTGCGTCACTGGATCAGGCAGGGCGAGCAGCGCCTCAAGTTGGCCGCCACCGACCAGGGCTTTGATGAACGCGCCAACACCCACCGGCCACCAGCCTGAGGCGAAAACAATCGCGCTAGATAACAGATTAATTCGGCTGATGTATGACAGGGATCATGCAGGGTTCTGATTCCCTATAACAGGCCGAGGTTTCCTGCTGCGGATTGGTCTCCAGGCAGAACGCCGTCCTGTGTCTTCCTCCGGATTGCGCAAGGCCCCCGCCCAGTTCCGCGGTTGTTTTATTGCAACTTGTCCGCTGACTTGACGGCTGACCTGCAGACCGATCATGTGTTTTCGGATGGATTTGTTGGATCAGCTTCATTGCCCGTTATTAAGGCATTAGGGCGAATACTCGTTTTCCCCGCCTAAAAATTAAGCAAAAAAGGATTGACAGCCCTTTGTGTACTTGTATGCTGACTAAATAAACGTCAGCTGATTTCTGGATACTGTCATGACTCCGACTACCGAATCTCCGAAAGCTGCCTCTTCAAGCCGACTCAAGCACGTCAGGCTGGTGGAGGCGATCAAACACAAGATTCGCAGTGGCGATTATGGCGTGGGCGATCGTCTGCCCAGCGAAGCCGAGCTGGTCCAGAGCATGAAGGTCAGCCGGCATACGGTTCTGCGGGGGCTGTCGATGCTGGCCGCAGAAGGCTGGATCAGTCGCGAGCAGGGACGAGGGACTTTCGTGACCTCTCGCTCGGGCGACACCGGCGTAACCAGCAAGACGAATGCCGTTGCACTGATCTGCAGTGACCATGGCGATGCGCTGATGGGACGCGTCATTCTGGGGGTGAGTCGGGCGCTTCGCGCTCGCCGCCAGGAACTGCTGGTTCTGGATTCGGATCATGATGCCCAGCGCGAGGCCGAGTTGCTGCGGGAGCTTCCCTGGCGCGGTATTGGCGGGGCGCTGCTCTGGCCGATCGCGCCGGTTGAAAATCGCGATGTCGTCCGCGGTCTGCAGGATCAGCGATTCCCGCTGGTTCTGATTGACCGCGGCATTGATGGGCTGGATCTGCCTGTGGTCAGTGTGGATCACGAGCGAGGGGCGTATGAAGTCACGCAGCATCTCATTGCGCAGGGCCACCGCCGAATTGCCCATATCACGGCCAGAGTGGATGAGAAGAACCCGTCGCCTGCAGTGGCCGCGCGAGAAGCTGGCTATCGCAGGGCGCTGGAAGAGGCAGGGATCGTCTTTGAAGACTGGATGATTGAACGGGTGGACCCTGCGCTGATGCATATGGCGCATGAGCCTTCACTGCGAAGTGTGATGGCCTATCAGCAGGCGCATCGTCTGCTGGCCCGCAAGGACAGGCCCACCGCCATCTTCATGCTCAATGACGTGTTTTATCCCAGTGTCCTGGCTGCAGCCCGCAACCAGGGCCTGAATGTTCCGGAGGATGTGGCGCTGGCGGGTTTCAACAACGACCCGGATGCGTGGAGTGAAGTGGTTCCGTTGACGAGTTACAACCAGCCGACATCTGAGGTCGGCTTTGAAGCGGCAGACATCCTGCGTCAGCTGGTGGAAGGCCAGGTCGTCGAGCCTCGCAATCGCACGTTCGCAGGTCAGCTGGTCGTGCGAGCATCGTCGGATTTCAAGCGTCGGTAATGTCACAGTCTGAATTACGTCAAAACTCAGGCGGAAATCTTCCGCAGGCTGTCTATTGGACCCATCATTTCACATTTCTTGGGGATCGACATGTCAATGCAACTCAGATCCAATCCATTCAAGCCAGGCTTCACCCTGATCGAACTGCTGGTGGTCATCAGCATCATCACGCTGCTGATCGCGATTCTGCTGCCTTCACTGTCAAAAGCCCGTGATGTCAGCAAACGTATCGCCTGCGCGAACAATCTCAGGCAGATTGCGACGGTGACCATCATCTATGCCAACGATAACAAGACATTGCTCCCCATGCCGCTCCACGTTCCAGGCGAAGGCGGGCTGCGAGGCAACGCTCTGCTGGCCACCTACGCCGATCCTCTTAACAACGCTCAGCAGCATGGCGGCTTCGGCCGACTGATTGATGCGGGCTATCTGACCACATCCGCGACATATCTTTGCCCGACCCGGTCCACCTGGGCCAGCACGTGGTGGAGTCCTTACATCTATCGCATCAGTACTCTGGATTACTCTAACGTGCTGGATCATAAAAACTGGCGACTCATTGATCGCAAAACGAGCTACTGGCTGGCTGCCGACTACTGGGCAGAACGTAACCACCTGGAAACAGGCATCAATGTCGCATTCACGGATAGCCGCGTGAAATGGTGGGCGCCTGCAGTGTGGACTGAAATCTCAGGCGGCGGCTATTCCCACATGAACAACCTGTTCGATGGTCAATGATCTGATTTCTGCGTCGTACACGCATGTCGTATCAGCCAGCGGTATTCTCTGGCCGGCGGCTTGTCTGTCAGTCTGATTATCCGGGGTTTCGTGCCTGTTTTCATAGGGATTTTGTGATGCAGTATATTGGACTGTTTTCTTCGGGTCATCGCGTGTGTCGTATCCTAGCGATGCTTGTTCTGCTGGTGGTGGCCAGTGCGACCTTCGCTGCAGAGTCTTACCCTCAGGCGCTGCTGACGGTGCACGATCCAGAGCGGGGCTTGCGTCTTGACCCCATCGGCCACATCAATCCTGTCGAAGGGACTGCCGAGTTCTGGTTTATGGTGGATTTCGATCCTGGAACGACAAGGGACCATCAGTCCCTTTTTGAAGTGCGATATGGTTCAGACAACTCGATGGTCCTGTACTACAACGCGCTGGAAAAAGCGCTAATCTTCTACATTCGCGATAAGGATAACCCGCGCGATGATTATCATTCGCCGGAGTATCCTGCGTTCATGGTGGGCAAAGTCGACTGGGCCAGAGGCCAGCGTCATCATGTGGCGGTGACATGGTCGCCAGCGGTCAGTCGCATCTATCTCAATGGCGAGATCTTCAGAAAGTCCTACTTTCGTGGCGGATTGATTGTCGATCCTCAGAAGGAAGAAAAGCGCGAACTGCTGGTTGGGCCGGGACGCTTCAAACTGCAGGCAGCGCGATTCTGGTCGGGGCCTCGCGCGCCCAGGCAGATGAACCGTCGGCCTCGCCTGAAGGAGACCGATGAGCTGCGATTCCCCGCGACGCTGCCTCAATGGCCCGCGCAGGCCCGAAACCTACAGGAAGGCAGGCTGATCGTCGCGCTCAATGAGGAGCAGACTCCCATCGCTCTGGCGGTAGATGGCCAGGCCAACAACTGGATGTGGCAGCCCGCCAGAATTGAAACCGACAGCCGAATCAAAACCTCATGGCTGGCCCGTCTTGAGAATGATGCCCTCGTTTTGTCCGTTGACATGCATAACCCGACATCGCAGGCCATCACGACAGACCTGACAGGCGTCTTCCCGATTCTTCAATCTGACATGATGGTCTTCTATCCCGCTGGCGGCTGTCCGTTCCCGCTGCGTGAGGGACGTATGGGTTACAGCCGATCCCGCAAAGCGTCTTCCAAGGATGCGAAGCTGCCTCTGGCGACGCTGTATCAGCCCGGAACGAAGCGAGGCCTGACGATTACGCCTGGCGATCGGGTATATGAAGATGTTACCTTCGACGCCGCGATGGAAGGCAGCTCTACCGATCTGCGAATCACGCATGCCAAAGTCAAGGTCGAAGCAGGGCAGACGCGGACGATCTCCTGGTATCTGGCTGCGCATGATGACGACTGGAGGCCGGGGCTTGGGACGTACGCCCGGCTGTTCCCCGACATCCTTCGGCCGCCTCAGGGGCCGATTGCGACGGGGCCTCAGTCGATGATCATCGGCGGGCCTTCGGATCCTGAATTTCTCGTGATGCTTAACAAGCATCACATCGGGTGGCGCGAAGTCACGCTCAACCTCGGCGAAGGGGCTGGGTTTGGTAACTACATACCCGATGACCTTGGGCCTTACATGAAATCGCTGGAAGGCTACCGCATTGCCAATCATGCGATGAATGAAAAAGGCATCCATCCGATGATGTATATCCAAGCCCGTGAATGCAAGGATGTCGAGCGGGCAGTGCGCGAGTTTTCCGAATCGGTGGTTCGTCTGAACAATGGCGATCCGCTGGTGGATCAATATGGCCCGTTTGGCGCGAGCATGAACTGCGAACCAGGATCGGCATGGTTCAATCATCTGGTGGATCAGGCCCATCGCATCATGGACAAGTTTCCCGAAAGCAAAGGCTTCTTTTTTGATAACGCATGGGAGACGCGCTATGGAGATATCACTAAAGCCGTGGCGGAAATCGCTCATGCCAGGGGCAAATCGATCGCGACCAATGGCGCGAACTCCGTCTCCATCGGCTGGTCCGACAGCGTGATGGCAGAGTCTCACACGGAAGCCGTCGACTCAATCCGCTTCCTAGGTTTGGTTAAACCTGTCACCTATGTGCCGATATATTCGACGGGTGTACTCGTCCACAAAGAGCGTGAACATGCTGCGCCAGGTCTCAAGCACAACCTATTTCGGGATATTCGCTATAGCCTGGTCAACGGTGTGTTCTATTCGTTCAACTACCGTGCGGTGAGGTACTGGCCTAAAGAATCACTGGACCTCTTTGAACGCTACAAGCCTCTGCAAGCCGAGCTAGTGGGCCGTAAATGGCTGCTCCACGCTCATGCTTTGAAAGTGCCGGCTAACCTTGCGGGGAACCTCTTTGAACAGCCTGCAGGCAGCTGGTTGATTACGCTTTCAGAAAATTACAGTGCTAAGAATGTCGACACCTCAGTACGTCCTGACGGGCTGATCGTAGTCAAGCTGATTCCAGGTAAGACCCGAATCAAAAGCGCTATGCTCAGCGATTTGTCAGGCAAGCCTGTTCGTTCAATTAACTTCGAGATTCATGGAGAGGAGGCTCATGTGGATGCAGGAGTATTTCACGGCCTAGCCACGATTAAGTTGGTATTTGAAGCAGAGTAAGGATTTAGCCCGTCGCAGTCAGACCTGTATGGGTTATGTGTCTGATTGCGATCGGGTTGGTTTGATGGAATAGCCAGTTTCAGGCGTGATGAACAGGCTAAACCCATTGCGGGGCAAACCCCGGCGTATCGCCTCTAGCGGGGAGAAATATCTGTGAAACACCCCATGAAATTATCCAACAATGTTAAGAGCGTTGAAACTCACATGAGCAAGCGATACGTCAGCGAAGTGGATATTTTTCTGGGAACCGATTCGACATTCGATCTGTCGACGGGCAATACCTATCCTGCGATCGTCTGCCCCTGGGGGATGACGGCCTGGGCACCGCAGACGCGTGAAGGAAAGTGGTTCTTCCATCGTGCTGATCCCAAGCTCCAGGGATTGCGCGCGACGCATCAGCCTTCGCCCTGGATCGGCGACTATGGCCAGTTCCTGCTGATGCCTTTCACAGGCGCGCCAGTCACGACCAGCGATGCTCGCTCTTCCTCCTATGTCTGGAATCCTTCCTCCACGGGGCCGGGCGGCGCAAGGCTGAAGCTGCTTCGCTACGGGATTGATGTTCAGATCACGCCGACGGAACGCTGCGCTGCATTACAGATGCATTACGAACAGGACCAGGCCAGCCTGATGATCAGTCTGTTCAAGGGACAGGGGCAGATTGAGATCGACGCAGTCAACCGCGAAGTTCGCGGCTGGACCAGCTCAAATCATGGCGGAACGCCTGAGAACTTTGCCCTGCATTTTGTGATCCGTTTTGACGGCGCGATCACTCAGACAGGCGTGATTGAAAAGGGGCAGGTGGTCGAAGGAAAGCATCAGCTGGCAGGCGATGGGCCGCAGGGCTATGTCGTGTTCGATCTGCCTGCGAATCGAACGGTTCATGCGCAGGTGGCGACCTCGTTCATCAGTCGCCAGCAGGCCCTGGTCAACCTCAAGCAGGAAGTTGCAGGCAGGTCGTTTGAGTCGCTTCGCAAGGAAGCCGACGACGCGTGGAATCAGGAGCTTGGCAGGATCGCGGTGGAGGCTAATGAATCGCAGCGCCGCAAGTTCTACAGCTGCCTGTATCGCTGCCTGCAGTTTCCACGCAAGTTTTATGAGATCAGCGAGCAAGGCCGAGCGATGCATTTCAGCCCGTACGATGGCAAGGTTCATGACGGGGTGATGTATACGGACATCGGCTTCTGGGATGCGCATCGCACGCTGTTCCCGCTGCTGAGTTTCGCCTGGCCGCAGCGACTGGGCGAGATGATTCAAGGCTGGATCAACGCCTGGCGCCAAGGCGGCTGGCTGCCCAGGTGGTCCAGCCCCGGTTACCGCAACTCGATGGTGGGGACACACGCAGAAGTCGTCCTGGCGGAGGCGATCGTCAAAGGCATCCCCGGGTTTGATGTTCATCAGGCCTATGAAGCCATCCGCCACAGCGCGGCCACGCCCGGCGACGCGCAGGGGCTCAATGGCAGAATGGGCCTGGAAGCCTACGAAAAGCTCGGCTACGTGCCTGCTGATCGCTATGAGTACTCCGTGTCCTGTACGCTCGATGCAGCGCTGTGTGACAGCGCGGTCGCTGCGGCTGCGAAATACCTGAATCGTCATGACGACGCGAAATATTTCTTCCAGCGGTCAATGAACTATCGCAACCTCTATGATGCGCAGACACGCTTCCTGCGAGGGCGGAATGAAGATGGCAGCTGGGCTGGGCCTTTTGATGAAAGTGAATGGGGCGGCTGCTACTGCGAAGGCGGCCCGTGGCAGTACCTCTGGGCGGTTCCGCATGATCCGCAGGGACTTATCGACCTCATGGGC
>Ga0207868_1000817_pt1 | contig 27586 bp, 21 predicted proteins | sample Passage237B_FD_187370 | JGI IMG/M metagenome (GOLD analysis project Ga0207868, IMG submission 187370) | Cellulose adapted compost microbial communities from Newby Island Compost Facility, Milpitas, CA, USA - Passage2 37B (SPAdes) (version 3) ... | reverse complement strand
TGGACTCCCGCATCTTTGCGACGAACTTCAGCTTCCTGTCCGAAGACATCACACTGAACATCATCAACTGGAACAAGAACGCCGACGGCTTCTTCGCCGAAAACTGGTTCGGTGCGACTTACGACCTCGTGAACAACGGCGGCGCCAAGCCGATGAGCCAAATCCTCTTCAACGGACTCAACCCCAACGGCGACCCATGGACCTGGCACGACACCGGTTGGGACTCGGCGAACAACGAGATCTACCCCCGCGTGCCCGAACCCTCCACCTACGGCGCCCTCCTCACCGCCGCCTCTCTCGCTCTTCTCATCTACCGCAAACGCAAAAAAGCCCGCAGCGAAAAGGCCTGATATTTTCAGCCCTCGACAGGCCGACACTGCTCTTGCTTGGGTAAGACGCATGCCTGACTTCCGCGTCTTCTGCTCCCCGCCATCTGCCGAACCCGCCAGCATCACTCTGACCGGCGACGAATCGCATCACCTCGTCGCCGTCAATCGCGCCAAGACCGGCGACACCGTAGTCGCTTTCGACGGCAAAGGCAGCGAATGGATTTGCGAACTCATTGAAGCCTCGAAATCGGCCGCCGTGCTCAAAGTGCGTTTCAGCCAGAAGATGAAACGGCTGCCATTTGAGATCACGCTCGGACAAGCCCTGCCGAAAGGCGCTTACATGGATGCCATCGTGCGCAAAGCCACCGAAATCGGGACCGCTCGCATCGTGCCCTTGGAAAGTGAGCGCACCCAAGTCCACCTCGACGGCGGACGACAGGACAAAAAAATCGAGAAGTGGCAAACCGCTGCGCTCGAAGCCGCCAAGCAATGCGGCAATCCCTTTGTGCCGGAAATCGAACCCGTGCAGAGCGCGACCACATTTATGGAGTCCGCGCGCGGCTACGATTTGAAACTCATCGCCAGCCTGCAACCCGGCGCGCGTTCGCTCAAATCCGTGCTCGCTGACTTCTCTGCCACACAAAAACGCGCGCCGCAAAAAGTGCTCTGGCTCGTTGGCCCGGAAGGTGACTTTACGCCAGCCGAAATGAGCACCTCGCGCAGTTGCGGATTTGAACCGGTAACGCTCGGACCACTGGTGCTGCGTTGCGAAACCGCCGCGGTGTATGCGCTCAGCATCCTGAGCTACGAACTGCAAAACGCCTGACCATGCGCGCCCCGATCGGGTTGTTGTGCGATCTGCTTTCGCGGCCCGAACCGGACGCCATTCAGAACACGCGTCCTACGTTTGGTTGGATTCCCCAAGGTGGAATTCAAACCGCCTGCCAAGTTCTCGTCGCCACCGCCGCGGAAAGACTCACCGAGGCAAACGCCGATTGCTGGAACAGCGGAAAACTCGCGCGCGCCGAGTCGCTGCATCTGACTTACGCGGGAAAACCGCTCGCACCACATAACACCTATTATTGGTGCGTGCGCACGTGGGCCGACAGCGAAACACCGTCACCTTGGTCCGAACCGCAATCATTCAGCCTGGCCGCTGACGCTCATGCCGACGGCACCAGCCGGCATCACGTGCAACCGCTGCACTACATCGCGCAAACCATCTCACCCAACGATGCCGGCTACTGGTTTATCGATTTCGGCAAACACGCCTTCGGTTGGCTGGAGCTGACTTTAACTGCGGCGAGCGACGGACAAGCGATCGAAGTTCGCCTCGGCGAAAAAGCCGACCACCACGCCGTGGACCTGCATCCCGGCGGCACGATTCGCAGCGCGTGCGTATCGCTCACTTTGCGCGCAGGTCGACACACCTATCGCGTCGAAACTCCACGCGATGAACGCAACACCTCGGGCGACGCAGTCTTGTTGCCGCCGGAATTCGGCATCGTCATGCCGTTTCGCTACGCCGAGCTGCGCGGTTATGCGAAAGACCTTGCGCCCGCCGATTGTGTGCAAGTGCGATTGGAATATCCGTTCGATGAAACCGCGTCTTCCTTTGCTTCCTCCGATCCCGCACTCGATGCGGTCTGGGAGTTTTGCAAATACTCCATTCGCGCGACGACGTTTTGCGGCGTCTATGTAGATGGCGATCGCGAGCGCATTCCTTACGAGGCCGATGCCTACATTAATCAGCTCGGCCACTATGCCGTGGATCGCGAGTTCGCGCTCGCGCGTCACACGCACGAATACCTGCTCAAAAAACCGACCTGGCCCACGGAATGGAAACAACACTCTGTGATGATGGCATGGGCCGACTATGAGGCGACCGGTGATGCACGTTCACTCGCCCGGCATTATGATTTGCTGCGTCGCGAGAAAATCTACCTCGATCGCGCGCGCGCCGACGGCCTCATCGCTACCAGCGATCTGCGCGATATCGTGGATTGGCCGCCCAGTGAACGCGACGGCTACGACTTCCGCCCGGTCAACACCGTGGTCAATGCGTTCCACTGTCACACCCTCACGTTGATGACACGCATTGCGCAGGCACTCGGCAAAGATGCCGACGCCGCAGCATTTTCAGCCGCGGGCAAACTTGCGCGTGATTCGTTTAACCGCGTGTTTTTCGACGAAGCCGCCGGTTGCTATCGCGACGGCGAAGACAGCTCTCATCACTCGTTGCACGCCAGTGCGTTCGCGCTCGCGTTTGGTCTCGTTCCGGATGCGCACCGCGCCACCGTAGTTAATTTCATCAAATCCCGCGGCATGGCCTGCAGCGTTTACGCTGTGCAGTATTTGCTCGAGGCGCTGTTTCTCGCCGGCGAGATGGATTACGCCATCGCGTTGATGACGAGTTCCGATCAACGCAGTTGGCACAACATGCTGTGCCAAGGCGCGACCATCTCTTGGGAAGCATGGGATAACGTTTTCAAACCGAATCAGGATTGGAACCACGCATGGGGCGCGGCGCCCGCGAATATCATTCCGCGTTTCGTGCTCGGCGTGCGTCCGCTCGAACCGGGCTATCGCAAAGTTCTAATCGCACCCCAACCCGGTCCACTCGCTCAGGTTCAAGGCGTGGTGCCGACGATTCGCGGCCCGATTCGCGTCAAAGCCACGCGCGCATCCGATGGCCGGTGGCAGGTGGATTACGAAGTTCCCGTCGGCGTCATCGCCGAGGTCGTTTTGCCGTAATCTGAAGGAAACACCGTCCCTCGATATTTTTGTGGATCGGACAGAGCCGGTCCCTCCCGGAGGGACGACCTCTGTGTCGTCCGTTCGCAACTGTGGCGGGGTTCCTGCCCCCCGCCTGTCATTCAACCTTTGTTGCGCTCAATGTAGCGCTGGACGTCGTCGCTCGTTACGCGATTGCCCGGGCCGGTCGCTTCGATGTCGGTAATAGAAGCCGGATCGAGGCCCGCTTCTTGCGCGGCCTTGGTCGCCTTGGGCGTCCAAATGACATTACCCGCAGCTTTCGGCGCAGCCGTTGCAACAGCAGCCGGCGCCGCAGTAGCCGATTGCGACTGCAAGTGACGGAGGCTTTCATCGGTGGTTTCCAACCGCAGGAAAACATCGCCGGAAGTCATCGTCGCGCCGGGCTTGCCCAACACGGAATGCACCGTGCCGTCGCAGGGACTTTCAAATTCAAAAGCTGATTTGTCGCTCTCCAGATCGGCCAACCGCTGGCCCTTCGTCACTTTGTCGCCGGGTTGCACCTTGATGACGATGACGCTGAGCTCGCTGACAGTAGCGCCCATGGAGGGAACAGGCACGTCGATAATGAAAGTTTCCATAACGGTAGGGGTTACTGTGCGATCGAATGGAGCGCGGTCAATGCCTTGAAACGGCGTGTTCAGGCCCGCGCCGCACGCCAAATGGCGAGACAGGACGCGAGCAAATCGGGCAATTCGTGCAACGGCACCATGTTGGGACCGTCAGAAATCGCGTTGGCCGGATCCGGATGCGTTTCGATAAACAAACCGTCGGCACCTGCAGCGAGCGCAGCCTTGGCCAAGGGCGGCACGAATTCGCGCTGACCGCTGCTCTTGCCACCACCCGCGCCGGGCAGTTGCACACTGTGCGTCGCGTCGAAAACCGTGGGCAAGCCGTTCTGCTTCATGATCGCGAACGAGCGCATGTCCACGACGAGATTTTGATAACCAAACGTCGTGCCGCGTTCCGTTTGCCAAACTTCCTTCGCGTGACCGGCGCGCAGCTTGCCGGTGACGTGCACCATCTCGTGCGGCGAAAGGAACTGGCCCTTCTTCACGTTGACCACGCGGCCGGTTTCGGCAGCGGCAATCAAGAGATCCGTCTGCCGGCAGAGAAACGCGGGGATCTGAATCACATCGCACACCTCGGCGATGGCCTTGACCTGTTCACGCTCGTGCACGTCGGTCAGCACGGGAAAGCCGTATTCGCGTTTGATGAGCGCGAGCAGTTTGAGACCTTCCTCCAAACCGGTGCCGCGCGGACCTTGCACCGACGTGCGGTTGGCTTTGTCGAAGGAGCCTTTGAAAACGAGATTCAGCTCCGGGTGCGCCACGCGCAGCTCACTGAGTTTTTCCGCGACCGCCCGGCAGACGGATTCGCCTTCCAGCGAACACGGCCCGGCGATGACCAACAACTTGGAGGAATCGAAGATCATGATTTCTTCTTCGCCTTCGCCTTGGATTTTGTCGCGGGCTTTTGGTGTTTCAACGCGGCCGCGATAAACGCCGCAAAGAGCGGATGCGCCTGATTCGGCTTCGACTGAAATTCAGGATGGAACTGGACCGCGAGGAACCACGGGTGATCCTTGAGTTCGACGATCTCGACGAGGTTGCGGCGTGGATTCACGCCACTGATAGTCATGCCCGCCTTTTGCAGCTGCGGCACGTAGTCGTTATTGACTTCGTAACGGTGACGATGGCGCTCGCGCACGCTGCCGGCCTTGTAGGCCTTGTGGGCCAGCGTGCCGGGCACCAGCGAGCATTCGTAGCTGCCGAGCCGCATGGTCGCGCCCTTATCAATGATCTTCTTCTGCTCCTCCATCATGTTGATGACGGGATGCGGCGCATTGGGTTCAAACTCGACGCTGTTCGCGCCTTTGAGCTTGAGCACATTGCGGCTGAATTCGATTACAGCGATCTGCAAGCCGAGGCACAGGCCGTAATACGGAATCTTGTTTTCGCGCGCGTATTTGGCCGCGGCGATTTTGCCTTCCGTGCCGCGGTCACCGAAACCGCCCGGCACAAGAATGCCGTCGAGTTTGCTCAACACTTTCAACCCGGCCTTGGTTTCCAAATCCTCTGCATCGATACGCACGGTGTTCACGCGGCAGTTGTTGGCGATGCCCGCATGGGTGATGGATTCGTAAACGGATTTGTAGGCGTCCTGCAGCTCGATGTATTTCCCAACCACGCCAATGGTGACTTCGCGCGCGGGATTGAGGATGCGGCCGACGATCTGATTCCAGATATTTTTCGCCGGCGCGGGACGCTTGAGGCCGAAGAGATCGACCACGAGTTCGTCCATGCCTTCCTTCTGCAACGCAAGTGGCAGTTCGTAGATCGAATGATCCACATCGCGGCACTCGATGACGGCCTTGACCGGCACGTTACAGAACATCGACAGCTTGTCGCGCAGACTGTGATCGAGCGGATGATCCGTGCGGCAGACAAGAATGTGCGGTTGGATACCGATCTCGCGCAGCTTCGCGACGGATTGCTGCGTGGGCTTCGTCTTGAGTTCGCCAGCGGCTTGGAGAAACGGCACGAGCGTGACATGAATGAAAATCACGTCCTTCGGTCCCACTTCGAGGGCGAACTGGCGCATCGCTTCGAGGAACGGCAGGCCTTCGATGTCGCCAGTCGTGCCGCCGATTTCGGTAATCAGCACATCGGCGTCTTTGCCGCCGGCGTAGATGCGGTCTTTGATTTCGTTGGTCACGTGCGGGATGACCTGCACGGTCTTGCCCAAGTAATCGCCGCGGCGCTCTTTTTGAATCACGGACTCGTAAACTTGCCCCGAAGAAAGACTGTTGAGGCGCGAGAGTTTGCCGCTGGTGAAGCGCTCGTAATGGCCGAGGTCGAGGTCGGTTTCCGCGCCGTCTTCGAGCACGTAAACCTCGCCATGTTGAAACGGGCTCATCGTGCCCGGATCTACGTTAAGATAGGGGTCGAATTTCTGAATCCGGACGGTCAGGCCGCGCAGCTCAAGAAGCGCGCCCAACGCCGCCGCAGTCAGGCCTTTGCCCAGCGACGAAACCACTCCGCCCGTCACGAAAATGTATTTCATCGGCAAGGGTTAAGCCCGCATCGCCGACCGAGACAAGAAAAGACTAAATCCTTGTTCCAATTCCCCCGCCGCCCTGCGCTTTTGAGGCCGGCGGGAGCCTGGATTCAGGCATGCTGGTCGGAATGCACGCCCTCGGCCACCTCTTCGACGAGCTTGCTGCAAAAAGCGTCCAAATCATCGGGGTTACGGCTGGTAACCAGCCCTTGATCCACGACGACCTCCGAGTCTTCCCATTCGGCACCGGCATTGATCAGGTCTGTTTTTACGGAGTCGTAGGAGGTCATTTTCCGTCCCCGGACCACGCCGGCCTCAATCAATAACCAAGGGGCATGACAGATGGCGGCGACTGGTTTTCTTTCATCGAAAAAATCCCGGACAAATTTTACCGCATCTTCATCCTGCCGGAGCGTGTCAGGGTTCATCACTCCTCCCGGCAAGACCAAAGCGTCGAAATCGTCGGCGGAAACGTCCGAGACAAAGGCGTCGGCTTCGATCGGATCCGTCCAATCCCCATCGCTCCAGCCTTTGATTTGCTTCTCGTCCAAGGTCACAATCCGGACATCTGCTCCCGCGTCGCGCAACGCGGCTAACGGTCGACGAAATTCGCTGTCTTCAAAGCCGTCCGTCATGAGGATGGCCACGTTTTTTCCAGTAAGATCTGCGTTCATGATAGGTGATGTTTACGAGGTTGGTATTTGAGAGCCGGACCGGGCGATCAACTCTTCTTGCGCTGCCCTGCCAGCATCTGCTCGCGCTCCGCAGCATCCACTCCTTCAAGTGCGAGACGCTCGGTCGCTTCTTGTTCATCATCGGCCGGCATGTCGGGAGTTTTTCTTCCCGGCATGGAACGCGGTTCCGCCAGATCACGCGTCAATCCGATGTGGGCCTCCTCATCCGCGGCGGAATTGGTCGGTGCGGTTTCTCCCGCGAGTTCACGCGTCGCATTTTCAAAGTCTTCCTCTTCGTAGCTACCGTCGTCCACGCCGCGGATGCGGGCGAGTTCCACGGCACGCAGCTCTGCTTGATCCAGCGTGCGGCCCGATGCTTCATCAATGCGGTCGTCGCGCATGATGGTTCCTTTAGTATTGGTTGATGATTTCATGCGAACCATCGACCGGCCTCTCGTTATCCAGTTCGGTTAAAACCGGGATTTCGGAGAATGTCCTATGCTTTCGCGAGAGGTGTTTGAGGGAGACGCCCCGTGCGCTAATTAAGCCAATACCAAACCGCCGCAACGCCGCCGCCGATGAGCACGAGCGCCACTAACAAATAGATCGTCCATTTCAGCACCTTGGCGAGCACCCACAACAACGCCGCCACGATCACCGTCACGCACGCGATGACAAACCATCGCGGATATTCACCCAATGATTGCAACAACGGCGGCAGGGATTCCGATTCCATCGCCTTCGTTTAAGTCGCTCACCACGCGACGCTCCAAGCAAAATGATTTGCCCCGATGCGCCGACCAAGTCCCACTGCGAGGGATGCAATCCAAAGCACAGCTTCTCGCCTGGCTGATGTGCGACGGCGTTCACATTGATCCCGCTACCGGAAAACACACCATCCTCGGTGTCTTTTCCAACATTCAAGCAAAACGCTTTCCCGTCACCCACCCGTTCATGATCTGGTTCATGACGCTGACCGATTGCTCCACCGGTCGCCATGAAGTAAAAATCTCACTCGGCCCGGATCCGACCAACCTGCAGCCGCTGATCAAGCGCGCCTTCGAATCCCCTTCCCCGCTGCAGCGTATCAATCTTATCAACGAAATCCGCAACCTCACGTTTCCCGCCGCGGGCGAGTATTCGATTCTCATCGAAGTGGACGATGAACCGATTCTGGCAACCAGCATGCATGTGCTCGGTTGAACCGTCGCGCCTTGTTTAATAATCCGATTCCGACATGACAGCTGCCAAGGACTTCGAACTCATCGGCGTGGGCAATCCCATCATGGATTTGCTCGCCCACGTGGATGACGATTTTCTCAAAACCAACGTCGCCGGTGACAAAGGCGGCATGGTCCTCGTGGACGACGATGACATCGCCGCGCTCGTGCACAAAGTCGCGGGCGACATCGCCATGATGCCCGGCGGTTCCGCCGCCAATACCACGCTGGGCGCCACGCGACTCGGCCTACGCACCACTTACCTTGGCAAAGTCGGCGGCGACATCACCGCGGAAAATTACGTTGCCAACTTCAAGACCGTCGGTGGCGACGTTTCTCGCTTCAAGCACACCGCCATGCCGAATGGCCGCTGCATGTCGCTTGTCACGCCCGACGGCCAGCGCACCATGCGCACCCACCTCGGCGCGGCCATGACCCTGAGTCCCGACGAAATCAGCGCAGCCGATTTTCAAGGCGCCAAGCACGCACACATCGAAGGCTACCTGCTCTTCAATCCCGCGCTCGCCGACAAGGTCACCAACTCAGCACGCGAAGCCGGTTGCACGCTGAGCATCGACCTCGCTTCGTTCGAAGTCGTCAACGTCGCCCGCGACTGGATCTTTAATCAATTGAACCAAGGCGTGGACATTCTCTTCGCCAACGAAGACGAGGCCGGCGCACTGTTTCAACGCCGCGACGATTACGCCAATTTCGCGCGCGAAATCGCCCGCTTCGGTGGCATCGCGGCCGTGAAGATGGGCGCGGACGGCGCATGGATCGCGAAAGGCTCCGACCTGCATCGCATCGATCCGGTGCGCGCCCCCTACGTCACCGATACCACCGGTGCCGGCGACTCGTGGGCCGCGGGTTTTCTCTATGGCCACTTGCGCGGCACATCGCTGCCCGCGGCCGGCGCCATCGGCTCGCTGCTCGGATGCGAAACCGTGCAACACCTCGGCGCCGCGATTCCAGAAGTCCACTGGCCCCGCCTCAACGCCGCCGCCGATCTGCTGCTGAAACGGTAGCCTGACGACACGCGCATCTTCTGGAGCAATTTTTCTACGACGTCTGCATCGGCCTGATCCAGCTCGTGGTGTTGTTCATGGCCGGTCAGCTCTTGTTCGGCATCGCCGTCACCGATCACCTCGCGCTGCTCGTCGTCGTCAGCATTTTTGCCGCCGCATCCTGCACCGCCTTTGGCATGCTGCTCGCGGCGGTCGCGCCCAATGCCGAGGCCGCCGGCAGCCTCGCCACATTTCTCATCCTTCTCATGAGTGCCATCGGCGGCGCCTGGTTCCCCATCAGCCTGATGCCGGATTTTATCCAGCAATTCAGCAAGCTCACCCTGGTTTACTGGGCGATGGAAGGTTTCAGCTCCGTGCTCTGGTCCGGTCATTCGCTGATCCAGATTGCCCCCATTCTCGGCATTCTCGCCGTCATGAGCATCGCCATCTGGCGCTTCAACCGCGGCCAGCTGTTCGGTTGAAAGGCAACCCGGTTGTAGCGCAGGTTAAGTTGAATCGCAGTGGATTCCCTCGGGCCACGCTACTCTTCCTCTGATACCAAACACCCATAGCTTATGGACTGTAGGGCGGGGTCTCCGAACCCCACCATAATCGTAGAAACCGGAAGGCGGGGTTCGGAGACCCCGCCCTACAAAAACCGATCATGCAAAGTCCAAAGGCAAAGGGGCGTTGGCATGACAACGATCATGGTTGCGACGATCTTTGGGCTGGCACTGGCCGGCCACAGATTTTTACGGCCGACGACGGCGCCAGATCACGAAACCGAGCGCAAGCACGCCAAAGATGACCGCATACGTCGAGGGCTCAGGCACGGCGCTGACCGTCAGCGTGCCCGTGGCGTAATTGAAGGAGCCGCCCAGCGCCGCGTTGGTGAACGTGATGCTGCTGAACGCGCCGTTGTAATCGCCGGTCACGTCGAACAACTGAAGTTCGTCGCCCGCCAAAAGGGTGAAGCCGTTGACCAGGGAAAGCGTGAGCGCACCGGCATAAGTCAAGTCGCCGTCCACGGTGAGCGCGTCGAAATCGTAACCGCCGAGCGAAAAGAGCACGATGGAACCCGCACCGAAGGCGAGGTCGCCGAGGATCGTGCCGCCGCCGGTGAGGGTCTGGCCCGCGCCGAGGGTGAAGTCGCCAGTGAGCGCGGAGACGTCAAAGATCGCGCCGCTGGCAACGGTGATGGCGGTGGTGCCGGAGAGCGAAGCTCCGTCGCCAAGCGCGAGCGTGCCGTCGAGGATGTTGGTCGCGCCAGTGTAGGTGTTGAGGCCAGTGAGCGTCGTCGTGCCGGAACCGCGCTGGTTGACAGTGCCGTGGCCGCTGATGGCGGCGGAGACGGTGAGGTCGTCGGTCTGGTTGAAGTTCACCGTGCCTGCGCCGGAGCCGAAGGCTATGCTCGTGGCGTTGAGCGTGCCCGCTGTGCCGGACAAATCGTAGGCACCGAGGTTGAGCGTGCCGGTTGAGCCGGAGACGCGCGCGATGTTCAGCGTGCCCGCGCCGCCATTGAGAGTGATGGCGCCGCCGCCGAGGAGGTTGAGCGTGCCGGTGCCGACGGAGTTGTAACCGATGTGGCCTTCAGTGGCGGTCACCGTGCCGCCGCTTTGGGTGAATGTGCCGGTGCCGGCGTTGCCGACGACCAAGAGGCTGGAGTTGTTCCAAGCGCCGCCGGTCATCGTGACCGTGCCGGTGGAGCCGGCGGAGCGCGCGATGTTGGCGAGCGAACTTGTGAGGGTGCCGCTGGAGAGAGTCAGGCTGCCCGCGCCGCTGTCACCGATCCGCACTTCGCCCGAGCTGACGAGGTTGCCGCCGGTCAGGGCGAAGGTGCCGGTGGAGCCACCCGCGTAGCCGATGGACACGAAGCCGGAGGCGGTCAGGGAACCGCCGTTGATCGTGACGTCACCGGTTGCGCCGGACCGAACGCCGAGCACGACGTTGGTGGCGGTGACCGTGGCGGTGTCGGCTGCAGTATCGCCGAGGATGAGTGAGCCGGAGCCGTATTCGCCGAGGTGCAGTTCGGCGGTGTTGGTCCAGGTTGAGTCGTGAGAAACGGTGACCGTGCCGGTGGAGCCGGCCGCGTAGCCGATAGAGGAAGTTTGGTTCGTGACGGAGGCGGCGGGGCCGGAGATGAGGAGCGTGGTGTTGTCGTCGGTATTCAGGCCGAGATTGAGGTTCTTGGTCCCGGTGGTGAGCGCGCCCGTGCCAGTGACGGTGAGCGTGCTTTCGCCGATCAGGCTGAGGGCATTGGTGAAGGCGAGCGTGCCGGCGGTGACGTTGATCGCACTGAAATACGCGCTGGTGCTGAGCGTGGTCGTGCCGGCGCCGCGCTGGTTGATCGTGCCGGTGCCGGCGATAGCGGCGTCGAGGGTGAGCGCGTCGGTCTGGTTGAAATTGATGACGCCCGCGCCCGAGTTGCCGTAGCCGTCGCCGAAGACGATAGTCGCGGCGGTGAGCGTGCCGGTGGTGGTGGGATTGGCGAGGTCGGCGGAGCCGAAGTTGAGCGTGCCGGTGGAGTCGGTGTCCGTAGTGAGACGCACGGTGCCGTTCGTGGTCGTGAAGTTGCCGCCTTCGGCGAGGGTAAGTGTGCCGTTGCCGCCGTCGCCGATGAGGATGTCTTCCTGCAGCGTCCATTTCGAGCTGGTGCCGGTCACGATGGCCTCGCCGGTGTGACCACCGGAGCCGATGCCGCCGGCGTAGCCGGTGGCCTGGCCGCCGCCGTCGATGCGCAGGGTGCCGCCGCCTTCGTTGGCGACGTAAAAACTGCCTGCGGTGAGCGTGCCGCCGGTGGTGACACGGAGAGTGGCGTCGGCCGTGCCGCTGACGGTGACATCGCGTGCGCCGGTCGCGCCGGCGATGATGATCGCGCCGTCATTGACCTTGATGTCGCCGGTGTGGGCGGAGTTGTTACCCGAGAGGGTAGTGGTGCCGGTGCCGCGCTGCCGGACGACGGAGGACCAACCGCCGCCGCTGATGGCAATGGAGAACTCGATGTCGTCGGTCTGGTTGAAGTTGATGGCGCTGTCGTCGAAGTAGGAGCCTACGTTGCCGAAGGAGACGCCCGAGGCTACGAGGGTGCCGGCGGTGCCGGACAAATCGTAGGCGCCGATGTTGAGAGTGCCGCCGCCGCCGTCACCGATGAGCACGGTGCCGCCGCCGCTGTTCACGGTGACGGTGCCGCCGTCGGCAATGGTCAGCGTGCCGCGGGTGTTGGTGCCGATGGTGAGGTCGGAGCCAACGGCCCAGTTGGGTGAAGTCGCGGTGCCCGGTGAGACCCCGCCGGAGGTGGTGACGGGCTGAGCGTGGAGCGCGGCGCCGGTGAGCAGTGCGACGAGACCGAGGAGGAGCTTGGATTTCATGAAAAAAGAGGCGGATACAGAGGTTGGTCACGGAGGGCAGAGAGAGCGGACCCAAGGCGTGCCCCTACATGGCTGGATTTTAGGATTTAGTGATTTAAGATTTAGGATTTCCGGATCCGCAGGAGACGGCACGTCACCATGCAAGATTGGCGCTGACATGGCCGCGGCCGGAATAGACGCCGCGGGAGCTGTCGATGGCCTGCAATTGCCAGCCGTAGGCGCCGCGCAGGCTGAGGCAGCGGCCGAGCTGGCAGTTCACGCCGAGGCCGGCGCTGGCGAGGTCGGTGCCGGTGTCGGCTTCGTGCAGGCGGAGGGAGGCGCCGTCGAAAAACGCGAAGAGGTCCGCGCGGCCCTTGGGCACGGCGAGGGCGGGCGCGTGCAGCTCGGCGCTGCCGACGACGCCCCAATCGCCGAAGGCGCTGCTTTCGCGGTAGCCGCGCACGGCATACGAACCGCCGCCATTGAGCTGCTCGCTGCCGAGGAGCGCGCCGGTGGAGAGCTGCGCGTCGGCCGAGAGCACGAGCGTCCATTCCGCGGCGAGCGGGCGCTGGTGGCGCAGGCCGAGGCGGGTGAAGGCGTAGGCGGCCTTCGCGCCAAGACGCGAGCCGGCGAAGGCGGTGTCGTCGTTATAATCGGTGAGGCCGCCGGGGCTGGCGGCGAGTTCGAGGCGTGCGCTGTTTTGCCCGCCGAGCGCGGGAAAGGTCAGGCCGTAGCTGGCGCCGATCTGGGCGACATGCGTGATGTTGTCGGTGACGGGAATCTCGGCGAATTCGAGGGTGTTGTCGGAGTATTTGAAATCGGCCATGAGGCTCAGGGTCTGCGTCCAGCCCTGGCGGGGCGCGGCGAGCGGGATTTCGTAGCGCGCGCCGACCTGCCACGAGGTGCCGCTCTGGGTGAAGGGTTCGGGCATGACCGAATCCATGGTGGACCAAGCGCCTTGGAGGTTGAGGACGTGGCGCCACGGGAGGAAGGCGGTGTAGCCGGCGTGGTAGCTGCGGACGTGCTGCCAGGCGGGATCACCGGAGGCGCCGAGGTTGAGGAGGTCGCCGCGACCGAAGGCGTTGCCCCAGGTCACACCGGCGGAGACGCGGTCCTCGTCGGTGAGGGCGGTGCCGGTGTTGGAGTAGCCGGCATTGAGCGAGAGCGGAAGGCGTTCGTCGGTGCGGAGGGAGAGGCGCGTGGTGCCGGGCGCACGACCGCTCTCCGCGGCGATGGAGGCGCGGCGGTAGGGGTTGCGATTGAGCCAGGCGACATCGGCGTTGAGCTGCGCGGCGTCGATCGGCACGTCGGCGCGCTGGCGCAGGTGGGCCTGATAGGCGCCGGCGGAAAACCATTTCGCGCCCGCGACAGTCACCTCGCCGTCGCTGCGCGATTCGGCGACGACGACCTGCACGTAGCCGTCGGTCACGTCCTGCGGCGGGAGATAGACGGAGCTGAAAGGCCGGCCGCTCACGCGGAGGTAGGCGCGCAGGACATCCGTGAGGCGCTGCAGGGAGGCTTCCGACGCGGGGAAGTCCATGAAGGGGCTCATGGCGACGGCGGCATCGGCGGGATCGAGCGAGGGAACGAGAGAGGCGTCCACGCCTGCGGCGGGAAAGCCGGGGGCGGTGAGCTGGGCCGGTTCGGCGATGAAGCGCACGCCGCGCAGTTGCGGGAAGAGAACGGGCTCGCCGGGCTGCGCAGGAAAGATGTCGTCGCTTTCGGCGACGGGGGCGACGGCGGCATCGCTCGCGGCGCGGACGGGCGGCAACGCGGTGGCGAGGGCGAGGATGAGGGTGAAAATGGTTCTCATGGGTCGGGCGGTGCGTGCGGGTTTCCGGCGGTCGTTTCAGCGGGGGGCTCAGTTGCCGCCGAACATGGACATGAGGCCGGCGGCAAGAATGGCGCGGCCCTGGTCCGTCTCGGTCATCGCGTAGGGATCGATCGGGGCGTTGCGCGAGTTGATGAGGGCCTCGAATTTTGCCTTCTGCTCGCCTTCGTTGGCGACGGCGATGGCTTTCTCGATGCCGATCGTCACGGCGACGGAGACGATGCCGAAGACGGCGTTGGCGGTCTGGCCGGCGCGCGCGACCTTGGACGCCTGGAGGGCGGTTTTAGCCGCTTCGCTGGCGGCCTTGGCAAGGGACACGCGAATCTTCGGGAAAATGACTTCCATGCTGCTCATGGCGATTTTGGCCGCGACGCCGCCCGCGGTCATCGCGGTGCCGCCGGCGACACCCAGGCCGACCAACTTGTTCATCTCCGTCTCGCTGAGGGTCGCGTCGTCCGCCTGCTTGAACTTGTAGGCGTCCTCGACGGTTTTCTGCACGGCGGAGGAGACGAATCTCTCGTAGGGCACCTCGGCGCCGGTGAGCGTCGTCAGGTTGGTGTTGCCATACTGCACCTCGGCCCACGCGTTCTGCGCGGCGACGGCGTGGTCGATGAGGTCGTTGCGGGCCTCCTGCAGGCTGGGGACCATCCGCTCGATGAGCTTTTGCTGCAACGGGGAACGCTCGGCGGGGCTGAGCCCGGCGATCTTCACGCCGTAGGCGGTCATCGCGGGCAGCAGCATGCGCTGCTTGTAGGGGTTGCTGTGGATGTCACCCAGCCAGAGGGCGATCGCATCGGGTGAGATCTGGTCGAGGCTCACCACCGAGGAGAGGCCGGAGAGTTCCTGGAGCAACGGGTTTTCGCGATCAGTGAGGACGAGATCGAAAAGCAGGTTGGCGAACGCCTCCTGGATGAGCGGGAACTCGTCCTGGGTGAGGTTGAACGTGCGCTGGACACTGCCGCCGGCGGTGGTGACGCCGGTGAGCAGCGCCTCGCGGGCGTCCTTGAGTTGCTTGTAGGCGGCCTCGGCATCGAGCGTGTGCTGCACGACGATGGGGTCGGCCTTCATGGTGAGCTTGCCGTTGTGGATGGCGGTGACGACGTAGTTGCCGCCGAGCGAGGGCTCCGCGAGCAGGTAGCGGATGACGTCGGCGAAGCGCTCCTCCTTTTTCGTGCCGGTGAAATCGGCGATGAACTGGCCACCGGAGAAGACCACGTTGCGGAGCAGGTCCTCCACGGTCGTGGGGGTCGTCGTGGTGGGTTCCGGCATATACTGGGTGAGCTGGATCGTCTGGACGCCGAGATCCTCCTCCGGCAGGGGGTCGCTCGCGGACACGGGCGGCGTATAGCCGGGGCGGGAGGGAAAGGGCACCTGGTCGAGCGGCACGGCCACGCGGACGGCCTGGGGCGTGTTTTCCCGGCTGAGGACGATCCTGACGTGGCTCAGGAGTTCGGCAAGATCTGCGCCGGCCGCGGGGTTGGACATCGAGAGGGAGTAGCCGGTGCCGGAGAGGTGCTCGTCATCGAAGATGATGAGGGAGACCCCGAGCGCTTCCGCGTCGAAATCGGCGGGGACGTTGTTGTTGCCGAAGGAGACGCCGTCGCCGACGGTGATCTCGACCGGGCGCGGCATGACGGCGAGGTAGCCGGGAGTCCAGGAATAGCGGTAGTTGGGGTTGGCCGCGAAGGTGGGGTCGATGCGGTAGTAGCCGGTGTTGCTCAGCGACGTGGTGGGCGTCGCGGTGTGCAGCTCGGGGACGAGGCTCGAGATCGAATCGAACGAGGCGAGGCCGTCGCCGCCGACGGCGATGTCGGCATTGAAGAACACCGGGGTTTGGTCGCCGTAGTAGCGCGCGTAGTAGGGCAGATCGAGGGTGACGACGCGGGGGTTGATCTGGAAGGCGCCGCCGGTGATGGAGGTGATGACGTAGTTGCCGGTGTTGAGCACCGGCATGAGGGAGTAAACGCCGACGTTGCTGTAGAGGCTGGCGGGGTTGTTGATCGCGAGGACCGAGGCGGCGGACTGGCCGAAGACGAGGCCGTTGGCGGTAAAGGCGTAGCTCTCCGGGTTGGCCTCGCCGTAGAGACGGCCGGTGGGCGTGATGGCGACGGTGAGCGGCGCAGGGTCGATGCGGAAGAGACCGGTGCCGGAGGCGAGTTCGTAGTTGGGGTTGGTCGTGGTGAGGCGGTAGGTGTAGGTGCCGGCGTCGGCGTTGAGCGCGGGCGCGTCGAAGGCGAGGCCGAGGCTGGCGACGGTGTCGCTGTTCTTGAGGCCGCCCATCTCGGGCAGGGTCATCTCGGGATTGGCGCGGCCGTAAACGCGCGAGAGGTCCGCGAGCGATTGGAAGGTGAGCGGCGCGGGCGCGATGGTGAGTGTGCCGAACCGCGGGGTGACGGCGTAGTTGGGGCTGTTGACCGTGGAGAAGATGATGCCCCAGTCCCCAACGCCGGAGGCCTGCGTCGCCTGCGTGGAGAAGTTGAGCGCGCCGAGGGTCGCCGGCGTGTCGAAGGACGCGAGGCCATCGAAGGTGGCGGTGAACGCGGGATTCGGATCACCGTAGAAACGCGTGGCGTTGTCCGCCGTGATCGTCAGCGGGCGCGGCGTGATGGTGAGCGTGCCGGTGACCTGGCTCGCGACGGAATAGTTCGGTGAGGATGAGAACGGAAAGCCGACGATGGTGTAGGAGCCGGCGTTCGCGGTGGGGGTGGCGAGCGAATCGAGATTGGCCACGGTCACGAGGTCGGCGCTGTCGCCGTTCCTCAGGCCGGCGAGGCTGTAGGTGAACACCGGGTCGGTGTCGCCGTAGCGGCGCGTGGCCGGGTCGATGGTGACCGTGAGCGGCGCGGGCGCGACGGTGAGCGTGCCTTGCGCGTAGGCGATGCTGTAGTTGTCGGCGGTGGCGCCGGACGCGGTGATCGCGTAGTTGCCGACATTGGAGATCGTGGTCGCCGGCGAGATCACGCTGAGGCCACTGACCACCGAGGAATCCTCGTCGTTGACGAGGCCGTTGAAGTTGATCGTGAAATCATTCGCGTCGCCATAAAAGCGCGACTGGTTCGGGATCGAGATGGTGAGCGGCGCACGCGTGATCTCCAGTGTGCCCGGCGCGTAGCTGATGTCGTAGCCGGCCGCCGAGGCGCCGAAGGGCGTGATGGTGTAGAGGCCGATCCCCGAGGCCTGCGTGGCGCTCGTGCTGAACTGCAGCCCCGTGACGATCGATTCGTCCTCGCCGCCGACGAAACCGCTGTAGCTGGCGGTGAAGGCCGGATTCGACGCGCCGTAAGTGCGCGAAGTGTTGTTGGCGGAGATCAGCAGCGACGCGGTCTCGGTCAGCGTGAGCGTGCCCGGGACGAAGGTGATCAGGTAGTTGCCCGAGGTGAGTCCGGACGGCATGACCGTGTAAGCGGCCGCGGGCGAGGCTTCCGTGGCGGGAGTGGTGAAGGCCAGCGTGCCGTCCAGTGCGGAGGCGGTTTCGTCCAGCACGAAACCGGAGTAGCTGACGCTAAAAGCGGGGTTGGCGATGCCGACGCGGCGAGTCGCGTCGTTGGCCGTGATCGTGAGCGGCGCGCGCGTGATGCTGAGCGTGCCGGGAACGAAACTGAAATCGTAGTTCGAGGAGACGAGCGAGCCGGCGGAAATCGTGATGTCGTAGCTGCCGACGCCGGAATTCTGCGTCGCCACGGTCGAGAGAGCGGGCGTGCCGGTCACGTCGTTCGTCACGCCGTCCTGCCAGCCGTCCACGGTGTAGGTGAAGGCGGGGTCGGCGGCGCCATAGCGGCGGATGAAGCTGTCGGCCGTGTAGGTGAGGAGCGGCGAGCCGGAGGCCGCGCTGTAGAAGAACGTCGAGCCGAGGCCGGTGTAATCGTCGTCGTCGCTGTAGGGATGATTGAAGACGTTCGTGCCGGTGAGCCCGCCCTTGGTCGTGGCGCTGGTCGTGCTCGTGTAGATGAGGAAGCGGGCTTTGTCGCCGAAGACATCGGCGCCGGCCTCGTTGACGAACGCGCCGCCGGTCGAGGCGAGGATCACGGTGCCGATCCGGTCGGGCGCGTAGTCGGGGGCGACGAAATTGAGGCTGCTGCCGCTTTTGAGCTTGAGCGTGCCGGGCGTGAAGAACTGCAGATAGCCGGCTTCCACGCCGGACGAGTTCACGGTGACGTCGAGGTCGCCATGGTGATTGACCACGTAGGCGCCGAAGTCCGCGTCGCCCGTGGCTTCGAACGCATGGAGAGTGTTGTTCGAACCGTCGGTGGACACCCCGGCCGAGCCGTGGGTGAGGTCGAGCTTGAGCGTGTTGACGTTGATGTTGCCGTCGAGGAACAGCGTGCCGGCCCCTGCCGGGGTTTCCATGGTGTAGCCGGGTCCGGGATTGGAATCCCCGTTAGCGCCGTAGATCAGCGTGCCGACGGTGATGGTCGCGGCGCTGTCGAGCGTGGCTTCGCCCCAGATGTCGGGATCCGAGGATTCGCCCGGGGCCATGGCGACCCGGCCGGTATAGAGGGCGAGCGTGCTGCCGGCGCCGCCGGTGATGTCGGCGTAAATGTTGATGTTGTTGCCGGACTTCACGGTGAGCGTGTTGGCCGTCGCCCACGTCACCGCATCCTCGAAGGTGATGTCCCCCGTCGAGGTGGACGTGTCGAGGATGACGTTCGAGGTCGCGAGCTGGTTCTGGAGCGTGGTGACGTTGAGGGTCGCGGGCTCGGAGGCCGCGCCAAAGGTGAAGGGATTCGCGCCGCTCGTGCTCGTGCCGTCGTCGGGGTCGGCGCTGATGATCAGCGCATCGGGATCGAGCAACAGTGTGCCGCCCTGGCCAAGTTGCACGGCGGAGGCGGGGTTGAAATCGAGCCAGCGCTTGCCCGACACCTCGGCGAAGCCGCCTCCCTGCCCTTGCACCTCGAGCGTGCCGAGGAAGCGGGTGGCCTCGTCGGCCCAGACGATCACGCGGCCGGCCTGGGCAGACGCGGTGGCGGCGCTCGCATCGAGTTTGCCAGTGGTGGTGACAACCGTGCGCGCGGCATTCGCGATCATCGCGTTGCTGCCGCGGTAGTCGCCGCCGACGAGAATCTCGCCGCCGGAGCCATCGGCATTGCGGGCGGAAATTTCGCCGCTCACGCCCACCGTGCCGCCGCCGGCGGTGAGCAGCACGCGACCGTTGCGAATTTCGGAACCCGTGGCGCGGACGACGCCGCTTTGGTTGACGGCGAGTTCGTAGAGGCTGCCGCCGGCGGCTTCGAGCTGGGCCTGGGCCGCGGCGATCACCCCGGAGTTTTCCACGCCGGTTTTTTCCGCGCTGGCGGAGAGATTCGTCTTGATGACGAAACCGGATGCCTCCGGCGAGGCGAGCAGCACTTCCGTGCCGGCACCGAGGCCGACCGTGCCTTTTTCGGCCGTGATCTCACCGGAGTTTTTCACGGTGTGAGCGAAGAGCATCACGTTGCCCTCGCGCGCGGTGATTTTGCCGAGGTTGACGATGCCGGCGGCGCTGCCGCCCTTGAACCCGAGTTCGCCGCCGCGCAAAAAGTTGTCGTCGCCGAGGTCGAGCGTGGAGGCGAGGAAGGCCGCGGTGTCGATCACCGCCCCCTGCCCCACTACGATGCCGTTCGGATTGATGAGAAAGAGTTTGCCGTCGGCGTGCAGCGAGCCGAGGAGCTTTGAAGGATCGTTGCCCACGACGCGCGCCAGCATGGCAGCGTCGGCACCGGATTGCTGGAGGCGGAACGTGTTTTCCGCGCCGAGGTTGAAGGACTGCCAGTTGACGATGGCGTTGCGGGAGGCTTGCGTGATCGTCATCGCCTGGCCGGCCTGTTGGATCGTGGCGTCGCCGGCGACGACCTGACCGCCGGTCGGAAGCTGGGCACGGGCGGAAATCGCCGCGAAGGCGGTAAAGCCCAGGCAGATGGCAAGGAGGAGGCAGGACGAAATGCGCATGACGCCGGGACGGAAGGAGGACCGTTTGCGCCACGCAATGGCACCTGATTGAAAGGCGCCTATTTTTTCACGAACGGTCGTTCAACGTCCCATCTGGGCCAGCCGGGCGCGCAAGGCGGGGAGCTCGCGCCGGCTCGCCTCCAGCCGCAGCACGCCGCCTTGCAGCTCCACGACGCCCGCGGCCGTGACACAATCGATGCGCGCGAGATTGACCAGCGCGTTGCGGTGCACCCGCAGGAAATTTTCCGGGGCGAGCATATCCAGCCACGCCTTCAGGGAGCGCAGCACGAGCGGGCGCGTGCCGTCCGCTAGGTGAACCCGCGTGTAGGCGCCGCACGCCTCGATCGACACGATTTCGTTCGCGGTCACGAAGCGCATCGTCCCGTCCACGCGCAGCAGCACGCGGTCCGCGCCCGCGAGCGTCTCGCCGGACTGGTTTTCCTCCGCTGGCACAACGGTGCCCAGCGCCCGCCCCACCGCTTCGGCCAGGGCCGAGGCATCGACGGGCTTCAACAGGTAATCGAGCGCATTCGCGCGGAAGGCGCGCACGGCGGACCGGTCGTCCGCCGTCACGAACACCACCCGGGTGCCCGGCGGCAACTGCGGGATCAGGTCGAACCCGTTCTCGTTGAGCAGATGGATGTCGAGAAACACGATTTTGGGCTGAAGCGAACGCAGCGCGAATTCCGCCTGGGCCAGCTTGCCGACCTGCGCCACTACCTCGACTTCCGGGTGGGCGCGCAGCAGGAAGGCCAGCTCGCGGCGGGCGGGCGCTTCGTCGTCAACGATCAGAACCGGCAGCGCCATGTCACCTCCTCAAGGCCAGGGTTCCGGCCGCGTCCCGCGCCCCGCTCTTGCCGCGGTGCAACGCTTCGCGGCCGATCCGCACGGTCACGACCACCCAGCCGTCCGCCTCGGCCGAATGCAGGGAGGCGCGTTCGCCGTAGGCCGTCGCGAGCCGGGCACGAACGTTTTCCAAGCCGACGCGGGCGGAGCCGTCCGCCGGCGGCGCGGGCGGAACCCAGCGGCCGAGGTTGGCGACCGACAGCACCAAGGCCCCGCGCTCCAGCCGGGCGGCCAGCCGCAGGCGCAAATCCCCCGGCGTGGTTTGCTGGCCGTATTTCACGGCGTTCTCGACGAGCGGTTGCAACAGCATGGGCGGAACCAGCAAGTCCGCGGCGTTGGGATCGAACTCGCTTTCCACCGTGAGCAAGTCTTCCCAGCGCGCCTGCTCGATCGCCAGAAAATCCTGCAGACCCGTCCACTCCTCCTCCAGCGTGATCAACGCAGCGTCGCCCGGCTCCAGCACCCGGCGGCAGAAGGCCGCGAGCCGCGACACCAGATCGCGCGCCTTGGCCGGATCGGTAAGCGCGAGCGAGCGGATCGAGTTGAGAGTGTTGAACAGCAGGTGCGGGTTGAGCTGGTAACGCAGCATGGTGAGCCGCGCCTGCTCGGCCCGCAGGACCGCCAGGCTCGCCGCCCGCCGCTTGTAACGGTAGGCGATGAAGACGAGCACCGCCACCAGCACGGCCCCGGCGCTGATCGTGATCAGGTAGTTCCTCGCCCACTCCGCGCGGGAGCGGGCCGCCGTCTCGAGCTCGCCCTGCCGGGTCAGCATGGCGATGCGCTGCTCCTTTTGCACGGCCTCGAAGCGCACGGTCAGCACGGCCGCCTGCTGCGCGCGGAACTCGTCCAGCTCGCGCCGGGACGCCTCGTGGGACCACCGGGAGAATTCATACGCCTGCCGCCACTCGCCGCGATCCGCCGCGGCGAGGGCGGCCTCCTCGTAAACGATTGTGAGTATCCGCGCCGAGTTCGTGCGCTCCGCCAGCGGCCGCGCCCGCGCCAGCAAGGCGGCCGCCTCCGCGGTCTCGCCCGCCTGCCGCAGCACGGCGCTCAACTCGACCAGCGAATTGGCTAGATAATACGGGTCGCCCATCTGCTCGCGCAACGCCACGGCCTCGCGCAGGTGGCGCAGCGCGGCGTCGCGCTCGCCAAGCCGGGATTCCGCCAGCGCCAGACCGTGCATCATTTCACTGACTTCCCGGAGCCCGCCATGCGCCCGGGCCAGCTCCAGGGCCTCCGCATAATCCCGCCGGGCGCCGGCCGTGTCGCCGCGGTTGAACCTCTCGAAGGCGATCCCCGCCAGCGGGCGATAGGCCTCGGGCGCGCCCAGCCGGCGCATGTGTTCGAGCGAGCGCTCGTGCCACAGCCGGGATTCCGGCCACTCGCGCAATCGCCCGTAGATGTTGCCGAACATGAATTCCACGGTCGCCAATGGCAGCCGATCCGGAAGCTTTTCCGCGCGCGTCAACGCCTCCTGCAACGCCGCCAGCGCCGCCGGATAATCCGTGAGCTGGCCGAGAGCCCGCGCCTCATCCACGAGGGACATGACTACCGTGCGGTCGTCGCCGCCGGCCTTTGCTTTCGCCGTCGTCTTCCGGGCCAGCGCCAGCGCATCCGCAAACCGCGCGGTCCGCAACGCTACCGCCGAACTGCCGATCACCGGCGCAAATTTGTCATCGGTCGCCACCGCCGAGGCGGGCTGATCGGCCGCCTGGGCCGCCGCCGAAGCGACGAACAGGGCGCCGGCAGCCAAGCCGCAGGCAAAGAGATGCTGGCGCAGGGTTGTCACCGCCGCATCTAAGAATCGCGCTTCAGATCAAGACGATGAAAAACCCATGAAAGGCGGAAAAAGATGAATGGACGGCGGCACGGCCCGCGCCGCGGGCTCATTTTGACTTTGCGCCGCGAGGGCTTTGCGTGACAGTCACACCCTTCCATGTCCGCCGAACTCGCCCAGCAAATCACCGCCATCGCACGCCGCGCCCGCGCCGCGTCGCTCGTGCTCGCCACGGTGCCGGCCGCGACCAAGAACGACGCGCTGGAGCGACTGGCCGGCCTGCTCGAAACCAACACCGCCGCCCTGCTCGCCGCCAATGCGCGCGACGTGGCCGCCGCCGGTGAAAACGGCCAGACCGCCGCGCAAATCGACCGGCTCACCCTGACGCCCGAGCGGTTGAAAAAACTCGCCGCCAGCGTGCGCGAGGTCGCCGCCCTGCCCGACCCCGTCGGCGAAGTGCTCGACGAGACCACGCGACCCAACGGCCTGCAGCTCAAACGCGTGCGCGTGCCCATCGGCGTGATCGGCATCGTTTATGAATCGCGCCCCAATGTGACGATCGACTGCGCCGTGCTCTGCCTGAAGAGCGGCAACGCCGCCATCCTGCGCGGCGGCAAGGAATGCTTTCACACCAACACCGCGCTCGCCGCGCTCGTGGCGCAGGCGCTCGCCGACACGGGTTTGCCGGCCGACGCCGTGCAGCTCATCCCCACGACGGATCGCGCCGCGTTGAACACGCTGCTCAAGCTCGACCAATACGTCCACTGCATCATCCCGCGCGGCGGCGAGAGTCTCATCCGCTTCGTCGCGGAGAACAGCACGATTCCCGTCATCAAGCATTACACCGGCGTGTGTTTCGTTTACGTCGATGCCGCGGCCGATCTCGCGATGGCCGAGAAAATCATCGTCAACGCCAAGACCTCGCGCCCCGGCGTGTGCAACGCCGCGGAACAGTTGCTCGTGCATCGCAGCGTCGCGGATAAATTCCTGCCCGCCGCGGCCCGCGCGCTCATCGCCGCCGCCAACGTCGAGTTGCGCTGCGATTCCGCCAGCGCCGCCATTCTGGCCAAGGCCGGCCTCGCTCATGTCGCCGCCACCGCGGCCGATTATCGCGCCGAATTTCTCGCGCAGATCCTGGCGGTGCGCGTGGTCGATTCGCTCGATGACGCGATTGCCACGATCAATCGCGACAGTTCCGGCCACACCGAATCGATTGTGACCGGCGATGAAAAAGCCGCGCAAAAATTCCTCGCCGCCGTGGACAGCGCCGCAGTGCTCTGGAACGCCAGCACGCGCTTCAACGATGGTTTCGAATTCGGCCTCGGCGCCGAAATCGGCATCTCTACCGATCGGCTGCACGCCCGCGGGCCGATGGGACTGCGCGAGTTGTGCTCCTACAAGTGGATCGGCACCGGTAACGGTCAGGTGCGCAACTGAGTCCGCTGCAAGGTTGGCGTTGCCAGCCGCCGCGCAAATCCTTTGTCTAAAGCTATCCCAACGGAACCGAATTTCCGTCGCGGTTTCTCAAGAGTATGACCTCCCGCCGTTACCTTCATCTCACCACGGTGTTCATGACGATGAGCCTCGCGCCATTGCTGGCTCAGGAGCAAAAACCGGACGACAGCGAGCCTCCGCCGCCCACGCGCAACACTCGCGTGGTTTCACCCGAGGTGGCAGCCGCGCTCGCCGCCGGGATGCCGAAATACAATCCGCCGAAGCCGGTCGAGAAAACGGAGGATGACATCGACATGCGCGAGGTGGACAAGCCGCGCAACCAGATCATCCGTCTGCCGGAATACGTCGTGCGCGAGGAAAGACCGCCGGTGTTCCGCGAGCGTGACATTCATACGCAAAAAGGTCTGCGCGAACTCGCACGCATGCGCTATCTCTCTGATACCGGCCAGGCACTGAATCGCTTTAATATTCCGCTCTTCGGCATGGGCGCCGATGCCTACGCACTGATGCGTTACGAAGAAGATGAACGACTCAAAAACATTTCCGACCTCAACGCCGCCGCTCGCGACGTCAGCTTAGTCAATCCAGAGAATGCCAAAGCGATTCGCGAAGCCACGCGTGACACCTACGCTCGCGAAAATCCGATCACCTATCGGAAGCAAAACTGATTATCAGAGTAGTTAACTTTGTAGGGCGGGGATTCCGATCCCCGCCTTTTTCGGCGTCTCTCACATTCGATGGCGGGGATCGGAATCCCCGCCCTACATTATTCTGCCAGCGCTCGCGTGATCGCGGTCCACTCTTCCTCCAGCGAAACTTCCGCCACGGGTTGGCGGGCGCGGGCATACCAATAAGCCGCGTTGCTGGCATCGCCTTCCTTGCGGTGCAGATAGGCATGCACCCAAGCGGCCTCGGCAGAGTTGTCATCTTGCACGCAGCGATGCGCGGCATCCCAATCCCCTTTCGCGTCGTGCCAAAGTCCGGCCAATGCCGGGCTGAGGGCGGCAGGAGGATTCGTTTGGTGCAGCGAAGCCTCAAATTCCGCAAATGACATTTGCGCCAGCGTGGCCCGCTGCGTTGTAGTGGCAACGCTGATTGCACATGTCCCAAGCCGAACTTGTCATTTTACGCGAACTCACCGGTGCCGCCTCCGGTTATGTTTCCGGCGCCGCTCTGGCCAAAAAACTCGGCATGAGCCGCGTGGCCGTATGGCAGCACATGGAAAAACTCCGTGCGCAGGGTTTTGATTTCGAAGGAAAAAAATCCTGCGGCTACCGGCTCGCGAAAAAACCTGATCACCTGCACGCCACTTTCATCGAGGCATTGCTCAAATCGCGTAACCGCGAGTTTCCACTAACCGTCCTTGAAACTGTGGACAGCACCAACGACGAAGCCGCCCGCCAGTTGGCTGACGGACGGCCCGCGCCGTTTGTCATTCTCGCGCGCGAGCAGACGAAAGGCCGCGGTCGGTTTGGTCGCACTTGGCACAGCGGCGATCACGGGAATCTTTACGCCAGCTTTGCGTTTCGCCCGCACGTCAGCCCGCAGCGCATGCCGATGTTCACCCTGTGGATGGGCGTGAGCGTGTGCGAACTCATCGGCACGCTTTGTGACGTAAAGGCCGGCATCAAATGGCCAAACGACATCGTCTTCGACGGACGCAAGGCCGGCGGCATGCTGACCGAGGCCCGGATCGATGCGGACCAGATGCGCGATCTGGTTTTTGGCCTCGGGCTCAACATCAACCAGCCCGTCGGCACGTGGCCCGCCGATGTTGCGAAACGCGCGACATCAATTGCCGCGGAAGCCGGCCGACCGATCGATTTGAATCATTTTGCCGCCGCACTGATCGGCCGTGTTCGGCTCGCTTACACGCATTTTCTCGACGGCAGTCACGAACACCTGCTCGCGGAAGCATGGCCCAAGCACGACGCGTTGCATGGCCGCACGATCGGCGTCCTCAACGGTCGGCAGCGCATCGAAGGCACCGCCGCCGGCATCGACGAATACGGTTCACTACTGCTGCGCGATAAGCACGGGCGCACGCAACGTTTTACCGCCGGCGAGGTCACACTGGATAAAGTGGGTTGAGCTTACGCCCGCTCCGTCCAGCATGAATCAGTCATCCATGTCCGAAAACGTTCCCGCCATCGAAGTTACCGACCTCGTCAAATCCTACGCAGGCATGACGGCGGTCAACGGCATCAGCTTCAGCCTGGCGCGCGGCGAGATCTTGGGCTTTCTCGGCCCCAATGGCGCGGGTAAGTCCACCACCATGCGCATTCTCACCGGCTACCTGCCCGCCACTTCGGGCAAGGTGAGCATCTGCGGACAAGCCGTCGCATCGCACCCCGACGCGGTCAAACGCCTTATCGGCTACATGCCGGAAAACAATCCGCTGCCGGAGGACATGCGCGTTTCGGAATACCTCTATTTTCGCGGACGGTTGAAGGAAATCTCGCGCAGCAAACTCGGTCCTCGCATCGACGAGGTCCTCGAATTGTGCGATCTCAAGCGCGTCCGGCACAAAATCATCGGCAAACTTTCAAAAGGTTTCCGCCAGCGCGTCGGCATTGCTGAAGCAATTCTCGCCGAGCCGCCGGTAATTATCATGGACGAGCCGACCATCGGTCTCGATCCGCACCAAATTCTTATCGTGCGCGATCTCATCGCCAGCCTGCGCGGCCGCATGACGGTGATCATTTCCTCGCACATTCTGCCCGAGATCGAAATGACCTGCGATCGCGTGCTCATCATCAATCAAGGCCGCATTGTGGCCCAAGGCACACCGGCGGACCTGCGCCGCACCATTCTTGGCCATTCGCAATATCAACTCGAAGTCGCGGGCGATCCCACTCGCATCAACGAAGTGCTCGCCGCCACCGAAGAGAGTCTACGCGTAAAGCAAACCGGCGAGCCTGACGAAGCCGGCTTCCGCCAGATGCTTTTGACGACCGCGCGCGATGACGACGTGGGCGAGCTGTTGTTGAAGAATTTGAGCACCGCCGGATTCCGCGTGCGCGCGCTCAGCCGGGCGCATCCGACGTTGGAAGACGTGTTCCTCGCCGCCACGCGTCGCAGCTGGGATGTTACCGCCGAGGAATTAAAACGGGACTAAGCCATGCGTCACTTTTTCACCATTCTCAGCCACGAAGTCCGCATGTTGCTCGTCAACCCGAGCACCTACATCGCAGCGACGCTCTTCCTCGCGGTCATGGGCTTCTTCTTCACTGGTATCTTGCAGGATTACAGTCGCGAGGCGCAGGAGGTGTCGCCCGCGCAAGTGTTTTTCCAAGTGTTCTGGTTTCCCGTGCTCTTCATGGTGCCACTGTTGACGATGCGTTGC
>Ga0207868_1000816_pt1 | contig 27611 bp, 26 predicted proteins | sample Passage237B_FD_187370 | JGI IMG/M metagenome (GOLD analysis project Ga0207868, IMG submission 187370) | Cellulose adapted compost microbial communities from Newby Island Compost Facility, Milpitas, CA, USA - Passage2 37B (SPAdes) (version 3) ... | reverse complement strand
GGCCTGAGGGTTCGGGGCCTGAGGGTTCGGGGGATGGATTTCGGGATTTAAAAAAGAAAAACAGAAAGAAGAAAAAAATGAAAAAAGCAAAGCTGGTTATCCTGCGTCACGGGCAAACGGAATATAACAAAAAGCATTTGATGACTGGCAAGCGCGATGTGCCGCTGACCGAAGTCGGCGAGGAACAGGCACGCACGGCGGGCAAATTGCTCGACGGTTACGTCTTCGATCATGCCTATAGTTCCAACCTGTCACGCGCCTTTAACACGGCGGCGCTGGCGCTGGGCCAGACGAAGGGCAACGACCACCTGAAAAAGCCGGACGGCACATGGCATATCGTGCAGGATGCCGATATTGCGGAGCTGGATACCGGCGTGTTTACGGGCCGGAATCACAAGGAAGACCCCGAAATCGTCAATTTCAAGCGCGGTTTTTACAAACCCCTGCCGGGCGGCGAAAGCCAGAAGGATGTGGTGGACCGCGTGGAGCGTTTTTTCAAAACCCACGTGCTGCCCAAGCTGGAAGCGGGAGAGAACGTGCTGGTCGTCTGCCATGCGGGCATCGTGCGCGCCTTTGACTTCGTGCTGGGCATTGATGAAATCCCCGCAGACGGATCGGCCAGCCCCGGCACGCGCCGCATCCCCAATGCAACGCCGCAGGTGTTTGAATACGAAAACGGCAAGCTGGTCCATTCCTTTCATATCGATAACCCGAAAGAACTGGAAGCCGCCAACCAGAACAAGCCGGCACAGCAGACGCAAAAGCCGAAAAACAATTTCCCGGGCAACAGGTAAGGTTTCATGAAATATCTTTATCTTATTCCCGTGTTCTGCCTGCTGGTGTCGGTGCCGCTGATTGCGGCCAAGGCTGCCGATGTCCGCATCCTGCGCAAGGAAAGCATTCTGGCCAAAGACATCAATCTGCCGCAATACAGCCGTTTTGACGAAGTCACGGGACGCTCCGTCGAATTCGATGCCCTGATGCAGAAATTCGTGCCGGACAGCAACCGTCTGCTCGCCATTTATATCGACAGGGAAGATCTGGAGACGCTTTCCCGCGATCCGCAGACAGGGTTCCGGAAGTACATCATGGTGCAAACCCTGAAACAGGGGATTGTGATCAACGACGACGAAGACTTCGCCGAAATGAAAAAAGCATTCGTCAAGGAAATGGAAACCTTGTCGCTGGCAAACGATCCCGAGGTCGGCAATATGCTGAATAATATTTCCGACTATGTGCAAAAAAACTATAACACCGATATGCGCATGAAGCCGGGCGAAAGCCGCATTCTGGGGCGCATTGTGGATACGGAAGACCGCATCGGCTTTCTGACCGTCAGCAATTACGGCATTGCCACGGGGGAGGGAATGCAGGATTACCCCGTTGCGGGTGTGGCCATTGTGCAAAACGTGCGCGGGCGGCTGTTGTTTATCTATGCCTATCTGAGCGATTACAAGGAAGACCGCGACATCGAATGGGTCAAGGAAACCGCTCTTGATTTTTCCGATCAGGTCGCGCGGGCGAATATGTCGCAAGAGGCCGTATTGGCGGCGCGCGGCTCTGTCGTGCGCACGATTATTCTGGTGTGCCTCGGCGCGCTGGGCGGCATATTGGGCGCCGTTTTTGTCATCAACCGCAGGCAAAAGGATCTGGCCGTTTGATGTGGAAGTCTTTTGCCGCGCTGGCGGTTCTGGTCATGGCGGCAGGCTGCGGCCATGCGCCGAAGGAAACCGCAACCATTCCCGAAACCGGCTATCAGGCCGTCGGCGTGGTCACGCCGGGCGTGACGGGTGCGCGCTGTTTTGTACAATCGGGCATGGCGAGCTATACGCTGGCCAGCACGCCCGGCACCGTCATGGTGCGCCGCGCGCCCGATCCGCTGGATGTGACATGCTTTAAGGGCGCGCATATGGTGGGCAATGCCGTGGTGAAACCGACCGTCGCGCCGCGCGAAGCCAAAGCCGGCCGCGGGCAGGCCTGTGCGAGCTGCCTTTACCCCGAAAACGTGAGCGTTGTGCTGGCCCTTCGCGCCTCCTCGGTCGAGAAAAACAATGTGCGGATCTGGACGCAATAATCCCGTTTCCGCCCCCGCATCCACAAAAAAACCCGCCGTTGTCCGGCGGGTTTTTTGTATCCGGTGATGTACCGGAAATTAGCGGCGCAGGCCGAGGCTGTCGATCAGCGCTTCGTAGCGTTTCACGTCCAGCTTTTTGATGTAGTTCAGCTGGCGGCGGCGCTGGGAAACCAGCAGCAGAAGACCGCGGCGGCTGCTCAGGTCATGTTTGTGCTGTTTCATATGCTCGGTCAGGCTGTTGATACGCTTGGTCAGCAGGGCGACCTGAACTTCGGTCGAGCCGGTGTCTTTGGCGGACTTGGCGTATTTTTTAATGATCTCGGCTTTTTCTTTTTTTGCAATCGACATCGGGTACTCCATTTATGAGATGTTAAAGACTTTGATCGGATGAAGCTCGATCCCGTTCTTCTCCAGAAGGGCGAGGGGCTTGTTATCCCCCACGGCCAGCACCAGATCGGTCATGTCGTCAACCCCTGCGACCGTCAGGCGGTCGAAATCGGGGCGGGACAGGAACTTCAGGGTTTGGCCTTGTCTTATCCGGCTGATCTCCGCGTCTGTCATGGCCAGTGCCGGGATGTCGTCCAGCACGGTCTCCACAGGCAGCAGAACCTGATCAGGCGAGGCAGATTGCATGATTTTCTCGAGTTCGTCCAGCGAAATCGCGTCTTCTTCCGTAAAACCACCCACGGCAAGGCGGCGAAGGGCCGTTACATGCCCGAAACAGCCCAGAATCTGCCCCATATCGCGGGCAATGGCCCGTACGTAGGTGCCTTTGCCGCATTCCAGCTCGAAAACGGCCGAATCGGGGGTGTAGGCCACCATTTCCAGTTCATAGACGGTAACGGTGCGGGGTTTGATGGCCACATCCTCGCCTGCGCGGGCCAGATCATAGGCGCGCTGCCCGTCGATCTTGATGGCGGAAAACTGCGGCGGGATTTGCTCGATCTCGCCGATAAAGCGGGGGATGATGGCACGGATCTCGGCTTCCGTCGGGCGCTTGTCGGATGTCGCGGTGACCTCGCCCTCGCAATCGTCGGTATTGCGCGCCTCGCCCCATTTCACGGTGAAGCGGTACACTTTATCCGCATCCTGCGCATAGGGGATGGTCTTGGTCGCCTCGCCAAGGGCGATGGGCAGGATGCCGGTGGCAAGCGGGTCCAGCGTGCCGGCATGGCCGAGCTTTTGCGCATCGAGAATGCGGCGCACGCGCCCGATGGCCTGCGTGGAGGTCAAGCCCTGCGGCTTGTCCAGATTGAGCCAACCGTGGACGGGCTTACCGCGTTTTTTCTTCGGCATGGTGGTTTAATCCTGATCGTCGTCAGATGGTTCTTCTTCTTTTTCCAAATCACGGCGGACGGCTTCCTGCCGCAGCAGACGGTCGATATGATCGGCTTCGTCAAAACTGTTGTCGAGACGGAAGGAAACCTTCGGCGTATAGCGCAGCTCCAGCTGTGATGCCATTTCGCTGCGGAAATAACCCGCCGCGCGGTTCAGCGCCTTGACGATTTCATCGGCGTTATTGCCGCCCAGCGGCATGACGAAGGCAATCGCATGTTGCAGGTCGGGGCCGATATCCACCGCCGTGACGGTGATAAGATGCGCATCGCTGAGCACGGGGTCGCGCAGTTGTCCCTGACGCAGGATGTCGGTCAGGATATGGCGCAGGCGCTCGCCCACGCGGAGCTGGCGTTGCCCCGGCGGGGATTTGGAACTGCTGGATCTGGAACGTACGGCCATGTCTTGATCGTTGCGGCGTGCCCTTGTCAGGCGGCGCCGTCCTCCAGCGTGCGGGCGGAGGATACGATCTCGAATGCCTCGATCACATCGCCTTCCTTGATGTCTTCATAGTTTTCAAAGGCCATACCGCATTCGTAACCCTTCTGCACTTCGCGGACCTCGTCCTTGAAGCGGCGCAGGGTCTTGAGCGTGCCTTCGTGAATGACGACATCGTCGCGCAGCAGGCGCACTTTCGCGCCGCGCTTGACCATGCCTTCGGTGACGAAGCAGCCCGCGATCTTGCCGTATTTGGAAATATTGAAGACCTGGCGGATTTCGGCGTAACCGATGAAGTTTTCCTTCAGCTCCGGCGAGAGCATGCCAGTCAGCAGCGCTTTTACTTCGTCGATCACTTCATAGATGATCGAGTAATAGCGCACTTCGATACCGTCGCGTTTCGCAAGGTCGCGTGCCTGCGGGTTGGCGCGGACGTTGAAGCCGATGATCAGCGCGCCGGCCGTATTCGCCAGCGTGACGTCGGATTCCGTGATGCCGCCAACGCCGGAGTGGATGACGTTGACTTTTACTTCCGCGTTTTCTTCCGTCAGCTTGTTCAGCGCGCTGGCAATCGCCTCGACGGAGCCGTGCACGTCGCCCTTGATGATGACGGGCAGGCTTTGCGCCGTGCCGGCCTGAATGTCCTGAATCATCTGGTCGATCGCGCGGCCTTTGGACTTCGCGGCATGGATCGCACGCTTGCGGCGCAGGCGGAATTCGGCAATCTCGCGGGCTTTCGCTTCATCGGTCACGACGACAAAATCGTCGCCGGCGTCCGGCGTGCCGTTCAGGCCCAGCACCTCGATCGGCTGGCCGGGCAGGGCTTGTTTGACGACCTGACCGCGGTCGTTATAGAGCGCGCGGACGCGGCCCCATTCCGTACCGGTGACGAAAACGTCGCCTTGTTTCAGCGTGCCTTTTTGCACCAGTACCGTGGCGACGGAACCTTTGCCCTGTTCCATGCGGGATTCGATGACAGCGCCGATGGCAGTGCGCGCGGGGTTGGCGCGCAGGTTCAGCACTTCCGCTTGCAGCAGGATGGCCTCTTCCAGATCGTCCAGACCCATTTTGGTTTTTGCGGAAACCTCGACGCTCTGGCTGTCGCCGCCCATGTCTTCCGTCACGACTTCATATTGCAGAAGCTCCGTGCGGACGCGTTGCGGGTTGGCGGTCGGCAGGTCGCATTTGTTGATGGCGACGATCATCGGCTTGGCCGCCAGTTTGGCGTGGCTGATGGCCTCCACCGTTTGCGGCATCACGCTGTCGTCTGCGGCGACGACGAGGACAACAATATCCGTCACATCCGCACCGCGGGCGCGCATCTCCGTAAAGGCGGCGTGGCCGGGGGTGTCGATGAAGGTGATTTTCTTGTCCGATTTCGTCGTGATCTGGTACGCGCCGATGTGCTGGGTAATGCCGCCGGATTCATGCGCCGCGACATCCGCCTGGCGGATGGCGTCGAGCAAGGAGGTTTTACCGTGGTCCACGTGGCCCATGATGGTCACAACCGGCGGACGCGGCAGCAGATCGGCTTCGCTGTCCTCTTCGCCGAGGATGCCCGTTTCCACGTCGGATTCGGCAACGCGCTTCAGCGTATGGCCGAATTCATGCACCAGCAGCTCGGCCGTATCGGCATCAATGGTCTGCGTGGCCGTGGCCATGATGCCCATGGTCATCAGCTTTTTCACCACGTCGCCCACGCGTTCGGTCATGCGGTTGGCGAGCTCCTGAACGGTAATCACCTCCGGCACGATCACTTCGCGGTATTGCTTTTGCGCGGATTGCTGCTGGCTTTGCATTTTCATGCGTTGGCGTTCGCGCGCGCGGCGTTGCGCGGCGAGGGACGGGCTCTTGGAATCGCGATCCTCGAAACCGTCGTTCAGCACCTGGCTGACCGTCATCTTGGCCGACGAGCGGCGGCGTTGCTGGCCGTAGCGGGACAGCGCACCGCGTTTTTTGTTGATTTCATCGGCAATGGAAGGGGCGGGGTCGCGGTCGCGGAAGTTGCGGCCGCCGCGGCCTGCGGCATGCGGATCGGCGGCATCGCGGCCCGCAACGCCCGGACGGGCATTGCCCTCGGCGGCGGTTTTGCGCGCTTCGGCTTCACGCTTGCGGCGTTCCTGTTCTTCCTGCTCGTTAATGCGGCGCAGGGCGGCCAGTTCCTGTTCGCGCGCCTGTTCGGCGGCGGTTTTGGCATCCACGGGCGCGGGTTTTTCATTTTCCGGCGCAGAGGCGGTTTCTTCCTCCACAGGCTGGTTTTTCACCACGACCTTGGTCTGGAACTGCGTTGCGTTGCTTTCCTTCGGTGCGTGCTGCGCCTGTTGCAGGGCGCGGATGCGCGCCTCGCGTTCCGCTTCGGAAAGATGCGAGTCCGCATGGGCTTCCGCTTCCTGCTGGCGGGCGGTTTCCGCGTCGCGGCCGCGGCGCTTTTTCACCTCGACGGCGACGGGTTTGGATGAGCGTCCCACAGCGACGTTCTGGCGTGCGGAACCTGTACCGACAGGCGCCTTCAGGCTGAGCGTGCCCTTGCTTTTGCCGGAAAGGGTGAGTTTGCCGCCTTCCTTCTGAGGTTGCGCTGCCTTCGGCTCTTTTTTGTCTTGGTTTTCAGCCATGGTTTCGTCTTTTGCCTTCCTGGTGGAGTTCATCTTCTACCTTGTTGTCGTGTTACATCATGGCGTTACCCGTTGGCAGCCATGTCGTCGGCATTGGCGGCTTCCTCGTCGGTAAACCAGCCGGCGCGCGCCGTCATGATGATGTTGTTCGCCTGGCTTTCCGTCAGGGCGTCCGTGCCGACGATGTCGCGCAGCTCGTCCCCGGCCAGATCGCCGAGATCATCCAGCGTTTTCACGCCGTTTTCGCCGAGCGCGAGGATCATGTCCTGCGTCAGGCCCTGAACCGTCATCAGGTCTGCACTGATGCCGATTTCGGCGGCGCGTTTTTCAAATTCGATTTTCTTCGCAGCCAGATAATTGTTGGCGCGGCTGTTCAGTTCCGCAGCAACATCGCCGTCGAAGCCTTCGATGCCTGCCAGCTCGTCGATGGAGGTTTCCACAATGTCCTCGATGGAGGTGAAACCTTCGACAACCAGCAGGTGGGCGATCACTTCGTCCACGTCCAGCGCGTTCATGAACAGCGTGGAGCGGGTCTTGAATTCGTTCTGGCGGCGTTCGGATTCATCGGCCTCGGTCATGATGTCGATGTTCCAGCCGGACAGCTGCGTTGCCAGACGCACGTTCTGGCCGCGGCGACCGATGGCGAGGCTGAGGTGATCGTCGGGCACCACAACGTCGAGACGGTTGTTGTCTTCATCCAGAACGACCTTGGTGACTTCGGCAGGCGCCAGCGCGTTCACAACGAAGGTGGCAATGTCGTTCGTCCACGGGATGATGTCGATTTTCTCGCCCTGCAATTCGCCGACAACGGCCTGCACGCGGGAGCCGCGCATGCCCACGCAGGCGCCGACGGGGTCGATGGAGCTGTCGCGGGAAATCACCGCGATTTTCGCGCGGGAACCCGGATCGCGGGCAACGGCCTTGATCTCGATCACGCCGTCATAGATTTCGGGCACTTCCTGCTTGAACAGCTGGGCGAGGAAGCCCGGATGCGTGCGGCTGAGGAAGATTTGCGGGCCGCGCTGTTCGCGGCGGACTTCATAGATATAGGCGCGGATGCGTTCGCCCGTTTTGAAATGTTCGCGGGGCAGGGCGTCCTGACGGCGCATATAGCCTTCGCCGCGGCCGAGATCGATGGTGACGTTGCCGTATTCCACGCGCTTGATCACGCCGGAAACGATTTCGCCCACGCGGTCTTTGTATTCTTCATACATGCGCTCGCGCTCGGCATCGCGCACTTTCTGGAAGATGACCTGCTTGGCGGTCTGCGCGGCGATGCGGCCGAAATCCAGCGGGGGCAGCTTGTCGATGATGAAACCGCCGATTTCGATGTCTTTCTGGATTTTCTTCGCGTCTTTCAGCAGAATCTGCTTGGCTTCGGCTTCCGGATTTTCCGGGTCGAAGGCTTCAACAACCTCGCGGTAGCGGAACAGGTCGATCATGCCGGTCTTGCGGTCGATTTTCGCGCGGATGTCGTGATCGTAGCCGTATTTGGAGCGGCCGGCTTTCTGGATGGCTTCTTCCATCGCGACAATGACAACGTCCTTGTCGATATTCTTTTCACGTGCAACGGCATCTGCCACTTGAAGGAGTTCTTGCATGGTTGTTTTCCTGTTTTACTGACTTCCGGTTTTCTTTTTGTTTTTGGGGGTTGCTTTCGGTTGTTCGTCGGCTTCGGCCAATAGCGCATCGACCTCGGCTTCGGTATTCTCTGTGCTTTTTTTCTTGCCGCGTTTGGCCGCCTTTTTTTCTTTCTTGGCGTCCTTTTCGGCTTTCATCGCGGCGCGGATCAGATCATCGGTCAGCACCAGCTTCGCTTTCTCGATATCGCGGAAAGGCAGCCTGACGGTGCCGGTATCGGTTTCCATCAGCACGTTTTCGCCTTCCAGTCCGCGCAGCATGCCGCGGAAGCGTTTCTGGCCGTTCAGCGCGGAGGCCAGCTCGACGCGCGCCTCGTTATCCTTGTAACGGTCGAAATCCTTCAGGCGCGTCAGCGGGCGGTCGATGCCGGGCGAGCTGACTTCCAGCACATAGGCATCGGGGATCAGGTCTTCCACATCCAGCAGGGCGGAGATCGCCTGGCTGAGGCGGGAGCAGTCTTCGATATGCATCGTGCCGTCGGGGCGCTCGGCCATGATCTGAAGCGTCTGGTCATTGCCGCCGCCGATCATGAGAATGCGCACGATTTCGTATCCCATGGTTTCGGCCATGGGGGCGATGGTGCGTTCGACTTTTTTCAACAGCGGCAAGTGTTCCATATAATCCGTTTTTTCCTAAGCAAAAGGGCGGGCTCTTCCGAGCCCACCCTTTTATTTTGCTTTTATATCAAGCCGGGATTTAGCATGGTTATATCCCTGCAATCCCCGTTTTGCAAGCGTTTTTCACAAAAAATCGCGTCAAAACGGCAAAAAATCCCCTAAAAACAGGAAAAAAATATAAAAAAATTTATCCGCGGGACGGGGAACCTGTGCCGCTGTGCCATATTTTTCAATGGGTTGGAAATTTTACGGCTTCAGCCATTTATACATGACGGGCTGGCCGTCGCTGTCCACGCGGCCCGGCCAGTCGGTATAGCCGAGCTTGTGATAGAATTTGGAACGCGGGTTTTTCAGGCGGGTGCGGTCCTTCAGGCTGATGAAGTTTTTTTCTCCGTTCAGCCATTTTTTGCGCATGAAGGCTTCGGCATGTTGCATCAGTTTGGTGGCGATGCCTTTGTTGCGCTGGCGCTTGTCCACGGCCAGCAGGCTGATGGACAGGCTGTTATTGGGCATCTGGTGGCAGCGCACCGTGCCGATAACCTTCTTGCCCGAAACGGCAGCAAAGCATTGCGTGACGCCGCCGTAGTCTTTGGTCAGTTCCTGCCGGTTTTTCATGACGGAAACATTGAAAGCCTCGCGCAGCAGTTGCGCGGCCTGCGTGTGGTGGCCCTGATGCAGCGGAACGATTTTCAGGCGTGCGGTCATGCGCGTTTTTCCTTATCTATAGGGATATTGTTCACGTTTCAGGGTTTTGTAGAGCAGGGGACAGCCCGCATCGCTGATGCCGAACCATTCCTTGTAGCCCATGTTCTCGTAATAGCGGGACATGCGGTTGCTGCGCTTGGTCAGGTCTTCGATCACGACATCGGCTGCCGCGTCCTGAATCCAGTTTCGCGCGATGAACTTTTCGGTATGGGCCATCAGCTTGCGCCCGACGCCCTGTTTGCGCGCGGTGCTGTCCACGGCCAGCAACTGGATGGAAATGGCGCTTTTGTTCTTTTCGCACAACGACATGCCGATGACATTGCCGCCGCGCACGGCGACAAAGGCCTGCACCAGCATGCCCGGCGCAGGTTTTTGCGCCAGCTGTTCCTGATTGCGCGCCGCGCAGGAATTGAAGGCATCCGCCAGCACGCGCGCGGCGGCGGGAATGTCTTGTTCCATCATCGGACGGATGATCAGCGGTTGCATCTGTTAGCCTTTGTTTTTTATAGGGATTTATCCCTTATACACAAAAGGGCATAGTTATGTCAATCTTTGCGACGGAAGCTCAGGAAAACGGTAGGGCGTCCAGCCTTTAACCCTTTGTTTTGAAACTTGGTTTCGGGCAGATCGGCGGGGCGGGTGCGCCAGTCGGCGGCGGTTTTCGCCGTCCATTCAAAGGCATCGTGGAAATAGGTCTGTTCGATCAGCCATGCCGCAAGGCCGGGGTGATCGGTCGCCATGCGCAATTCCGCCCCCGGTTTCAGCAGACGGGCCAGTTCATCCAGCGTTTCCTGCTGGATGAAGCGACGCTTGTGATGGCGTTTTTTCGGCCACGGGTCGGAATTGATGATGAAACAGCGGTCGAGCGATGCCGTTTCCAGCCGTGCCATGAACAGGCGGGCGTCTTCCGGCCAGATGCGGATGTTGCCGAGCTTGCGGTCGTGGATTTGCAGGCAGAGGGAGGCGATACCGTTCAAAAACGGTTCGCATCCGATCATGCCGATGTCGGGATGTTCTGCCGCGTGATAGGCCAGATGCTCGCCGCCGCCGAAGCCGATTTCCAGCCAGATTTCACGGGGCGTAAAGTCAAAAAAACCGGCAGGGTCAACGGCCGCATCGCCCGCAGGCAGAAAGATTTCGGCGGAGGCCATGACGGTCTCCAGCGCTTCCTGCTGGCGGGGACGCAGTTTTTTGCCTTTACGCCGTCCGTAAAATTTCAGCGCGGCGTCATGGGCGGGCTTGGCGTGCATGGCTTTCCTTGCAACAAGGCTCGGGGCAACAAGGCTCAGGAGCGGCCGAAGTCCGCCACGCGCACGTTGTCGCTCAGCTCGTCATCCTTGTATTTCTTGGAGCTGATTTCGGTTTTCAGCGCCTCGACGAGATCAAGCTTTTCCCACGTAAAGCCGCCGTCCGCATCGGGCGTGCGGCCGAAGTGGCCGTAGGCGGCGGTGCGGGCATAGATCGGCTTGTTCAGGTGCAGACGCTCGCGGATCACGCGCGGGCGGAAGTCGGCGACTTCCTGCAACGCTTTGGAGAGGGCAAGGTCGCTGAAACGGCCGGTGCCGTGGGTGTTCACGTAAATGGAAATCGGATGCGAAATACCGATGGCATAGGACAGCTGGATCGTGCAGCGGTCCGCAAGACCTGCGGCCACGATGTTTTTCGCCGCATGACGCGCCGCATAGGCGGCGGAGCGGTCCACCTTCGTCGGGTCCTTGCCGGAGAAAGCGCCGCCGCCGTGTGGCGCCGCGCCGCCGTAGGTATCGACGATGATCTTGCGACCCGTCAGGCCGCAGTCGCCATCGGGTCCGCCGATCACGAAACGGCCGGTCGGGTTGACGTAGAACTGGCTTTCATCGCACATCCAGCCTTCGGGCAGGATGTTTTCGACGTGCGGGCGTACCATTTCGCGGACTTCCTCCTGCGACACGGATTCATCGTGCTGTGTGGAAACGACGACGGAGGTGGCGCGCACGGGTTTGCCGTTCACGTATTCAAGGCTCACCTGGCTTTTCGCATCGGGGCCGAGTTTGTAAAGCGCGCCGGAATGGCGGGCTTCGGCCAGCGATTTCAGGATCGCATGGGAATACTGGATGGCGGCGGGCATGAGTTCTTCGGTCTCGCGGCAGGCATAGCCGAACATGATACCCTGATCGCCGGCGCCTTCGTCCTTGTCGCCTGCCGCGTCAACGCCTTGCGCGATGTCGGCGGATTGCGCGTGCAGGCGCACATCGACCTTGATTTTTTCCCAGTGGAATTCTTCCTGCTTGTAACCGATGTCGCGCACCGCATGGCGGGCGATGGTTTCGATATCGGCCGCCGTGATGGAGGCGGGGCCGCGCGTTTCACCGGCGATGCAGAGGAAGCCGGTAGTCGCCAGACATTCGGCGGCAACGCGGGCATAGGGGTCTGCGTTCAGATAGGCATCGACGATGGCGTCGGAAATACGGTCGCAAACCTTGTCGGGGTGGCCTTCGCCAACGGATTCACTGGTGAAAATGTATTTCTGCTCGGTCATAAATATCCTTGTATTTTTGCGTGTGGAACATCACTCCTATTTATAGAAGGCCTGCTGCGCCGCCGCAACAGCGAAATAAGGGCTGTTTAAAGGTAAAGGGGAAAGAAGGGCTTAGGTATTGTCGCCCGTGGTTTTGGCCATGGTCTTGGCCATTTCCAGCAACTGCTTTTTCAAGGCAGGGGTGCGGATTTGCTCATAGGCGCGGACCAGTTCCAGCACGTCGCGCTTGGTCATCGGGTCGGGCTCCAGCAGCATGGCCTGCGGCGTATCGGAAACGCCTTTCAGGGCGGTCTTGCGGCTGCCTGCACCGCCCGTGGCGGCGGCGGCGCAGCCTTCAAGGAAATAGTCCATGGAGACTTTCAGCGCTTTGCTGATATCGGCCAGACGGCTGACGCTGATGCGGTTGGTGCCGCGTTCGTATTTCTGCACCTGCTGGAAGGTCAGGCCGATGGCCTTGGCCAGTTCTTCCTGGCTCAGCCCCAGCATCAGGCGGCGGGATTTCACCTTGGCGCCGACATGGGTATCGACGGGGTGCGGGCCTTCATCATCCGGACGTGTGCGGGGCATAAAATTAAACCTTTGCATGCGGGAAACGGTATATCTCCCATTATATATGAATACAACCCCTCATTGTCAACATACGTATGTATTCAACCTGTTATTGTGGATGAAAAACCGCAGGCAAGTAATTGAAAGCAAGTGTTTTTTAATTCGTGGATTTGCGAAAGGCAAGCACCAGCCCCGCCAGCCCCGCCAGCAAGGTCAGGACATAGAACGCCGCATCGCCGAAACGGGCGTAGAGCGTGGGCGGCAAGGCGCTTGGCAAAAAGCTGTCGAGCCGACCCTCGGTTAAAAGCGGCTGGCGGGCGATGATGCGGCCCACGGGATCCACCACGGCGGAAATCCCCGTATTGGCGGCGCGGACCAGCGGCAGGCCTTCCTCGATCGCGCGCAGGCGGGCAATGGCCAGATGTTGATAGGGGCCTGCCGAATTGCCGTACCAGCCGTCATTGGTCACATTGACCAGCCATTGGGGGCGGTCGGCGGCATCGACCACGGCGCGGGGGAAAATCACTTCGTAACAGATCAGCGGGCTGAAACTCGGGCGGCCTTCCAGATGCAGGGTTTTGACCCCGTCGCCGGGCGTGAAATCGCCGATGCCCGATACCGCCAGCGCCAGCGGGCGGATGACCGACATTTCATTGCGGAAGGGGATATATTCCCCAAAGGGGACAAGGTGATGCTTGTCATAGGTGGCCTCCACCTCCGCCTTTTTGTTCAGGGCCGTCACGCTGTTGTGATAGGCCACGGGCGACTGGCGGCGGTCGAGCGTCACGCGCAGGTTGCCGAGGATCAGCGTGCTGTTCTGCGGCATGCCGGCGGCGATGAATTGCGCAATCTCGGGGAAATGTTCCAGATCGGCGGTGGAGGCGGTTTCGGGCCAGACGATGAAGCGGGGCGGCGGGGCTTCGCGTTCGGCCGCCTGTTCGGCTTCGGTGTTTTTGCCAAGGGTGACATGGCGCTCCAGATTGCGCCAGTCCTCATCGGGGTCCCATTTCATGCTTTGCGGCAGGTTCGGTTGCACGATACGCACCAGATATTCCCCCGCAGGCTGCGTCGGATGCACATAAAGCCGCCAGCCGCCCCAGGCGGAGAGCAACAGCAGCGAAGCCGCGACAGGCACCGCCACCGCGCGGTTTTTATACAGCAACGGCAGGGCGGCCCAGAGCAGCGTCAGCAGGCTGAGACCGTAAAGCCCCGCAAGGGAAGCCGTTTGCAAAACAGGCAGGACATCGTTCCAGACATGGCCCGGCAGGTTCCACGGAAAACCCGTCATGACATGCCCGCGCGCGTATTCGACGAGCGCCCAGACGGTGACGAACAACAGCGCATAGGCATCGCGCCGCGCGCGCCATTGCCAGACGGGCAGCGGAATCAGCCCGTAGAAAATGCCCAGCACCGCCGGCCCGACGACCAGCGACAACGGCAGAACCCATGCCCACTGGTGGATATCGACAAACAGCGCGGCGCTGACCCAGTAAAGGCCGAAAATGAAATACCCCGCGCCAAAGGCCCAGCCCGCCAAAAAGGCGCGGAAGCGCGTGGGCGCGGTAGCGGTCAGCAGGATAAGCGCAGGCACGCTGGCAAAAATGACGGGAAAAAAGCCGACGGGCGGCAGCGCCAGAACCATCAGCGCGCCGAACCCGAAAAGGGCGGCGTATTTTTTAAATCCGGCCAGATGTTGCAAACGGTCGATCATGGCGCATATGTAGCACGGTTTGAGGGGCAAAGGCCAGCGCGGGATCGGGCTTGCCGGTTACTCCGTTTCTGCCTGTTTTTGCGGCAGGTTGCGCACGCGCAGGCGCATGATGCGGCGGGGGTCTGCATCGATGACCTCGAACTCAAGGCCGCTGTCATGCTTGATCAGCTCTCCGCGTGCGGGCACGCGGCCGGCGATGTAGGAGACAAGGCCGCCCAGCGTATCGGCTTCCTCGTGATCTTCATCCTCGGTGAAAACGGTGCCGTAGCGGGCTTCGAAATCCGTCAGCGACAGGCGGGCGTCCACAATGGCGGAACCGTCCGGCCGCTCGATGATCTGCGGCGCGATGTCGAAATCGAATTCGTCGTCCAGCTCGCCGACGATGGCGGAGATCAGGTCGTTGATCGTGATCAGCCCGTCGATACCGCCGAATTCATCGACGACAAAGGCGATATGCACCTTGGACTGGCGCATTTGCAGCAGCAGGTCCATCACGCGCATGGAGGGGGAAACCACCAGCACGTCGCGCATGATGTCGCGGATTTCAAAATCCGTGCTCTGCGCCATATGGGCGACCATGTCTTTCATGTTGATGACGCCGACGATGTTGTCGAGGTCATCCTTGTAAACGGGAATGCGGCTGTGCGGACGCTGGGCGAGCAGGGCGTTCAGCTCCTCCTTGCTCGCGGTCAGGTTGATGGCGACGATATCGGCGCGCGGCACCATGACATCGACCACAGGCAGGTCGCGCAGTTGCAGGATGTTGGAAATCAGGGCGCGTTCATGCGCGGCGACGGAGGATTTCGGCCCGCCGTCTTCTTCGTCCATCAGCTCCTCTATGGCATCGCGCAGGGAATCTTCGTTGTCGAACTTGCGCCCGGGGAACAGGCTCTTGACCCAGCTTTTCAGCCGGCCTTCCTCGCGCGGGGGGTGGGGGACGGGCGCCGGTGCGGGAACGGCTTCCGGCGCCGTGCTACTGCCTATCGGAGGTTCGTCCGTGTCGGCATCGCTTTTGTGCAAAGCATCTTCCATGTGTCGGTTATGCGCGCCGGAGGCAGAGATCTTATTTCCGGCCATGGACGCGCCGTTTCGCTGTGGTTTTAACATCATGTTGTTCATCATGCGATTCATTATAGGGATCAGGGTAGCCTAAATCAGCTAAAATGTCACATTCTAATTTTTCCATAACCTTTGCATCCTTCGGGCGCATGTGATCATAGCCCAAAAGATGCAGCACGCCGTGCACGACCAGATGAATAGTGTGGTTTTTCAAGGTTTTGCCCTGTTCGCGCGTTTCCCGCTCGATGGTCTGATAGGACAAAATGACATCGCCCAACGGAATCGGCATGCCGGGCGGGAAGCTGTCCAGCTCTGTTTTCTTGAACTTTTGCAGGTTGATCTGGGGGAAGGACAGCACGTTCGTCGGCTTGTTCATGCCGCGGTAATCGTGGTTCAGCGTCTTGATCGTCTTGTCGTCGGTCAGGATGATGGCGATGTCGAAATCGCGGCGGGCGAAGGGCAGCGGCTTTTTCGCGGCGGTATAGGCGGCGATGGCGGCTTCCTCGATCAGCGCCTTCATGCGCGGGAAGGCGCGCTTCCATTTGTCCGATGTCGCATCCAGATGCACGGTGACGCGTTTGCTCAGGCGGGTCGTGGTCATGATGGCGTTTTCTTCCCCTGTCAGGTCTTGTCTTTGCCGTTTTTGGCGGCGGCGTTTTTCCGGTCGCGCTTTTCATAGGCTTCGACGATGCTTTTCGCAAGACGGCTGCGCACGACATCGGCTTCGTCAAAACGGATCATGGCGACATCCTTCACGCCGCTCAGCACGTCGATGGCGTCATGCAGGCCGGAAGGTTGCCCCGGCGGCAGATCGGTTTGCGACAAATCGCCCGTGATGATCATGCGGCTGCCTTCGCCGATACGCGTCAGCGCCATTTTCATCTGGGCGGGGGTGGTGTTTTGCGCCTCGTCCAGAATGACGGCCGCGCTGGACAGCGTGCGCCCGCGCATGAAGGCCAGCGGCGCGATTTCGATGGTGCCGTCGGCAAGGCGGCGCGCGATCTGGTCGGGCGGCAGCATGTCATGCAACGCATCGTAAATGGGGCGCAGATAGGGGTCGATCTTTTCCTGCATCGTGCCGGGCAGGAAGCCGAGACGCTCGCCGGCCTCCACCGCAGGGCGGCACAGGATGAGGCGGTCGATTTCACCGGCCTGCATCATCGTCACCGCCTGCGCCACGGCAAGGAAGGTTTTACCCGTTCCCGCAGGGCCGAGGCCGAAGACAAGATGATTGTGGCGGATGGCTTCCAGATATTCCGCCTGCTTGGGCGTGCGGGCGGTGATGTCGCGGTTTTTGGCGCGGACTTTCAATTGGGCTTCGGTCAGCGCGGCCATGGCGGTTTCGCGCGTGCCGGGATCCATCGGGCTGCGGGCGACCTGAATGGCGGAGGAAACTTCCTCCGTGCCCACTTCCATGCCTTTGTTGAGACGTTCCCACAGCACATCGAAAACGGATTGCACGGCGCGCAGGTTTTGCTTGCTGCCCGTCACGACAATTTCATTGCCGCGCGACGAGATTTCCACATCGAGTTCTTCTTCGATCTGGGCAAGATGGCTGTCATGTTCGCCAAAAAGCAGGGGGACGAGGTCGTTATCTTCGAATTGAAGTCCGATACGGCGGACGGGTTGTTTGCTCAAATGCGGCTCCTAAGGGTTAGCCCCGAAACGGAAAAGCGGGGTCAGGCATCATACCTAACCCCACTTTACCACGAAAAGTTGAATTTTTCTTAACGGTACGGTTTACGGACGGTATCCATACACCGCTTTTTAGCCGCCCGCGCCCGGCGCTTTGGGCTTTTTGGGCTTGTCCAGCACCTGTTTTTCTTCCGCCTGGACATTTGCGGCGGCATCCTTCAGCTTTTGCAGGGCATCGACCACGCGCTGCACCACGGGGTGGCGGATGATGTCCTTGGAAGTGAACTGGTATTTGCCGATCCCTTCGACGCCGTCCAGCCCGTCCGCCGCCCATTTCAGGCCGGAATCCTTCGGAATATCCGTCTGGGCGGGGTCGCCCGTCAGCACCATTTTGGAGCCGAAGCTGAAACGGGTCAGGGCCATTTCGGTCTGTTCCTGCGTCGCGTTCTGTGCTTCATCCAGAATAATGAAGGCGTTTTCAAAGGTACGGCCGCGCATCAGGCCGACGGGCACCAGCTCGATCACGCCGCTGCTTATCAGCTTTTCAAGTTTTTCCTTGCCGACGACCTTGGTCAGTTCGTCGTAGAGCGGGCGCATATAGGGATCCAGTTTCTGTTTCTGGTCGCCGGGCAGATAGCCGAGCTTTTCGCCCGCTTCCTGCGCGGGGCGGGCCAGCAGGATTTTTTCAACCTGTTTGTTGTTCAGCATTTCGATGGCCACGGCGATGGCAACGTGGGTTTTACCCGTACCCGCAGGGCCGATGCCGAAGGTGATGTCGTTGTTTTCGATCTGCTGCTTCAGGATCGCCTGACCTTCGGTTTTGGGCTCGAACTTGTAGGGCGCGCGGGGGTTCTGGCCCTGACCGGCTTGACCGTTGAAACGGCCGCGCATGGTGTTGTCGTTGCCTGCCGCAGGCTGGCCGCCGAAGACGAGCGCGGCCGCTTCGCTGATCATTTCCTTGGTCAGGTGCTTGCCTTGCGCGAATTGCTTCAGCACGATGTTGAAACCGTTACGCACGTTTTGCTCGTTACCGGGAGCGGTGGTGAAGGTGAGCATGCCGCCCGCGTTCTGGCCGAAGGTGACGTTGAAATTTTTTTCAAAGGTCTTGCCCAGATCCTGTTTCTTTTGCAGCAGGATATAGGCGAAGTGGGAGGATTTGTCGTCTTTGTTGAGTTGGATGTCAAACGTCTGGCTCATGCTGCTTCTGCCTTGTTCTTGTGTGAGGGTGTGAGGGTGGTTTCGGTGGTATCGATAGTGCCGGCCATGCCGTTCTGGAAGGCTTTTTCAATCTTCACATGCACGATCTGGCCAAAGAGTCTGTCGGGTGCGTCATCGACGTACACCGATTGCATATAGGGCGTTTTGCCGAGCAGCTGTTGCTTGCGCGTGCCGCGGCGGTCGAACAGGACGGGCAGGGTCTTGCCGACGAAGGTGTTGTTGAAAGCCTGTTGCTGTTCGAACAGCAGGGCCTGCAAGGCATGCAGGCGGGCATCCTTGACCTTTTCCGGCACAATACCGCCCATCGCCGCGCCGGGCGTGCCGGGGCGGGGGCTGTATTTGAAGGAATAGCAGGAGGCGTAATGGACACGGCGCACCAGTTCCATCGTGGCTTCGTGGTCCGCATCCGTCTCGCCGGGGAAGCCGACGATGAAATCGGAACTGAAGGCGATATCGGGGCGGTGTTTGCGCAGGCGGTCGATGATGTCGAGATAGAAAGCCGCCGTATGCTTGCGGTTCATCAGCTCCAGAATACGGTCGGCCCCCGATTGCACCGGCAGGTGCAGGAAGGGCATGAGCTTTTCGACGCTGCCGTGCGCCTCGATCAATTCGTCATCCATATCCTTGGGATGCGATGTCGTATAGCGGATACGCTGCACGGCATCGATTTTGGCGATTTCCTTGATGAGCTTGGCAAGGTTCCAGACCGTGCCGTCCGCCGCTTCGCCGTGATAGGCGTTGACGTTCTGGCCCAGCAGGGTGATTTCCTTGACGCCCTTGTCGGCAAGGCGCTTTGCTTCATCCATGATCTGCGCCACGGGACGCGAATATTCCGCGCCGCGCGTATAGGGTACAACGCAGAAGGTGCAGAATTTGTCGCAGCCTTCCTGAATGGACAGGAAAGCGGAGGGGCCTTGCGTCCCGGCTTCTTCGGGCAGATTGTCGAATTTGGATTCAGGTGGAAAATCGGTATTCACCACGCGCTTGCCGCCTGTGGCCTCCAGCACCATTTCGGGCAGCTTGTGGTATGTCTGCGGGCCGAAAACCATATCCACGTAATGGGCGCGTTTCATGATCACGTCGCCTTCGGCCTGCGCCACGCAGCCTGCCACGGCGATCAGCGCCTTTTCGCCTTTGTCTTCCTTGGTTTCCTTCAGGTCGCGCAGGCGGCCAAGGTCGGAAAAGACTTTTTCCGTCGCCTTTTCACGAATGTGACAGGTGTTCAAAATCATCAGGTCGGCGTCGTCGGGCTCCTCTACCGGTCGATAGCCCAGGCTGGCCAGAATATCGGCCATTTTTTGACTGTCGTAGACGTTCATCTGACAGCCCCAGGTTTTGATGTAGAGCTTCTTCGTCATTGCATTCCCTGTCGTGCAATCTCGTGTTATTTTCTATCGCCAAAGCGGTACACTATTAACCATATCTTTCGCCATAATGTCCAGCAAAATTTATACATAACTACGGGGAATCAAACACATGCGCCGAAAAATCCTGATGATGGGGCCGATCCCCGCCGCCCAGATGCAGCTTTTGGAAGAAAATTACGCCGTGACCAAGCTCTGGCAGGCCGAAAATCCCGAGGAAACGCTGAACAGGATTCGCCACGACGTGCAGGGCATCGTCAGCACGGCATGGACGGGGGTAAGCGCGCGGCTGATCCACGCCATGCCGAAGCTGGAAATCATCAGCCATTTCGGTGTCGGCTATGACAGCGTCGATGTGGCGGCGGCGAAGGAGCAGGGCGTTATCGTCACCAATACGCCCGATGTGCTGACGGATGATACGGCGGATCTCGGCATGGGGCTGGTGCTGGCCGTGTTCCGCCGCATGGTGGAGGCCGATATGTACGTGCGCAGCGGCCAATGGGCGAAAAAGGGCGCGATGCCGCTTGGCCGCGCGCTGAAGGGGCGGACGATGGGGATTGTCGGCATGGGGCGCATCGGGCAGGCGGTGGCGGCGCGGGCGCGGGCTTTCGGCGTCCAAATCGCCTATACGGGGCGCAGCGAAAAACCCGCGCTGGCGGGGGAGGCCGTTTTTTATCCCGATGCGGAAAGCCTGGCCGCTGCGAGCGATATTCTGATGATCACCTGCGCCTATAACGACAAAACGCATCATCTGGTCGGCGGCAACGTGCTGCGCGCGCTGGGCAAAACGGGCGTGCTGGTCAATATCGCGCGCGGCAAAATCGTGGACGAGGAGGCGCTGATCGATGCCCTGCAAAGCGGCGTGATTGCGGGCGCAGGGCTGGATGTCTTCGCGAACGAGCCCGATGTGCCCACCGCCCTGTGCCAGATGGACAATGTCGTTTTGCAGCCGCATCAGGGCAGCGCTACGCACGAAACCCGCGCCGCCATGGCGCAGCTGGTGGTGGACAACCTGCGGTTATACTTTGAAAAAGCAGAGGTTTTGACGCCCGTGGCGTGATTTCCCCAATCGGTGCTTGAACAGAATCATATGCTCCTGTAAACCTTTGCTTCTCGACATACATTGAGACGTTTGGCATTGAGACGTTTTGGGCAGGTTTTTAAATATGAAACGATTTTTCATCGCGCTCGCCATGGCGGCACTGGTGACAACCACGGCAACGCAAGCGATGGCCGCGCAGTGCTACACGCCGCGCGAATTCGAAGCGGAGCAGGGGCTGCGCATCCACAGTGAACTGATGGTCATTTCCCTGACCTGCATGAAAATGGCGCAGGGCGGCAACATGTACGAGAAGTATCAGGCCTTCTCCAAGAAAAACAGCGACCTGATCAAAGCTTACGAAAACGACATCATCGCCTATTTCCGCGCGCAGGGCTCGCCCGCGCCGGAGCAGCAGTTCCACACCCTGCGCACTTCTCTGGCGAACGAGATTTCCCAGCATGCGATCAAAATGTCCACGGGCAGCTTCTGCCAGCAGTTTGCTTCCCGCATCGACAGCGCCCTTGCGATGGATCGGGAAAAACTGCGCCGCTGGGCACAGCAGCCCTGGCCCAACAGCCCGACATCCAAACCGATGTGCCAGGGCCAGATTGCGCGCCGTTGATACAAGTTTAGCGAAGTATAATAAAAACTGAAAAAGGCCGGTTCCCGCGAACCGGCCTTTTTGGCATGTTGGGCATACACCTGATGCACGTTATGTTTGCGGGGGTGCATCGCCGGCATCACCGGCTTCATCGGCTTCGCCCGCTTCCGTGCGGCGCAGGGATGTCCAGTCGATGATCAGCGCATAGGCAAGGGCCAGCAGCGTCGGGCCGATGAAAATGCCGATGAAGCCGAAGGCGATAATGCCGCCGATGATGCCCAGCAAGGTCAGCAGGAAGGGCAGGTTGCCGCGCAGGCTGATGAAATAGGGGCGCAGGACGTTGTCGATGCCGCTGATGGCGATCAACCCCCAAAGGCCGAGGAAGACGGCCTGCGGCATATGTCCCTCCATATACAGCCAGAGCGCGGCGGGCACCCAGATGAAGGGCGGGCCGTTGGGGATGAAGGAAAGGAAAAAGGTCATGAGGCCAAGGAAGCTCGCGCCCGGCACACCCGTCAACCAGAAGCCCAGCGCCGCCAGCGCGCCCTGCGCCAGCGCTGTCCCCATGATCCCGTAAACCACGCCGATCAGCGTATTCTTGGTGACTTCCAAAAGCCGCTGGCCATAGGGGCCGCCGAATTTGTCGATCAGCGCGCGCACCCGTGCGGCGGCCCGCGTGCCGTGACGGAAAAAGAAAAAGGCGATCATGACGCCCAAAGACAGATCCAGCAGACCGCGGCCGATGCTGCCGCCGAGCCGGATCAGCCCGTCGGATGTTTTGTCGGCGTATTCCTCCATGATTTTTTCAAACTGTTCCGGATCGGCGGTCAGACCGGCCCAGTATTCGGCGAGTTCATCGCCGACATAGGGAATGGTCGCCAGATGGTTGCCGACCGTTTCGGTATTGCCCTGCAGGGCGCTGCGGACCATGCCGGAAATCTTGCCGAAGTTTTCCGCGCTGCTGGTGCCGATGATGACCAGCGGTACGATAAAGCACAGCGCCAGCAAAACGGTCATGAGCGACGCGGAAAGCCATGTGCGGTGTTTCAGCTTGCGGTTCAGCCATTCAAAGGCGGGCCATGTGGAAAGCGCCAGAATGACGGCCAGCAAAATGGCAGGGAAGAAAGGGCTGAGGATCAAAAGGCAGCCCAGCAAAATGATCACGACCGCCGAAATGCCCGCGATCAACTGGTAGATATGGTTTTTATCCTTGATGTCGAATTTGAGCATGTGTTTTCCTGCCGGTGGCGGGTTGCGTGAAGTTTACGAATAATAACATAGAGATAAGGGCTTCCCATCCTCTTTTTCGTTCTCTATAATCCCTCCGTTATCAATAATCATGGAACCAAACCAAAGACTATCCGCCAGTGACCCTCCGGAGGCTTTTTCGCATATGTTGACCCGTTTTCTGCTTGTTGTTTTCCTGTCCTTCCTTATGACGCTGGCGACCGCGCCGCATATGGCTTTTGCCGCCGAAGCCGCCACCGCGCAGCCGATGAGCATCGACCAGAAAATCGACGCCTTTGTGAAACCTTTGTCCGAAACGGCCATCGGCATCATGTTCTATCCTCTTCATGTGATGGGGCAGGACATTCCGCTTATCATCATCTGGCTGCTGTCCATCGGCCTGTTCACGTCCTTCTATTACGGTTTCATCAACGTGCGGTTCCTGCCGCTGTCGCTGCGCCTGCTTTGCGGTAAAAAGCAGAACGACGCCTGCAAGGGCCAGATTTCCAACTGGCAGGCGCTGTCCACCAGTTTGTCGGGCACGGTCGGTCTCGGCAATATTGCGGGTGTGGCCGTCGCCGTGTCCACGGGCGGCCCCGGCGCGACGGTCTGGATGATCCTTGTGGGTCTGCTGGGCATGTCCACCAAATTCACCGAATGCGGCCTTGGCGTGAAATACCGCCAGATTGCGGGCGACGGCGAGGTATCGGGCGGGCCGATGTATTACATTTCCCGCGGGCTGGCCGACCGCAACTGGCCGCGTCTGGGTAAAATTCTGGCCGCGTTTTTCGCCTTCTGCTGCATCGGCGGTGCGATCGGCGGCGGCAATATGTTCCAGTCCAACCAGTCCTACCAGATGTTCCTGCGCGTGGCGGGCGACGGCAATTTCTTTGCCGACAAGGCATGGCTCTTCGGCCTTCTGCTGGCCGTGCTGACCGCCGTTGTCATCATCGGCGGGATCAAGAGCATCGCCAATGTTTCCGCGCGCATTTTCCCTGCCATGACGGTGCTGTATCTGCTGATGTGCCTGATCGTGATCTTCGGCAATATCGATGCGCTGCCGGGCGCTGCGGTCGCTATCCTGAAAGGGGCTATTGCGCCGGAAGCAGTCGGCGGCGGGATTCTCGGCGCGCTGATCGCGGGCGTGCGCCGCGCGGTCTTTTCAAACGAGGCGGGCATCGGCTCCGCCGCCATTACCCATGCGGCGGTGAAATCGGATTGCCACGTAACGCAGGGGCTGATCGCCATGCTGAACCCCTTCATTGATACCGTCATCATCTGCACCATGACGGCGCTGGTGATTGCCGTGACGGGCGTTTACAGCGGCGGCGCGGGGATGGAAGGCGTGGTGCTGACGGCGCGCGCCTTTGAAACCGTCGGCAGCTGGACGATTTACTGGCTCGGCATCACGGTCTTCCTTTTCGCCTTTTCCACCATGATCGCGTGGTATTATCTGGGCGAGAAGGGCTTTACCTATCTCTTCGGCCGCAGCAAGGCCAAGGTCACGGCCTTCAAGGTTTTTTATTGCGTTTTCGTGGTGATCGGCGCGGCGGCCAACCTGTCGAACCTGATCGACCTGACCGATGCGCTGTTCTTCGCCATGGCGATTCCGAACGTCATCGTCCTGTATGTCATGGCGCCGGAAATGAAAAAGGACCTGCAAAAATTTGTGGCGGAGATGAAGGCAAAACCCTGAAATAAGGGAAGGAAATATAAAGAATTTCATCCCTTTACGCCTTTTTAACCCATTCACGTTACCCTGATGAATGGTGGGAACCGTGATCAGGGAGACAGGTATTGTGATCAGGCAGTCTGTTTTTGGCGTTTTATTGGCCCTTGCCCTGCTGCTGGCAGGGCCTGCGCGGGCGGCGGATGAACACGGTGCGGCGTTGCCCGATGCCGATGCCATGGAATATTACGACCTGATGCCGATGAATATTCCCGTCATGACCGATCAGGGGCTGGTGCAGCAGGTCAGCGTGGCCGTATCGCTGCAATGCAAGCCGGGCAAGCGCGAGCAAATCGCCGCCTATAAACCGAAATTGATGGATGCCTATCTGCGCGAGCTTTACGGCGTGCTTGGCACGGGGCAGGCGATGATCCGCAACGATATCGTGGATGTAGAGGCGGTGAAATCGCGTCTCTCGGACGTGACGCAGCGCGTGGTCGGCCCCGATTTGGTCAGCGAGGTGCTGTTGCAATCCGTCCACCAGTACAAGCCGCGCCGCTAACCCGAGCGCAGATAGCGGATCGCCGTATCCCTTTCAAACAAATACAGCAAGGTGCGCAAGGCCTTCCCGCGCGGGGAGAGTAAATCCGGATCGCGTTCCAGCACCAGCCGCGCATCGGCATGGGCGGTGGCGATGAGGTGGTGGTGATGCTCCGGACTGACAAGACGGAAGGCAGGCAGGCCGCTTTGTTTGGTGCCGAGCATTTCGCCCGCGCCGCGCAGTTTTAAATCTTCCTCCGCAATTTCGAAACCGTCTTCGGTATCTCGGATGGTGGTCAGGCGTTTTTTGGCCGTTTCACCCGCCTTGGGGCTGTACATCAAAAGACAGGTGGATTTGCCGCTGCCGCGCCCGATGCGCCCGCGCAGCTGGTGCAACTGCGACAGGCCGAAACGCTCCGCATGTTCGATGACCATGACGGTCGCCTCCGGCACATCCACGCCGACCTCGATCACGGTGGTGGAAACAAGAATATCCAGATCGCCCCGCGCGAAGCTTTCCATGATGCGGTCCTTGTCCGCCGGTTTCATGCGTCCGTGCAGCAGGCCGATGCGCGCGCCGAAATGCTGTTGCAGGTCGCGGAACCGTTCCTCCGCCGCGGCCAGGTCGAGCTTTTCGGATTCCTCCACCAGCGGGCAGACCCAATAGGCGCGCTCGCCCGCCGCAATCTTGCGCTTCAGCCCCGCGACCAGTTCGCCGATGCGTTCGTTGGAAACCAGCCGCGTATCGACGGGCAGGCGGCCCGCCGGTTTTTCTGTCAGGCGGCTGACATCCATATCGCCGTAAACGGTCAGCGTCAGCGTGCGCGGAATGGGCGTGGCGGTCATGACCAGCACGTCGGTCATCTGGCCTTTTTCCGACAATTGCAGGCGTTGATGCACGCCGAAGCGGTGCTGTTCGTCGATGATAACGAAGCCGAGGTCATGGAAGACCACATCTTCCTGAAACAGCGCATGCGTGCCGATGATGATATGCGCGCTGCCGTCCGCGATTTGCGCCAGAATATCCTTGCGGGCCTTGCCCTTGTCGCGGCCGGTGAGGGTGACGGTTTTCAGGCCTGCCGCCTCGGCCAGCGGGGCGAGTTTATGTTCGTGCTGGCGCGCCAGAATTTCCGTCGGCGCCATCAGAACCGACTGGCAACCGGAACCCGCCGCATGCACCATGCACAGAAAGCCCACGGCGGTTTTGCCGCTGCCCACATCGCCCTGCAACAGGCGGTGCATGCGCTCCGGCGTTTGCAGATCGGCGCGGATTTCGGCAACGGCCTGTTTTTGCGCGCCCGTCAGTTCAAAGGGCAGGCTTTGCAGCGCTTTTTCAAACAGCGCATCATCGCCCGCAAGGGCGCGGCCCTTGTGGCGTTTTTGCTTCAGGCGCAGCAGCGCCATGGTCAGCTGGTTGGCCAGCAATTCGTCATAGGCAAGGCGCTGGCGGGCGGGATGTTCGGGCGCGGCGGCCTCCGGCGCGGGCAGGTTATGCGCCGTCATCAGCGCGTCGTGCCAGTCGGGCCATTGCTCGCGTTTTTTATGCGCAGGGTCGAGCCATTCCTCCATCTCCGGCGCACGGGCAAGCGCGCCGCGGATGATTTTATACAACACCTTTTGCGTGACGCCGGCGGTGAGGGGATATACAGGCTCCAACGGCGGGATGGTATCGGCGGCCTCCGGCGCAACGATAAAGTCGGGGTGCGGCATTTGCAGATAGCCGTTGTAAAATTCCAGCCGCCCGCTCACCACGCGGGTGGAACCCGGCGGCAGCTGGTTGTGCAGGTAATCGCCGCGCGCGTTAAAAAACGTCAGATCCATCGCGCCCGTCCCGTCGCTGCATTTAATGCGGTAGGGCAGGCCGCGCCGCGCAGGCTCGATATGCTCGCCGATATGCACGGTCAGGGTGGCGACCTGGCCTGCCTGCGCCTCGCGGATTTTGGGGTGATAGCGACGGTCGATCATGCCGGCGGGCAGGTGCCAGAGCAAATCCACCACGCAAGGCCCCGCCAGTTTTTCCAAAAGTTTGGTCAGGCGCGGGCCGACACCCGTCACCGTCTTGACGGACTGGAACAACGGGTCAAGGATGAAGGGCCTGTTGCTCAAACCGCGCGCCGGTCCTTTCCGGAGATGAACTTCTTGTTGATGCGCAGGGCCATCGCGCCGAGGCCGAAGAAGGCAATGCCGAGGATCATCAGCAAAATGGGGAAGCTGGCCTGATCTTTGAAGTGGTCAAAGGCGAAGTCTCCGATATAGCCCAGCATGCCCAGCGTCCCCATAGCCAGCAGGATGCGGCTGCGCAGTACGGTGCTGATGTAAACAAAAAACGCCGCCAGCGCGAGGAAGGCGATTTCAAAGAACGTATGTTCGACAGTATCGTAAACGCCGAACATCAGCGCCGCCGAACCGACAAGATAGGCAAAGCCCGAAATGGGCCGGTGCGGCGATTGCGCCAGTTTCCAGCCCGTGACGAGCAGGGCAAGGCCGTTGATAATGGCGTTCATCTCCTCCGGCATGCCCAGTTCCTCGAACAGCGTCACGCTGAAAACGAGGGAGAAAAAGATGGTCGTGAAGGCCAGCGTGGTGCGGCGCTTGTGCCAGAAGGTTGCGCCTTGCTGGATGATCATCAGTGCGGCCATGAACAAAACGCCGTGTTCCGGTTTGCCGCCGCTGGAAAATTCATCCAGCATCACGAAAATGCCGGCGGGCTGGAACAGGGCTGCGATGATCAGCAGGGGCGTTGCCGCGCGGTCGTACTTCGGGTCGTCCATGGCGGCAAGGGCGAAAAGATAGGCCGCAAAACCCGTGCCGAGGGTGACGAGGATGCGGGTCACGCTGCCGAAATTCTCCCAGAACATGCCGACAAAAATGCACAGGCCCGCAAAGACCAGAATGGCGCCGATGTAGTTGAACACGCGGCCGAGGATGTTGCTGTCGCGCTTTTCCCTGTTCTCCGCACTTTCCCCCAGCGCCGCGGCAATATCCGAAAGCGTCAGGTTGTTATTGCGGATGATGGTAACGACTTCCTGCAGTGCATCGTCTTTTTGTGACATGGT
>Ga0207868_1000814_pt1 | contig 27618 bp, 19 predicted proteins | sample Passage237B_FD_187370 | JGI IMG/M metagenome (GOLD analysis project Ga0207868, IMG submission 187370) | Cellulose adapted compost microbial communities from Newby Island Compost Facility, Milpitas, CA, USA - Passage2 37B (SPAdes) (version 3) ... | reverse complement strand
GAGCCGTCCGCGCGCACCAGCGGCACCACGATTTCGGATTGCGAGGCGGAATCGCAGGGGATGTGCCCCGAGAACTGGCTGACGTCGCGGACGACCTGGGTCCGGCGGCTATCCGCCGCCGTGCCGCAGACGCCCGCGCCCAGTGCGATGCGGATGCAGGCGGGCTTGCCCTGGAAGGGGCCGACGACCAGTTCCTTGCCGTCGTACAGGTAGAAGCCGGCCCAGTTCAACTGCGGCAGGCTGTCGAACACCAGGGCGCTGAAGTTGGCCGCATTGGCGATCAGGTCGGGTTCGCCGGCGATCAGGCCGCGGGCCTGCGTGGCCAGGTCGGCGTAGTGTTCCGCCTTGCTGGCGTAGGTGCGGGGGGCGAATGTGAACATCGGGATTCCGGAAGAAGAACGGGATAGTGTTTCATTGTAGGGCGGGCCGCCGGGCGGCCGGCGCTTCGGTCCGTATCGCGACGGGTGCGCAGGCGGCGGGCCTTTTTTCGGCGTATTGGCCTGCGCCAGTTCCGTGTATATTCCTCCCCAGACGGCACTATTCCTGACGCCGGACATGAAACGCAGGGAGGCACGGATTGTCCGATTCTCGCGGCACAGGGCTGCGCACGGGATTATTCGACAGCCTTCAGGCGCGCCTGTTCCTGGCTGTCCTGATGGTCATCGTGCCGATCCTGTGCGGCCTGGGCTACTACGTCTGGCACCAATACCGGGGGTTGGTGACCAGCAGCGACCGTGCCGCCGAAAGCCTGGTCAGCGTGACGGCGGCCTACGACCGGGCGCTGATCAACGACGCGGGCGACGTGCTCCACACACTGGCGAATTCCCCCATCCTGCGCCAGGCGCGCTGGAGCGAATGCCGTGGGTACCTGGCGTCCCTGCTGACAAGCCTGCCGCGTTATCTGAACCTGGGCGTGACCGATGCGAACGGCTACCAGGTCTGCTCGGGGTTGCCCGATCCGGTCCCTCATGGCGTCTATCTCGGCGACCGGGCCTATTTCCGCAAGGCCATCCAGCAGGCCGAGGTCACCCTGGGCGGTTTCATCATCGGCCGGATGTCCAATCTGCCCACGCTGGTCCTGGCGGTGCGCGTGCCGGGGAATTCCGGCGTCAACAGCGGCGTGGTCTTCGGTGGCATGAACCTGGGCTACCTGCGCGCCGGCGCAGCCATCCCCGACTTGCTCCCGGGCGGGCGCCTGTGGATTCTGGACCGGGACGGCCATGTGCTGCAGAGCGTGCCGAACGACAGCAGTCATCTGGGCGAGCGGCTGGATGCCCACCCGGCCGGCGCGGCCGGCCTGTTGCGCACCATGTTCGACGACGACGACGGCCAGCGCTGGGCCGTGCTGTCCATGGCGGCCGGTCCCCGGGGGGATCCCTACGGGCTGTCCGTGCGCTACGAAGTGCCGGAATCGGTGCTCTACGCCGAGGCGCGTCATGCCCTGTGGGTCGGGGTGTTCGTCATCGTGCTGTTCCTGTGCGTGGCGGTGCTGGCGGCCTGGAACCTGATGCAGCTGGCCGCCGGGCGCAGCCTGGAACACCTGCGCGTGGCCGTGCGGCGGCTGGCGTCCCAGGATTTCTCCGGGCGCGTGGCCGACCAGTTGCAGGGGCGGGACTTGCGGGAAATCGGCCAGCAGTTCGACGACATGTCCGATGCGCTGCAGTCCTACCAGCGTTCCCTGGCGCAGTCCGAACAGAGCTACCGGCTGCTGTTCGAAAGCAGCCCCAACCCCATGCTGGTGCTGAGCCTGGACAGCGGCCGCTTCCTGACCGTCAACGACGAGGCGATGCGCCGCTATGGCTATGACCGGGACCAGTTCCTGCGGCTGACGCTCGAGGACCTGCGCATCGAGGTGCTCAAGGACCAGCCGGATACGGCCTTTTCCTACGAGCGCCATCGCCGCAAGGACGGCCAGCCCCTGCTCGTCGAAGTGCGCAGCCTGTCCTTGATGTTCACCGGGCAGATGGCCTATGTGCTGGTCGTGCGCGACCTGACCGAGCACGAAACGCTGAGCCGTGGACTGCAGGAACGCGAACGCCTGATCAGCCAGCTGATGGACGTCACGGCCGAGGCCATCTACGGGCTGGACGCGACGGGCTGCTGCATCTTCGCCAACCAGGCCTGCTCGCATCTGCTGGGATACGATCACCCCGACCAGCTGGTCGGGCAGCATTTCCACAGCCTGATCCATTACCAGCACGAAGACGGCCGCCCCTATCCCCTCGAGGCGTGCCGCATGCACCTGGCCCTGGCCGATGGCAAGGGCGTCCACGTGGACGACGAGGTCCTGTGGCGCCGCGACGGCACCTGCTTTCCTGTCGAATACTGGTCGTATCCCATCTGGCGGGACGGCCGGCTGGAGTTCTGCCTGGTCACTTTCCTGGACATCAGCGAACGGCGTGCGCAGCAGCGGGCGCTGGCCTACCAGGCCACCCACGACCCGCTGACGGGGCTGCTGAACCGGGGCGACATCCTGCGACGGCTGCAGGAGCGGTCAGAGCAGGATCCCGAAGCGCCCTGGACCCTGGTGATGTCCAACCTGGACGGCTTCAAGGAAGTCAACGAGGCGCTGGGGCATGATGCCGGAGACCGGCTGCTCCAGGAAGTCGCGCAGCGGCTGCAGGGGCTGCTGGGCGAGTCGTGCGTGCTGGCCCGGCTGGGCAGCGACGAATTCGCCTTCCTGCTGGACACGGGCGACGAGGATCGGGCGCAGGAACAAGTGCGTCCGATCCTCGTCGCGTTGCGCGATCCGTTCGCGCTGAACGATCTGCAGATCCGCATCAGCTGCAGCTTCGGCCTGGCGGCGCATCCCGGGCATGCCCGGGATCCGGACGAACTGATCCGTTGCGCCGACACGGCGATGCGCCGGGCCAAGCGCGACGGGCTGGGCATTGCCGTGTTCAATCCCCAGGACCGCGCCAGCGTCCACGACCGCCTGTTGCTGCGTGGGGAACTGCGCGCGGCACTGGCGCAGGGTCAGTTCCTGCTGCACCTGCAGCCCAAGATCTTCCTGAACGACGGCGCGCTGCCCTCGGGTGCGCCGATGGGCTTCGAGGCACTGGCCCGCTGGCAGCACCCCGAACGGGGGCTGATTCCTCCCGGCCGGTTCATTCCCGTCATCGAGGTCAGCGATCTGATCCACCCCTTCACGCTCTGGGTCGTGGACCAGGCCGTGGCCTGTTGCTCGCGGCTGCAGGCCGTCCGCCCCGGGGTCGGCATTGCCGTGAACGTCTCCACGCGGAACCTGCTGGACGATCATTTCCCCAGCCAGGTCCAGGAGGCCCTGTTGCGGCACGGCCTGGCGCCTGCGCTGCTGGAACTCGAGGTCACGGAAAGCGCGATCATGGCCGACCCCGCCAGGGCGCTGGCCACCCTGCACGCCCTGCACGCCCTGGGCGTACGCCTGTCGATCGACGATTTCGGTACCGGCTATTCCTCGTTCGCATACCTGAACCGGCTGCCGGTCGATGCGTTGAAGATCGACCAGTCCTTCGTGGCCGGCATGGCCGCCGACCAGGACATGCGCGCCATCGTGCATTCCATCATCGAGATGAGCCATACGCTGGGCCTGATGGTGATCGCCGAAGGCATCGAGACCCGGGAAACGCTGGACCAGTTGCGGGACATGGGCTGCGATGTCGGCCAGGGCTATCTGATCGGGCATCCCGATTCCGAGGCCAGTGCCGCGGCCTGGCTGCGCAGCCGCTGACGGCCCGCGCGACCTGTTGATGTGGTTCGGGTGATGCCGGCCGGAAACGTGGTATGAATCGGATATTCATGGGAAGCGGGGGCGGTGTGATGACGGGAAGGCTGGATGCGGCGGGTACGGATGCCGTGAACCAGAACGTGCAGGGGCTGATGGGGTTCCTGCGGGAATATCCGCCCTTCAACCTGATGGAGCCGCCGCAGGTGCGCCGGCTCGTCGAGCGGATGCGGCTGCGGTTCTACGAGGCAGGGCAGGAAATCGCGTCCCCGGGCGATGGCCCTGCCGGCGCATGGTATCTGATCCGCCAGGGCGCGGTCGAAGGCCGCCGCCCGCGCGCGCAGGCCTGGCCCGGCGCCGACGCGGAAGGCAGCGTTGCCGGCGCGGACGACAGTTTCACCCTGGGGCCGGCCGATGCGTTTCCGATGGCGGCGCTCCTGGAAGACCGGCCCACCCGCACGCGCTATCGCGCCCTGCAGGATACGTTCTGCCTGCAGATGGATCGTGCGGATTTCATCGAGATCCTGGAGCAATCGGAGCCCTTCCGCGCCTTTGCCCTGCGCGGCGCGAGCAGCCTGCTCGGCCGGCTGCACCAGCGCACGCGGCAGGAAGCCGCGGCGGTCCAGGGCGAAGGCTACGTCTTCGACCAGCCGCTGGCGTCGATCATGGCGCGCGATCCGGTGACCTGCACGCCCGGCCTGCCGCTGTCGCAGGCCGTGCGGCGGATGCACGAGCGCCGGGTGGGCAGCATCGTCGTCACGGACGAAGGCCTGCGCCCCGTGGGGATCTTCACCCTGCGCGACCTGCGGCGCGAGGTGGCGGGCGCGGCGATCCGGCTGGATGCGCCGATCGAAACCGTCATGACGCGCGCGCCCATGGGCCTGCCGCCCGACGCCACGGCGTTCGAGGCACTCCTGCTGATGGCGCGTCATCGCATCGGCCATCTGTGCGTCGTGCAGGCCGGGGCCCTGGCCGGTGTGGTGTCCGAGCGCGACCTGTTTGCCTTGCAGCGGGTCGGCATCGTGCATCTGGCCAGGGCGATGCGCCAGGCCGAGGACACCGAGGCGCTGCGGGCGCTGCGCGTGGACCTGTCGCGCACGGTCGCGGGCATGCTGGCGCACGGCGTCGATGCCTTGCAGGTGCTGCGGCTGATCGCGCAGATGAACGACCACGCCACGCATCGTGTGATCGAGCTGGCCTTGCGCGATCTGGGTGATCCCGGCGTGCCGTTTTCCTGGCTGGCGTTCGGCAGCGAGGGGCGGCGCGAACAGACGCTGCTGACGGACCAGGACAACGGCATGCTGTTCCAGGCGGCGTCCGACGCCGAGGCGCGGGACGGGCGCGAGGCGCTGCGGCCGCTGGCCGAGGAAATCAACCGGATGCTCGACCGATGCGGCCTGCCGCTGTGCCGGGGCAATGTCATGGCAGGGAATCCGGCCTTGCGGCTGTCGGCGCAGGAATGGGAACGCTGGTTCGCCGAGATCATCCGGCAGCCCACGCCCGAGCACATCCTCCAGGCGGTGATCTGCTTCGACCTGCGGCCGCTCTGGGGCCAGGACAATGGTTTCGGGGCGCTGAGCCGTTTCCTGCTGGACCAGGTGGCCGACAATCCCCAGTTCCAGCGGGTGCTGGCCGAAACGGCGCTGCGCAACCAGCCGCCGTCCGGCGGACTGTTCGAGATTGCGGGCGGCGCCTGGCGGACGGGCGCGGAGGGCTTCGACCTGAAGACCCAGGCCCTGACCCCGTTCGTGGATGCGGCCCGGGTGCTTGCCCTGTCCAGCGGCATCGCCGAAACGTCCACGGCGGGCCGCCTGCGGGCGCTGGCCGGACGCGGCGTGCTGAGCGCGCGCGACGCCGATGCCTATGTCGAATCCTACCGCTACCTGCAGCTGCTGCGCCTGCGGCGGCATCAGGCGCAGATCCATGCCGGCGAGGCCGCGTCCAACCGGATCCAGGCGGGCTCGCTCAATACCCTGGACCGGCGCATCCTGCGTGAAGCGCTGCGCCAGGCGGCCGATCTGCAGAAGCTGCTGCGCTACAGCTATCGCCTGTGAACGGCATGTGCCCGAACCGGAGCCCCCGCGCCGCCGGGCGGGCGCGCAGGCGGCCATGCGGATGAAACGGGAAACCTGGCGCGACCGGGATTTCTGCAGCCACCCGGCCGTCGTCTTCGACCTGGAGGCGAGCGGCCTGGATCCGCGCAGGGACCGCATCCTGTCCATCGGCGCGGTCCGCATCGAGGATCTGGCGATTCCGCTGGACCGTCAGTACGAACGGGTCGTGCGTGCGCCGGGGCCGCTGGGGCTCGTCAGCCGCTTGTTTCATGGCCTGACGCGGGCCGATCTCGAGCGCGGCGTGTCGCCGCGCGACGCCCTGGCCGGCCTGCTGGACTTCGCGGGCGATGCGGTGTGGCTGGCCTTCCATGCCGGTTTCGACCGCGCATTGCTGGCCCGTGCCGTCAAGGCGCATCTGGGCATGCGCTGGGACGGCGAGGTGATGGATCTGGCGGTGCTGGCACCGATGCTGTTCCCCGAACGGGCCGGTCCGGGTGCCGGACTGGATGCGTGGGCTGCGGCGTTCGGGCTTGCCACGCAGGCCCGGCATGCCGCCGTCGCCGATGCCATGCTGACCGCGGAACTGGCGCTCGTGGTGCTGCGGTGTGCGCAGCGCCGCGGCCTTCGTACCTGGGGCGAGCTGGCCCTGGCGGCGCGGGACTGGCGCGCCGAGCGGATGGGGCCGGGCGGGCCCGTCTTCTGATCCGGTGCGCCGCGCCGTATGATGAAGGCAGCGCCGCGGCCCGAGGCCCCGGGTTCTCCGACTCCAGCATGAAGCCATGACCGATATTTCCCACGACCACCTGACCGAGACCAAGATCCACGGCGAAATCCTCTGCGAGGGGGATTTCCTGAAGGCGCGCCGCGATACGGTGCGCATGCCCGACGGCGGCATCTCGACGCGCGAGTACATCGTGCACCCGGGCGCGGTGGTGGTGATTCCCCTGCTCGACGAGCGCCATGTGCTGGTCGAGCGCCAGTTCCGCTATCCCGTGGGTCGCGTCATGACGGAGTTTCCGGCCGGAAAGCTCGATCCGGGCGAGGATCCCTGGGCCTGCGCACGGCGCGAGTTGCGCGAGGAAACCGGCTATGTGGCGCGGGAATGGGCCCATGCCGGGGGCATGCACCTGGCCATCGCCTATTCCACCGAGATCATCCACGTGTTCTTTGCCCGCGGCCTGGCGGCGGGCGAACGGCATCTGGACGCGGATGAGTTCCTCGATGTGGACATCCTGTCCGACCAGGCGCTGCTCGATGCCGCGCGCGATGGCGCGGCGACCGATGCCAAGACGCTGACTTGTCTGCTGTGGCTGCAGAATGTCCGCAGCGGCCTCTGGGCGTTGGACTGGCGGCCCGACCCGGATCGCCGCCCGGATCAGGATTCGGCGTAGGGCTCGAAGCGGCCGGTCTGCGGATTGCGCACGAACAGCACGCCCGTCGCCACGCCGAAGTACGCGCCGTGGATGGCGAGCGTCCCGGCCTCGACGCGTTCGCGCACGGCGGGGAAGGTCGTCAGGTTGCGCATGCTGTATTCCACCACGCCCCATTCCATCCTGCGGATCCATTCGGCGCGGTCGCCCGTGCAGGGGCCGACCGCTTCGGCCACGGGCTTGATCTGGGACATCCATTTGCCGATGAAGTCGCGCTTGGACAGGGGGGCTGCCTGGTTGGCATAGGCGGCCACGCCGCCGCAGCTCGCGTGCCCCATGACCACGATGTGGCCGACCTCCAGGGCGTTGACGGCGAATTCCACGCACGCGCTGGTGCCGTGGAATGCGGTTTCCGGATCCTCGTCGCAGGGCGGGACGATGCCGGCGATGTTGCGCACCACGAACATTTCACCCGGGCCTGCGTCGAAGATGGTCTCGGGGGCCACGCGTGAATCGCCGCAGCTGATCACCATGATGTCCGGATGCTGGCCCTTTTCGGCCAGTTCCAGGTAGCGTGCGCGTTCGGTGGCGAGCCGACCTTGCAGGAAGGAGCGGTAGCCGTCGGTCAATCGTTGAGGGAACACGATGAGATCCTTGTGGGTTGGATGGGGTCGGATGTGTCGGTGAAGATGTCGCCCGCCGCTTCGCGCGAGAGCAACTGGGCAAGCGGATCCGCCAGCTGGCCGTGCTGCACCGTGATGGCGTAGAAGTGCTCGGTCAGCTGCGGGGATTCGCCGACATGCACCAGCTCGCCCGAATGCAGTTCGTCCTGCACGACCACTTCCGGCAGTACGGTGATCCAGCCGCTGTCGCGCGCGATCAGCCGCAGCATCGTCATGTCGTCGATCTCGGCGCGCAGCCTTGGCTGCACGCCGGCCGAGAAGCACAGGGCGTCGAACTGCAGGCGCACGCCGTGGCGCACGCTGGGCATGGCCATCTCGACTGCGTCCAGGTCTTCCGGCACCCGCAGCGCGGTGCCGGACCAGCGGTCGGCACGGCCGACGAGCGAAATGCCCTGGCTGCCGAGGAATCGCGAGGACACCGGGCGGGCCGGATCGGATGAAACGGGCTGATTGGCCAGGACCACGTCCAGTTCGCGGCGCAGCAGGCGTTCCACCAGGACCTGCAGGGAACCGGATTCCACGGAGAGCACGACCTTCGGATCCCGCAGCAGGGGTCGCAGCCAGTTGGCCTGGAAATTGCGCGACATGGTCGAGACGCTGCCCACGCGCACCCGGGCCGTGCCTTCGTCGCGGCCGTCGAGCGACTCGAGCATCTGTTCCCCCAGCGCGAAGATGCTTTCGGCATAGGCGAATACCTGCTGGCCCGTTGCGGTGAGCGTCAGCTGGCGGCCCTGGCGGTCGAACAGGGGTGTGCCCAGGCGTGTCTCCAGCTGCCGGATCTGGGTGGAAAGCGCCGATTGAGAGGTCTGGATCTGTTCGGCCGCGTGCGTCAGCGAACCCTGCTTGGCCACGCGCCAGAAGTAGAACAGGTGCTTGAAGTTGAGTTGGTTGATATCCATAGTTCTGTTTTATAGAACGTTTGACTATTATATATCTAATTTAAAGAATCTATAGTCCATGAAAAACGCCCTCCGTTGCCGGAGGGCGTGCTGACCCGCTTCTGATGCTGGATGGCGGCCGCGCGGCTTAGCGTTCCGCGCGGGCGATGCCCCAGGGGTTGTCCGACTGCAGGGCGGGCGGCAGCAGCCCGTCGGGAATGTCCTGGTAGCACACGGGGCGCAGGAAACGCGTGATGGCCAGCGTGCCGACCGAAGTGGTGCGCGGGTCGGAAGTTGCCGGGAACGGCCCGCCATGGACCATCGCATCGCACACCTCGACGCCGGTCGGGAAACCGTTGGCCAGGATGCGGCCGGCCTTCAGCTCCAGGGTCGGCAGCAGCTCGGCCACCAGGGCATCGTCGGTGCCTGCCTGCAGGTGCAGGGTTGCCGTCAGCTGGCCTTCCAGGGATCGGGCGACGGCCGCCATGTCTTCGGCGGACGCGCAGCGCACGATCAGGGCGCTGGCGCCGAAGACCTCGGCGCCCAGCTCGGCCGGTGCCGCAAGAAAGGCCTTGGCCGTGGTCTCCGCCAGGCCGGCCTGGCAGGGGGCGGGGCCTTCGCCCGCCGCGCCGCGCGCCAGGGGCTGGACGCCCGCGTGGCCATGCAGGCGCTCGACGCCTTCGCGGTAGGACCGGGCGATGCCGGCCGTCAGCATGGTGGCGGCCGGTGCCGCGCCCACGCCTTCCGAGGCCAGGCGGACGAAGCGGTCCAGGTCCGGTCCGTCCAGGCCGATGATCAGGCCCGGGTTGGTGCACAGCTGGCCCGCGCTGCCCGTCAGCGAGACGACGAACCCCCGGGCAATGTCCTTGGCGCGTGCCGCCAGCGCGCCGGGCAGAAGGAACACCGGATTGGTGCTGCTCATTTCGGCGTAGACGGGGATGGGCACCGGGCGCGCGGCCGCGGCCCGCATCAGGGCCAGGCCGCCCTGGCGGGAACCGGTGAAGCCCACCGCCTGGATCGAGGGGTGACCGACCAGGGCCAGGCTCAACTCGTGTCCCGGACCCGCCAGCAGGGAAAAGACGCCTTCGTGCAGGCCGCACTGCCGGATGGCCTTGCGGATGGCACGGCCCACCAGCTCCGAGGTGCCGGGATGCGCGGGATGGGCCTTGACGACGACCGGTGCGCCGGCGGCCAGGGCCGAGGCGGTATCGCCGCCCGCCACCGAGAAAGCCAGGGGGAAGTTGCTGGCGCCGAACACGGCCACGGGGCCCACCGGGATGTGCCGCAGGCGGATGTCGCTGCGCGGCATCGGCGTGCGGTCGGGCAGGGCGTGGTCGATGCGGGCGCCGACCCAGTCGCCGTCGCGCACCACGCGGGCGAACAGGCGCAGCTGGTTCACGGTGCGGCCGCGTTCGCCTTCGAGGCGCGCGCGCGGCAGGCCGGTTTCGCGCATGGCGCGCTCGATCAGCGTGTCGCCCAGGTCCAGGATGGACTGGGCAACGGCTTCCAGGAATGCGGCGCGAGTCTCCAGGCCGGTTTCGCGGTAGGACGCGAACGCGGCTTCGGCCAGGCGCGCCGCCCGGTCGACCTGGCCGGCATCCGCGCCTCGCCAGGCGGGAGCCAGCGCTTCGCCCGTGGCGGGGTCGATGGCGTGGAATTCCGCGCCGGTGCCGGGAATATCCTGGCTGCCGATCAATTGGGTGCCGGTGATCTGCATGATGAGGTCCTTCGTGTCAGTGGTCTGTCGGGACCGGTCCGCCTGCGCGGCGGGCCGGTGTCGTCGGTCGGACGTCGAGCCTGAGGCCGGCGTCCAGGGATTCGCCGGGCGCCAGGATGCGCAGCCCGGTGCCGGATTGTCCTTCTGCGTGCAGGTTGGCGGCATCGCAGACGTGGGTGGCTGGCTCGACGCACAGGTAGCGCCCGGCATTGGCATGCAGCACCAGGTGTGCCAGCGGGCCCTCGGCGTGCAGGTCCAGGCCTGGTCCGGAGTTCCAGTCTACACGGGCGAGGCCGTCCCAGCCGCCAAGAAACGTTGTCCAGGTCCGGTCACCGCGGAGCCAGTCCGTGCACCGGTTGGGGCGCGGGAAGCGTGCCAGCTCGTCCTCGTGGACCCACTCGGTCGCGGCGGACAGGCGGACGCCGGATGCGGTGAAGTAGGGGTGCAGGCCGAGGCCGGCGGGCATGGGGGAATCCGACTGGTTGCACAGCGACAGGCGGATGCGCAGGCCGGCGATCTCCAGCCGGATCGTCTGGCGCAGCCGCCAGGCCCAGGGCCAGCCACCGAAGCCGGCCGGGTGGTCCAGGACCAGTTCCGCGTGGTCGGCGCCGGTGTCCAGAACCGACCACGGCATGGCCTGTGCCTGCCCGTGCAGCGCATGGGGATGGCCCGGCAGGGCTTCCAGGTCCAGTGTGCCGGACTCCCAGTGCAGCCGGGCGTCGCGCACGCGGTTGGAAAACGGCGCCAGCGGGAAGATGCCGCCCTTGGGCCAGGCGTGCGCGGGCCAGCCGTCGATCCCGATCGGCGCCAGCCAGTCGCGCCGTCCTTCGGGCAGGTCGGTGGACCAGCGCAGGATGCGTCCGCCGGCTGCCGGCGCGACCACGGCCCGGTGGGGGCCGTGGCGCAGGGTCAGACAGGCCGGCCCGGACGCATCCATCCGGGCCGCGTACAGAAGGGGAAGATGTCCCTGCCCCGTCATGCCTCGCGGGGCGCTTCCTTGACGCGGCTGACCAGTTGCGTCGGGCTGACGAATCGCAGGGCGATCAGGACCCACAGCAGGGTGATGGCCATGTAGATCATGGCCATTGCGTCGATCGCCTGCGGCGCGCGCACGCCGGTGGAGAACACCGCGTAGTACAGCGCCACCACCAGCGTCTGCGAGTCCGGTCCGGCGGTGAAGAAGGTCAGCTCGAACATGCCGATGGTCCGTACCAGCACCAGCAGGCCTGCCGCCAGCATGCCCGGCACCAGCAGGGGCAGCAGCACGTGGCGGAAGTACTGGTAGGTGTTGGCGCCGAAGATCCGCGCGGCGGATTCCAGGCCGGGGTCGATCTGCTCGATGAAGGGGGTCATGACCAGGATCACGAAGGGCAGGGCGGGCACCAGGTTGGACAGGATGACGCCCGTCAGGGTGCCGCCCACGCCGATCTGGTACATCGCCGTGGCCATGGGGATGCCGTAGGTGACCGGCGGCACCATCATGGGCAGCAGGATCAGCAGCATGGCCAGGCGCTTGCCCCGGAACTGGGCGCGCGCCAGCGCATAGGCGGCCGGTACGCCGAGCACGATCGACAGCAGCACCGTGGCGGCGACGACTTCCAGGGTCACGACGAGGACGTGCGCGAGCTGGAAATCATCCCAGGCGCGGCCATACCAGGATAGTGTGAAGCCTTCGGGCAGCGGCGTGCCGAACCAGCGCGTGGCCACCGAATTGACCACCACGGTGGCGATCATGAACACGACGTTCAGCAGGAAGAAACCCATGACCGTCCAGATCGTGGCGCGCCACAGCCAGCCCCAGCGCCGCGCGGGCGAGGCAGGCAGGCCGGTGGACCGGGAAGTCGGGAGAGTGTTGGCGGTGCTCATGATCATCAACCCTTGCCGCTGGTGGCTGGCCCGCTGTAGAAGGCTCGCCGGAATGCGAAGATCGCGCAGACGATGAGCAGCTGCACGAATCCCATGACGATGGCGATGGCCGAGGCCATGCCGTAGTCGTATTGTTCGAAGGCCGCCTCATAGGCGGCGATGGAGATCACCCGCGTCGGGCCGGCAGGCGCACCCAGCAGGATGGCCGACGGAAACACGGCGAAGGCCTGGACGAAGGACAGCGCGGCAGCCATCGACAGGCCCGGCACCAGCAGGGGCAGGTAGATCAGGCGGAACTGGTTCCAGGGGCCCGCGCCCAGCGTGCCCGCCGCCCGGGCCAGCGTCGGATCGATGCCCGAGATATAGGACAGGGTCAGCAGGAAGGCGAAGGGAAAGCCGGAAATCACCAGGGAAATCAGCACGCCCCAGAAATTGTGGGTCAGCCGCACTTCGTCCATGTACAGGTGGAAGCCCTGCAGGAACTGGGGAAACCAGCCTGCCGGGCCGTAGAAGGTCAGCATGCCGTCGGCCACCAGCACGGTGCCCAGGGTGATGGGGATCACCAGCAGCGTGGTGACGATGCGCTGCGCGCGGCTGTTGCGGCGCAGGGCGAAGGCGACCGGCACGGACAGGCCGACGTTGATCAGGGTGGCCGGCACGGCCAGTTTCAGCGTCACCCAGAGCGTGCCCCATTGGGACGGCGTAGTGAAGAAGTGCGAGTAATTGGCCCAGAAGCCGCCGCCTTCCAGCGGTTGCGTCGAGATGACGACGCCATAGATGAAGGGGTAGATGAACAGGGCCAGGAGCACCAGCACGGCCGGCGCCACCAGCCAGCTGCGCCGGTCTCCGGTCGGCGCGACGGTCAGGGATGCGGCGCTCATGCTGCCTCCGCGTAGGCAAGGACGCGGTCGGCCGGAATGTGCAGCCGGATGCGGTCGCCCGGAGCGAATGCGCCCGGCAGGCGCACGTACAGGTCGCCCAGGTCGGTGGCGACGGACAGCAGGGAATCGCGTCCGCCGAATTCCAGCGTCCGGACCACGGCGTCGATGCTGTTGGCCTGGCCCGCGGCGGCGATCTGGAAGTCGTCGGGCCGCATGGCGACGGCGACTTCCTGGCGTCCGTTCAGGGTGCCGATGGCCGTGCCGTTGAATTGGATCTGGCTGCGCTCGAGCGATACGTCTTCGTCGACCTGCCGCACGACGCGGAAATCGACCACGTTGCGGTAGCCCATGAAGCGCGCCACGTGCAGGTTGCGCGGACGGCCATAGACCTCGCGGGGCGTGCCGATCTGCTGCACCGAGCCGGTGCGCATCACCACGATCCGGTCGGCCATCGAAAGGGCCTCGTCCTGGTCGTGCGTGACATAGATGGTGGCGCGTTCCAGCTGGCGGTGGATGCGGCGGATTTCCGCGCGCATCTCGATGCGCAGCTTGGCGTCCAGGTTCGACAGCGGCTCGTCCATCAGGATCACGGGCGGCTCGATGACGATGGCCCGGGCGATGGCGACGCGCTGCTGCTGGCCGCCGGACAACTGGCCCGGCAGCTTGTTTTCATGGCCTTCCAGCTGGACCAGGTTCAGGGCCGACTGGACGCGGCGGGCGATCTCGTCCTTGCGCACGCCGCGCATCCGCAGGCCGAAGCCCACGTTGTCGCGCACCGACATATGCGGAAACAGCGCGTAGTTCTGGAACACCATGCCGAAGCCGCGCCGTTCCGGCGGCAGCACGTCGATGCGGGTGTCGTCCAGCCAGATGCTGCCTTCGCTGAGCGAGGTCAGGCCAGCCAGGCAGTTCAGGGCGGTCGACTTGCCGCAGCCCGACGGCCCCAGCAGGGCGATGAATTCGCCGCGCCGGATATCGAGGCTGAGGCCGCTCAGGGCGGCGACCGACGAGCCGGAGGCCGTATCGAATTTCCGGCCCACGGCATCCAGACGCAGCTGTTGAAAAGAGTGATTCATGATCCTTGATCCAGGGAGATCGGGCCGCCCGCGCGCCCTGTGCGGGCTGGCGGGCGGCCGTTCACGGGAAAGCGACTGCTTACTTCTTCAGGGCGCCGACTTCAGTGTCCCATTTATGGAAGGCCTCGACCATGGCCTTGGCATTCAGCGGCACGGCGTTGGGACGGCGGGCGATCAGCTCGTCGTATTCCGGACGGCCGAACTTCTTGATGATTTCCTGGCTTTCGGCCGGGGCGGCGGACAGGGGTACGTCGCGGATGGCCGGGCCCGGATAGAAGTAGCCGGAGTCATAGGTCATGGCCTGCTGCTTGGGTTCGAGCATGAACTTCAGCAGCTTGAACAGGACTTTCTGCTTTTCCGCCGAAACGCCCTTGGGAATCACCATGTAGTGCGCGTCGTTGACCCAGGTGAAGTTGTCGAAGGCCTGGATCTTGAAGTCGGCGGGCACCACGCCCAGCGCGCGCGGGTTGATGTCCCAGCCGGTGACGGTCACCGTCATGTCGCGGCTGCCTTCGCCCAGTTCCTTCATCACGGCCGAGGTGCCGCCGGGGTAGTAGGGCACGCATTCGTTCAGCTCTTTCAGGAACTGCCAGGTCTTGTCCCAGCCGTTGATCGGATCGTAGGGATCCTTGTCGCCCAGCAGGTAGGGCAGGCCCATCAGGAAAGTGCGGCCCGGGCCCGAGTTCGCCGGGCGCGCGTAGATCAGCTTGTTGGGGTTGGCCTTGCACCAGGCCAGCAGTTCGGCCGGGGTCTTGGGCGGATTCTGGACCTTGGCCGGGTTGTATTCCAGCAGCGGGCCGGCCGGCATGAAGGTGACTTCCAGGCCGTAGCCCTGGGCCAGTTCCTGCATGCGGGCGGGGCCGCGCGCATACTGGTTCAGGATGCCCTTGAACTCGGCTTCGTGGTCGGGCAGCAGCTTCAGCCAGAGATCCTGTTCGATGCCGGCGGCCAGGGCGTCGGTGCCGGTCAGGACCAGGTCGATGTCCGAACGGCCGGCCTTCTGCATGGCCTTGATCTTGCCGGGCAGCTGCGGCGAGGGCGCGTTGGTGAAAGTGATGTTCGAGACCAGGTCGGGGTTCTGGTCGCGGAAGGCTTCCATGGCCTTCTGCGTGAGGGCCAGGTTGCCGGCGACGTCGACGACGTTCAGCGTGACGGGGGCGGCGTGAGCCGACAGGGCGGCACCGGTCAGGGCCAGGGCGCCTGCCAGCACGTGGAATCGTCCCAGTCGCGGGGACTGCTTGATGCCTTTCATGAATTGTCTCCTAGGGTGTTCGCCTGTGCGCGGAAGGAGCCGGCGGGCTGCGGCGCCCGGTTCGGCCTCGGTCCGAATGCTCGAACCGTTCTTCTCGTAAGTCATCATATAAGTTGATGGGTCCGGAGGACAACATTTTTTTGCATCTGAGGGCGTTCGCACAATGCCGGAATAAATTCGATAATTAATCCAATAAATTGATTTTTAAGAATAAAAACGGCATATGAGGCTGCGAATCAGTATATTCCCTAGTGTCCTGGATTTCCTGGTGAAACTACAGTCCACATGTCATATGACAACATGATTTCTTTCCGTCCCCGCAAGGCCTCACCATGAAACTGAAGACTGTCAAGATCACGCCCATCGCATTCAAGGACCCTCCGCTGCTGAACGCGGCCGGCATCCACGAGCCTTACGCGCTGCGCACCATCATCGAGCTGGAAAGCGACACCGGCGTGATCGGGCTGGGCGAAACCTATGGCGACGCGCCCATCATCGAACTGCTGCAGGCCTTGCAGCCGAGCCTGATCGGCCTGGATCCCTTCGACCTGAACGGCCTGCGGCGCCGTGTCCAGGATACCGTGAACCGCACCCAGGTCAGCGCCAACACGGCCTACAAGCTCGCTCCCGGAACCGATCCGGCCAAGAACGTCCAGAAGCTCTATTCCGCGCTGGAAGTCGCCCTGATGGACATGCAGGCCCGCCACCTGGGCGCGCCGCTGGTGGACCTGCTGGGCGGACGCGCCCGCGATGCCGTGCCGTTCAGCGCCTATCTGTTCTTCAAGTATGCCCGCCACGTCGATGCGTCCTATCCCGACGATGCCTGGGGCGAGACCCTGACGCCCGCGCAACTGGTGGCCCAGGCGGAAACCATGATCGGCCGGTACGGGTTCCAGAGCATCAAGCTCAAGGGCGGGGTGCTGGAGCCCGAGCAGGAAGTCGAATGCGTCCGGGCGCTGGCGGCCCGCTTCCCCGGCATGCCCCTGCGCATCGACCCCAACGGCAACTGGTCCCTGGCCACGGCGATCGAGATGGGCAGGCGGCTGGACGGTCTGCTGGAATACTACGAGGATCCCTGCCCGACGCTGTCGGACATGGCGGCGCTGCATGAGGCGACCGGCATGCCGCTGGCGACGAACATGGTGGTGACCGACATGGCGCAGTTCCGCGACAATGTCGCGGCCAACGGCTGCCAGATCATCCTGTCGGACCACCATTACTGGGGCGGGCTGCGGGATACGCAGTTGCTGGCGCGCATGTGCGAAGTGTTCGGCATGGGGTTGTCCATGCATTCCAACTCGCACCTGGGCATCAGCCTGATGGCCATGGCGCACGTGGCCGCCAGCGTGCCGACCCTGAGCTACGCCTGCGACACGCACTATCCCTGGCTGGATCCCGACGAGGAAGTCGTGGCGGGCGGGCACCTGAGCTTCCATGAAGGCGCCATCGTGCTGGGCGACGCGCCCGGGCTCGGCCTGGAGATCGACCAGGACGCCCTGGCGCGGCTGCACGAGCAGTATCTGTCCTGCGGCATCCGCTCGCGGGACGATGCCGCCCAGATGCGCAAGTACCAGCCCGACTGGAGCGGCAAGGCACCGCGCTTCTGAACGCCGGATCTGGATTCGGGGGAGCGCAAGGCGGGAAGCCGAAGACAGTGCTGTTGCACGGCGAGGCGAACCAACGCGGCGATCCGCCGAATCCCGGCCTGGTCAGGTGACCGGGCCGGGGTTGAACAGGACCAGGTCGTTGACGATGCCCCAGTGCTCGGCCCAGGTTTTGCGTCCGCTGGCGACATCCAGGATGCGTTCGAACAATTCCTGGCCCAGGTCCTCGATGCTGGCTTCGCCGGTGGCGATCCGGCCGGCGTCGATGTCCATCAGGTCGTGCCAGCGGCGCGCCAGGTCCGAACGCGTGGCCACCTTGATCACGGGGACTTCGGCCAGGCCGTAGGGTGTGCCCCGCCCGGTGGTGAAGATGTGGACGTTCATGCCTGCGGCCAGCTGCAGCGTGCCGCAGACGAAGTCGCCGGCCGGGGTGGCGGCGTACAGCAGCCCCTTGTCCCGTGCGCGCTCGCCCGGCGGCACGACGCCGCGGATCGGCGTGCTGCCGGACTTGACGATCGAACCCATGGCCTTTTCGACGATGTTCGACAGGCCGCCGCGCTTGTTGCCCGGCGTGGTGTTTGCGCTGCGGTCGGCCTGTCCGCGCTGCAGGTAATCGTCGTACCAGGCCATCTCGCGGATCAGGTCGCGGGCGACCTTGGGCGTGGCCGCGCGCGCCGTCAGCTGGTCGATGCCGTCGCGCACTTCGGTGACCTCGGAGAACATCACGGTCGCGCCCGCGCGCACCAGCAGGTCGGCGGCGTGGCCCACCGCCGGATTTGCCGTGGCGCCGGAGAACGCGTCGCTGCCGCCGCACTGCACGCCCACCACCAGATCCGAAGCGGGGCAGGTTTCCCGGCGCCGCTGGTTCAGGCGTTCCAGGTGGATTTCCGCCATCGCCAGGATGTCGTCGATCATGCTGCCGAAGCCGACGTGCCGCTCGTCCTGCAGGCGCACCAGGTCCGGGTGCGCTGCGCCGCGGTCCTGGAAGCGTTCCGGCATCAGGCGTTCGGGCTGCAGCTTTTCGCAGCCCAGGCTGACCAGCATGACTTCTCCCCCGAAGTTCGGATTCTGTGCGATGTGGCGCAGGGTCTTCACCGGGATGGAGGCGCCTGGCGCATCGATGGCCACGCCGCAACCGTAACCGTGGTGCAGCGCCACGACGCCGTCCACGTTCGGATAGCGGGGCAGCAATTCGCGGCGGATGCGGTCCAGGGCGATGTCCGCCACCCCGGCCACGCATTGCACCGTCATGGCGATGGCCAGGATGTTGCGAGTGCCCACCGAACCGTCGGCATTGCGGTAGCCCTGGAAGGTGTGGCCGGACAGGGGTTCCAGGTCGGGGACGGGGGCAGTGCAGATGGGCAGGGCGTCGAGAGAGGGCGCCGGCGGCATGCGCATCACGGCCTCGTAGACCCAGCTGCCGGCGGGCAGCGGCCGGGTCGCATGGCCGATGACGACGCCGTAGCGGACGATGGCCCCGTCTTCGGGAATGTCGCACAGGGCGACTTTGTGGCCTTGGGGGATGGCTTCGAGCAGGGTCGGGCCGTCGGGGATGCGGGCGCCAGCGGGCAGCCCTCGGTCGTTGGCGACGATGGCGACATTGTCGCCCTCGCGCATGCGGATCATGCGGGGAACCTGGACGGTCGGTCTGGCGGGATGCACGAAGAGTCTCCTTGTAATTATCTCATCATACAACTAGAGGTTTATACTGACAATCGATCTGTATCGATAGGCGTAGACCTTTGTGTGGAGCAGATTGGATGAGTTTCCCCGCTTTCTTGAACAATCAATAATATGTCGTCGTATGAGTTATCTCTTCGGGAATGCAGTATCATGAATCGTCCGAATTCATAGTCTTCGTTCCATGGCCTCCGTCCCCGCCCGCCGTTCGCGAAATCTCACCCAGAATGTCGTGGCCGCGCTGTCCGAGCGCATCCGCCACGGCGAATTCCACGTCGGCGAAAAGCTGCCGACCGAGTCCGCGCTGATGGAGTCCTTCGGGGTCAGCCGCACCGTCATCCGCGAAGCCATCTCGCGCCTGCAGGCCGCCGGTCTGGTCGAGACCCGGCACGGTATCGGGACTTTCCTGCTCGAACCCCGCAACGAGCAGCAACTGCGGATCCGCACGGAAAACATCCTGACCATGCTGGACGTCCTGGCGATCCTGGAATTGCGGCTCAGCCTGGAAACCGAGGCGGCGGGGCTGGCCGCCTTGCGGCGCACGGAAGCCCAGGTGCAGCAGATGCGCGCCATCCTGGATGAATTCGCCGAGCACGTGCGCAAGAAGACCGGCAATGCGGTGGTCTCGGACGTCGCTTTCCACCTGGCAGTGGCCACGGCCACGGGCAACCGCTATTTCCACGACATCCTCAAGCAGCTGGGCAAGTCGATCATTCCCCGGACGCGCATCGATTCGGCAGCCCTGGCGGAAGACGATCGGGCCAGCTACCTGGGCCGCGTCCATGTCGAGCACGAGGACATCTACAACGCCATCGTCCGCAAGGATCCGGATGCGGCGCGGGCCGCCATGCGCATGCATCTCACCAACAGCAGGGAACGTCTGCGCCGCGCCCAGGAAGCCGCCGAGAAGAGTGCCTGAGCCTTCTCATAGGTATGTCATCGTATAAGATGAAATGACCTGGCCATTTCCCGGCTTCTTGGCGAAATGACCACACAAGTAAAGCATATGTAAGGGTATACGCTAGTCCGGCGGGGATCCCTCTTGTTGCTTGTCGTCTGATGTCATATGATAACGTACGACATGAACGAATGAGGAAGGGGTGACGCACGCCTTCCCGGATCAGAGGACACCACGCATATGACGACTTGCCAGGAATTGAAGGAAATCCTGAGGGACGGGTTGCTGTCTTTCCCCGTCACGGATTTCGACGCCGGAGGAAACTTCGACCCCAAGGGCTACCAGGCCCGCCTGGAATGGCTGATGCCCTACGGCGCTCGCGCCCTGTTCGCCGCGGGGGGCACGGGCGAATATTTCTCGCTGACACTGGACGAGTTCTCCCGGGTGGTGGACACGGCCGTGCGCACCTGCCAGGGGCACACGCCGATCCTGGCGGGCGCGGGCGGCCCGACCCGCACGGCGATCGCGTTCGCACAGGAAGCCCAGCGCAAGGGCGCGGCGGGCATCCTGCTCATGCCGCACTACCTGACCGATGCACCTCAGGAAGGCATTGCCCGCCACGTGCGCGAGGTTTGCGACTCGGTGGACATCGGCGTGCTGATCTACCACCGCGGCCAGTGCCGCCTGTCGCCTGCGCTGCTGGAGCAACTGGCCGAGCAATGCCCGAACCTGATCGGCTTCAAGGACGGCGTGGGCAACGTCGAGCACATGGTGCGCGTGCGCCGGCGCCTGGGCGATCGTTTCGCCTATCTGGGTGGCCTGCCCACGGCGGAAGTCTTCGCCCAGGCATACCGTGCGATGGGCGTGCCGGTGTATTCTTCGGCGGTGTTCAATTTCGTCCCCGAAATGGCCATGCACTTCTACCAGGCCGTGAAGACTGGGGACGACGCCACGGTCGGCCACCTGCTGGATACTTTCTTCCTGCCGCTGCTCGAGATCCGCAACCGCAAGCCCGGCTATGCCGTCAGCATCGTCAAGGCCGGCACGCGCATCATCGGCCGTTCTTCCGGTCCGGTGCGTCCGCCCCTGGTGGACCTGGATCCGCAGGAAGAAGACGCGCTGCGCGCACTGATCGAGGCGCTCTGATCCAAGGAAGCAGGCATGACTGAAGATTCCGGCGTTTTCCAGCCCTACGGCCGCATCCTCCTGACCGGCGCCGCCGGGGGCCTGGGCAAGGTGTTGCGCGAGACGCTGCGGCCTTATGCGCGGGTCCTGCGGCTGTCCGACATCGCGGCGATGGCGCCGGCGGAAGGGCCGCACGAAGAAGTCGTGCCCTGCGATCTGGCGGACAAGGATGCCGTCGATGCGCTCCTGGATGGCGTCGATGCCGTCGTGCACCTGGGCGGAATCTCGGTGGAGCGACCCTTCGAGGAGGTCATCGAAGCGAATATCCGCGGCACGTATCATCTTTACGAGGCTGCCCGCCGGCACGGCACGCGCCGCGTCGTGTTCGCCAGTTCCAATCACGTGATCGGCTTCCATCGCCAGGGCGTGCGCCTGGATAGCCGGTCGCCGCGCCGTCCCGATGGGTACTACGGCCTGTCTAAGTCCTTCGGCGAGGATCTGGCGTCCTTCTACCACGACCGCTACGGGATCGAGACGGTCAGCGTGCGCATCGGCTCGTCCTTTCCGCAGCCGCGCAACCGGCGGATGATGCACACCTGGCTCAGCTACCGCGACCTGACGGATCTCGTGCGGCGCGGCCTGTTCACCCCGGGGGTGGGGCATACCGTGGTCTATGGCGTGTCGGACAACCGCGACAGCTGGTGGGACAACAGCGGGGCGGCCATCCTGGGCTATGTCCCGCAGGACAGCTCCGAAGTGTTCCGCGCCGAGATCGAGCGCCAGCCGGAGCCGCCGGCCGACGATCCCGACAGGATCTACCAGGGTGGCGCCTTCACGGCCGCCGGACCCTACGAAAACCTGCCTCCGGTGCGCCGGGCCGTCCGTTCGGCCGCGGAGGCCGAACTGGTCCTGCACCTGCGCAACCAGACGGGAGAAAGTCCCGTCTGGCATGCGGGTGAACAGGCCCTGTACTGGGTCGACATCCAGGCAGGCGCATTGCATCGCTGGCGTGTTCGGGACCAGCAGCACACCAGCTGGCGTGCCGGCCAGCAGCTGGGCTGCGTGGCCCGCCTGTCCGGCGGCGGCTGGGTCGGTGCCATGGAAGACGGCATCTACCGCCTGACACCCGACGAAGACCAGGTGCTGCGGACCGAGCGATGGGCCGAAGCCGGGCATGCGCGGCCGGGCATGCGCTTCAATGACGGCCGCTGCGACCGCCAGGGCCGCTTCTGGGTGGGCACCATGCTGATGGACATGTCCCGGGCCGCGGCAGCCGGCGCCCTGTACCGCCTGACGGGGCAGGGCGGCCAGCTGCAGCTGGACCGGATGATCGAGGACCTGATCGTGCCCAACGGCCTGGCATTCAGCCCCGATGGGCGCACCATGTATTTTTCGGATTCCCATCCGCTGCGGCAATGCGTGTGGGCCTGCGACTATGACATTGACGCAGGCGTCCCGGGCCAGCGCCGTGTGTTCATCGAGAAATTGCCGGGCGGCCGCCCCGATGGCGCCGCCATCGATGCCGACGGATGCTACTGGATCTGCGGCAACGACGCGGGGCTGGTGCATCGCTACACCCCGGATGGCCGGCTGGACCGCAGCCTGCGCGTGCCCGTGGCCAAGCCCGCCATGTGCGCCTTCGGCGGTCCGGGGCTGGATACCCTGTTCGTGACTTCGATCCGCTTGCCGGATGCACCGCCGCATGCGCTGGATGGCGCGGTGTTCGCCTTGCGGCCGGGCGTGTGCGGGATCGAGGAGCCGGCTTTCTTAGCCTGAGTTCCGCAGTCCCGCGGCAATGCCGTTGATGGTCATGTGGATCGCCCGCTGGTCGCGCGATTCCTGCTCGTCGGCACGGCGCGCGGACGATTGGCCCGAGCGCACGCGGCGCAGCAGTTCGACCTGCAGGTGGTTCAGCGGGTCGATGTAGGCAAAGCGTTCGGCCAGGGCGCTGCGCAGGGGTTCGTCGTGCGCCAGCAGGTCGTGGCCGGTGACGGCGCGGAAGGCATCCAGCGTGGCCTGGTATTCCGTGGCGATGCGTTCGAAGATCTGCTTGCGCAGGGTCTTGTCGGGCACCAGTTCGGCGTAGGCCCTGCCGATGGCGAGGTCGGTCTTGGCCAGCACCTGCTCCATGTTGGACAGCAGGGTGCGGAAGAAGGGCCAGTCCCGCACCATGGCCTGCAGGCGCGCCAGCCGCTCCTCTCGCGTCAGGGCCTGGTCGGGCCCGCCTTCGGACAGGTAGCGCCCCAGCGCCGTTCCCATGCCGTACCAGCCGGGCAGGGGCAGGCGGCACTGGGCCCAGGAAAATGACCAGGGAATGGCCCGCAGATCCTCGATGCGATGCAGCGCCTTGCGCGAGGAAGGCCTCGAGCCGATGTTCAGACCGGCGATCTCGCGGATCGGCGTCGAGGCGAAGAAGTAGTCCGTGAAGCCTTCCGTGCCGTAGACCAGGTCGCGATAGGCTTGCCGCGCGGTTTCCGACATCCAGGCCATGGCCTCGCCGTACAGGGCGGCGTGCTCGTCTTCGGCGCGGGAGGCCGGCGAGCCGGCCGCCAGGCTGGCCTCCAGGGTGGCGGCGACGAACAGTTCCAGGTGCGAGCGCCCGACTTCGGCGTCCTTGTAGCGGCCCTGGATGATTTCGCCTTGTTCGGTCAGGCGGATCTGGTTGTTCACGGTGCCCGGCGGCTGCGACAGGATGGAGTCGTAGCTGGGGCCACCGCCGCGGCCCACCGAGCCACCGCGCCCGTGGAACAGCCGCAGGCGGGTGCGGTGCTTGCGGAAGACTTCGACCAGGCGCCGCTCGGTCTGGTAGAGCGACCAGTTCGATGTCAGGTAGCCGCCGTCCTTGTTGCTGTCGGAATAGCCCAGCATCACTTCCTGGATGCCGTGCTGCGCGTGGCGCACGCGCGCGGCGACCTCGGGCAGCGACAGCCAGGCATCCATGATGTCCGGGCCACGCTCCAGGTCGGGAATGGTTTCGAACAGCGGCACCACCATCAGCCCGCCGCCGGGGGCGGCGTCGTTCGTCGCGGCCGGGGCGATCAGGCCGGTTTCCTGCTGCAGCACCAGGACTTCCAGCAGGTCGCTGAGCGTTTCGGTATGGGACACGATCGTCTGGCGCAGGGCAGCCTCGCCGAAGCGGCGGCGGCAGTCGGCGGCCATGCGCAGGATGGCCAGTTCCTTGGTCGTTTCGGCCGAATATTCGATCCAGGGCGACACCAGCGGGCGTGGCTCGCGCAGTTCCTGGCGCAGCACGCGGACACGGTCTTCCTCGGACAGCCGGGCATAGCGCACGGGCTTGCCGTCCAGGGTCACGCGGGCGTGCCGCATCAGCTCGTCGAGCACGCGTTCGTGGACGTCGGAGCTTTGCCGCAGGTCCACCGTGGCCAGGTGCAGGCCGAAGATGCCGACCGCCTGGCGCAGGTGCGTCAGGCGCAGCCTGGCAACCAGGGCGCCGTGGTGCGCGTCCAGCGATTCGGCCACGATGCGCAGGTCTTCGGCCAGCTCGGCGGCCGTGCCGTAGGCGGGGGCTTCGTAGATGTTGCGCCGGGCCAGGCGCCTGCCGGTCAGCGCCTGCGCGGTGGCGGCGAGCCGGGCGTAGATGTGGATGCAGGCGCGCCGGTAGGGCTCGTCCTGGCGGTGGGGGGACGGGTCCTGGCTGGCGGCGGCCAGTTCGGCCAGGGCCGGGGTGACGCGCATCAGGGATTGCGAGACCGACAGCTCGGCGCCCAGGGCGTGGACCTCGGTCAGGTAGTAGCGCAGGACGTGTGCGCACTGGCGCAGCAGCGCCTGTTCCAGCGTGCCGTCATCCACGTTCGGGTTGCCGTCGCGGTCGCCGCCGATCCAGCTGCCCATGTGGACGAAAGGCGGCAGCGGCGTGTTGTCCACGTCGAACACGGAACGCGCCGGTTTGCGCAGCAGCGCCCCCATGTCCAGGTGGAGCTGGGGCAGCGTGCTGAAAAAAGTGCTGGTGTAGTAGGACAGGGCGTTGTCGATTTCGTCGAGCACGGTGAGCTTGCTCTGGCGCAGCATGCGGGTCTGCCACAGGGCGGCGATCAGCCCGGTCAGGTGCTCGTGCAGCCGGGCGGCTTCCAGCGGCGCGTGCGGCGTATCCAGCTGGCGCAGCTGCCGGGCGATGGCCTGGTGCAGGTCCAGCGTGCTCTTGCGCTGCACCTCGGTGGGATGCGCCGTCAGCACGGGCACGATGCAGGCCGAGGCCAGGTGCTGGCGGATGCGGGCGCCGGACAGGCCGGCAGCCTGCAGCAGTTCCACCGCGTGCCGCAGGCTGCCCGGCGTGGCGGGGCCTTCGGCCTGCCATTGCTGACGCTGCCGGCGAGTCTGGTCGCGGTCTTCTGCGATGTTGGACAGGTGCAGGAAATAGCTGAACGCACGCGCCACGGAATTGGCTTCGCCGTCGGCCAGGCGGCGGATCTGGCGCTCCAGCGTGCGGCCGTCGCGGTCCTGGCCCTCGCGGCGGAATTTCACGGCGGCGCGGCGCAGTTTCTCGATCACGTCGTAGACGGCGCGGCCTTCGCAGTCCCGGATGACTTCCCCCAGAGTCCGGCCCAGCATCCGGATGTCTTGTCGCAGAGGGGAAATGGCTTCACTCGGGGTTGCGGGCTTCACAGGGTCTCCATCGTAGGGAATCGGGACGTGCGTATCCAGCCCGCCTGTGCTGCGGGGCGGGATGATCCTTTATCATAAGCGCTTTTGCCCCTCCCGTTTCCAGGACAGTCGCCATGCCGCACTACCGTTCCCGCACTTCGACCCACGGCCGCAACATGGCCGGCGCCCGCGCCCTCTGGCGCGCCACCGGCATGAAGGACGGGGACTTCAGCAAGCCCATCATCGCCGTGGTGAATTCCTTCACCCAGTTCGTGCCGGGCCACGTGCACCTGAAGGACATGGGCCAGCTGGTCGCGCGGCAGATCGAGGCTGCCGGTGGCGTGGCCAAGGAATTCAACACCATCGCCGTGGACGACGGCATCGCCATGGGGCACGGCGGGATGCTGTATTCGCTGCCGTCGCGCGAGCTGATCGCCGATTCCGTCGAATACATGGTCAACGCGCACTGCGCCGATGCCATGGTCTGCATCTCCAACTGCGACAAGATCACTCCGGGCATGCTGATGGCCGCCATGCGCCTGAACATCCCGACCGTGTTCGTGTCCGGCGGCCCCATGGAAGCCGGCAAGGTCATCGCCAAGGACGGCAAGACCGTGGTGCGCAAGCTGGACCTGGTCGATGCCATGATCGAAGCGGCCGATCCCAACATCACGGACGCGCAGGCCGAGACCGTCGAGCGCAGCGCCTGCCCGACGTGCGGCTCCTGTTCGGGCATGTTCACGGCCAATTCCATGAACTGCCTGACCGAGGCCCTGGGCCTGGCGCTGCCGGGCAACGGCACGGTGGTGGCCACGCATGCCCGGCGCAAGGGCCTGTTCGAACTCGCGGGCAGCCTGATCGTGCAGTTGTGCAAGCGCTGGTACGAGCAGGACGACGCTTCCGTCCTGCCGCGCAGAATCGCCACCTTCGAGGCCTTCAGCAACGCCATGACGCTCGACGTGGCGATGGGCGGGTCCACCAACACCGTGCTGCACCTGCTGGCGGCCGCCCAGGAAGCCGGCGTGGCCTTCACCATGGCCGACATCGACCGGATCTCGCGTCGCGTGCCGTGCCTGTGCAAGGTCGCCCCGGCCACGCCCGACTACCACATAGAAGACGTGCACCGCGCGGGCGGCATCATGGGCATCCTGGCCGAGCTCGCCCGGGCGGAACTGCTGGACCTGAGCGTGGGCAATGTGCATGCCGGCACCCTGGGCGAGGCCATCCGCCGCTGGGACGTGCTGGGCGAGCAGGGCGCCGGCGTGGCGGACTTCTACCGCGCGGCGCCCGGCGGCGTGCCCTCGCAGACCGCATTCAGCCAGGACCGCTACTACGAAACCCTGGACCTGGACCGTGAATCCGGCTGCATCCGCGACCGGGCGCACGCCTATTCGCAGGACGGCGGCCTGGCGGTGCTGTATGGCAACCTGGCCCCCAACGGCTGCATCGTCAAGACCGCCGGGGTGGACGACAGCATCCTGACCTTCACCGGCCGCGCGCGCGTCTACGAAAGCCAGGAAACCGCGGTCGAAGGCATCCTGGGCGGCGAAGTCGTGGCCGGCGACGTGGTCATCATCCGCTACGAAGGTCCCAAGGGCGGCCCCGGCATGCAGGAAATGCTGTACCCCACGTCCTACCTGAAGTCCATGGGCCTGGGCAAGTGCGCGGCCCTGCTGACGGACGGCCGTTTTTCCGGCGGCTCGTCGGGCCTGGTGATCGGCCACGCATCGCCCGAGGCAGCCGAGGGCGGCAACATCGCCCTGGTCGAAGACGGCGACACGATCGAGATCGACATCCCCAATCGCCGCATCAACCTGGCAATCGACGACCAGGCCCTGGCGGCGCGCCGCGCGGCCATGGAGGCGCGCGGCCCGAAGGCCTGGAAACCCGTGGATCGCCAGCGGGAAGTTTCCCAGGCACTGCGGGCCTATGCCGCGCTGGCGACCTCGGCCGACCGGGGCGCGGTGCGCGACGTCGGCCAACTGCGCTGAGTCAGAACCTGTAGCTCACGCCCGCCGTCACGCTGCGGCCGTTGCCGGGCAGGAACGTGGGCATGGCGGTGGTCCCCGTATTGCGGATGACGAAGGCGCTGGCGTAGGTTTCGTTGGTCAGGTTGTCGCCCTGCACGTAAGCCTGCCAGTGCTTGCCGATCTGGTAGTCCACCTTGAACCCGAGCAGGGCATAGCTGTCCTGCCGGGTGTTCGGCGTGTTGGCGTGGTTGGTTTCCGT